>Ga0307426_1002336_pt1 | contig 11873 bp, 10 predicted proteins | sample SalMarWE160340MG_FD_202165 | JGI IMG/M metagenome (GOLD analysis project Ga0307426, IMG submission 202165) | Salt marsh sediment microbial communities from the Plum Island Ecosystem LTER, Massachusetts, United States - WE1603-40 | ecosystem: Environmental > Aquatic > Marine > Intertidal zone >... | reverse complement strand
CGCGGTCGAACTCCTGCATCTCCGCCTCGACGAGCACGCTGCTTCGGAGCAGCGACTTGAGCGTCGCGGTGTCGACTACGGCGATGACGGCCAGCTCGGCCCCGTGGAGTGCGGCAAACCGGGCCGCCTCGCGGAGCGCCCGGGTCCCGCTGTGCGTCCCGTCAACTACCGCGAGTATTCTCCGGATGGGGGGCGTCTTGGGCATGGTCTATCCCTCTCCTTCCCCGGCCGTCTCGGCGCGCGTCCGCAGGCGATTGCGGATGATGCGCAGGATGACGAACGCCTCGCGCTCGCGCTCGTCCAGGGTGGCGGCGATGTAGTCGAGCGTCTCGCGGCGGTCGGGGATGAATACCTTGTCGAGCGCGTTCACGCGGCGCTGGGTCTTACGGAGTTCGCGGGCCAGGCGGAACACCGCGTTTTGGGTCTGCGCTAGGCGGCTGATGGCCTCAAGGGCGCGGGAAAACGCCGTCATGACTTCGTCCGCCTTGATGGTCCCGTCGGCAAAGCTGAACGCGGGCACCGGCTCTCCCGGCTCGTCCGCCTTTACTTGCGGTACGGCGATGCCCATCACCCGGTGCTCCGAGACCGAGACGGACTTGGTGACGGGAACGGCAAGGGCGTCACGGCCGAGTCGTTGCGAGCCGACGCGGGTGGCCGCTTCCCGCAGCACCGCGTGGGCCTGTGCCGTGATTTTGTCGGCGTCGGCCTGGTCTCGCTTGGCGCCTTCGATGTGCTGCATCAGCTCGAGCATCAGGATCTGGCGCTTCTGCTCCAACAGGTCGTAGCCTTCCACCGCGAAGCCGAGTTCGCGCGAAATGGCCAAGCTGTTGCTCTTGGTGGGCGGGACGTTGAGTCTCATCGTGCTCCTCAACAAGCGGTGGCGGGGCCGTCCGCCGGCGCCTCCGCGCCGCGGCCCGGCTCCGGGGCCTGGTCCGGCGCAGCGTGGAAATACTTTTCCGCCAGTTCGTCCGAGATGCGGTGCAACTCTGAGCGGGGCAGGGTGCTCAGCACCCGCCAGCCGATCTCCAGGGTTTGTTGGATGCTGCGGTTTTCGAACTCGCCCTGGCTGAGCAGTTGGCGCTCGAAGTGCTCGCCGAACTCCATGTACTTCTTGTCGAGCGGCGAGAGGTCTTCCTCGCCGATGACGGCGGCTAGGCCGCGCACCTGCTTGACGTGCGAATACGCGGCGAACAACTGGCTGGCCAGCGGGGCGTGGTCCTCGCGGGTCCGGCCCTTGCCAATGCCGTCCTTCATCAGGCGCGACAGCGACGGCAGCCCGGCGATGGGCGGGTAAATCCCGCGCTGGAACAGTTCGCGCTCGAGTACGATCTGCCCCTCGGTGATGTACCCGCTCAGGTCGGGCACCGGGTGCGAGATGTCGTCCGAGGGCATGGTCAGGATCGGCATCTGGGTGATCGATCCCTCCGAGCCTTCGATCCGGCCGGCCCGTTCGTAGATGGAGGCGAGGTCGCTGTACAGGTATCCCGGATATCCCTTGCGGGCGGGGATCTCGCCTCGTGCGGTGCCGATCTCGCGGAGCGACTCGCAGTAGTTGGTCATGTCGGTCATCAGGACGAGCACGTGCATGTCGAGGTCGAACGCGAGGAACTCGGCCAGGGTGAGTGCGGAGCGCGGCGTGACCAGCCGCTCGACCGACGGGGCGTCGGCCAGGCTGAAGAAGCAAGCGACGTTGGTCAGGACCCCGCTTTCTTCGAACGCACGGGTGAAGAACCGGGCGACGTCGTGGGTGACGCCCATCGCGGCGACGATGATGGTGAATTCGACGTCTTCACTCAGGAGCTTCGCCTGTCGCGTGATCTGGGCGGCGATGCGATCGTGCGGCAGGCCGCTGCCGGAGAAAATGGGCAGCTTCTGGCCGCGGACAAGCGTGTTCATCCCGTCAATGGCCGAGATACCGGTCTGGATGAAGTCACGCGGATACACGCGCGCCTCCGGATTGATCGGGCTGCCCTCGGCATCGCGGGGTTCTCCGGCGAGCGGCATGGGGCTGCCGTCCACCGGCCGGCCGAACCCGTCGAACACCCGGCCGAGCATTTCGCGGGACACGGGCAGCTTGAGCGAGTCGCCCAGGAATCGCACCCGCGTGCCCTGGTTTGACAGACCGGTCGTGCCCTCGAACACCTGGACCAACGTCACCTTTCGACCGGTCTCGAGGACCCGGCCCAGGCGCAGTTCACCTGTGGGGGTGCGGATCTCGACCATTTCGTCGTAGGCGGCGTCGCGCACGTTCTCGATGAAGATGAGTGGCCCGTCCACTTTCGCCAGGCCCATGTATTCGACCGCATTTTTTTCGGTGCTGTTCATCGGCTCCGGTTACGTCTCCGGCAACGCTACTTGTATTGGGCCTCCAGACCGGCGAAGTCCTCCACCACGTTCTGCTTCAGGCCGAGCAGAGCGTCTTCGTCGCCGTTGCGGATCTTGGATTTCGCCTGCATCAGTGCGAGCCGGCACGGCAGCTCGGTCACGCGGACCAGCGGGGCGCCGCTTTCGATGACCTGCGCGCCACGGCGATAGAATTCGAGTATGGCGTCCAAGAGAACGGCCTGTTTTTTCGGGGCGCAGAACGCATCGACCTCGTCGAACGCATTCTGCTGAAGGAAGCCGACCTTCATCATCTCCGCCGTGGCCAGCACCAGGCGCTGGCGGTCTGGCAGGACGTCCGGCCCGACCAGCTTAACGATCTGCTGGAGCCGGTCCTCGCGCTGGAGGACTTCCATCGCTTCCTGGCGGAGTTCCTTCCAATGCGGGATGACGTCCTCCCACCATCCCGCCACATCTTCCACGTATTGGCCGTAGCTGTGCATCCAGTGGATGGCGGGGTAGTGGCGGGCGTTGGCGAGGGTGGTGTCGAGCGCCCAGAAGCAGCGCGCGAAGCGGCGGGAGTGCTGGGTGACCGGCTCGGTGAAGTCGCCGCCCTGCGGCGAGATCGAGCCGATGATGGTGACCGATCCGTCCGCTTCGCCCAGGGTTCGCACCGCGCCTGCCCGCTCGTAGAACTGGGCCAGCCGGGTGGGCAGGTAGGCGGGAAATCCTTCTTCGGCGGGCAGTTCTTCCAGCCGGGCGCCCAGCTCGCGCAGCGCCTCGGCCCACCGCGACGTAGAGTCCGCCATTACTGCCACGTGGTAGCCCATGTCGCGGTAGTACTCGGCGAGAGTGATGCCGGTGTAGATGGATACCTCCCGGGCGGCCACGGGCATGTTCGATGTGTTGGCGACCAGGATGGTGCGCTCCATCAGCGGGCGGCCGGTGCGCGGGTCAATAAGCGAGGGGAAGTCCATCAGCACCTGGGTCATCTCGTTGCCGCGCTCTCCGCAGCCGACGTACACGATGACGTCGGCGTCCGCCCACTTGGCGAGGGAATGCTGCGTCATGGTCTTGCCGGTGCCGAATCCGCCCGGCATGGCGGCGGTCCCGCCCCGCGCAATGGGGAACAGCGTGTCGATGATGCGGAGGCCGGTGATAAGGGGACGGCGCGCTGTGTGGCGTTCCAGGAACGGCCGGGGCCGGCGCGCGGGCGACCGCTGGAACAGCCGGACCTCGCGGCCACCGACTTTGCACAGAACCTGGTCGACCGTGTATTCGCCGTCCGGGGCGGTGTTCGACGCCGCGCCCTCGGCGTCGGGCGGAATCATCACCCGGTGCTCGATGACCTGGGTTTCCTGCGTGGTGGCGATAATCTGGCCGGGGCGAAGCGCATCGCCGTCTTTGCACAGCACCTTGACCGGCCATTTCCTGGCTGTGTCGAGAGGTGGCGCCTTCTGGCCCCGAACAATGAACGCGCCGGACTGGTCGTGCAGGGTCTTCAGCGGCCGCTGAATGCCGTCGTAGATATTGCCGATCAGGCCGGGCCCGAGGGTGATGGAGAGCGGCTCGCCGGTGCAGCGAACCTCGTCGCCGGGGCGCAGGCCGGCGGTGTTTTCGTAGACCTGGACCGTGCCGATGTCGCCCGAGACGCGGATGACCTCGCCCATCATACGGTCGGGCCCGACCTCGACCACCTCGTACATCATCGCCCCGACCAAGCCCTCGGCGTCGACGATGGGGCCGCTGACCCGGATGATCACGCCCTCGTTCACTCTGAGCCCTCTCCGAAGATCCGTTCCGCGATCCGGCGGCGCAGGCGTCCGCGGGTGCGCCGCATCCGGGTGGCGAACGAGTTGTCCACCATTCGCCGGCCGTCGGCCGTCTGCACGATGACGCCGCCGTCCGAGAGCTCGTCCGACGGCACGATCTCCACGGTGACGTCTCGGTTCTGCGTCTTCCCGACTTCGGCGACGGTGCGTTCGGCAAGCTCTCCGCCCAGCGCAGCCACGTCCCGCGCCGCGGCCCGCACCACGAAGCTGTCGCCCGGCAGGCAGGCGATCGCGTCGCAGCCCAGCCGGACAAGCACCGACATCACGTCGTACCCTTTGCGTGACCGCAACGCGGCCAGCGACTCGGAGAACAACCGGCCGATCACTTGCTCCTTGACTCGGATGATCCGGACCTGCTCCTGGTGGGGCACGTCGGCCAAGATCATCTTGGCCCGGTGCTGCAGCGTCTCTTCCGCCGCTTTGACCGCCCTGCCCATGATGACTTCGACCCGAGAAGTGGCGGATTTGACGATCCGCTCCGCCGTTTTCTTGGCCCGGATGAGCTTCCGCTCCGCCTGGCGGCGGGCATCCGCCAGAATCTCATCCGCCAGCGCCTGTTCCTTCTTCTCTTCCGCCATAACGAGGTCGAATGCTCCTAGAATCTAATGCCCACCGCCTCGCGGATCAGGCCCAGCAGGTCGGGTCGGTCCGGCTCGGGGCCGTCGGGGCCGGGGATCTGAACGACGAGCGGGGTGCGCGACTTGAACCGCAGCCGGCTGATCTCGTCACCCAGCTCGTTGGCGATGTCGTCGGTCATGATGATGAGGCCGGCCCGGGCGGCCTCGAGTTGCTCGGCCAGCGCGGCGCGCGCCTCGTCCGGGGTGCGGACCGCTTGGCCCTCCACGCCGGCATAGCGGAAGCCGAGCACGGTATCCTCATCGGCGATCACGAAGCATTCCACAGGGCGTCTCTACCCACCAATGATCATGTAGCGGGCCAGCACCAGGCCGCCGACGAAGCCGAGCACGGCGATCCCTTCGCCGATCGCCACGAACAGCAGGGCGCGGCCGGTGATCTCCGGCCGTTCGGCCGCGGCGCCCAGCGCCGCCGCACCCACCCGGCCGACTGCGTAGCCGGCGCCCAGCATCCCAGCCGCGATCGAGACGGCCGCCGCCAGCGCGATGGAGCCCGCTTGCGGATGCGGCCGGACCGCATTGACCTGGCCCGGGCTGCCCTGGGCCTTCGCGGCATCGGCCAGCGCCAGGCTGAGCGTCACTGCAACGGCCAGCATTAGCGCGCTGGAGACAACGATGAATCGGATCAATCTGCCTTTGCTCATGGGACCTCCTCGCAATGTCCGGCCTTCGGTTACCTTGCCTTGAGGCTGAACGGCTCGTAGCGCCGGCCGTCGCCCTGGAAGAACTTGCTGAAGAATTCGTAGTACTGGAGACGCATTGACTGGATGGCGACGATCAGGCCTTCCAAGAGCAGGATGACGAGCGTACCGAGGATGAACACGATGGCGGCCCAAACCGGCCCGCCCGGCAGGCCCTGGACCATGTCCATGATCTCGAATATGGCGAGCGACAGGCCGGCGTGGGCAAGGGCAAACGCCGCGAGCCGTGCGAACGACAGCGTGTTGGCCATGTACAGCAGCACCGCCTCGAACGCCTCGATCACACTCTCGAACACCACGAGGAAGAAATTTTCGCCCTCGGGCGGCCGGCCGCGCCACTTCCGCAGCAGGAACACCACCGGACGGTACACGACGAGCAACCCGACCGGCGCCACCACCAGCAGCACGACGGGCAGCCACCCGACCCGGCCCCCGACCGCTGCGCGGATCGTCAGCGTCAGCGATCCGACGTAGAACAGTGCGCCGACGATCCCGAACTTGTCGAACCAGGCGTGCAGGTATTCGCGGCGGCGGAGCCGGTTGATGATGTTGAGGATCAAGCCGATGGTGATCACGCCGGCGCCGAACAGTACGGTGATCTGGAGCAAGCTCTCGACGCTGCCCATCAGGTCCACGCCGCGAAACTCGATGCCGAAGAAGCTGCCGTAGACGAGCCCGAAGATCACGCCGGAGACGCCGCACCAGGTGAGAATGATCCCAAAGTCGCGGACGCGAGCCCTGGCCTTTCGCCACACGATCAGCCCGGTGATGAACAGGATCGCCGAGTGGCCCACGTCGCCGAACATCATGCCGAACATCAGGAGGAACAGGATGGCGAGGAACGGCGTCGGGTCGATCTCGTTGTAGCGGGGCGTGCTATAGGCCGAGACGAGCACTTCGAACGGGCGGAATATCGACGGGTTCTTCATCATCGTGGGCGGCGGGCCGTCCTCGGCCAGCGGATCGCGGACCTCGATGATCGCCCGCTGCCTGGTGATGTCGAGCACGGTCTCGCACAGCGCGTTGAGCTTCTCCTCGGGGACCCAGCCGGTGATGAGCATGGTGGCCCAGGTGTGGGCGAAGTTCTCGCGGGCCCTCATGATCCGGCGTTCCGTCTGGAGCCGGCGGCGGATGGCGCGGAGCTGCTCGCCGTGCTGTTCCGCGGCTGCGCGGATGGCCTGGTTGTTCTCGCGCGTTCGCTCGAGCAGTTGCTCCAGCCGCTGCTCGGCCAAGTCGGCGACCCTGGACGGGACACCCTTCTCGTCGGTGGGAAGGCTGTCCCGTTTGAAGCCGTGCTTCTCCAGAGCGGACTCCAGCGCCCAACGCCCCTTCTTGCTGGAGATGGCAACAACCTTGCTGTCGCCGTAGGGGGTCTTGTACGGCAGGACGACCGCCCGGTCGCCAAGTTCCTGCTCGGCCGCGCTGGCGCCGCCGCCGGTCATGCCGCCGATGGCGAAGTGCAGGAAGCTCATGTCTTCGAGTTGCTCGACGGGGGCATCGATGTCGCGCAGGATCGACGTGTCGCGGAGGAGCTTCTCGACCTTGCTGCGGTGCGCGGACAGCGTCTCGCGCGCGGCGGCGATCTCGCTTACCTCGGACTCGATCCGGTTGAGATCCCTCTCAAGTTCATACAAAGCCGAGTAGGGGATGCTGGCGGGCGGCTCCGCAGCACCGATCCCCAGCGCGTCGCACAGCGCGCCGGCGCGGGCCTCCAGCTCCTCCACGTGCGATTGGTTCTCACGGGATTCCGGCCCCTCGACCGGGAGGGCGCCCCCTTCCGCGGGCGCCTTGGTGAGGTGCAGCACGCCCAGCTCGCCTACCGTCTCGGTCACCTTCGGCTCGTCCGCCACGAGCGTCAAGATTTCGATCTTCTTCATTCGCGCGGACGTGAGCATCTCAGGGGGTCCCCACCGGTTCGGCAACCCGACCGATCAATTGCTTCCGTATGGCGCCGCCGTGCTCGCCGTACCGGATGTACTCGCTGATCTTGATGAGGTTCCTCAACTCGACCCGCTTGATGTAGTAGAAGGCGGCGATGGCGCCGAAGTCCAGGACACATGAGTAGTAGCGCCGGTTCGCCGCCCGGTACAGGTTCTCCCACATCGCCGTTTCGACTGCGTCTGCGGACGGTGCCGGGCCTCTCGTCCCCAGCGCCGCCGGCGGGATGAGCTGTGCCGCGGCGTCGAGGTCGGGCGCGTGGCGCATCTCCTCCAGGACGCGCAGCCCCACGTGAGCGCCGAACGGCGCGAAGAGACCCCGCACCTTGTTGAACAGAATCGAGTAGTCGAACAGCGCCCGGAGCACCAGCATCGCGTTGTAGATGTCGAGCTCCAGATTCACCAGCTCCTGCACCGGCGTCTGCGCCTCGCCCCTGGCGCGCTCCGCGCGGTTGAGGAGCTCCGCCAAGTAGGCCTGGTCGATCCCCGCCTCTACGAAGAACAGGCGGCCGGATTCCTCGAACTCGCCCAGCCCGGTCAGCGCTCCCTCCCGTAACTGCGGGACCGGGATCTGTGCGATCAGGGCTTCCAGGTCGAGGGAGTTCATCAGGGCTTGGGTGGGCAGGGCAAGTTCCTTGGGCAGGCTGACCGTGTACGCGGTCAGCAGCGACGGCTCCGCTTTGGTGGCCCAGCCGCGCAGCAGGACTTTGAGATTCTCGACCTGGTACCGGCGCAATATCCAGAGAAACAGTTGGCGTTGCCAGCCGTCGAGGTGGATTAGAATCTGGTGCAGCCCGTCGATGTGCTGAGCGGTGAGATGCCGCTGCAATCCGATGGTGTCGCCGATGGGCTCGCCGGGTGCAAGCGTGGCGGCGAGCTCCTCCACGCTGGGTGCGCTACACAGCCGATACAGCCTCTCCCCTTCGTACAGTTTGCCGCGCATCCCCCGGACTTTGGCAATGATGAAGTCTGGACTCGACATAGCGATCAGCGGTCAGTGCAGATGTGTGCGCGTTCCCGGTGGTCACGGGCAACCGGTCACTGACCGCCGCCTACTTCTTCCTGGCCGGTCAGCGCTGCAAGAATGACCTGCCGCGCCGCCTCGGCCGCATCCGATGCGACATGGCCCAGGCCCTCAATCCTTCGGTCGATCTCCGCCAGCATCTCGTCCCGGCGCTTCTGCGTCTCTTCGACGCCGTCCTTGACGAGGGCCGCCGCTCGGGCCTGTGCGTTGCGGTCGGCCTCGGTCTGAATGGCGGCAGCCTGGGCGCGGGCCGCCCGGACGATCTCCGTCGCTTCCGCCTGGGCATCGGCGACGATCTTTTTCGCCTCGGCCTCGACTTTGAGCATTTCGGCGATGGTCTCTTTCACGGTTTCACAGCACCTCGTCGTCGGGCAGCTCGAGCAGCTTCAGGAATTCTTCCGGCGTCTTCGCGTTGACCAGCCTGTCGTACAGGCCGGGGGTGTTGATGCACGTGGCGATCTCAGAAAGTGTTTGCAGATGAGGGCCTGGGTTGTCCGACTCAGCCAGCACCAGAAACACCAGGTACACCGGCTGCTCGTCCAGCGCTTCGAACTCGATGCCCTCGTGCGACGTGCCAGCAGCGGCGGTGATCTGCCCGATCGACTCGTCCTTGCCGTGCGGAATGGCAACGCCCTTGCCGATCCCCGTGCTGCGCTCTCTCTCGCGCGCGTAGATAGCCTCCAGGGCCCGCTCGCGGTCCTTGATCCGGCCGGCCCGGACCAACAGGTCGATCAACTCCTCGAAACACTCCTCCTTGTCCAGCGCCTCCAGGCCGGTCTTGACTACGCTGGGGTCAAGAATCTCCGTAAGTCTCATGTCCAGGCGCTCTCATGCGAACGGCGGCACGTCAACAGACGACTCAAGTGAAAGATGTTAGCAGAGGCGACGCGCCTTTTCAATGGTAATCTCAGAACGAGGCCGGCGCGAGCGGTGAGAATGGAGGCGTGTGTGCCGGTTGGGCGGCTCAGAGAATGGCGCGGTCCTTGCCGCGGCCGCCCGGCTGGAATGGGCGTCTTGTTCGCCCTTGAGGACCGCGAGTCACTCCCCTGCTTTGGCCCGCCGGTGCCTGCCGGGCGCTGTCGCCGCGCAGGCGCGCCAGGGCTTCTTGCGCGGCTTGCTGCGCGCTCTCGGCCGCCCTGACCGCGGCCTCCGCCGCCCGAATGACTTCGGCCGCCTGCTGCGCGTCGCCAGCCTGCACCTGGCCGACCTTTTCGGCGGCCTCGCGGGCGGCCCTCTGCGCGACCTCGGCCGCCTTGATAGCGGCCTTTGCAGCCTGGTTCGTGATCACGACGGCCTTTCTGGTGGCCGCCAGCGCCTGGGCGGCCTCGCCGGCCTGCTTGCTCTCGGCGGCCTGGATCTGGTCGGCTCTCTCCGCTGCCTTCTGGGCCGCTTCCTGGGCGGCTCGCTGCGCATTCTCGGCCGCCTCCTTTGCGGCCCCCGCCGCCCGGACTGCTTCCGCGGCCTGCTGGCTCCGGGCGAGCTGCGTCTGGTCGGTCCTTTCGCCGGCTTGGCGCGCGACGTTCAGCGCCTCCTCGGCCGCCTGCTTCGCAGCTTGCGCCACGTGGATTGCTTCAGCGACCTGTTGGTTCCCAGTCGTCTGGACCTGATCGGCTCGTTCGGCGGCTTGGCGGGCGATGCTCAGCGCATCTTCAGCGGCCTTCTTCGCGGCGTTTGCCGCTTGGACGGCCTGAGCGACTTGCTCCTTGTCGGCGGCGTCCGCTGCGACCTTCACCGCATCCTCCGCAGCTTTCTTCGCAGCTTGCGCCACCTGGATGGCCTCTGCGACCTGCCGGTTCTGCGTAGCTCCTGTCTCGGCGGCATGCTGGGTCGCTCGGCGTGCGGCCCCCAATGCCTCCTCGGCCACCTTCCTCGCGGCTTCCGAGGCTTCGATGGCTGCGGCGGCTTGGGTCTTCTCAGCCGCGTGCATCTGGTCGGCTTTTTCAGTCGCCTCGCGGGCCACGGCTCGCGCGCCCTGCACGGCTGTCAGGGCTTCGTCGGCCACCTTCTTCGCGGCGGCCGCTGCTTCGATAGCCTGCGTGGCCCGGTCGCCCTGAGCGGCCTGCGTCTGATCGGCTCGTTCGGTGGCCTCGCGTACAGCCTTCAGCGCGTCCTCTGCCGCTTGTTTCGCGGCTTGTGCGGACCGGACGGCTTCAGCGACTTGCTTCTTGTCGCCCGCCTCGCGGGAGGCCTTCAGCGCTTCCTCCGCGATCTTTCTCGCAGCTTCCGCGGACTGGGTCGCCTCGGCCACCTGCTGGTTCTCGGCCGTTTGCACTCGGTCGGCCCGCTCGGTAGCTTCGCGTGCCACGTTCAGCGCATCCTCCGCGATCCTTCTCGCAGCTTCCGCGGACCGGGTCGCCTCGGCCACCTGCCGGTTCTCGGCTGACTGCATTTGGTCGGCCCGCTCGGTAGCTTCGCGTGCGACCTTCAGCGCGTCCTCCGCCGCTTGTTCCGCGGCTTGTGCGGACCGGACGGCTTCAGCGACTTGCTTCTTGTCGCCCGCCTCGCGGGTGGCCTTCAGCGCATCCTCCGCGATCTTTCTCGCAGCTTCCGCCACCTGGATGGCCTCGGCGGCTTGCTGGTCCTCACTGACTCGGCGAGCGGCCTCGAGCGCTTCCTCGGCGATGCGCCTGGCGGCTTGCGCCGCCGCGGTGGCTTCGGCCGCCTGCTGATTGTCAACGGTCCGCATCTGATCCGCTCGTTCTGTCGCCTTTTGTGCGGCCTTCAGCGCGTCGTCAGCCGCCTTCTGTGCGGCTTCCGCCACCTGGATGGCCTCTGCGGCTTGCTGGCCCTTACTGGCTCGGCGGGCGGCCCGCAGCGCCTCCTCGGCCACCTTCCTCGCGGCTTCCGCTGACTGGACGGCCTGAGCGAACTCCTTCTTCCCTGCGGCGTCTGCTGCGACCTTCAGCGCTTCTTCTGCCACCTTCCTCGCACCTTCGGCCGCCTTGGTGGCCTCGGCGGCGCTGTGGTCCCCGGCCGCCTGCATCCGGTCCGCTCGGTCAGTTGCCTCTTGCGCAGCCCTCAGCGCGTCGTCAGCCACCTTCCGGGCAGCTTCCGCGACCTGAATGGCATCAGTTGCCCGCTGATGCTCACCGGTCTGCGCCTGTTCGGCTTTCTCGGCCGCAGCGCGGGCAACGCCCTCCGCGTGACGGACTGCTTCGACCGCGTGCTCGGCTGCGTTCCTCGCAGCTTCCGCTATCTGGGCGGCGCCGGCTAATTGCTCGGTCTCGGCGGCGTGCATGCGCCCGGCCTTCTCGCCAACATCCTGAGCCGCTCTCAGCGCCTCCTGCGCTGCGCTGTTTGCACTCTCTGCCGCTTGGATGGCTTCGGCAACTTGCTTCTTCTCCGCGGCCCCCGCTGCGGTCCGTAGTGCTTCGTCAGCGACGTTCCTCGCGGCGTTCGCTGCTTCAATGGCGTCGGCCGCC
>Ga0307426_1002333_pt1 | contig 11879 bp, 8 predicted proteins | sample SalMarWE160340MG_FD_202165 | JGI IMG/M metagenome (GOLD analysis project Ga0307426, IMG submission 202165) | Salt marsh sediment microbial communities from the Plum Island Ecosystem LTER, Massachusetts, United States - WE1603-40 | ecosystem: Environmental > Aquatic > Marine > Intertidal zone >... | reverse complement strand
GGTTACTTGCTCAGTCAACCCTGGGGCATGCGCTATGACCGGATCCTGGAAAAGTTCGAAGATTCACTGGCCGAAAGGGATACATGGCAGGGAAAGGAATACAGGGAAGACAAAGGAAAATGACACGGGCTGTTAATGACAACAGCAGAAACAGGACAGGAAGATGAAACCTTTTCTGAAGGAAGTTGCGGAGGATTTGTACCGGTCACACGGTGACAGGCTGGAAGAGTTGTGCCTGGTATTCCCCAACCGGAGAGCCGGTCTTTTCTTTAACAAATACCTCGGCGAGATACTGGAACATCCGGTCTGGTCCCCCTCCATCTATACCATCCAGGATCTTATGGCAAGGATCTCGGATCTGGAATACGCCGACGAACTGGAGCTGATCAGCCTTCTTTACAGGATTTACTCCGAAGTCAGGGGAATGGAGGATAGCTTTGATGAATTCCTCTTCTGGGGAGAGATCATGCTTTCTGATTTTGACGAGGTGGACAAATACCTGGTGAATGCCGGGGACATCTTCAGGAACCTTGCTGACCTGAAAGACCTTGAGCATACATTTCAGTACCTGAGCCAGCAACAGGTAGACCTGATACAACGGTTCTGGAGTATATTCAGTTACGAGAAGCTGAGCGGGCAGAAACAGATATTCCTTGAGATCTGGAATATTTTGCATACGGTATACACGAAATTCAACCAGAGCCTGCTGGAAATGGGACTGGGGTATGAGGGCATGATCTACCGGAATGTTACAGATAACCTCAGGCAGGGGAAGTCAGCCGATCTCCCGTTCGCCAGGCTTGCATTCATCGGTTTCAATGCCCTGAGTCCCAGCGAGCAGTCCCTGTTCAAATTCTTCCAGGATTCCGGCAAGGCCCTGTTCTACTGGGATTATGACGAATACTACCTGGACATGGAAATGCATGAGGCAGGGCGCTTTATCAGGGAGAACCTTTCAGGGTTCAGGGATTCGGGTGCCGCATTCAACCGGCGGAACCTGGCTGGTTTCAAAGGGGAAATCCAGGTCTACTCGGTTCCTTCTGACGCGGGACAGGCGCAGCTGCTGCATTCCATCCTTGAAGGGGCCGGGCCGGATGCCGGAGCCGGAGAGGAAACCGCGATCGTGCTTGCCGATGAGGAACTGCTGATCCCGGTACTGAATGCACTGCCCCCGTCACTTGATGAAATCAATGTGACCATGGGATACCCCGTCAGCGCCACCCCCGTTTTCAGCCTGATCGAACACCTGATCAGCCTCCAGCGTAACCTGAAGGAAGGCAGCGGATCGGGGGTGAGGTTCTACTACATGGATGTGCTTCCCCTTCTGCAGCACCAGTATATCATGCTTCGCCAGGGAACGGATGCACGGGAAGCGGTACTCGGGATCCATGAGCAGAATCTCATATACCTAAGTCCCGCACGCCTGTCGGGGAATGACCTTTTCAGAATGATCTTCCGAAAGATCCGGAAACCCGAAGAAATAGCGGATTACCTGATCTCGATCCTGGAAATGATCACCGCCGGAAGCGATGATGATGAGCAAGCCATTCCCGCGCTGGAACTTGAATTCATATACAGGATCTACACCAGGATCAGGCGCCTCAAGGACGTGCTCGACCGGCTTGGCATGAATTTCAGCCTTTCCACCTTCCTGAGGCTTTTCCATAAATTCCTTCAGCGTACCCGGATCCCGTTCAGCGGGGAGCCTCTTGCAGGGATACAGGTCATGGGTGTGCTCGAGACCCGGGTGCTGGATTTTGACCGGGTGATCATCCTTTCCATGAACGAGGGAGCATTCCCGGGAAAGGGTTCCACCCAGAGTTTCATTCCCCACAACCTCAGGCTGGGTTTTAAGCTGCCGACACTGGAATACCAGGACGCGATCTTTGCCTATTATTTTTATCGCCTTATCCAGCGCTCAGGGGATATCCACCTGATTTACAATAACCGGACGGAAGGACTCACTTCCGGTGAAAAATCCAGGTACATTTACCAGTTGTTGTACGATCCCAATTTCCGGATCAGGGAACGATCCGCGGGGTTTGATCTTCAGGCTGCCCCTGCAATTCCCATACGGGTGAATAAAACTCCCGGAGTGATAAAGAAACTGGATAAGTTCTGTCCCCCGAAAGGAGGAACGGCCTACCTTTCCCCCAGCGCCCTGAACAGTTTTATCGACTGTCCCCTGCAATTTTATTTTAACTATGTGGCCGGTATTAAGGAACCCCTGGAACTGAAGGAAGAAATTGATCCGGCCCTGTTCGGTACCCTGCTGCACGAAGCGGTCAGGACCCTGTACACCTCGCTGGACAATCCGGTGAAGGAAGAGGACATCCGGGCGGTTCTCCGCGCACCGGAGAAAATCCGCAGCGCCATCGAGGCTTCCTTTCGCAGGATCTATTTCAGGAATGAGGATGCCCTTTTGCAGGGCAGGAACAGGGTGATCAGCGAGATCCTTTATACCTATGCCGTGCGGATCCTTGAAAAGGATATCGGGTACTGCCCGTTCCGGATCCATAGCCTGGAAGAGAGTTTCTTCATGGAAATGCCGGTCCCCCGCCAAAGCGGGGAATTACGGGTGAAAATCGGCGGAAAGATCGACCGGGTTGACCGGTTGGCCGACTCATATCGGGTACTGGATTACAAGACCGGGAAGGGGAAAATGACGTTCTCCTCCGTGGAGGAACTCTTTGATCCTGAAATAAATAACCGGAACCGCGCGGCCTTCCAGACCATGCTTTATGCAAAGCTTTTCCGGATGGCGGAGCCGGAGGCAGGAGTCCCGGTAACCCCTGGCGTATATCTCATAAGGGAAATCTTCAGCGAGGATTTCAGGTTTTATTTCAGCATCGGGGAAGGGAAAAATTCACTTCCGGTATCGGATTATTCAGGCCTGGATGCTGAATTTACACGGTACCTGTCTGCTCTGATCGGCCGCATATTCGATCCGGGATCGGCATTCTACCAGACGGCGCAGGAGGAGACCTGCAGGAACTGCCTCTACAGGGGGATATGTCAGAGATAAGATTATATTTGTATAATGTAATGAACCTTTAGCAAGATGTTCCCGGAATTTGCCGCTTTCAATGTAGACATAAAGGAGCTAAAGTTTACCGGTGAAAATGGACAGACATTTTCAAGGACTGCCACCATTACCTTTGTCTCACCCGAAGACGGCCACCATGAGTCGGTCAGGGAACTGGGATACCTTGAGGAAAGCGAAATATTCGGGATCATAGAACGCGGGGAATCCCTGGTCCTGGACCATTGTTACATCGACCGTTTTTCACTGGCCGACTACCGTGAGAAAGCCGGCCTCGGCATAAAGGAACCGGTTACCATACATGGATTTTCTGCGAAATATGCCTTCTTCAACAGTAAAAGCGCCATAGATCTTTCCTATGCCGAGTTTAAGGGCAACGGGATTTCTTTTGAAGGCTCCCGCTTTGCCAGGGGGACCTTCAGCCTGCACGGGGCAAGGATCGGAGCCGGGGGACTTGATTTCAGCGATGCCCATCTGCCGGGGGGACACTTCAACCTGGGGAATCTCAGTATGGGGAAAGGCGATCTGAATTTCAAGAATGCGGTTTTCAGCGCGGGATTCAAGGATTTCCAGGATGCAGAATTCGGGGAAGGCAACAAACTGTTCACCAACGTTGATTTTGGGAAGGGAGACGTGTCCTTTGTCAATACCCGGTTCGGGGACGGCGAAGTGTCCTTCAAGGTGGCCAGGTTCGGTACCGGCAGGGTGGATTTTCATTATGCCAAGTTCGGAGAAGGGAACATATCCTTTGAGAGGACTGATTTCGGGGATGGAAGGGTTGATTTTCGAACCGTGGAATTTATGAAGGGACGGATTAATTTCAATCGTGCGGTATTCGGCGACGGTCCGGTTTCATTTGAAGCCAGTGGCCTCAGGGAAGGCAAAATGAGCTTTAAAAGGACCGTATTCGGTGAGGGCATACTGGATTTTGAGCTGGCTGAATACGAAAATACCGACGTCAGTTTTGAACGGGCTATTTTTGATGTGGGAACGATTTCCTTTCACAATGCAAGGTTCAGGTCCCTTTCCCTGAACTCCTGTCACATCGATCATTACCTGGACCTCCGAGTGGCAGCCTGCCGGCATATCGACCTGTGCGATACCATTGTCAGGGACATCATCGATCTGATGCCCTACGACTTCGACCTGGAAATCAGAACGATCGATTTTTCCGGGATGAGAATGATCGGAAGAATTTACATTGACTGGAAACTCAACCGGGTTAAGAAGCTGATCCATGGGCAGCGGGACAGCACCAACCGTTCAAAGGCGGAACAATTCCGTACCCTGAAAGAGAACTTCAGGGTAACCGGGCAATACAACGACGAAGATAAGGCCTACCTGGAGTTTAAGCGGCTCGAATCCATCACCATCCTTGAAGAGAGTATCCATAAGCGACCGGTCTCGGCACTCTGGATGTATCCAGCCTACTGGTTCAAACTCATTGTATTTGACTGGGTCGGACACTATGCCACCAACCCGGTCCGCGTGATCATTTCCATGCTGGCCATGTACACGCTGTTCAGCGGCATATTCATGCTGCTGATACTGTTTACTTCGGCGGATATCGTCTCATCTGTCGGGGATCCGGATAAGCTCAACGTGGTAGTAAGGTCCTTCTATCATTGCGCCATTACATTCCTCACAATAGGCTACGGTGATTATTACCCTTCCGGTGCCATTCGCTGGTTCTCAAGTTTTGTGGGATTTGCCGGCCTGGTCATGGTGGCCTACTTCACCGTGGCATTTGTAAGAAAGATTCTTCGATAGTAATGGCGGCCTGATCCTGCTATCCAGGCATCCTGATCCTGTTCTCCAAGCCACCTGGTCCAGCTTTCAATTCCCCCGATTCTGTTTATCAGGTGCGGGCTCCTCTCATCGGAAATACCGGATACCCTTCCCTCAATGGGATTCCAGAAGATCGGGCCGCAGTCGCCGGGTTCTTTCCATGGATTGTTCAAATTTCCATTTTTCGATCTCGGAAGTGTTTCCCGATATAAGTATCTCAGGGACCTTCCATCCCCTGTATTCGGCCGGGCGCGTGTAAACCGGGGGGGAAAGCAGCCCATCCTGGAAGGAATCGGTAAGGGCCGATGTTTCGTCCGACAGTACGCCGGGGATCAGCCGGATAATGGAGTCGATCATCACCGCTGCTGCCAGTTCTCCACCGGTCATCACGTAATCCCCGATTGAGAGTTCCCTGGTTACCAGGTGATCCCTGACACGCTGGTCCACACCCTTATAGTGGCCGCAGAGGAAAATCAGGTTTTCACAGGTGGACAGGCGGTTTGCGATCTGCTGGTTAAAGACCTCACCGTCAGGGGTGGTATATATGACCTCCTGATAGGTTCGTTCTTTCCTCAGGGAGGAAAGGGCGGCATCGATGGGCTGTATGGTCAGAACCATGCCTGCCTCCCCGCTGAAAGCATAATCATCGATCTTTTTATGCCTGTCAGTGGAAAAGTCCCGCAGGTTGTGGATATACACCTCTGCAAGTCCCTTTTCCCTTGCACGCCGAAGGATTGAGTGGTTAACGGGACCCTGCAATATTTCCGGAACACCGGTGATTATGTCAATTCTCATGAATTCCTGATTTCCTACAAAAATAGTCAAGATGCCCAAAAAAACTTTGACTATAGGGCTTTATTAACTACTTTCGCAGGATGTCTGTTTCCGTAATGAAAGATTTCGAGCAAAGATGGAATTCAATGACCAGGTTCATGATGAACCTTTCAGCGGTGAATCTGCTGAAATAGAAAAGGACTCTTCCAAGGAGGAATACTCCACCCATGATCCTTCAGATAAGAAGGAAGAAAAGCTCCCCGAAAACACTGATTCAGCCAGCGCTTCCCCGGGAGAACAGGATGTTACTGACCTTACTGACGCGGAACCCGCTACTGAACCCGTTGCCGAACCACCTGCTGAAAAAGTCACCAGAAAACGGAAAACCACATCCAGGAAAAAGGCGGCCGAAGAGCCCGTTTCAGGTGATTCAACGGATGAACCCGGCGAATTGAAGGATGCTGCAGATAAGATCCCTGCTCCTCCAAAACCCGAATCACCAGCTGCCCCTTCCATCCCGGAATTTGATTACAGTACCCTGACCCGGGAGGACCTGGTCAACCGGCTGGAGGTCCTGATTGAAAACCAGAATGTTCAGGATTTACGGTCGGATGTGGACCATATCAAGGTGAATTTCTATAAAAAGAACAAAGCTGAGATCGAACTCAAGCGTAAGAAATTTATCGAGCAGGGAGGCAATCTCGAGGATTTCCAGGTACAGCCCGATATGCTTGAGGAAAAAATAAAGGAGCTCCTGAAAAAATTCCGTGAACAGAAAACGGAATTCAACCGAAACCTTGAAGTCGAAAAGCAGGACAACCTGAACCGCAAGTACGAGGTCATTGAAAGGATCAAGGAACTGATCAACCGGAAGGAGTCCATTAACAAGACCTTCAATGAATTCAGGGACCTGCAGAGGGAATGGCGCATGATCGGGCTGGTACCCCAGCAAAATCTCAAAGATCTGTGGGAAACCTATAACCATCATGTTGAAAAGTTCTATGATTACATAAAGATCAACAAGGAGCTGAGGGACCTGGATCTTAAAAAGAACATGGAACTGAAAATGCAGCTTTGCGAGCGGGCCGAGGAGCTCCTGCTTGAATCCAACGTGGTGAATGCTTTTAAGAGCCTCCAGAAATACCACGACCGCTGGAGGGAAATCGGTCCCGTACCCCTCGAGGTAAGATCGGAGATATGGGAACGTTTCAGGGAAGCAACTTCCAAGATAAACCGGAAACACCAGGAACATTTCGAGGATCTGAAAAAGGCACAGAAAAAGAACCTGGAGCAAAAAGCCCTGCTGTGTGAACGGGCGGAGGATTTAAGCAACCTGGTCCTCGAAACCCACAGGCAATGGGATGAAAAGTCAAAAGAGCTGATGGAGTTGCAGAAAATCTGGAAAACGATCGGCTTTGCCCCCAGGAAGGATAACAATAAGATCTATGAACGGTTCCGGAAGGCCTGCGATGCTTTTTTCAGCAGGAAGCGGGAATTCTATGCCCATAGTAAGGAGATACAGATGAATAACCTGCAAATGAAGACGGACCTCTGTGTACAGGCGGAAGCATTGCAGGACAGCACCGAATGGAAAAAGACCAGCGATGACCTGATCAATCTTCAGAAGAAATGGAAGGAGATCGGCCCGGTCCCCAAAAAGCACTCCGAGGCGGTATGGGGGAGGTTCAGGGCGGCCTGCGACAATTTTTTCCAGAAGAAATCGGAATATTTCCAGAATATTGACCAGGCCTATACCCAGAACCTGAAGGAAAAGAAGAAACTTCTCAAGGAGGTTGAAAACCTGGAATTGTCCGAAAATTTGGAAGAAAACTTCAAGATGCTGAATGAATACCAGCGGAAATGGTCGGAGATCGGTTTTGTCCCGTTCAAGGAAAAGGAGGCATTGCAGGAAGCATTTCGCAAAGCGATCAACAGGCATTTTGACAATCTGGACATCACCGACAGGCGGAAAAACCTTCTGAAATTCCGGAACAAGCTGAACAACATGATGCAGAAACCGAAATCCGATATCAAGATTTCACAGGAGAGGGAGCGGTATATAAACCACCTGCAGCAGCTCAGTAATGACATCGTGTTGTGGGAAAACAACATCGGGTTCTTTGCAAAATCCAAGAACGCCGAATCCATGATCGGTGAGGTGCAATCGAAGATAGACAAAGCAAAGGAAACGATCAAGCTGCTGGAGCAGAAGATCGATATGATCGATAGCCTGGATGCAGACCAGAGAAGTTAAACCTTAAATAAATCAGGAAAGTTGAAAATTTTGGGTTCCACAAAATACATATTCATTACAGGTGGAGTAACCTCATCGCTGGGCAAAGGGATCGTTTCTTCCTCCCTGGCCATGTTGCTGCAGGAAAGGGGATTCTCGGTTACGATCCAGAAGCTGGACCCTTACATCAATGTTGATCCTGGCACCCTGAATCCCTATGAGCACGGGGAATGCTATGTCACCGAGGACGGTGCGGAAACAGACCTCGACCTGGGGCATTACGAACGGTTCCTGGGCATTCATACCAGCCAGGCAAACAATGTTACAACGGGACGGATCTACCAGTCCGTGATTAACAAGGAAAGGAGGGGGGACTACCTCGGTAAAACGGTTCAGATCATTCCCCATATCACCGATGAGATCAAGCGCCGGATCATGCTGCTCGGGAAGAGCAAGAAGTATGACATCGTGCTTACCGAGATCGGCGGCACAGTCGGCGATATTGAATCACTTCCTTACATCGAAGCCGTCCGTCAGCTCAAATTCGAACTGGGCGCCACCAATACGCTTTTCATCCACCTTACCCTGGTCCCCTACCTTTCTGCAACCGGGGAGCTTAAGACCAAGCCGACACAGCATTCCGTCAAGGTGCTGCTGGAAAACGGGATCCAGCCTGATATCCTTGTATTGAGGGCAGAGAAGCACCTGACCAGGGAAATCCGGAAAAAGGTGGCCCTTTTCTGTAACGTCAATTACGACGCGGTGATCGAATCCATAGACGTATCGACCATTTACGAGGTTCCCCTGCTGATGCAGAAGGAAAAACTTGACCAGATTGCCATCCTTAAGCTGGACCTGCATGAAATTAAGTCGCCGGACCTGGGACCATGGACCGAGGTGGTCAGCCGGCTGAAAAAACCGGAAAAGACGATCCAGGTGGGACTTGTGGGCAAATATGTTGAACTGGCGGATTCCTATAAATCCATCATCGAATCACTGAGCCATGCCGGCGCTACCTACAAATGCAGGGTTAAGGTCAATTGCATTCATTCCGAGGATGTTACTGCCGATTCGATAGACACGCTACTGGGGGATCAGGACGGGATCATCGTGGCTCCCGGTTTCGGCGACAGGGGGATTGACGGGAAGATACTGGCTGCCAACTATGCACGAACCCACAGGATCCCCTTCCTTGGCATATGCCTGGGAATGCAGTGCGCGGTCGTCGAATTCGCCCGGAACGTGCTCGGATACCCCAAGGCACATTCCACGGAAATGAACCGCATGACCCCTGATCCGGTAATTGACCTGATGGAGGAACAGAAGGGGGTCACCGAGAAGGGCGGCACCATGAGGCTGGGGGCCTACCCATGCAATATCAAGAAGGGAACCCGCGTTCATGAAGCTTATGGAAAGAACTTTATCCGGGAACGTCACAGGCATCGCTATGAATTTAACAATGACTACCTGGAGGAATTTGAGAAACATGGGTTCATTGCATCGGGGATCAACCCGGACAGCAATCTCGTTGAAATTATGGAACTGAAGGATCATCCCTGGTTTGTCGGAGTGCAGTTCCACCCCGAGTACAGCAGTACCGTCATGAAACCTCACCCGCTTTTCGTCCATTTCGTGAAAGTTGCCATGGATGCAGCGGTGAGCAAGAAAGAATTAAAAGTTAGAAGCGTCTGACTGGATATAAAATGGACAGAAATACCATCATAGGCTTATTGCTGATTGCGGCCATTCTGATTGGCTACTCCCATTTTACAAAGCCTTCAAGGGAAAGACAGGCAGAAATGAAGAGGGTCAGGGATTCGATCGCACTTGCCGAGCAGCAAAAAGTGCAGGAACAGCAGGTCAAACGGGTAGAAGAAGCAGCCTCTTTTCCTTCCGCGGATGTGGCCGTTGAAAAGCAAACGCAGGAGGCAAGTCCCGAGGCGTATAAGGATGTTTACGGTGCTTTTTCCGAGGCTGCTGCAGGAACCCAGGAATTCATAACCCTGGAAAATGACCTGATCAGGCTCCGGATCTCCACTCGGGGTGGCCGGCCGTATTCGGTGCAGCTCAAGGATTACCAGACCTATGATTCACTGCCTCTTATTTTATTTGATGGCGATTCCACCGTTTTCGGAATGACCTTTTTTGCACAGCAGGGACACTGTCAGCCTTTCGATGAAACTGCCGGCCGGGGCGGACCGGTACATTGAGTATGTTTACTCCCTTAAGCCGGGAAGGTACAGGGTTGGATTTGAGATGCGGTTTGTTAACATGGAAAAGCTGATTTCCCTGAACAATAACTTCATTGACATGAACTGGAGCCTGTATGTGCCCCAGCAGGAGAAAGGACGCATGAATGAACAGAATTATACGACCATTTTCCTGAAGCATTACCAGGACGATGTGGAAAAACTTAACATGCGATCCAAAAAAGACATACAGGAACAGGACGTGCCGACAAAAGTGCGCTGGATTGCATTCAAACAGCAGTTCTTTTCCTCCGTTTTTATCGCGGACGAAAGTTTTACAAACGCTAACATCCGCTCAACCAAGCTTAAGGAAGATCCAACCTATCTCTACCTTTTCGAATCAAAGATCGGGATACCTTATGAAGCCAAGGCGCAACTAGATGAAAACTTCACTTTCTACTTCGGGCCGAACCATTACAATACCTTGAAATCATATAATCTGGAGCTGGAGGACCTGGTGGGACTGGGGGGGTTGATGAGCAGAGTGATTAATAAATACATGATCATCCCGGTATTTAATTTCCTTGACAATTATATAAACAGTTACGGGCTGATCATTCTTCTGCTGACCATCATGATCAAACTGATCCTCTTCCCCCTTACCTGGCGCTCTTACATATCCATGGCCAAAATGAGGGTACTGAAGCCGGAAATCGATGAGATCAACGCGAGGATTCCCAAGGATAAAGCCATGGAAAGACAGCAGGCCACCATGGCGCTCTACAAAAAGGCTGGTGTGAGTCCCCTGGGAGGATGCCTTCCGACCGTACTGCAGATGCCCATCCTGATCGCCATGTTCCGGTTCTTCCCGACCTCCATCGAGTTGAGGCAGCAGGGCTTCCTGTGGGCGCATGACCTTTCGACCTATGATTCCATCCTTAACCTGCCCTTTACCATACCCATGTATGGCGACCACGTCAGCCTGTTCACCCTCCTGATGACCGCATCGACCATTCTTACCATGCGGATCAGCAACCAGGCCAACGCTTCACAGAGCTCCATGCCCGGCATGAAGGGAATGATGTACATCATGCCCGTCATGTTCATGTTCATGCTGAACAATTGGTCCTCTGCCCTGACGTATTACTATTTTCTTGCCAACGTGATTACATTCGGACAGAACCAGCTTGTAAAACGGTTCGTCGATGAAGATGCACTCCGCAATAAACTCAAGAGCAACCAGAAAAAACCTGCCGCGAAAAAACAGAGCGGCTTCCAGAAACGGCTTGAGGAAATGGCAAAACAGCGCGGTTACCGTCCGCCAAAGAAGAAATAAAGTCCCGGGCCAGGGTTTATTAAAGGTTCCTTTTCAGATGGACCATCTTAAGGGCTGTGATGGCAGCCTCATCTCCCTTGTTGCCGTGTTTACCTCCCGCGCGATCCCTGGCCTGCTGGATGTTATCCGTGGTGAGCACACCAAATACGAAAGGCTGCCCGTATTTCAGGTTCAGCCGGGCAATTCCCTGTGTGACCCCCTGGCAGATGTAGTCGAAATGCCGGGTTTCTCCCTGGATAACACAGCCCAGGCAAATGACGGCATCCGGTTTACGCGATTCAGCCATCAGTTGTGCGCCGAGCGGGAGTTCAAAGCTGCCGGGAACATGTTCGACCCGGATGTCCTCTTCCGAGACGCCGTGCCTCAGAAGGGTCCTGATGGCCCCTTCCTTCAGGGCATCGGTTATTTCATGGTTCCATTCGGAGACCACGATGCCGATCTTCATTCCTTTGCCGGAGGGCACGGCATCCGGATCGTAGTCGGAAAGATTCTTTAAGCTTGTAGCCATAGGCTAGG
>Ga0307426_1002331_pt1 | contig 11880 bp, 8 predicted proteins | sample SalMarWE160340MG_FD_202165 | JGI IMG/M metagenome (GOLD analysis project Ga0307426, IMG submission 202165) | Salt marsh sediment microbial communities from the Plum Island Ecosystem LTER, Massachusetts, United States - WE1603-40 | ecosystem: Environmental > Aquatic > Marine > Intertidal zone >... | reverse complement strand
ATCGATCGTCTGGCCCCCGAACAGGCCAAAACTCTGGGCCAGGCGGTGAACAACGCCCTGAGTTACGGTCTCGGATTGATGGTGGGCTTTTTCGTCAACGGTTACGTGTACGAAATTACGGGTTCAAATACGTTGTTTTTGCTGAGCAGTTTAATTGCTCTGGCAGGGGGCTTGATTTTCCAGAGTTACCAGATTGCGTTGCGCCGGCGCAATTGAAAAGAAGCCGAATCAGTTTTCGATAAAGCACGCCAGCTGACGAAGCTGGTTAGGATGCCGCAACTTCTGCAATGCTTTGGCTTCGATTTGCCTGATTCGCTCGCGGGTTAGCGCAAAGTCCCGACTGATTTCATCAAGGGTATGGTCTGCCGTTTCACCGATACCGAACCGCAGCCGCAATACTCTCTCTTCACGGGGGCTTAAGGTTGCAAGCGCTTTTCGGATTTTTTCGGCGGCATCGCGATTGATGGCGGCATCTAATGGGCCGTTTGGCTCTCCGTCGGAAATGAGGCAACCCAATTCGTGACCGCCCGGCTCGCTTAAAGGTGCATTCATTGAAAGCGGTTCTTCATCGAATTTCAACAGGTTATCGACATTTTCGCGGGGAATTTTCAACTCGGCTGCAATTTCTTCAATATGTGTCCCGGGGGATTCCTCCCTTATCAAAGTGCGCGCTGTGCGCCTGATTTTTTTCAGGTTTTCATTCATATGCACCGGGATTCGAATTAAACGGGATTGATTATCAAGGGCGCGAAAAATGGTCTGTTTAATCCACCAGGTTGCATACGTACTGAATTTAAACCCTAATCGATAATCAAACTTTTCAACCGCCTTGATCAGACCCAGGTTTCCTTCCTGGATGAAATCTAAAAGCTGCAGCTTGCCGGACGTATATTGTCGCGCGATGTTGAACACCAGACGTAAATTCGCCGTGACAAATTCGTTTTTGGCTTTTTGAGTCACGCGGCAGGCGTGTTCGATATTATGCAGAATCCGGCAGAATTTTTCGGCATTCATGCCGGCCTCTATTTCCATTTGTTTAATTGATTGAACAGCCCTTTTCAATTCTTGATATATCGATACCCGCTCTAAAATTGACAGGGAACTGCGCAGTTCCGCCCACTGTATGAATTTACTTTGATTCAATAACTGCTGTGTCGCCTCCTCCGCAGCAGCATTCACCAAACCTGCGAGCTGGTCTACTATTGATCTCAGGGAGTCGATCTGTTCAGCCCGGCTGCGGATATCATCCACCATGCTACTAATGATTTCGGGATTGATGCGCCATTCTTTCAAAAGATCAGCCATCCGGTTGCACTGCCTTTTTATCGAATTGTGCAAACGGCGTCTTCTCTCAGCGGACAGGTCATCGGCCATAAGACGATCACGAAGAATCCGGTTTAGGCCATGCAATCTTCTAATCTGCTTGACCGTTATTAAGAAATGATGGTCGACGACTGTCGCGTCGCCTCTTTCCTCACTCTTCTTGGCGGTCCGGAAGATCCTTTTGGCATCCAACGCTCCCGTCTCGAGCTGCCGGCCGAGGTCTATGATATGCTCCGCTGCAGCAGGTGTCTGCAAAAGAGCCTGCATGATGGCGTGTTCACCGGTTTCAATCCGTTTGGCAATTTGGACCTCATCATCCCGGCTCAACAATTTGAAAGCGCCTACTTCCCGAATATACGACGCAATGGCCGGGTAATCGGAGCTGTAATTGGGATCGCTGTCGGTCTTAACGCACGAAAGATTGCGATTCGGATCTCCCCGGCGCTTTGGCTGACGCCTGTTTGCAGGGCGGGTTCGTTCAACGGTGATGTCTATGTTCTCCATTCAATATCCTCTTTAATGTTTTTTTGATGGTGGAGCATAGAGCTCTGACACGGGGGTGGGGTCAACGACCATCCCGTGTGCATGGCACAGGAGGAATTAAACCTGTTTGCCGCACAGGTGTGGAATATTCCCCTAAGCGCTGAGTTATTATGCACATGCTAACAGGTTAGACGGAACAATTTGAGAACTTGCAGCGCATATTTTTGTTTAAACAGAGTGTAATATGGAAATTTAACCGCAAAATGACGGGAAAATGACCAAAAAGTTATCTACACTATGAAGTGGAATGCAACAAATTGAACTTGATAGTCTTTTCAATTCAAATCTACCTAAAAATGCGGGGCATCATGATTCGCTTTTGATTACCTCGGCAAGGATTTTTATCGATCGGTCAATGGTTTCTTCATCTGCCATGGTGTAATTGAGACGCATGGTTTCTGTGCCTTCGCCCGGGTCGGTGTAAAAATATTTCCCCGGAACATAGGCCACATTTTTCTCCACCGCTTTCCAATACAGCGTCTCCATATCAAGACCCTTAGGGCCCTCGGCCCAGATAAACATTCCGCCTTCCGGCCGCGACCAGTTGAAATTATCCGGGAAGTATTTATCCAGGGCCGCCAACATGGCCTCCTGCTTGGGCCGGTATAAATTGATAATGCTCGGCAAATGCCTTGCCAGAAATCCCCCGGAGATGTATTCGGCCGCCAGAGCCTGGTTGAAGGTGCTGCTGTGAAGATCGGTGCCCTGCTTGACGATCACCAGCCATTTTCTGATCACTGACGGGGCGACACAAAAACCGATTCTGAGACCCGGTGCGAAAACCTTGGAAAGTGTGCTGATGTAGACCACATTATCCGGCGCCAGGGATTTAAGGGTGGGAATAGCGATGCCCCGATAACGCAACGAACTGTATGGGTCGTCTTCGATGAGCAGGGCATCATACTTTTTAATGATCGCCGCGATTTTCCGGCGGCGTTCGATAGGAATAGTTCTGCCGGACGGATTTTGAAAGGTCGGCACCAGGTAAATGAACTTTACCCCGCCGCGATCAAGGACGTTTTCAAGGGATGTCGGAATCAGGCCGTCCTCATCGGTATCGAGTCGAATATATCCCGGTTCATACGGGGTGAAGGCTTGAAGTGCGCCCAGGTAGGTCGGCGCCTCCACGGCGACTTTATCCCCCTTTGAGATAAGGACCTTACCGACGGCATCCAAAACACCCTGGGAGCCACTGGCGACAAGGATCTCCTCCTTGCGGGCGCTGATTCCCTTTTGCCGGAGATAGTCAACCAGAATCTCTCTGAAAGGTCCAAACCCTTCGGTCGGATCGTATTGAAAGGCTGCTGATGCGTATTTATCAATGACGATTGCTGTCAGCTCACGTATGATCTCTATTGGAAAACTTTCAGGGGCCGGGATGCCCCCGGCCAGAGATACCATACCAGGCTGGGAAACGACCTTTAGAATTTCCCTGATGACGTTGACATCCATCAAACGGGTTCGGTCCGCCAGTAAATTTTCAAATTCCATTTTTGGTTTCCCCTTCACAATAATTTTTAATAGGACCGGTCGGTATATTTTTATCGATAAATTTGTCGGGTTTGAAAATTTTTTCTACTTTCTTAACTGTTTGAGATAATAACGCAGCTGGTGAATGGTGTGCTCCAGAATGGATCGATCCCGGCTGGATATGTAAAGCGCCGCCGCGCCGTTTAAGGATATAATGATAAAATTGGCAATCTCCTGGAAATTCAGTCCGGCCTGGAGCATGCCTTTTTGATCCGCTTCCTCCAGCCAGGAGCGCAGCAAACTTGAGAGTCTGACAAAACCACGCAGAATCTGCCCGCTCATCGATGCCGACTGTCCCGAAAGTTCGACCAGCATGTTGAGAAAAAAACAGCCGCCTTCAAAGACGTCGCCCCCCAGGTAGTCTTGCATGTCGTTTTCGATAAATTTATCGACCCGTTTGATCGGATCCGAGTCGTTGCGGATCCCCTTGAAAACGATGCCTTTCCAGATGGTCACCGCCTCTTCGTAAACCGCGTACCAGATATCTTCTTTGCTGGCAAAATGACCGTAGAGACCGCCTTTTGTCAGGCCGGTAGCATCGAGAATGTCGCTGACGGAGGTATTGTAATACCCTTTTACCGAAAAGAGCTGCAAAGAATTTTCAATGATATTTCGCCGGGTTCGGGTGCCTTTGGTTGCCATAATGGAATTCGTTGAATGGTTGATTGGTTGATTGGTTGATTAGTTGTTAAGTGGTTGCAGTTTTTTCAATTCCAACAGGCCATCACTCCAATAATCCATCACCTCTCAACCGATAAGTATGATCAAGATCAATCGACTCGAACCGTACACAGAGATCAGAATTTTCACAACTTGAATTATACCGACCGGTCTTTTTATTATATTTATTTAGGTATTTGTCAAATGGTTTTTATAAATTTATTTTCTTTTGGGTGGTCTCGTTAAAAAGTCCTCAAATCGTCATGCCGGACTTGATCCGGCATCCAGAACATATTTAATTTGCTGATTTCCGGCTTTCGCCGGAATTACGGAAAAACTTCAAGAATAAGTATTTACGAATTTATCATTTTTGATCAAAGAAAATTGCTATTCTCAACGGTCTGTATTATAAGGCATACGATTCAGGCTGTTAAAGATATTTGCAGCTTGCGTGAGGAAGGAGAAAACCAGATGAAAGGCAAACCAGTCATAGCGCCGGTGTATCTGACCGCGACATATAAGTTCGACAAATCCGATGATCTGATCGATGTCGTGCAAAACCGCAGCGGTTACCTGTATTCCAGGTGGGACAATCCGTCGGTGGTCGAGGTCGAAAATGTGCTGGCCGCAATGGAGGGCTACGATAAAGCCCTGGGTTTCGCTTCCGGTATGGCGGCCATCACTACCGCGATTTTCGCCCATCTTAAACCCGACAGCAAAATCATTGCTACCCGGCAACTATACGGCGGCACCTTTGAGCTGCTCAATGATATTTTACCAAAGTTAAATATTGATACGGTATTTGTTAACAGCTGGCAAACCCGGCAATTGCTGGATGAGATTGAAAAAGGCGTTTCCATCCTGTATCTTGAAAGCCCTACGAATCCCTTGCTGCGGGTGGTCGATATCAAGCCGCTGGTAGAGGCGGCCCATAAGAAAGGCGCGGCCGTGATGCTGGATGCCACCTTTGCTTCTCCTATCAACCAACATCCTGCTGATCTGGGAGTGGACATCGTTATTCACAGTGCTACCAAGTATCTGGGGGGGCACCATGACATTACCGCCGGCTTTGTCTGCTGTAACCGGCGGCATTTCGATCACATCTGGACCTATCGCAAAATACTCGGCGGTGTGATGGATCCCATGAGCGCTTTTTTGGCCCTGCGCGGAATGCAAACGCTGGAGCTGCGAATACAACGCCAAAATGAGAGTGCCATGCAAATTGCCGCGTTTCTGGCCGGGCATCCAAAAATAAAAACAGTTTATTACCCGGGTTTGCCCGACCACCCCGATCATGAAATCGCCAAAAAGCAGATGCTCGGATTTGGCGGCATGCTCAGTTTTGAAGTCAATGCCGATTTTGACAAAACCAAACAGTTTATGGATGCGCTCAAAATCGTTAAACTGGCAACCAGCCTCGGCGGCGTATCGAGCCTGGCCAATCAACCCATCACCAACACCCATGTTGCCTTGAGCCCGGAAAACCGCGCCAAAGCCGGTATCAGCGAAAGCCTGGTGCGTCTTTCCGTCGGCATTGAGAAAGTGGATTTGCTGATTCAGGACCTGAAACAGGCGCTGGAAAGGATTTAGGGTTCTGCGTTCAGAGTTCAGGGTTGAAGATTGAAGGTTGCGGAATGCGAGTTGCTGGGGTTTTCATGATAGCCGGAACCTACAATTTTCAAGATAAGTATAACGGCTACGAACCTCAAATTGGATTCCAGTGTCAGCTCAAAAATAGGCCAAATATTTTGAATCCCAGATAGACACAATTCCAAGTACAGTTCATGACTTTGGTCAAAAATCGACCAATGTGATACTTGATAATTTTTTGAAATAGAAAATGGATTGTGGACCGGATTTCTAAACCTAAAAGTGTCTTCCCTGGCTTTTTGCCCCAGGTACTTGGGAAATATTAGCCTATTTTAGAGAAAATGAATATGGTGGGTGAATTTTAAGCACATTTTCTTACCAGTCAGCAAAAGTCCCATTGTAAATCATGAATTCGATGGAGAATATATCTTGTCAATAAAATTTGCAACTGCATTCCCAAGTTTATGATGATCTTCAGGATCGAAATGGAGGCCGTCAATTTGGCTAGATTGAATAATAGTTGAAGTGTCAAGGAAAAAACACCCATATGTTGATGCTACGGAATTAAAATATTTGGCCAGTTTTTTAGATTTTTCAACTCCACCTTGAAACGTTTCTGCCCACTCATTAAGCAGACCAAGAGGTGGCGGAGCCATTATCAGGATATCCGGACCCTTTCCATCGGTTCCGCTTCTGCTTCCTTGGGCGATTTCAATTAGGGCACCTAAACTTTCTCCGATATCATAGGGGGTTACTGAGAATCTGGTTTTTAGATCATTTGTGCCTAACATGATAATCAGTAGGTCGACTGGAGCATGTGATTCCAGGCATGGCAACAAATAGATACTTCCGTTTCTTTTTATCCCTCCCCGCACAGGATCGTTCCAAACTGTTGTTCTGCCGTTCAATCCTTCTTCAATGACGTAATATTCCTCACCGAGTTTCATTTGGAGTACTCCAGGCCATCGTGACGCCCTGTCAAGCCGACCTTTTGTGATCGGGTCTCGACCGTAAGTGTTTGAATCACCGTAACAAAGGATAACTTTCATAAGTCCCTCCAATTTAATGAATTGCTTTTCGTTTAATAACGTGCAAAAGTGTTGGCATAAAAATATAACCTTTCAAAATAATTACGGTCTCCTTCATAAGTGAATTCCCCAATATAAACCCGTGGTGGAATATCAGATTCATATTACACTTCAGATTCAACTTGCAATAGGAAAGGTCAATATAAAAGTATACCGTTTACAGCAGCTCAAAGATCCGCTGATGATGCAAATTTTGGAACAGATTAGCATCAGAATATTCACTCTTAAAGATTGAGGATACAACAAAAGGGAGTCCACCTCTTTTGAACGGATGTTAGGCTTGGTTAAAATTTAAAGACTCTCAAAATTTACAATCCAAATACCAAAGAATATTTTTTTGTTTGACATGATATTATGGACTTGATACTGGTGTAAATATGATAGTATGTGTTTACAAGAGAATGTATTTATCCAGTAACATAACTATCTGTCAAATTTCTAAATAATCGTATTATTTAGTTAATCTCCCAGATCGGAGCTGAATGTCGGATACTTTCAGATTTCGGAGGCTTCAGCCTGACATTCCACTTTGCAACATCATGCGACTAAGGATAATTCTTAGCTACTTCTCGACACTAGGTTTATATTTCTCTCGGTCCATAACAAACGGAGTACTTTTGAGATTTTTAGCAATGAAAGGGGGTGGTAAGAGGAAAAATGAATACCCTAAGCTCTTTCGCAAACTGTTTCTTTGAAATTTACGGGAACGAACCTTTAAATCACAATGAGGAGGGTTAAACATGAAACGTTATTTGACCATTTTGTGCTTCGTCGTGCTTACGGCCATGCTTATCTTATCCAGCCCTGCACTTGCGCAGAAAAAGGTAATCGGCGTCTCTCATCTGTGGTTGGGCAATGACTGGAACATCTATCTCTTTAATGGAATCAGCAAGACGCTCGAATCCATGGGCTACGAGGTCCTCAAGTTCAACGCGCAGGGAGATACTGCCAATCAGGTCGCCGGTATGGAAAATTTCATAACCAAAGGTGTAGACGGTGCCATAATTGCAGGTGGGGAAGGACACGCCTTTAGGGATGTCTCCAAGGCCTATGATAAGGCGGGGATACCCCTTGTGGCAGTTGACATGGTTTTGCCCGGCGGGGTTGCATTTACTGCGACCAACAACTGGGAAGGTGGGGGAAAAATGGGTATGTTCCTTGTTAACTCAATGCGCGGAGAAGGAAAAGTCTTGATGCTAAACCTGCCAAGTTGGGACTCGATTCGGCAACGCGCAGAGGCCTCCAGGTTGGTCATGAAGGAGTTCCCCGGCATCACCATCGTGGCCGAACATGAGGTCGGCGTTCATGAGCCTATTGAGACCGCCAAAAGCATTACCAAGGCGACAATTCGTGCCAACCCCGATCTAAAGGGCGTAATCGCTACTTGGGGGCTTCCCGGAATTGGAGCTGCTCAAGCCGTTATGGAAATGGGTTTGCAGAATCAGATTGCGGTCGCCACCTGTGATTCCGACAGGCCTTTGGTTCAGTTGATCAACGACCCCAAAGCTCCCCCGTTTATGGCTTATGGCCAGGATTCATATACTTTGGGCGTCATTGCAGGCAAATTGATGGACAAGGCCATCAAGGCCGGCGACATTCAAAAGGCTAAGGCTTCCCTACCCCTGCTCAGCTTTGGACCGACGCTGGTCATAGCTAACAAAGGGTTGGAACAAGTATCGACCGTCAAAGTCTGGACCCCGGATCAGGCTTGGGAAGAGCTTTACAGCGACCAGAAAAAACCTTGGTAGCCCTGATTCAGGGACGGGGAAAAGGACCAATTAAGGGTGTTTCAGCAATGATCCTTAACCCCGTCCCTAAAAATAACCGGATTAAGCTGAAGCGATGAAAGACATAATTATCAAAACGGTTGCCGTACACAAAAATTTCTCTGGGGTAACTGCTCTGGATGATGTGAACTTTGAGATGAAGGAGGGGGAGGTTCATGCACTTCTGGGAGAGAACGGTGCAGGTAAAACAACTTTTGTCAAGATCCTCACCCGCGACCTGAGAGAGGACGCCGGTGAAATTTACCTACGAGATGATAATATCCGGGGGTTATCAGTCAGGCAAGTCCAGGATTTGGGATTGGCTATGGTGCCCCAAGCAATCAACTTGGTTGAAATGTTTAGCGTAGGGATGAATATCATGCTCGGGATAGAACCGGTCCGGCAAAGCCTGTTGAACTGGAAACATCTAAACGATGAGGCTTCAACTCACCTATCAAAGATAACAGACCGGTTCGACGTCCGGCGAAAAGTGAGCGAATTGAGTGTGGCGGAAAAGCAGCTTGTATCCGTCGCAAGAGCTCTTGCCAGAAATCCGAAAGTTCTGATACTTGATGAACCCACCGCTTCCCTGGGTGATCAGGAGACGCGTGAGTTTTTTTCGGTTTTGAGACAGCTGAAAGAAGAAAGGATTTCCATTCTTTACATTTCCCATCGCCTTCAGGAAATTTTCGACCTGGCTGAAAAAGTCACAGTGTTGCGTGACGGCAAAAAAGTGGGTACTTATTCGGTGTCTGAGACGAACGAGGAAGAGCTGATCCGATTGATGATTGGTCAATCTCTGAAGGCCATGATTCCCAAGAAGCAAGTCCCCATTCGCCAAGAAAGACTCCGCGTGTCAGGGCTCCATATAAGGAACCGTAACGTGCGGGATGTTTCATTCGCGGCGAGATACGGCGAGATTCTGGGGATTGTGGGCACTATGGGAGCCGGCAAAAGTGAAATCCTACATTCAATTTTCGGACTTGAGCCTTCTCTGGCTGGCGAAGTCTTCGTTGATGGAAAAAGGGTCGATTCCACCGAGCCGCAAGAGGCCATAAAAAACGGGTTGGCCCTTGTCCCTGAAGACCGCCGTGATGCACTGGTAATGGATACATCCGTCGCGCGGAACATCACTCTGGCAAATTTGAGCAGCGTCTGTTCTTTTGGCGGCTGGATCAGCCGTCCTATGGAGGAGCGGACGGCCATACAATATAAAAACCGCCTCTCAATCGCCACGCCCAGTGTAAAACAGCAGGTCGGTTTTCTGAGCGGCGGGAATCAGCAGAAGACTGTCATATCACGCTGGCTTAACACAGGGGCCAAGATCTATCTTTTTGACGAACCGACCAAAGGAATTGACGTAGGGGCCAAGAGCGAAATATATGAACTCATTGGGGAACTGGTTAAAGATGGAGCTGCTGTCATATACGCTACTAATGAGATAGATGAGGCACTTGAACTGTGTGACAATTTGATCGTATTGCACCGAGGACAAGTTGCAGCGGAACTCAAGTGTTCGGAGACCAATCGGGAAGAACTCCTACTTTACATGTTAGGTGGAAAGAGAGATGCGAAATAGCAATTGGCGTGAATTTATTTTGACCTGGGGTACTTTCTTTGCCTTTTGTCTACTTTTTTTGGTCTTTTCTCTGGGCATTCCTGCGTTCGCTAGCTGGAGTAATGCCGAAAATATTTTCAAGCAGACGGCTGTACTCTTACTCATGTCCTTTGGATTGCTTCTGCCCATGATTGCCGGTGAAATCGATATCTCCTTCGGTGGCAGTATCGGAATGGCCGGCGCCCTGTTCGCCTCTTTGGCGATTAATGGGCAACCGCTGTGGGGTGCTGTTGTTGCTATATTGGTCTGTATTATTTTTGGCATTGTCAATGGGGTGTTCATAGCCGTACTCAGAATGCACTCCTTTTTGGTGACACTTGCCACCATGTTTATCGGTATGGGTGCCGAGCGGGTTTACACACACGGTTTTAACGTTTGGGTCAAAGATCTGAAGTTGCTTGCTATTTTCAATGGACATATCATCGGTCTTCCGAACAGCGTTGTCTTCATCCTTGCATCATTCACTTTGCTATGGCTTTGGGTAACACAGACCCGCAGCGGCATTTACATGCGCGCTGTCGGTGAAAACATAGAGGCGTCCCGGGAAACAGGAATTAATGTCGTTGCGATCAAGATCCTATCATTCACTTTAGCAGGGCTATTCTATGGGCTGGGATCAATCTTGAACGTGCTTAGAGTTTCAGGCTCTTTGGCTTATTCCGGGCAAAATTTACTTCTGCCTACCATGGCTGTCTGCTTTATAGGTGCAACAATGTTCCTGGCTCCTAAAAAAAATGTTCCTGGCAATTTGGTTGGAGCTTTTTTTCTGACTTTGATCACAAACGGGCTTACCATTTTTGGTGCAGAGTACTATTTCATTCCAATTTCCCACGGACTGCTGCTTCTTACCGCCGTTGTCGTAGCAAATCTTGGTAAATTTTAAACCTCTTTAAACAAGGTACAAAGGGGATCTGTATTGAGTACAAGCAAATTAACCCTTAACTTCGTTGCAGTAAAAGAGGCTTGGGCCCGCATAGGAATAATTGCGATATTCGTCATTCTCATCGGCACCATCGCAACCATTGAGCCGCAGTTTCTGTCCCGTGGAAACCTGATGGACATTGTCACTGTTGCCTGCATTTATCTTTTGATCTCCTTTGGCGAGACCTTCGTCATAGGTGCAGGGGGAGTCGATCTTTCGGTTGGGCACATATCGGGTTTTTCCGCACTTGTCTCCTCTCTTCTAATGAGCAATGTAGGGCTTCCCATCTGGATGGCAGTTATCTTAGGAATCTTGACCGGATTTCTTCTCGGCACGATCAACGGTTTAATTGTCAGTTGGCTTGGTGTTGATTCCTTTGTCACTACGTTGAGCACGATGTTTTTGATTACGGGGACAAAATACTGGATGACTGGCGGAATGTCAGTCATGTACCTGCCGGGCGGTTTTTTGAACCTGGGAAGAGGCTCGTTTCTAAATGTGCCTTTCTTGTTCTACTTTTTGTTGGCGGGATTTTTCTTCTCTTATTTAGTGTTCAGCCGATTGCGGGCCGGACGAGAAATTTACATGACCGGAGGAAACATCCTTGCAAGTTATTTGTCAGGGATTTCGGTCCGATACTACACCTTATTGGCCTTCATGCTAAGCGGAATTCTTAGCTCCATCACCGGTATCCTGCTCGCAGCGCGCGCCGGACATACAAACATAACCTTAGGAGAAGGTTTGCTACTGGACGCCTTCGCCATGTCACTTCTTGGAGGGGTACTGGCAGGTGGCCGCGCATCCATAACTGGAACTCTTGTGGGCGGTTTTTTTCTGATG
>Ga0307426_1002327_pt1 | contig 11890 bp, 11 predicted proteins | sample SalMarWE160340MG_FD_202165 | JGI IMG/M metagenome (GOLD analysis project Ga0307426, IMG submission 202165) | Salt marsh sediment microbial communities from the Plum Island Ecosystem LTER, Massachusetts, United States - WE1603-40 | ecosystem: Environmental > Aquatic > Marine > Intertidal zone >... | reverse complement strand
AGCTGGATTTCAGAAAGGAGAGGATAAATGCTGCATGGTTATGGCGGACACATTCTGCGGGTGGATCTTAGCTCGGGACGGATTTTGCGGGAAAAAACAGATCCTGCTTACATGCTCGATGTCATCGGCGGCCGCGGCTTGAATTCAACGCGGCTTTATGAAGAGTTGCAGCGGGACATCGATCCCCTTGCGCCGGAAAACATGCTGCTGATCGGTGTCGGCCCGCTGACCGGCACGCTCTTGGCGGCTTCGGCCTTTATGACCATTTCGGGCAAGTCGCCGATGACGGGAATCCTGGGCGATTCGGCGGCCGGCGGGCATTTTGGGGCTGAAATCAAACAGGCGGGCTACGACCAGATTGTGATGACCGGACGCGGCGCCGGGCCCTGCTATCTTTTTATCGCCGATGACCACGTTGAAATTCGCGACGCCTCCCATCTGTGGGGTCAGGATATCTGGCAGACGACATCCGCCATCCGCCGCGAACTAAATGACAACGCCATTCAGATCGCCGCCATCGGACCGGCCGGTGAAAATCTGGTCAAATATGCCACCGTGGCCTGCAACAATTCCCGAATGTGCGGCCGCACCGGCATGGGGTGTTTATTCGGCGCCAAACATTTGAAAGCCGTGGCCGTGCGGGGCAGGGGGCGGTTGACCCTAGCCGATCCACCGGGCTTTCTCGAACTTTGCCGCGAACTGGATCACCGCATCATGATCCATCCGGAATACGAAAATCGCAACGCCCTGGGATCCACCCTGCTGATGAAAGCCTTAAACGGCATCGGGATTTTACCCACCAATCACTTCCAGCAGGGCCTGTGCACGTACGTGGACCGGGTCAGCGGCGAAACCCTGGCCGCCAACTACAAGGTCAAAAACAAATCCTGTTACAACTGCAATCTGCATTGCTCCCGCTATTACCTCACCGACGAGGTCGAGGCCGAAGGCCCGGAGTTTGAAACACTTTGCAGCTACACCTCCCGCATCGGAAATGACGACCTGAAATTCGGTCTCAAAATGAATGCATTTTTGAATCGCATGGGCATGGATTCCCTCAGTTCCGGCGAGACCATCGGCTGGGCCATGGAGTGCGTTCAAAGAGGGTTGCTCACCAAAGATGACTTTGATGGGCTTGATTTCACCTGGGGCAACCGTCAGACGGTTGAAAAGCTGTTGAATATGATCATCCGCCGCGAGGGCATCGGTGACGCCTTTGCGGAAGGCACCCGCAGCCTGGCCCGGCGATTCGGCCGGCGTTCCGATGAATATGCCTTTCATGTCAAGGGACTGGATATGATTTGCGGCGATCCGCGCGGTATCAAAGCCTTCGGGTTGACCTATGCCATTGCCTCGCGCGGCGGCGACCACCTGCGCGCCGAACCGTTTTTTGAATTGACCGAACGCTATGACGAAGCCGAAAGACGATGGGGCATCCGCGAGATTGCCGATCGGTTGGCCGAAAAGGGCAAGGCCGTTCTGGTGGAGCACACCGAGCGCCAGGCCCTGCTCACCGACTGCCTGACCATGTGCAAGAACATTGGTTTGAGCATGGATATTCTGGATTTTGATTTTGCCTCACGTCTGCTGACCGCCGGCACAGGCTTGAAATTTACGCCTCAAAAGGTCGATGAAGCTTTAAAAGGTGTGATCAACCGCGATCGCAAAATGAATATCGATTTCGGAGTGGATGCCGTCCAGGACACCCTGCCCAAGCGCTTTACCAGCGAACCCTTAAAAGAAGGCGCCTCAAAGGGACAGGTGGTGCCGATTACACGCATGGTCAAAGAGTATTACAAAATCAAGGGTTGGGATGAGAAGGGGGTGCCGAGGGATTGAGTGTGGAATTGAATTCGGAATTCGGAATGCGGAAGTCGGAAAAAATTGGAAGAAATCTGATTTTAAATTTTAGAATTTAACTATTCAACGATTTAACCAGTTTACTAAAGGTTATGTCCCGTGGGAGCGGCTTGTAGCCGCGATTTCAAGCGGACGGTTATCGTTTCAGAAATTTTGCTTCCCGCTACATTTCAGCAGATAGAACCAGAAAATAAAAGGGGAACAGTCCCCAAGGAACTGCTCCCCTTATGTTTTTTTGCAGAGCCGGACGAAGGATTTCAACCTTGAACCCTGAACCTAGAACCTTTAAACCTTTTTCTAAGTTTCCTTCTCAAACTCAATCAGGGAATGGCCGTAGCGATGAGAGGAGAAGTCTGCACCGCAGGCGGCAAAATAACTACTCCAAAACTTTTCGATTGAGCGAAATTTTTTTGAATCAGCTGCGGAGGCGCCGGCCACATAGACCTTGACATCATTGAGGCTGGGGATGAGGTTTTGCTTTTGGCGCTCCTTGATGATCTTGGAGATGTATTCATCTGTGACCTTGACCCTGTCAAAATTGTATTCTTTTGAATCCTGGACCATGTCGGAAAGGAGAATCAGGATTTTATGACGCTTCTCGTTATGGAAGATCTGGTCGGCGATATTCAGAGAATTTATTATCTCCGTTCGCGGCGTGCCGCGTTTGAGAGACAGGAGTTTCTCCACCTCATTTTTAATATCTTTTCTCGTTTTGGCTAGGTTTTGTTCGAAAGAAATGCGGTTCACCCATACACTTTGTTCGGGAATCTCAGCATCCACAACCGGTTTGAAGTCGATGTAAGACCGGTCGGTGATGGTTCCTACCATAATGCGATCGCCCTGCTGAAGATTTTGATAGATTTTTTCAAACGCATTGCGGTAAACCGTTCGCCGGGCCTGGTTGGTGCTGCCCGACATATCGACAAATACAGCGAATACCCGTGGATTTTTTTTGTCCTTGACCATCTTCCAGAAAGCGTCGCTTTTTCCTTCCACGGAACTCAATAGCATCAGGTTACAGAGAACGATGACACACAAGATTTTTAGACTCCACCGCTTCATTGGGGTATACCTCCTCAAATCCCATTAAATGGGTTGATAATTTTCTACCTGGATTTTGCACGCATCGGAGGCTTCCATACTTCTCATTAATTTTCCTGCAAGATTCAGGTACTATTTACCTACTGCTTGAATGCGCAACTGGGTGGTGGCATCCAACATTTTTTTCACATTCTTGCCGTGGTCTTCTTTTTCAAAGGCCAGGATCAGCTCATGCTCCCGCTCAAACGACTTGGGCTTTTCATGATCAGGACGTTCGCGATGATTGATTTTGCGATAGTAATAAATGTTTTCCTGGGTTTGTTGATGAATCCGGTTGATCTTTTGCTCCTGCTCGGTAACAATTTTATTATGCTTGGCCTCGATGGCCCGCATCGCCTTATTGATCTGGTTGGTTTTGCGGTGCAGATGCTCCAGCAAAGGATCTATGTCGTGGGCAAAATAGGAGCACAGCGTGGCTGCGGCTAAAATAACAAGGTTCAGGCCGACGAATGCGGCGCCGATAAACTTACTGTTGCCGAAATTGCCGATCGCACCGGTTGTGCTAAGATCACCCAGGTACTGGACGCGCACGTAGCCGATGGCCAGCAAGCCGCCGATGGTTAACAGAAGCAGCGCTCCCACACCAATGCCGTTCTTCCACCACGGCACGGATCCTCTCTTGATGAGAATTCCCATGGCATGGGCAATCCACGGGATGGCTACGGCCACGCCGAGCGCCATGATCCAGGTGAATATCTGGCTCTCACCGAAAACCGAGAAAGCCAGCGAATTCATGGGAATTTCCCCCAGAACAAAGAGAAACATCAAAATATAGTACTTACCCCTGGACAGCTCCACACTGGGTTCGCTGCGCTCAATTTTTTTGGAGTGGGCATCATAGTCCCTGGTAATCCGCTCATATTCTTTGAGAAGGGGCTTGTGCTTGCCATTGAGGATATCCAATTGAGGTTCATATTTGGCCATTACCTGCCGCGCTTCATTATTGGCCATGGCCATACACTCCTGCTCGAATTGTGAGAAATTCGGATCATCTCTACCGGGAATATTATTCTTCGCATCGGTAATAGCGTTTTGTTGAACTTCTTTCTTGCTGTACATTACTTATCTCCTCCCTGTTTAAAATATGGAGCACAAACAAACTCGATAGAAACACATTTCAAATGAATTTATCGGCACATATGTTTTTTCCTTTAGAAATTTAATTTAAAAAGATTGATTTGAAATCTAAAAAAAAAAATTATAAGTAATATCAAAAAAGGGGGATTTTTATGAGAGACGGGGCTGAGGAAATTTCACAGAAGATTTTGGACACCTATCGGGGAAAAACACCCGGTTCGAAGGCACACCAGGAAAAGGCCGCCAGGTATTTACCCGGCGGCGACACCCGGACGGCGACCTATTTCGCGCCTTATCCCGTTTATATGGAAAAGGGCAGCGGATGCTATCTTTATGATGTCGATGGGAATGCGTATCTTGACATGCTGGGCAATTACACCTCACTCATTCACGGGCACGCTTTTCCGGCGATTGTAGAAGCCATCAGGGAGCAGGCCGTCAATGGAACCGTCTTCGGTTCGGCCGGCGCCATCCAGTATCTGCATGCCGAACACCTTTGCCGTCGTATTCCGGGCATGGATATGATCCGCTACTGCAATTCGGGAACCGAAGCAACTCTGTTCGTCATTCGGGCGGCCCGCGCGTTTACCGGTAAAGAGGGTATCATCAAAATTGACGGCGGGTACCACGGCGGCCACGATCTGGCGGAGGTCAATATTTTGCCGGATATCGAAACCGACGGCCCCCCCAGGGCGTCTGTCCGTGCCGGAGTTCCGGCCAGTGTGCTGCAGGACGTGCGGGTGGTTCCATTTAACGATTTGGCGGCGGTGGCCTCGCTTCTCGAAACAGACGCCGGCCGGATTGCGGCTATCATTGTGGAACCCGTTCTTGGCGCCGGCGGTGTGATTCCGGCTCAGAAAGGATATCTTGCGGGGTTGCGTGAGCTGACCGACCGTTTTAGAGTGCTGTTGATTTTCGACGAGGTAATCACTTTGCGGCTGAGTACGGGCGGCATGCAGGCGCTGACCGGTGTGACGCCGGATCTGACGAGTCTTGGCAAGATTATCGGCGGCGGTCTGCCGGTGGGCGCCTTCGGGGGCAGAGCGGACATTATGGCCCGTTTCGATCCGGCTCACCCGCAGGCCATCTTCCACTCCGGCACTTTCAATGCGGCCAACATGGTGATGGCCGCCGGGCTGAGTGCCTTAAAAGCCCTCGACAAGGCGGCCATTGATCGAATCAACGCCCTGGGCGAGCGGTTAAAAGAAGGCTTCAACGTGGCTTTCAAACAGATCGGTTTGCGAGGACAGGTCACCGGAATCGGCTCCTTGAATCAGGTTCACTGGTGTGACGGCACCCTTAACAATGCCCGCGAAACCGGCCGCACCTTGTCAGCCGCCGGGGAATTGCCGGGTTTGCTGCACCTGGAAATGATGAATCGTGGAATGTATTCCGCCAAGCGGGGAATGGTTGTCATTTCCACCCCCATGACCGATGCGGCGATCGACCAGGCGACGGCGGCCTTCTCAGGGGCATTGGATATGCTCAAGCCCTATATTGCTGCCAGGTTCCCGCAGCTGGTCGCCGAAAAATAGACCGGTTGTGCCGGTTGTTGACAGAACATTCATTCTTCTTGATTCATCGGTGAATTGTATTAGTTTATGAGCAATACTTTGATTAATTTCATTTTGATCCAACATTGAAAACCTGGTCCTCCCTCCGGGCTGTAGGCACTTCGGGCTGGATGCTGGGCCATGTTTCTGTACTGATTGGGGAGGCGTTATCATGGAAAGACAGGATCTTTTGGAAGGAAAAAGAATTCTCATTGTGGATGATGAGCCGGATGTGTTGGATACCCTGGAAGACTTGTTGACCATGTGCAAGACTACAAAAGCCTCCACGTTCGAACAGGCCAAATAGAAGATGGCCGAAATTACGACTTATTTGGCCGATATTTATGAAGCCAAGGAAAAAGGCAAGAGTGTATGTTGCCGCTGGTACGATTGGCTGCCCGATTATTGTGAAAAGAAATTCGGCCCCGAGTGGCAAAAAGAACATGGGATCAAGGTCAAATAAAAAAAATGGGGAGGCAAATTCCAATGACCGGCAAGGAAACGCAGGGTGCCGTCCGTCTAATCGTACCCGGAGGGTATGGCCGATCAATCGATGTTGCCAAAGGACAGTATGTTGGTGTCCGGGACATTGAAGGGGGACAATGCGGGGACTTTTGGGCCATCGCAGCCGACGACCTCGACCACTTTCTCTCGCCTTCCTATACATGGGTGCACCTCGGAAGGATACAGCCCAGGGTAGGCGATCAATTGGTCACCAACAGGCGTGAGCCTATTCTTACAATTATTGCCGATGATGTGGGTTGGCATGATATGCTGGTTCCGGCCTGTGACAAGCAAAGATATGAAAGATATTATGGTGTGACCGGGCATCGTAATTGTCACGATAATTTTTTAGAAGCCATGGGGATGCGTGATTGGGGGAAGAGACCGGTACCTCAGCCGTTCAACCTGTTCATGAATACCCTCGTCGAGCTCGATGGCACCATGCATATTAAAGATCCGATATCCAAAGCCGGTGACATCGTCCTGATGATGGCGATGATGTCTTTAATTGTTGTCGTATCGGCCTGTCCGATGGATTTGAATCCTGTCGGGGGTCAGGGCATAACGGATCTCGAAATTTTAACTGGCAATACGGAAGAAGAAATACTGACGTCTATAAAATAATGTTTTTGCCTTCTATGGCCGGCTCCTCGACCACGCCCGCCTCCGTCACGGCATTCCCTTTCGGGTCCAACAGGCGCGATTCCATGTTGACGATATATTTCCCGCCGGCACCGGCTTTTCTAATCTGGTCTTCCGGCTGCAGCGCGATTTCTCCGGAACCGGCCAAGCGTTTCGTGCCACCAGTCGGTCAAGATCCATGATATACCTTCAATATAATCGATGATTTATTCTACATTCGGTGTTAAAATCCCCCTCTTTTTATATCGAATTGACATGTGATAAGAAAAGGATACAATGCGTGGCAAATCTTTTATTATCCAAGCAGTTATAATTACCTGAAAGGAGTGAGGAAGATGACTCTAATTCAAATCGTGGAACCCGACCAGGCACAGGGACAAGCCAAGGAAATTTATGACACCATGTTGAAGTATGCCGGCGTGATACCCGCCCCGCTGCAGCTGGCGAGCGCCAGCCCCTGGATGTTAAATATGGTTTGGCAATCGATACAGTATTATTCCCGGCATCCGCATTTAGGATTCGGCCTGCTTTCCAGTATCCGCTATCTGGTGGCCCAGCAATACGATTACGCGTTCTGCACCGGTTTCAATAAGAACATGTTAAAGATGCAGGGCCTGTCAGATGATGATATTGCAAAGATGGAAAAAAATCCTCTCGAAGCACCTCTGGATGAAAAGGACCGGGCGATGGTGGCCTTTGTGATGAAGGCGGTCAAAACACCCGACGCGGTTGAAAAGGAGGATGTGGATCGGTTGCATGATCTGGGTTGGACGGACAGCGATATCATGGATGCCCTTGCGCACGGCACCAATATGATAGGTTCCAGCATTCTGATGAAGACCTTCAAAATGGATCAGGCCTGCTGAATTCACATTAAACACTCAGCCGTCCGGTATTCCAGAGCACAACCGCACTGTAGGTTCTCGCCCAGAAATTGGCTTTTTCTTCGGCCGGATACATCAAAAAATCCTGGGTCCAGTTGAAAGAAGGGTTTTGGTACATATCCCGCAAAACGTTGGCAATATGCTTGGATTTCCAGTTGGCGTGGATCAGAAAATCATAAACAAAGCCCATTAGTTTTTGCGGTTGAAGCGCCGAGGGATTGGGATGGTGCAGGATATGTTTTGTCCAGTCGGGGAGGTTTTCCTCTTTGCGGGCTCTCTCCAGGGCGTACCCCCGATCCATATCTAGCATGCTTTCAAAATCCCGGTGAAACCGGTAGAGGTCGGAGGATTCATATTCCCCGATAAAATCGATTAACGAATCATTGGAGCAGGGTATGTAACCGGAAAACCGCTGTGCGTGGCTGGCGGCTTTCTCCAGATCCCACATGCAATCCAGGATTAGATCCAGATCGGCTTCTTCATCGGCAACCCTGCCGTCAAAGTAGGTCCCGACCACATCGACCAGGGGTTGTTGGTGATATTGACCGTGTTTTTCCTGATTTTTTTTGTGCAGGCTGAAAGGGCTTCGAATGCAGCGCATAAACGGAGAGCCTTCACTCCAGGAGTTGTCAAAATTGATGCAGCGCTCATAGCTGTCGGCAATCGAAACGGGGAATAACCCCTTGGAAGCATTTTCCTGAAACCTTTTCATGGTAAGAAGTGAGATATATTCCGCCAGCTTGGTCAGTCCACTGAACACAGCGGCGGCATCCAGCGAAACGCCGTACCACCGTCTGATGTCATGGGGGTCGACAAATCGGCAGGCCTTAATCAGATCTTTTTCAAGATACCCGATTTGCTTCAACTTGTCCGTCGCGCGATATCCCAGGAGGTTCTGAAACAGGATATGGCCGCCGGAGGGGGTGTAATCCAACAGGTAAGGAATCCCCCTTGAACGCAGGAGGTCTTCCAAGAAACGGATGACGGAAAAGATCTGTTTGAAATAGGTCCGCTGGCTTTCCTTATCCACATATAATTTGTGGTTTTCTCCAGCCATGAAAATTTCGAAGTCGAGCGGCATGAGCACGGACTGAGACCTTTCCCCGATCACCGGAATATGAACCTGGAGACCTCTTTGAACGCAGAGTTTTTCGAGTTGATCAACCGGCGCTGCAATCGCAGGGAAAATCGGATCCCGCGCTTCGGCGGCGAGTTCATTGCCCGCTGCAACGAGAAAGTGGCTGAATTGATAACAATTTTTCAAGCGATCAATTACCCGCTGATAATATTCTTGTGCATTCATATTCCGCAGTGCGATTTTTTTGGTTTTCGCTCTTCATAACAGCCTCCCCGGACCCCTGACTCAGCGCAGCGTATCATGGACGACAGGCTGCGTGACGGGCCGGTTTTTTTGATCTAAACAGCGGATTTTTCTCCGCCGAAAACTATCCTAATCATTGTATTGCTGGATGGCAATAAATTTCAGACGGGAATGATATCGAGACCACGAATAAGAAGGGGCGGAATAGTTTCCGCCCCAATGCAAAAGAAGACCTGACCTAACATAGCCTTAAATTTCAACAAGGCACAATGACCAAAGCAGTTTTTTTAGCCTATGAACGATTGGTCAGGCAATAAATAAAACAGCAAGAGATATGCCACATCTCGATGAATAAGCTAAATAGAGTAATATCAGCAAGATATGGGGTTCGCAGTATTGATGTTTACCACAGAAATATGAAAAAAAGTTAATAAAATTGTTACAAAATCTTCCTATTTTCGACAATCATTCGGGATTGGACGTTCGAAGTTGGACGTTTCACGCCTTGGCGTGATTCGACGTTCAATCTGTTCACTTTTACGGCAACGTGAAGTTTCATACCAGCGTATGTGCGACTAAATCTTCTAAACATATTTTTTCAGAGGATAAATTCTGCACAATAGAGGTCCGAAGGTGACCGCGCCGGTTGCCGGATCGCAGAACTCCTCGCTGTCCGGGGTGAGAACGTTGACGTTGGATTGGAAGACCCCGAACAATATCGGGTCTTCGCCGATTTCTTCGGGAAACCACCAGCCGTGCTGAGATTCTACCATGCGGGGTGCAATCCTGGAGGTCAGCTTGGCCTTTTGTTTGATTTTTCCGCGCGGGGTTTCGATCACCACCCACTCACCGTCGCCGATGCCCAGCTGCCGGGCGGTATCCGGGTTGATTTCTGCGATCGGATGGGGGTGAAGTTTGCGCAGCGAGCGGATCTGTCTGTGTTCGGAGTGGTGCATGGGCCGGAACCGGGCGCCGGTGATCAGAATAAACGGATATTTTCGGGCCAGCTCGGGTTGGCTGATCGGTGTTTCCGGGGATTCTATGTAATAGGGCAGGGGATCATAGCCCAGCTTCTCGAAAATAGTGGAATACAGTTCAACCTTGCCCGTGGGTGTGGCAAAGCCTCGCGGTTTGCCGGTGGCCGGATGGATGGTTTCATATCTTTTCTCAACCACCGGTGGTGTCCACCAGCGCTGTTTGACGGCAAACTCTTCGGATGACGCCAGATCGAGTTCTTCGAGCAGCGGTTCGAGGCACCAGTCCCATTCTTTTTCCAATGACTCGCGCCAGTATTGCGCCTGCCCGAGTCTTAGACCCAGGCCGCGATAGAGGTCATAATCGGTGCGGCGTTCGTTTAGCGGCGGAACAATCCGTTGTCCGAGGGCCGCCGTGTTTCCGCTGCCTTGAAATGTCTGGGTATAGAGCTGGGGATGTTCCAGCCAACTGGTAATCGGAAAGACATAGTCCGCCAGCATGGCGGACGGTGTCAGCCACTGCTCGGCGGCCACATAAAGCCCGAGGTTTGAGCTTTTTAACGCCTGATAAATTCTTTTGGTGTTGGGGTAGGCCACCAAAGGGTTGCAGGCACCGCAAATCAAGCCCCGGACCTGGTAAGGTTGACCTTCGAGGATGGCCGTCCATACCGCCGGCTCATGACAGCCGGGGAGAAAACCGGCCGACAACCCCTTGTTGTACCAGTAGGGTTTGGTGTTTTCTTCAATCATTTCATAACCGGGGTAGCACCAGAGTTTGTGACGGTCGGCACCGAGCTGTTTCTTTCTCTGGGCGGCCGGCAACAGCTCCATATACTCGAGCATAGCGCCGTAATTGACCTTTTCACAGGGGCCGGCGAGCATGTCACCGCCCATAATGTCGAGATTGCCCGTTATAGCCCTGAGGACACACTTGGCATGGGTGATGCCGGTAACATTAACTCCCTGCATATCCGACTTGACGCCCCAGATGATGGACGCCGGCCTGCTGGTGGCATACAGCCTTGCAGTCTCGACGATTTGTTCCTGCGGCAATCCGGTTATCTCTGCCACTTTGGCGGGCGGATATTGTTTGACCCGATCTTTCAGCGCGTCGAAGCCGTGGCACCACTCGGCGACAAAATCTTTGTCGTATAGATTTTCTTCAATGATTACGTTTATCCAGCCCAAAGCCAGGGCGGCATCGGTGCCGGGTCTTAACTTCAGCCAGTGGTCGGCCAGACGGCCGGCAGTTTCGGAGTATTTGGGATCGATGACGATATATTTGGTGCCTTTGCGTTTGGCGTTGATGTGCTGGGGGAAAATGCAGGCGAATGACTCCGCGGGATTGCCGCCCCATATCACCGCACATTGGCAGGGCGGCTTGACGGCCCGTCCGGCGCCCGCGCCATAGATGGCGGCATGGATCAGGCGGCTGACCACCGAGCACCACTGACCGGCGTTGGCATGATTGGGGCTGCCGAACAGATTCATAAAACGCACCTTGAAAAGCTCCGAAAAACCGCGGCCCGTGCCGCCGATGGAAGCAACCGCCTCGGCGCCGCTCTGTTTTTTGATTTGATCAAGCTTCTCGGCAACTTCATCAAGGGCATCATCCCAGGAAACCTTCTGCCATTTTCCTTCGCCCCTGTCCCCAGTCCTTTTGAGCGGATAATTAAGACGATCTTCGTGGTAAAGGTGTTCGATAAAAGCTTTTGACCGCTCGCAAATCCAACCCTGGTTGACCGGATGACGCGGCTCCCCCTTTAGGTGGACAACTTTGCCGTCAGCGACAGAGGCCAGCACACCGGCCTGCAGCCAGCAGCCAAAACACAGCGCCCGCTTTACCTCGATTGTTTTAAGGTCGTTCATTTTGTTTTCTTTCTTTTAAGACGAGGATAAACTCAGGTAAAACGGATTATTTTGAGAATACCATAATTCATTATTCTTTCTTTAAATGCTATGAGCAATTTTGCC
>Ga0307426_1002325_pt1 | contig 11894 bp, 11 predicted proteins | sample SalMarWE160340MG_FD_202165 | JGI IMG/M metagenome (GOLD analysis project Ga0307426, IMG submission 202165) | Salt marsh sediment microbial communities from the Plum Island Ecosystem LTER, Massachusetts, United States - WE1603-40 | ecosystem: Environmental > Aquatic > Marine > Intertidal zone >... | reverse complement strand
TTGCCGACAAAGACCGGGAGCTGACGGAACAGGGGGATGTTGAAAAAGGATTTGAAGCAGCCGATGAAATCATCGAGTTTACGGCCCGGCGGGATGCCCATCTATGGGCGGGCGCCGAACTGCCGTGTGTCATTGCCCGCTGGAGCGGAGACAAACTGGAGATGTGGGTGCACGAACAGCAGCCCTATCTAAGCAAGCTGATCCTGGCCGAGCAGCTGAACATTCCCATGAACAAAATACATACGCACTCCCTTTACCAGGGATGCTCATTCGGGGAACGCTGCAACCCTTCCAACTGGTCCCAAAACGGCATCAACGTCCTGGCGGTGCTGCTGGCTCAAAAGGCCTCCCGGCCGGTTAAACTGGTTTTAAACCGGGCCGAGAATTTCTACGGCTTTTCCGGCGACTTGATGGAATGCGAATTCAAAGTGGGTGCCACCGAAGACGGCGCCATCACCGCAGTGCAAATGAAAAACCTCTTTGCCAATTATATGTGTACCACCGGGGTCGAGCATCTGGTGGACAACACCAAAATACCCAACCTCAGGTGCGAGGGCACCACCGTATTTGTCAATAAACCGCCGGCGTGGTGGAACCGCTGTGAACAGCTGCCGAACGTTTTCTGCCAGACGATGATATTTGACCACGTGGCCGACGCCCTCGGGATGGATCCCACCGAGGTGGCCCTTCTGAACGACGGCTGCGAAGGCCGTGACAAGTCGTACCTCGAAGAATTTCAGCGCCAAAACGGCTTTGAGCTGCGCGACAGTCTCAAAGAGTGCATCGAAGCCGGCAAGAAGGCCATCGGCTGGAATGAAAAATGGCATCCGCCCGGTACGCGGCGTCTTGCCAATAGGCGCATGCACGGCATGGCCTTCACCTGGAGCCACGATTGGGATGACACTCGGGGAACGGGCTCGGCGGCCGTTATGTTTCAAAATGACGGGTCGGTCAGCATCATCGCCCAGCATTCGGATGTGGGGGTAAATCCCTGGACGACCTATATGCAAATTGTGGCCGATGAACTGGGCGTGCGCTATGAAGACATTGAAATCAATGCCTTTGACCTGAATGTCGGTTTTGCGTTGATGTCGCCCGACGGATCCTGCAACCTGGGCAGCAACGGATATGTCGTCAAAAAAGCCGCCCGCAAGGCCAGACGCATGCTGCTGGATCTGGCCGGCGATAAGTTCGATTTGCCGCCCGAAGCGCTCGACGTAGCGGACAGCGTAGTTTTCGAGAAAGCCGATCCCGCCAACCGCATGCCGATCAGCGAAGTCGTCAAGATGGCCGTCCCCATGCTTAACGCTGTCGCTATATGGACCGAGCCGCCCGTGCTGGACTGGGCCTGGCACACCCAGGGGCTCTGGGGCATGGCGCTTGAAACCGGCCGGCCCCGTATGTGCCGGCAGGCGAACTTCATCGAGGTGGAAGTGGACACCGAGACCGGCGAGGTGCTTGTCACGCGCGTGGTCAACGTTAATGATGTGGGCAAGGCCATTTCCCCGGAAACCGTCGAGGGACAAATGTACGGCGGCACCTATATGGGACTGGGCAGGGCGCTGACCGAAGAGCTGGTCTGGGACCCCGCGACCGGCGTGATGCTCAACCGCAATCTTCTCGATTACAAATACGCCACCATGCTGGATTACCCGGCTTCTGAAAACATTTATATCGAGACCGGTCTGGGGCACGGCCCCTATGGATCCACCGGCATCGGTGAGAACACGGCCACGATGATCCCGGCTTTGCTGGGTCCGGCGGTTTACAACGCCATCGGCAAACGCGTCGACGATTTTCCGATCACACCCAATAAGGTTCTCAGGGCTTTAGGCAAAATATAGGAGACAGACCATGCGGGCATTTGAACACTTCAATGCAAATACACTGGATGAAGCCGTCGCCATTCTGGAAAGATATGGCGGTAGAGCCCAGGTCATCGCCGGCGGCACCGATCTGCTCGGCAAACTGAAAGACGAGATTCTGCCAAGATATCCGGAGGCGCTGGTCAATATCAAAGGCATCCGCGGGCTGGACTATCTGCATGAGGACAGCGGGGGGCTGAAAATCGGCGCGTTGACGCGGCTGGAGGATATTGCCGTTCATCCGGTTGTCAGAGGACGCTTCGGGGTCCTGGCGCAGGCCGCCGGCCGGGCGGCCTCCCCCCACTTGCGGGAGATGGGCACCCTGGCTGGAAACATTTGCCAGGACGTTCGCTGCTGGTACTACCGCTATCCCAACAACCGTTTTGCTTGCCTGCGCAAGGGCGGCGGCCGGTGTTATGCCGTCGAAGGCGACAACCGCTATCATTCCATCTTCGGTGCAACGGTGGATGACGGCTGCTATGCCGTGCACCCGAGTGATACGGCGCCGGCCTTGATCGTGCTGAATGCGGTTGTCAGAACGACCAAACGGAGCCTGCCCGTGGAGGATTTTTTCGATGTCAAGGTGGGGGGAACCACGGTATTGGGTGCGGATGAGATTGTGACCGAATTTGAGATTCCGGAACCTCCGGGCGGCGCCCGAAGTCATTTTATGAAGTTCGCTTTAAGAAAAACCATCGACTTTGCCATCGTCAATTGCGGTGCCATGATTTCACTCCAGGGGCCAACCGTGGCCTCCGCCCGGGTGTGTCTCAATGCCGTCGCAGTCAAACCCTATCGGGCCATCGAGGCCGAGGAGGCGATCATCGACCGGGAGTTGAATGAGGCGACGGCCGAATCCGCCGGTGAAGCTGCAGTTGCGGGGGCAACGCCGCTTAAGGACAACGGATATATGGTTCAGCTAGCAAAAATTATCGTTAAACGCACTATTTTAGCCTGCGGCGCGAACGCCTCGGCTGCTTGATTATTGTAATATTTTATTCACCGAAGAGCCGCAAAGTTCGCAGAGCGAAGCCTGAAGCGGGCGGTGAATCTTGTCTAAAAATTAATGAACTTATTATTATTCAATTGCATGTCAAAATATTCATTGCCGCATCAGTAAAGTCCTGCGGCAGATTGCCTTCGCGGCGAGATTCTTGGAAATTGTTCATTTTCTAGCTTAACCTCAAACTTAAAAAAAACACTTTGACAATGTCGATTCACGTTCAGCTTAGTCCATTGATACGAAAATATGTCCCGAATTATGACCATTCAACCGGTATTCAACTGAAAGTTGATACGCCTAACAGCGTTGAACAAATCATTGCCAAATTAAACATCCCCCGGGAAGAAGTGATCAGCATCATGGTCAACGGGTATCCGGGTAAATTCAACAGTACGGTAAATGATGGTGATTCTGTCACACTGGCCAAGGTGATCGGCGGTGGATAAGAACCATCCAAAAACCGCGCGTATGCAAAAGGCCGAGTGAGCTTGCGGCGGTGTTGTTCCTGCGGCGGTTGTCGAACGCCGCATCGCTGACTCAGAAAGTGCAGAATATAAGGAGGAAGTCATGGATTTAGGAATCAAAGGAAAAGTAGCGTTGGTGACGGGCGGCAATAAAGGCATCGGCAAGTCGGCGGCCCTGGAGTTGGCGCGGGAGGGATGCAGCGTCGCCATTACCGGCCGCAACGAGGCGGACCTTGCTGCGGCCGAAAAGGAAATTAAAGGCCTGGGAGTCAAGGCATTGGCAATCGCCGCCGATATGGAAAAAGCCGCGGAGGTGACCCAAGCGGTCAACCGCATCTATGAGGCCCTGGGTCGAATCGATATCCTCTTCAACAATGCCGGCCACTCCAAGCCATGCACCCCCATCGGCTCTACGGATGAGGATTGGACCGCCCAGTTGAACATTCATTTGATGGCCTGCGTACGCACCTGCCGCTTGATCGTGCCGAAAATGATCGAGCAGAAATGGGGACGGATTATCAACATGAGCTCCATGTATGGGATCCTGCCGGGCTCGGGCGTTACCGACTACAATGCTGCCAAGGCCGCCGTGATCAACTACACCCAGTCGCTGGCCATGGAATACTCCCGGTTCGGCATCTGTGCAAATGCCATCTGCCCGGGATTGATCCACACCGAGATCTGGGATAAATTTGCCGATATTCTGGCACAAGATCTGGGCAAAACCCGCCAGGATGTTTTGGATGCTGCGGCTGAGCGCGCCAGTTCCGTGAAGCGCTACGCCCGGCCCGAAGAAGTCGGCAAGGTGGTTGCATTCCTGGCTTCGGAGTGTGCCAGCTACATTACCGGCTGCGCCATTCAGGTGGACGGCGGCGCGATTGCGGGCATCGAGATCAAGATGATATCAGATTGGATCAGCGCCAAGTGAAAATCAGCTTCGATAACAAAAACATTCTCGTTACCGGCGGCGCCCGGGGGCTCGGCGAGGCCTGTGCCCGCAAGCTGTCTAAGGCAGGTGGCAGCGTTGCCATTGCGGATATTGATTTTGACGCGGCCTGCGCAGCTGCTTGCCGGATTAAACGTGCGCAGGCGTACCGCTGTGATTTCGGCGAGCCCGCCGACATTGTCAAGCTGCATCAACAAATACGGGATGATACTCAAACCGGCATCGACATTCTGATCAACAACGCCGGCATCATATCCTACACAAAGGGATTGAAGGGGTTCGATCTCGAGGAGTGGAACCGGCTGATCGATGTCAATTTAAGAGGCGCTTTCTGGACTTGCCGTGAATTTGCCGAAGATATGCAGGCCAAGCACTACGGCAAAATTATCAACCTGTCTTCCATGGCAGCCCGCATCGGCGGCATCGATGTCGGTATCCACTACACGGTTTCCAAGGCCGGGATTATTGGGCTGACCCGGGATCTGGCCAAGAAGCTGGGACCGTTCGGCATCAATGTCAACGCGGTGGCCCCCGGGATCATGCTGACCGAACCCGTGAAGCGGCATGTTGCGGGCAGAGAAGATGATTACATTTCCAAAATTCCGCTGGGTCGGTTGGGCCAGCCCGAGGATGTCGCCAATGTCATATTATTTCTCAGCTCGCCCCTCAGCGACTATATTACCGGCTGTGTACTGGACGTCAATGGCGGCATGTATATGGGTTAATTAATCCGCCCTGAATAATAGAATGTTCAGAATTGTGTATTGAGAATTTAAGTCAAAAACTTACTTGAGAATAAGGTTCTGCGGATTAATTACTTCACATTCTGGCATCAATTGAGCGGAAGGGGTTATGAGTAAATTAGAGAAAGTTGCGCCGACCGGCGCGTGTCACAGGCTGCATGTGTCGGCCGCCGATTTTAGAAAAATCAAAAACGTCGATCATCTTCGGATGCTTTTCCTGCTGCACCTGATTCGCGAGTTCGAAAACACGCTGCTCGATCTGTAGGATGCGAACCTGGTGCACGGACCGCTGCATTCCAGCATCGGCAGGAAGCCAATGTCGCTGGCGCCGGAGGATTTGACGCGCGGCGTGCGCTGCGAGAACGATGCGTTCAATGACGTGAGTTTGGTCGAACATGACGATTTTGACCAATTTACCGAGATGAGCGTCGTCGAGGTCATCGCTGCGGTGACCCTGGGCAACATGCAGACGGATGACAGCGTGTTTGTGCTCGGAGAGGAGGTGGCCAATCTGCATGGAGGCCCCTACAAAGCAACCCGGGGCATCAAGGAGGTTTTTCCCGAACGGCTGATCAACACCCCGATTTCGGAATGCGGTTTCGTCGGAATGGCGGGCGGCGCTGCCATGGCCGGAATGCGGCCGGTGGTTGAGATCTTGTTTTCGGACTTCGCGCTGGTGGCTTGCGACCAGTTGTTGAACCAGATCGGCAAACTCAGACACATTTACGGGGGGCAGGCCCGCTTTCCACTGGTGGCCCGAACCCGTGTCGCCATCGGACAAGGCTATGGCGGGCAGCACTCAATGAATCCGGCCGGGCTATTCAGCCTATTTTCGCGGGACTGAAAGTGAAGTTTGTGAAATGCGGGAGATTACGTAATTTTTGGGTCGGGCAGCCTCCTGGCAGAGCTTCGATTTACATAAGTCTTTGCCTTATTCAAATTACGAACCTACTTCGAGTAACGCATGAAAAGTTTTCCCATTTTCTCAAAATCTAATATTTCTTCAGCTAATCCCAAATTTTGGGCCCACCTTCAGAGATTCGATGAAGGCACGATATAAACTTTTAAGACATGCATTTTTTTTAGAATTAGAGAACGAAATCAACAATAAAATCCCCTAATTCTCAATAGATTTAATTCTCCAAAGCTAGTTTCGATAGAATAGAAATTAATCTATTTGAGATAACCCGTCAGTTCTGTTCTGGAGTGTTCTCTCTCCCTTTCGATTTCTTGTCGGAATTAATTTTTCCTAATCACGATCATCCCGATTGAGCTTTAGCGCTCAAAAAGTGGTTTCTATCCCTTTCCCAGCCTGTTATTTTTTTTGAGTTCATCTGCAACGTAACCCAGATCTAAAGATTCCAAAGTTCCTCGGGTAGGATAGCCGGTGCGCATATCCCATCCCTGCAACTTGTAAAACCGAGTTTTAAATTCTTCAAATTTATTTTTATCAAAATGTCGGCCGAGTGTTTTAATATAATGCCACTTTCCGTTTTTTCTGCCGGGCATGTACTCGGGGTGTCCGTCAGGCGCAGAACTGGGGCGAGTATAATAATAGTCAGCAAAATGGACCATATCCCGGTGCCTTCCCTGGAGGGTCCAGATGGCATGATCCAGATTCCATATTTTTCTTCCGAGGTCGATACCGTCAAGAAAGGAAAAATTGTTACCGGTGACGGCATTGAGAAATTTAGGCTCCGCGATACCGGTAGATCCGATCTTGCCGGGGCCGTAAAGATTCAGGAAATCGGGCCAGCGCCAGTCACAGAACTGGACGGACTGTTTCCAGAACCGGGTATAATACCGGTGCCAGGTGACCAGTTTGGCGATGTGCTCGGAATACATGTTCTCGGTACTGAAATCGAGCATCAGTCTATCTCCCTGAAACGGCACCATTTTATCCGTGTAGATTCGGACAACCTCTTCCGCCGATCCATACAGAGGAATTCCCCACCGTTTGTTATATGTGGGGTTACTTCTTAACTGATCGAATCCGTGCTCGTTAATGTCCCTGTCTCCTAAAATGGTGCCATAGGCCCAGTCCAGTTGAGACCGCGCCTCTTTATGTCTCGGCAGTCCCCAAAACGGAAACATCAGCCGTCCGGTTTTCAGATCTCCATTGGCGCTATTCAGTCGACCCCACTTTTCAGCCGCCCGAACAAAGCCCTCGGCCAAATCGTCACCGAACGGGTGGTTGTTTCCCAGGCCGTCATTGCGATATGCGATCGCCTTTATCAGTTGCTCGGCAAATTCCAGCTTACCGTAATTTTTAAAATTAAGGGGGCAATCAACTTCTCGGCCCGGTCCCAGAATACCGGATCTGTGCAGATCGCTGAGGTAAAGCTCCCCCCAAAACATCTCCGCAGCGTTCAACCCATATCTGTTCAGCAGATCGTTCGCCTGGCGTTGAATATCCAACGAATTTGCGAAAAAATAAAATAATGTCGCAAAACAGGTGGCCTCATTGCCGATTCTGTCTTCATATCTTCCCCGACAACCCGAATGACAACCGATGCATGCCTGCGGTCGCTTGCCGACTGACGGCTTTCCCAGCCGGTACAAGGTGCCCGGTACGGGCGGACTTTGAAAGTCAACAGACATGAATTTCCTTTTCAGATTATCAAGGCTAAACGCATAATTTTTCTTCTGCCACAACCGGGCCTGCATGAGGGCTTTCGGATTATGGACCCGGATACTGCCGGTTCCAATGACGCTGATAGCTTTCAGTCGCTTTGATCCCCACACCGCGCCAAAGCCTCCCTGGCCAGCTCCGCTGCTGGCGTCGTGTATCAGGCACGCCATTCTGCTTAAATTTTCTCCGGCTGGTCCGATCGCCAGAACAGCAGGACGTTGGGTGGTTTGTCCACCGTCTTTACCGGCCGGTTCCATCCAGTCACCATACATCTGGTTGCCGGCAACATATTCCCAGATCTTTTTCTGGCATTCCCAGGTGTCTGTTCCCCATAAAGACAACTTGCTACAATTTCGGACGGTAACTGTGTCGTTTCGAATATCTATCCAGACCGGCTCGTCCGCCTGGCCCTCAATCACAATTCCGTCCCACCCCGCATACTTCAGCATAGATGAAAATCTTCCACCAAAATTACTACGTGTAAACCAGCCAATAGGGATTGATTGGACGCCAATTCCCTGTATTTCTGTTCGTGCTGCGCCGGCAGGAGTCAGGGTGCCCGAAAGTGGAGAGGTCATTAAAGTGACGACATTGGCAGGATCAAATCCATCAATGGTCTTATCCTTAACCAGATCAAAAAATATTGCCGAACCCATGCCATGGCCGCCAACCCATTTCTCGTACTTGCTGGTGGAAATAGTCGTTGTTTTCCTATTCCTCAGGTTCAGTTTTAATATTTTCCCCGCATACCCATTCATCTTCTTAACCTCCATAGCTATAAATATAGCGGAATAATGCGACGGGGACGTCGCAAGCTTTGGGCTAGCGTTAACGCTTAGCTTTGCGGATATCCCAGTCTCCGCCAATTTGTATCCCTTAAATTGACCTTATATCCCTCATCCCCTTCCTGCACAGGGATCTTTGTTGTAAACTTTATTGCATCAACGGGGCATACTTCCACGCAGGCCTGCTTTCCACCCGGTCCGCCACCAGCATCGTCCCAATGATATGGAGTATCAGCACACAGATCACACTTCTGGACTTTCAGATCATCATTAAATTTCTCATCCGAAACTACCACGGGTCTGCTTGGCGTATAGGGGCAGGCTTCAATACAATCTCCACAGCCAATGCATTTGGTTCTATCTATCATCCTTACGTTACCATATCCAGCATTAGCACTAAGCGCTTTTGTAGGACAAACGCTCACACAGGCAGGATCAACGCACTGCCTGCATTGCTCAATCGTCACGTCATCAGGAAAAGATTCAAAAGGGTTCTGAATTATCTGTATTCTTGACAATGAGGGATTCTCCACTCCTTCGTGTACCAGTGTGCAAGCGAGCATACAGCTAGTACAACCCTGACACTTTCTGATATCAACAAGGATATATCCTTGGGAAGGTGGGATCGCACCTCGATTTTCCTCTCGGTTTATCACATTGCTGTAGCCTTTCTTTGCAGGAACATAATAGCCGGCACCCACAACAAAGATGATTGTTCCTGTGTACTTTAAGAAATTCCTGCGAGAAATTTTCTCATCACAATTGTTGCTATTACGATCTTTTTGATAATTCACTGATCTAAGTCTCCTTTCTTTGGAGAAATAATATAGAACATGAAATAAAAGATGGTGAATTTCACATATTACAATTTTTCACCGATCACTTTATCGGTGGCTTTAAGCTCCATTAAAACACGAAATACTATCACTGGTTTTGCAATATTTTTTCGCTATTTTCGTCCAAATATTCATCGCCAATCTTTAATTCGAAGAATGAATCATGAAAAATATTAAGAAATGTAAATTCACTGCAGGACTTGACTCGATTCCGTTTGAAAAAGCGCATTCGGCCAGCTATCGAAGGAAGATCAGATCAATTAAGTCATATACATCATTAAATTCTGCGGGGTCAATCATATTTTGATGGAATGGTAAAGGGATAGCATATCACTATATCTGCTGGTTTGTTAAAATTAAGCCGGACTGTATCTACCTTTCATATCTCAAGCGTAAATTTTTGTCACCTACGTTACTTTCCGAGATTGTATATTCGGTATACGCAACCCACACTTTGGCTGAATTGTAGATGGCGGCTAGAGAACTTTTACCATTCATCAGCACACCAAAATCACTTCAACTAACAAGCCGACACTTAAGACAATCGCAAGATCAGTTTTTTGAGATGTTCGATTTTAAACGATAATTTTTTTGAACCTTATTGGAATAGCTCATTTGCAGCTATACAATTGTCCATTCGCCGTCGACAACAAGTGTATGCCCGGTTACATAAGAAGATGCGTCGCTTGCCAAAAAAATGGTTGGGCCGCAAAGCTCCTGTGGTTCGGCCGGACGCTTCATGGGTGATCTGTCTTTGATCAGAGCTAATTTGGCCGAGCCTTCATCCAATTGAGCAAGCTCGGTATTGGTATATCCGGGGGCAATGGCATTGACCCGGATATTGAATTTAGCCCAGTTTTTGGCAAGTTCCCGCGTCAATTCCAATCAAATGGAATTCTCACGTCAGCAGCACTTTTTTCAGAGCAAGCCCTCTTTTTGCAGAACAACCTCAAGTTGGTGTTTGTCGCTGTCAGCGATGGCGGTCAGCGGCAAACGGGGCGGTCCCCCGTAAAAGCCCAACAAATCCATTGCAGCCTTAAGACCGGCCACACCGAATTTACCGGCCGCCCGGCTGCTGAGGGCCCGCAGGTATTCATCCATCTGCTTGGCTTTTTCCTGATCTCCGGCCAGAAAGGCTTGCTGCAGTTCACAGCACTTTTGAGGCAGGTAGTCTGCCAGGGAAAGCACTCCCCCCACGGCGCCTTTGGTAAGTCCCTCATAAAACTTGTTGATCGAGCCTGCCAGCACTGCAAATTCGGCACCTTCCGGTACGGCATTGACATATTTGGCAATGTCTTCTTTGGAGGTGTCTTTGAGACCAACGATATTGGGGTGTTCGGCCAGCCTGGCAATGACTTCCGGTGATATCAGCAGGTCGGCACTGAATTTGGGTGCATTGTAAATGGTAATGGGCAGTTTGGAACGGTCGGCAACCATTGAATAATGCCGGATCAATACTTCATCCGTCATTCGGCTGACAAAGTAATGGGGCGGCAGGATCGCGACGTAATCCACGCCCTGGTCAGATAGTTTCTCAATGAATTCAACGGTCGAGTAGGTGGATTCGCGGGCTGCGCCGGCGATTAGAACCTTATCCGGTTTTTTGTGCCTGGCAACCACATCGATAATCTGCAGCGCCTCAGCATCATTCAAGCTTCGAAATTCGCCATTGCTGCCCAGGATCAGGTAACCTTTCAAATCGGTATGGTTGTATTTCCGAATATTTTCTGCCAGCTCATCAAGGGCGACCTGCTCGTTTTTAAACGGTGAAGCAACAGGGGGGAAAACTCCGGCCAAATTTTCTATGTGTCCCATTTCTATTCTCCAAATTCAGGTGTAAAATCATTGTCAAAAAACATCTATGATATCGTTCAAAGCTTTATAGATTACAGAATGTTACCTTTTAGCAAGATCTACCATCCATAGTCTGACCTGGCAAGAAGGAAATTGAATTCGTCGAGAAAAATACAGGTCATCGAGATGATTTATTGTCGCACCGCTTCCACGACCAGGCCCTGCCGGATTCCGGCCAGGTGATTACCCGGGAAGATTATGAGCTGATGTTGCGTGAATACTACCAAAATTTTTATAATTACCCTACCTTTCTTTGTCATTTTAAGTCGTATTTAGTCTTTTTTAAAATTTTAAATATTATTTTGTTACAAAAATTATCTAAAATTGATTATATCCATCTTGACACAATAAAAAATATGCTGTTATATGTCGTCGTGTAAACGAACTCCCGTCGTTTACTTTTATACATGGGTGGTTTTTTCCCGGAAACCGCCCATGTTTCTTTTTATTTACCAACACCAGTAAGATTTCATCATTGAATTCAGCGGATCGGTGCTTAGAAACGTTAGGGTAGAAAGTCTTTGATCAATTCTCATCCAAAGGAGGAACAAAATGATTAAAAAAAGACAATCTCTGATGAAATGGTTATGCATCCTTGTTTTTAGCCTGTCGGTGGCCCTGCCGGCATTTGCCGGAGACGAATGTGCGGCTGTCTATGGGGCCGGCACCCACGCCTTTAGCCTTGCAACCGGCAGCCCTGGTGAGCTTGGGATGCTTAAGGCAATTGCCGAGGTTTTCAACCCCAAATATGATACCCGCTTATGCC
>Ga0307426_1002323_pt1 | contig 11895 bp, 5 predicted proteins | sample SalMarWE160340MG_FD_202165 | JGI IMG/M metagenome (GOLD analysis project Ga0307426, IMG submission 202165) | Salt marsh sediment microbial communities from the Plum Island Ecosystem LTER, Massachusetts, United States - WE1603-40 | ecosystem: Environmental > Aquatic > Marine > Intertidal zone >... | reverse complement strand
CAGCTGGAGCGGGCCACTTGGTTACACCAGCAGTGAGCAATCACCGAGCATAAGTAACGCCACCACAGCGATGGGTGGAGATTATACATTGACAGTAACCGATGCCAATGGGTGCAGTGATGATGACAGCACGAATGTGGTAGTCAATGCCAAACCCACAGCCGCAGCGTCAAGCAACTCACCGGTATGTGAGGGAAGCACGATAGACTTAACCGGTGGTCCTGGAGGGATGACGAGCTACAGCTGGAGTGGGCCACTTAGTTACAACAGCAGTGAGCAATCACCGAGCATAAGTAACGCCACCACAGCGATGGCGGGAGATTATACATTGACAGTAACCGATGCCAATGGGTGCAGTGATGATGCCAGCACGAATGTGGTAGTCATGGTATGTCTGGTAACCTATAATCTGACAGTGACCTCGGATGGCTGCTGTCCGATAAATGTTAGTGGAGTAGCGAGTGGCACAGTATCAGCTGGTGGAAGCGAGACATTCACGGGAATTGGTGAAGGCGGGAATGTAACAGTGAGTGCTGATGACAGTGCTGTGTGCTGTGAATTTGATAGCTGGTCGGACGCTGGAGCGCAGACTCACACGATAACCATGGATAGTGATAAGAGCGTAACCGCTTATTGTTCTGTGCCAAGTTATAATCTGACGGTAAATGTTACCCCTGATGGTGGTGGAAATGTGACGGTGAATGGAACAACACCATCCGGCTATCCCAACACGACAACGTGGACTTGTGGTGAGAACGTGACTCTTAATGCGGTAGCGGCAGGTGGGTACGAATTTGACCACTGGAGTGGAGACCTGAGTGGGAACACGACGCCGACAAACATAACCATGGATGGTGATAAGTACGTAACGGCGAACTTTGAGGAGCATCTGCCAAAAATTTGCGTCGAACCTTCTAGCCTGCCCTTGAGACTTGCGCCGAATACACCTGCTACCGCCACTTACACTATAACTAACTGCGGTGGTGGCATACTCAACTGGAACTCCTCAAATGTAACCTATGTCCCCAATGGGAACATGAGCTGGCTTAGACAGAACATCACCAGTGGTAGCCTTACTGCCAATGCGTCTGATACGGTGTTGGTGACTGTTAATACCACGGGTTTGGGGGTAGGAACTTATAATGCCTTTATCACCATAACTGGTAGCACATTTGTCCTTCCGATAATCCTGGATGTCACGGAGCCTACCGATATCGATGTTATGAGAGATCTGCCTCCTGATGCTCTGGACTATGACGCCGAGTATCCTGGAATGACGTTCTCCGTCTACGTGAACTTCACCGCATCGGTGAATGACTTCAACAGTATCGGTCTGACCGACTTTGCTCCCGCTGGTTGGGAGGTTGAGACCAATACTGCGTGGTGTGTACCGGCAGCAGACTGGACCATGAGTCCCTACAACAAGGCAGAGTATTCCTGGGCTGGACCTTTTACTGCTGGCCAAGTCATCAGCGCCAGATATAACGTAACCATTCCGGCGACTGCTAGCCCGGGATCCAATTTCTGGCCAACAGGTGATCCTCCTGAGTGTAATTGTACGCCTGGCACATGCCCTCCATGCGAGGGTAGTCCCCAAAACCTTTATGCAGCCTGGATTGAGTACTGGGTTGGAAATGAAGGACCATATGAATCGTGCATAATAGGCGAGTGTGAGAAGATAGTAACAGTCCCTGGCTGTGAAACTGGAGAGACTCGCGATGTTCTCGGGAACGTGCTGGACACTGTGTTGGTCACGCTGTACGAGGACGATGATGTTTGGGAGGATGACGATTCCAGCAGTATAGTAGGCGGCATTGCCGTGTATGAGGATTGCGCGGATGACACGGGATACTATTACAAGATTGCTACAAAGTACTGCTACTTCCCGTTAGACACAAGGCCCGTGGCAGACGGTGGTAGGATAGCACCACCCTCTCATAATCCCAATTACCCCGCCTACATAGACTGGTCAACGCCAGAACTACTGGCTGCAGGAAACGTTTTGAACTTCGTAGGTGACTACGGACTTGTTTGCAGGGCAGCTTCAATGTCTATGGCTATGGAAGCCGTCAATCACATGCTGTTTGTACCGCTTGGCGACGACGGTGTAACTCCGGAGCCTGATTGGCAGCTTTCTAACTGGAAAGCCATGGAGGTGGTACACTCCTGGCAATTCCCCTGCGGCTGCCACTGCTAACGGAGGTAGCCATGGAGTGTATAGCCAGTCTCAGTGCGTTTGAGCGCCGTTCGTGGTATAATTAAGAGTATGAGAGTGTCTGTAGCGTTGCTTATTGTAGTGGCACTGATGGCTGTTGCCATCATGCCTCTGCACATAGCTCTGGGGCTCCCATCGGCCAATCCAATCAGAATTCTGCCCGACAAGGTGTACATAGGGGAGACATTCAATGTCACCGTGACCTTCACCGCACCTGCGGATAACTTCACTATTCTCTCCCTTACTGACGTTGCTCCTGCTGGTTGGAACGTGACCGTCAATGTAGCATGGTGCACCCCAGCGGCGGCCACAGCTATGGCTACAGGGAATGAAGCACAGTTTACCTGGGGTGGGTTGTTTGATGAGGGGGCTTCGTTTGCTGCCCTGTATAAGGTAACTGTACCCAATGACGCCGAGCTGGGAAATTATAGCTTTATCGGTTCTCTCGGATATTATCTCGCTGTTCCTTGGATCCCTGGAGAGCATATTTTCGAAGACATAGCAGGAGACTCCCAGGTGGGGGTTGTGTTGAGGACGGAGATATCCTTCAGCCCGGCGAATCTGAGCTTCAGTGCTGTTGAAGGCGGCGCAGACCCGGCAAATGAGACACTTGAGATATGGAACTCGGGTGGAGGGACGCTTAACTGGACGCTAAGCGATGATGCTGCTTGGCTCAGCGAAATCCCGATGAGTGGCAACTCCACAGGTGAACACGACAGCGTGACGGTAGCGGCCAATATAACAGGAATGTCTGCAGGGGATTATTCCGCCAACATTACGATAAGTGCTGCCGGGGCGAACAACACTCCACAGGTCGTTCCGGTGAGTCTGCATATCAGCCCGGCTACGGGGATATCCTTCAGCCCATCGAATCTGAGTTTCAGTGCTGTTGAAGGCGGCGCAGACCCGGCAAATGAGACACTTGAGATATGGAACTCGGGTGGAGGGACGCTTAACTGGACGCTAACCGACGATGCTGCCTGGCTCAGCGAAATCCCGATGAGTGGCAACTCGACAGGTGAACATGACAACGTGACGGTAGCGGCCAACATAACAGGTATGTCTCCCGGGGATTATTCCGCCAACATCACCATAAGTGCCCCCGAGGCGAGCAACACTCCACAGATGGTTCCGGTGAGCCTGCATATTAGTGTGCCACCGCGGTGGATATCCTTCAGTCCGGCAAGCCTCAATTTTAGTGCTGTTGAAGGCGGCACAGACCCGGCAAACCAGACACTTGAGATATGGAACTCGGGTGACGGGATGCTCAACTGGACGCTGAGCGATGATGCCGATTGGCTCAGTGAAGCCCCGATGAGTGGCAACTCGACAGGTGAACACGACAACGTGACGGTAGCGGCCAATATAACAGGTATGTCTGCCGGGAACTATTCTGGCAATATCACCATAAGTGCCGCCGGGGCGAACAACACTCCACAGGTTGTTCCGGTGAGCCTGCATATCAGCGTGCCGCCCCCGTGGATATCCTTCAGCCCGGCAAGCCTCAGCTTCAGTGCTACGGAAGGTAGTTCAAACCCGGCAAATAAGACGCTTAAGATATGGAACTCAGGTGGAGGGATATTCAACTGGACGCTGAACGATGACGCTGCCTGGCTCAATGAAAGTCCTATAGGTGGCAACTCAACAGGTCCCAGTGATAACACTTCGGTAGCTGTTTCCGTTAATATAACAGGAATGCCTGCTAAACACTACACCGCTAACATCACCATAAGTGCCGCCGGAGTGAACAACACTCCACAGGTGGTGCCAGTTGACTTACATATTAGGTCACCTGGCGGTGGTGGAGGCGGCGGTAGGGGTGGTGGAGGCGGCGGTGGCAGCGTCTATCTCGAGATAGACATTCTGGGAAAGATAACCATGGTAAGAATATCATACGGTACCAGCGAAACTCTCGAAGACAAGGTGGCACCTGACTTTAATAACACCAACTTCGTGGAGATTGACCGTGACACCAGGGTGATTTGTGATGACACTAACAAAGCGCCAGAAGTACTAATGATGAGAGTGGCAAATCAATCACCGCCGGTGCCGGATGGTTCAGTAATAGTTGGCTCAGTCTATAACTTCACAGGCAACTATGGCTATCAGAGGCTGAAATGTTGTTCAGGCGTTAGCTTCGACCAGAATATCACAATAGTGTTGAGCTATGACCCCAATGACCTGCCCGAATCTACCGATTCGGTGGCTGTTGCCTACTATGATATCGAACAGGGCAGTTGGGTTAGTTTGCCAACTGATATAGGTCGCGTAGCCGAAGTTGGTAAGGCAACCGGTCTGATAAACCACTGCAGCGCAGTTGCCATAATAGCAGAACTTGCCCCCGCTCCCACACCGGCCAGTTTTGTGCCGAGCGCCTTGAATATTGAGCAAAGCCCGCAGGTATGGAAAAACATCTTCGTGGGAGTAACAGGAAATGATGTTACCATCACTGCTAATGTAGCCAATAACGGTGGGCAAAAAGGCACTTATACTGCTGAACTGAAGTTAAATGAAGAAGCGGTAGATGCCAAGAAAGTGACACTGGCTGCAGGACAAAGCCAGCAGGTAAGCTTCACCCTGTCTGGAATGGATTATGGGCAGTATGAGGTAGAAGTCGCCGGGTTGAGTGGAGAGTTCACGGTGTCACGAATCATCGACTGGTGGGCCATCTTTGGCATAATACTCGCTGTTGGCCTGATTACCTGGGCAGCGATTCGGTGGATAACAAGGAGAAAACCAACCCAGCCGGCAGAGAGTGAAGGCACAGCCGGCACAGAGTGAATAACCAACTCCTGGCCTGGTTATTGCCCTGCAGCACCATCATCGTTCAACCAATACTGGTGGAGAATCTTGATCGGGGTGATTCTCGTTGGGCTTTTGGGTTGTCTTCCCTGGTGGCGAAGAAAAGCGAAAACATGGATTGCCTAGCAGCATGTCCGCGCTGCTTTGAGTGGGCAGATAGTTGCGATTATCCTGAGCATGACTTTGTGTAATATGCTCACCTTTGTTTGCCATGGCAAGCGTGATACAACAAATATTTTTTCTCCCAAGCTGGGTATTTACTTTTGTGCTGGAGTTTCATTATTATGATAGAATGAGCCAGAAATGGGGGGATGTTATAATAGTGTGGTGAGAGGATTTGAGATTGCCATGCCTTCGGCTCGCAATGACGAAGAAAAAACCTTGCAATGACGAATAAAAAGGTCGCAATGACGAATAAAGGGGGTTGTTAAATGAAGTTACTGCCACGGTTAATCATTGTTTTGCTCATCTGTCTTATAGCAATCCCGGTTCTTGCTGTCCCTGAGCAAGTTCAGGCTGCTCGGAGTATCGAACTTTCGCCCGACTCAGGTAATGTGGGAGACGATGTGACTATCCGGGGATATGACTTTGATTTCAATGAAGACGTGGATATCTATTATTGTGTTGAGGGCTCTGACTGCTTTGACGGCGAGCTGATAAAGAGAGATTTCGACACTACTGACGACGGCAATTTTACATATAAGTTTGATATTCCTGAGAGCTCCAGTGGCAAGCATTATGTTTGTGTTTGCTATACCAGCACAGCCTGCGCAAAAGAGTATTTCACTGTGGAGCCAAAGATTGAGATGGATGACGATGAGGGGTTTGTAGGAGACGAGGTTGAGGTAACCGGCACCGGGTTTGCCGAGGACGAGGAGGATATCAAGATAAGGTATGATGGCGATGAGGTGGCGCAGATTGATAAAGCGGAAACTGACGAGTATGGTACCTGGACGGCAACTCTTGTCGTTCCTGAGTCTGTCGGAGGGAAGCATGATGTGGGAGCCAAGGGTGACGATACCGATTATGATGATGTCGATGAGGTCGAATTCACCGTGAAGCCGCGCATAAGCTTGAATCCAAAATCGGGCTCCGTGGGCGATATCGTCACTGTAACCGCCACGGGATTTGAGGATGAAGAGGCGAGTATCAAGATAAAGTATGATGATGAAGTGGTGCCGCAGATTGAGGAGGCGGAAACCGATGAGCATGGCAGCTGGACTGCTACTTTTGAGGTGCCGCCCAGTGTTGAAGGAAGCTACAAGGTAGATGCCGCAGGTAAACATACCAGCTATTCCGAAGTTGCTGATGTTACCTTCAAAGTAGCTCCAGGGATGAAATTGGCGCCGATAACGAGTTCCACCTCTCCAGGCCATGTGGGCCTGACTATAACTGTAACCGGCGGTGGCTTTGACCCTGGTGTCTCTCTAACCATTATTTATGGAAGTCAGACAGCTAGCACTGTTACCACCAGTGAAGGCAATTTTCCCTCTTCTGGTACTGTTACTTTTGAGGCTAAAGGAATGCATGGTGCACAGGAGGTAGTTGTGGAGGATAGCCTGGGGCATGTCTTGGCCAGTGAGACCTTCTTCATGGAGGAGAATCCGCCAGCGGCTCCAGAGCCCCTCTCGCCAGCAAATGGCACTGGAGTTGGCTTTGTGGGCAAGGTAACTCCTACATTTGAATGGTCTAAGGTAACCGACGCGAGTGGCATCGTCAGCTACGAGTTGCAGATATCCACCAATAGCACAAGTTTCACTGCCCCTGTAGTATCTCTCTCCATTCCCGGCGAAAACGTTACCGCTCTCGATGACACTATTACATATTCCTTACCTAAAGACTATGCCTTGTCCGGCGGCACCTACTATTGGAGACTCAGGGCTGTAGACGCTGCAGCGAATGAAGGACAATGGACCATTGTCCAATCTTTTCACGCCGGGGGGCGGTTGCCATTATGGGGACTTATCGCTATTATAGCTTTAGTAGGGGTGCTTGTTGGTTTCCTGGTTTACTTTTATGTGATACGGCCACGGCGTTCTTATTACGACTAGTGCAATTAAGGGGTGACAGATGAAGCTAACGGTTATCGGATTGGGCAATGTGGTTGCCAGTCATCTTAGCGTAGTTTTTATCCGGTACGATTTAGCTATGACCATTTTACCCGTTTGGGGTAATTGACAAAGGGGCACTGCAGGACTTAGATTTAGACGTATTGGAGTCTACCAAAATAAGAGGAAAAGGACACTATAGCGAGATAGTTATGCAAGTCGCTGGGAAAGCAAACAAGCTGGATCTGCTGGTCTTTTTGAAGAGGTCGAAATACCTGACACCCTTACGGGTGTCCTGGTTTAGTTCTTTGTGATAAGGCCACGGCGTTATTATTACGGCTAATGCAATTAGGAGGTAATAGATGAAGCTAACAGTTATCGGATTGGGGCAATGTGGTTGTCGGGTTGCCGACCATTTTGCCAGGTTAAATCTTAAGGCGCGGGCGGAACGCAAGGCGGTCATTGCTCCGCATGTCCTGGCGGTGAATACTGACCAGGCTGACCTTACTGGATTGAAGTTTATCAAAAATGATTACATGCATCGCATACTTATTGGCTTGCGTCAGACACTGGGGCATGGTGTTGGCAAGATTAATGAGCTTGGCGCCAAGCTGGCTAAGGAGGATGGCGATAAGGTGATGGATGCTATAAGGGCAGAACCAAGGTTTTATGAAACCCATGCCTTTATGATTGTCGCTGGCGCTGCTGGTGGTACCGGCTCGGGGGGGATACCGGTGATTGCCAAGATGATTAAGGAGCGATACCTCAATAAGCCCATTTTGGCCCTTGTTGTGCTTCCTTTTGAGCATGAACAGACAACTGAGGCCCGAAGCGTTTATAATACTGCCACCTGCCTCAAGTCAATCTACGATGTAGTGGATGCCGTTTTCCTGGCGGATAACCAGAGATATGTTAGAAAGGACATGAGTCTGATGAATAATATGGATAAGATAAACCGGCAAATCGCTGAGCCTTTTTATGATTTGTTGTGTGCTGGCGAGGTAACCAAGGGTAGATTTGTGGGTTCAAGGACAGTGGATGCTGGTGATGTGCTTGCCTCTCTTGAGGGGTGGACCACCGTTGGTATAGGGAGGACTGTGCTCCCCGGTATGCGTTTCCCCTGGGAGATAAATAAGAAGAAGTTCCGTGACAAAGCATTGGAGAGCTTCAGGGGAACGCGGGCTATGGATGCTACCGTGCATGAACTTTCCATTGATTGCGACCCCAGGGATGCTGGCAAAGCTCTGTACATTATCGCCGGGCCTGGCAGGGAGATGAACATGGATATGGTGAAGAACGTTAGCAGCTACATCAGGGAGCTTTCACCGAATGCCACGATAAGGGGAGGCGATTTCCCTGGCGAGAAGCATTTCATTGATGTTGCCGTGATATTTTCGCAGCTATCCTTGGTGCCCAGGGTGAGGGATTTTTATGAGCAAGCTACGGTTTATGCTGCGGAATATGAAGGGCAGTTAATGGAAACTAAGCAGAGGATTGAAGAAATGAGTGATGTGGCCAGGGATTTACCCAACCTGTTGGGCGAGTGAACGGAAACAGAGCAAAGGGCAAAGTCACAAATTCTAAATCCGAAACTGCAAACAATAGCAACTGGCAGAAGGCAACAATTAAGGCGCAAAGTGCGAAATGACGGCGCAAACTTTTAAAGGAAATTTTTGTTGCATTTTTGAATTGTAATTTTGATTTTTTATCTTTGAGGTTTGACCCTATTCAGGATTTGGTGCCTGGAGTCTAGAATTCTTGTTGCATTGAGCCTTTAGCGTGGCGAACCGTCGACTCTTTAGCAGCGGCTATCAGCAGGGCAAGGCTCATTAGAAAATCATCATGTCCCTCCGAGGGCGGAACATAGAAATTTACCGTCTGATTGGGTCGATATTGCGCCTTTGCTTTTTCCAGTTGAAACATCGTCTCCCGATATTCCCTGGAACCATCCTGACGGTATAGCTTTAACCTGTTTGAATTTGTGTAGGATAACAGCTCGAATCCCAGCGCGGATTTGCTTTTCTGGGTGAACGTGAATGGGATCACCTTGCTACCCAGTTCTTTCTTCAGGAAACTGGCTATAGGCTGACCAATCCCGGTAGCATCGACAGCGATACGGTGGCAATTCCATATGTTCTTTAGAATTTCCACCATTTGTGGATATAGCTGGCTATGGGCTATCCCCGTCCACTGATACTGTTCCACTATCCTCAATACTGGCAATCTGTTAGCCATATCCATCTCAGCGATGGTGATAACTGTGGAATCCTGGCTCCTTCCCCCGTCATTGCGAGCGAAGCGAAGCAATCTCATGCTGTCCACGGATTGCGGAGCCTGTTCGGCTTCTCCAGCCAGGTCGACACCAGCGATATACAGAGTCCTTGCTTTATGGGGCGACTGCAGCCTCTGATGGCTTCCAATCATCTGAGCTATGTGCTGCCGGGATAGAAACCTTCCGCCGCCTTTGATGGGCAACAAGGCATATTGAGTCCTGAATAGCGGGTGGTCTTCGCCAAGCCTTTCCCTCTCCTGAATAACATATCTGCCATAATCCCGGTTGTATCTGGCTATTTCCTGCCAGTCATACCTGAAGTGCCGTCTTATCCCGTCTATTCTTTCCAGCTCCAGGTTGTTCTGCTTTATCTCCTCCAGCAGGGTGTCATCATCCCAGGTTGTGCCGTAGTGGACGCAGGTGACATTGGTGGCTGAGCCCATAGGTCGGAACTCCTTGTTGTATTTTTCTTTTGCGACGTCCTGGGATTCGTCAATTTCTAACAGGATATCAGCGGTGTGTCCTACCACTGAAGATGATTCCTCCGCCGATAAGAATGTCGCCTTGGCTTCACCCAATTGAGTGATGTATCCCATTTGTGAGTGGTATAGTCCATTGAAGCCAAAGTCATCAAGTCTGTCCTTTAACCTGGTCATGGAGATTATCGTCTGTGGCTTGAAGGTGGGGGAGCATTTAATCAAATTTCCGCCTTGAGCCATGTAAAGAGTGAGCAAAAGCAATTCCAGATGGGCAGATAGTTCGTTTTTCCCTCCCTGACGGGCAATCTCCACTGAAAAGGTGAAGCCCTTGTGGCTCTGGATGGAGCTGAGCACTGCTTTAGCTACTTCTTGCTGGTAGGGTCTTAATTTCATGAAGGCTACAGTTTCTTCACCCCGATGTTTATCCCCAGGGGTAAAGCAACCTCGGTGAGCACCCTGGCAATGGCTTCCTTAAGCGAGTTCTTTTGCTCCTTGCTGATTTGGTATCTGATCTTGACCAGTCTGGCGATAGTGTTGGCTGCCTTGAGATGGAGGTCGATTCTCTGTGGCTGATCCTTCGCTAATTCCTTGAGTTTAAGCCTGAGTAAAGCGATTTCATCGTCAACGCCTTGTATCTGGTAGGCTTCGTCTAGCTCTAGCTTCTCTGCTTCCTGTAATGCTTTGGAGTAAAACCCACGGTGGTCACCCTTGCAGGCATCTTTTCCTGTTCCTTCTCGCATGACAGTTTCGTAATTCTCTGGAGTTTACTGAGTCCTTAGTCTTCTCCTGTGTCGCCTTTATCAAGCCATAGACAAGGACGTGAGCAGCCAGATTGTAATCTTGTTTGTCTAACGCTATTTTTAGTAGCTTCACTGGCGGCTATTTTAGCACTTGCGTTCTAGGAAAGCAACAGGATTTTGGCACCTTCTACGACACTACCCTGTCCTGCCAAATTCCCTTTCCAATTGATGTGAGGTCAACTGAATCATGGTTGGTCTGCCATGAGGGCAGGTGCGTGGTTGATTTGCTTGCTCCAGCTGTCTTATTAATTCCCGCATTTCATCATTGCTTAGCTGCTGTCCTGCTCTGATAGCGCTATGGCAAGCGAGTGATTGAGCTATTTTTTCCTCCCATGAAGTTACATCTTCTTTGCTGTCAAGATTGCTGAATAGTGTGCTCATTACCTCGTCAAGGTTTGCTCTGGTGGCTAATGCCGGTATGGTTCGTATCAAATAGCTCCTGTCACCGAATGGCTCGATGTCAAAGCCAAATTGAGCCAGCATATCTTTGTTGGTTTTCAGGATTTCTTCCTCTCTGGGATTAACGTCCATGGTTATTGGTTCAAGCAGGCCTTGAACCTCGACTTCCTGTCTGGACCATTGGGCTAATATTCTTTCATAAAGTATCCGCTCATGTGCTGCATGTTGGTCAATAAGGTAAAGCCCTTCAGGACCTTCAGCAACGATATATGTGTTGCTTAGTTGTCCAATGACGTGCAAAATAGGCAGGCTGAGAGTGGGTAACGGGGTAACGAAAGTCGGCTCTTTATCGCTCACCGTTGAGAAGCTTCGTTGCTGATAGTGACTAGCCATCGCAGGCATGGCTATCGGTTTTGCCATGGATGCTTTGCCCAGCGCTTCCCCTACTGCCCTTTCCACGGTAGCGAAGACAACTTGTTCATGGTGGAATTTCACCTGGGCTTTGGCAGGATGAACGTTGATGTCGATCTCCCTGCCGGGCAGTGATAGATTGAGTATTACTAAGGGATGTCTGCCTTCCATCAGTAAGCCGTGATAGGCTTGCTCGGCTGCCTTGGTTAATAATGGACTGCGTATCCAGCGACGGTTTACGAAGAAGCTGACATAACTACGATTGGTTCGATTGAGTGACGGCGGACTAACCAGTCCGTTAACTCTGGCGAAAGCGTTCTCTTCCTCCACCTTTAACATCTTCTGAGCTACCTCTAACCCATATATTTGGCTGACCACGTTCCGTAAATTTCCATCGCCCCTGGTGAATAAGTTATTTCGTTTATCGGTAACCAGGCTGAACCTGACTTCAGGGAAGGCGAGAGCATAT
>Ga0307426_1002322_pt1 | contig 11899 bp, 5 predicted proteins | sample SalMarWE160340MG_FD_202165 | JGI IMG/M metagenome (GOLD analysis project Ga0307426, IMG submission 202165) | Salt marsh sediment microbial communities from the Plum Island Ecosystem LTER, Massachusetts, United States - WE1603-40 | ecosystem: Environmental > Aquatic > Marine > Intertidal zone >... | reverse complement strand
AGCGTTAAAAGGTTATGGTGCTGATTTTAAGAAAAATTACGGCATCGATTTTGCCATGCGCATTGGCTTGAATTCGGGTCCGGTGGTCGTCGGCTCCATTGGCGATGATCTCAGAATGGATTATACGGCCATCGGCAACACCACCAACCTTGCATCACGCATGGAGACCCTGGCCAGTCCCGGCAGCATTCTGGTAACCACTGCCACCAACAGGCTGGTGCGCGACTTTTTCCAGCTCGAATCCATCGGAATTGTTGACATCAAGGGGCTGGAAAAACCCCAGGAAGCTTATCAGCTGATAAAAACCGGTGATGTGGGGACCCGCATCGGCGCTTCAGTGGTCAAAGGCCTGACACGCTTTGTCGGCCGCAAAAACTCCATGGCCGTGCTGATGGATGCCTATGACAAAGTGCGGACCGGTTCGGGTCAGGTGGTGGGTCTGGTCGGCGAGGCCGGGGTCGGCAAGTCCCGCCTGCTGCTGGAATTCGTGAATTTGCTGGCCCAGGATGAATTCATCTATCTCGAAGGCCGCTGTCTGCACTATGGCAGTACAATGAGTTATCTGCCCGTCCTGGACATCATCAGATCCTATTTCGAAATCAAAACCAACGACAGCGATTTCATCATCAAAACCAAGCTGGCCGCACGGATCGATAAACTGAATTCAAACCTGAGACCGTCGCTGGCTCCCATCGCGGAAGTGTTGGGGATAAAAAGCGACGATGACACTTTCAGCGGTCTGGACCCCCAGCAGAAAAGGGAGCGAACCTTTGAAGCCATCCGGGATCTTTTCATGCGCATCAGCCAGGATCGCCCGCTGATTATCGCGGTCGAAGATTTACACTGGATCGACAGGACCTCGGAGGATTTCCTGGACTATCTGCTCGGGTGGCTCGCCAACAGCAAAATCATGCTCCTTTTGCTGTATCGGCAGGAATATACCCATCACTGGGGCAGCAGGTCCTACTACACCCAGATCGGCCTGGCCCAGCTGCGGACAGCTTCCAGCACCAAACTGCTTCAAGCCATCCTGGAATGCAATGAAATTGCCCCCGAAATCAGGGAGCTTATCCTGGCCAGAGCCGCAGGCAACCCGCTTTTCATCGAAGAATTTACCCGAACGCTGCTGGATAACGGCACCATCAAATGCGAAGATCGCTGCTACATATTAGATCGCCAGGCAGCTGAGATGGATGTGCCCGACACCATCCAGGGACTGATTGCCGCCCGCATCGACCGCCTGGAGGAAAATATCAAGCGTACCATGCAGGTCGCCTCGGTGATCGGCCGAGATTTTGCCTATCGCATCCTGCAATCCATCACCGGTTTGCAGGACGAACTTAAAACCTACCTTCTCAACCTTCAGGGTCTCGAGTTTATCTATGAAAAATGCCTGTTCCCGGAGCTGGAATACATCTTCAAACACGCTCTGATCCAGGAGGTGACCTATTACGGTCTTCTGACGGCCCGCCGCAAAGAACTGCACCGCAAAGTCGGACAGGCCATGGAACAGCACTTCGCCGACCGCTTAAATGAATACAGCAATATCATCGGCGAACACTTTCTGCGCGCTGAAGACTGGGAACGCGCTTATGTCTATCTCAACATGGCCGGCGATAACGCCATTCGTCTTTACGCGCTGGCCGAGGCCAAGACCCATTTCAACAAAGCAATCAAAGCGCTGGAACATCTGCCGGACGCGAAAGAAAATCGCCGGCGGCGGGTAGACACGATAATCAAGCTGACCATTTCATCGTGGCTGGCAGACTCGGCCGAAGCGCTGCTTAAACGCCTGGACGACGCCGAAAAACTGGTCAAATCATTATCCGAGGTAGACCCGAAATCGGACGAGGACACGCTGCGCCTGGCCCGGGTGCACTTTTGGACCGGCCGGGCCCATTACCAGCGCGGCGACATGCGGGAGGCCCTCGCCTACTACCAACAGGTACTGCCGGTGGCCCAGCAATCCGGTGATGAAGAGCTGTTGGCCATCCCCTCCGGAGCGATCGGTCAGGCCCTGGGGGTGCAGGGCCGGCTGGAAAAAGGCGCTGCGCTGATGGCGCAGGCGATCAAACTGTTCGAACAGTCATCGCGCTGGCCGGAATGGATTCAGACTAAAAGCTTTTATGGTTCCGCGGTAGTCGGCATGGGCGAATATCAAAAAGGGCTGGCCGAGATCCGGGATGCATTGACCAAGGCCGAGGAATTCCAATCCTTTACCGGAATTGCGGTCAGCCGGAACTGTATGGGGTTTGCCCACTTTTTTGCCGGCAACCGGCAGCAGGCAGTTGAAGCCGCCCGGGCCGCCGTGGAGGCCGCCAAGCTCTCCGGCGATCTGATCTATCTTTATGTGGGGTATGCCCTGTGGGCCTGGTCGGCCGCGCTCATCGGCCAGCTCGAAGCTGCAGCCGAACAAATAAACCGCTCCCAGGAAGTGGCCCAGAAACTGGGCGGAAAAGTCATCATGGGTGATGTATTCCAGGCGGCCAGAGCTGAAATCGCCCTGCTGAGCGGCAATCCGCAGGATGCGATCCAGATTGCCGGCCGGATTATAGAAGTGGCCCAACCACTGGGCAGTATCTGGTCGGTGGGCGTTTCACACCGGGTGTGGGGTCAGGCGCTGGCAAAATTGTCGAGCCCCGCCTGGGACCAGGCCGAGACTAAAATGAAGGAAAGCCTTGGCGTACTGGAGTCCGGACAAAATCGGCTGGAAGCCGCCCGCACCCATCTTGCCTGGGGTGAGATCTGCCGCGAGCGCGGCAACACCAGCACCGCCCTGAATCACTGGGAACAGGCCAATCGCCAGTTTACCGCCAGCCAGGCCACCCACGAAATGCAAAGAGTCCAGAATCTGATGGCGGCACTTTAGGGAGAAGGTGAAAAGGTGAGAAAATGAAAAAGAAGCGGATTTTAATCGTCAACTGCGGCGTTGATGAACTGCGAATACGGATGCGGCGCACCCGCAGACTGCCTTTCTCCATGGCCTCGGCCTATCTGGCCGGCATCCTGTCGCCGGACCGATGCGCCATCAGGTTATACGATGAGATTTACAGCGGGCCGCTGGAAGACGAAAAGCTTTTGAGCTGGCCCGACATGCTTATCTTGACCGGCCTGAACTTCACCTTCGACCGCATGCTGCACCTGACGGCCTATGTGCGCACCAAAAATAAAAGAACCGTGGTGGTGGCCGGCGGCCCCTGCATTCGCAACATCCCGCAGTACGCCGGCCGTTTTTTTGATTATGCCTGCACCGGCGATATCGAGCAGCTGCAGGAAGTCATCGAAGAAGCCTTCGGCCGGCAGTACATATCGCCGGCCTTCCTTGAAACCGGCTGGGCCATACCGCGCTATGACCTGGCCTACTATATGAAGGACATGATCTATGTGGAATCAAGCCGCTACTGCAACTATCGCTGCAATTACTGTGGGCTGAGTGCCGACAACAAAAAATATCAGCCGTATGACCTGGCCTACCTAAAGGCCCAGTTCGAAGCTCTGGGTAAAGGAAAATTGCTGCTGTTTCTCGACAACAATTTCGGCGGGCCGAATCGCCGGTTTTTACGGGATCGTCTGGCGCTGCTGCAGGAGCAATGGCAAAAGAAAACTTTCTGGCGCTGGAGCGCGCTGGTTTCCAATGATTTCTTCTTTGAGGATGAGAACCTGGAACTGGCCCGAAAATCCGGCTGTATCGGTCTCTTCAGCGGTGTCGAGTCCTTTGATGAGAAGGCCCTGATCAATTTTAACAAGCATCAGAACGTCCACCTGCCCCAGATGGAGATTATTAAAAAATGCCTGGAGGCGGGCCTCACCTTCTACTACGGTATGCTGGTGGACGCATCCACCCGCACGCTGCGGGAAATCGGCCGGGAAATCGACTTTTTGCTCGACACACCCCAGGTAACCCTGCCGGCTTTTGTCACCCTGGCCGTTCCCCTGCTGGGCACCCCGTTTTTCTATGAATGCCTCGCACAGAAACGTTTTCTGCCCAATGTCAAAATCCGGGATCTGGACGGCCGAACCCTGGCGCTGAAATCAATGGACCCCATGCCGCATGTGGTTCAATTCGTGAAAAATATCCAGAGTTTTGCCGGCTATCGCAAGCGAATCCTGCGCCATGCCAAGGAATTTTTCCGGATTTACCGCAAAAAACTGCCGCCCGAAAGTCTTCTCATCTGTATCTACAGCAGTCTTCTGCTGGCAACGCCCAACCTGTCGACAGCCCCCACGAGCATGGGCAGAGTGCTGATGGGCCGCTTGCAACACAAACGCACCTATCTGAGTCCGACCGAAGGACTCGACCCCTTCTACCGGCCGGCATTGCGTGTCGAGGCGCAATACGAATCTTACTTCAGACCGACCATGCTGACAGACAATGACGGCAATCTCGTTGAAGCACTGCAGGCTGACCTTGGCGTCAAAGCGCCCGCCGAGTTGGCCAACTAGGCTTGCTTCGTTTAGAAGGTTGACGGAGTTGATTGAGTTGATTGGGTTTATTGGGTTGATCTGGTGATATCAATTGGAGCTAATTCATCAGCAGATCCGCCTGCAAATTTTCATTCAAATTCCCCTGACCGTCGGTCAGCATGGTCGGACGGAAATATGCCGCATACTTTGAATCAAGGCGAAATGCCGGTTTATAGACGGTATCCAGCGCTTCGGTGGTGCCGATATAGGTTCGCGCCGCCGCGTGCTTGCCGGTGCAGCCCAGCAGACTGCCGGTGTCGCTGCCCAGCGTTGCCAGCTTCGGCAGGCAAAGATGCAGGGCGCTGTATTGCAATACCATCATTTTTTGCCACGAAAGCACCTTGCGGTATCGGCCATAAAATCCCTTCATGTGCTTTACGACCCGGCGCTTGTACCCGCTGAAGTTCTGAATCGTCCTGATAAACCGCACGGTTTCATCGACGCCGTCCATCGGCTCTAAGGCCAGCGTAGCTGCGTCCAGATCCCGCAGCTTGATATCGGGCAGAAACCGTTTCTGCGCAAGGCACTCGTAAAAATAAGGCGTTCCCAGCAACGGAATCGCCAGCGAAATATAAGAGGGCAGCGTGATTTCCGGGGTATCGATGATAAAATCCAGCTCTTCTTTCAGATCGGCAAGGCTTCGGGTGGTCGGATCAAGCACGATGCCATAGAGAAACGCAACTCCCGCATCCAGGCAGCCACGAATCATCTCGACCTGGGGCAGACAGTTGTTGTGAAATTTGCGGAAGTTTCGCAGCGCATTTTTATTAAACGATTCCACCCCGCAAAACAGCGCCACACACCCGCAGTCACGGGCCAGCTCCACATAATCCCGGCTTAGAAAGAAATCGCTGGTGACCTCGGCACCCCACATGTTCAAATAGCCTTGGGCTTGCAAATCCTTCATCAACGCAAAACGCTGGAGCACAAATTCGCGCTCGCAGGAAGCAAAATTGTTGTCGAGAAAATGCACCATCCTCTTTTTGCCCAGTGCCAGGAATTGCTGCCGGAGATATTCGACGGCATAGGGCTGATAGTTGGCCCTTTCAGCAGTCAAAGAACAATAGCTGCAGCGATAGTAGCAGTTGCGGCTGGACTCCACGAAATTCATGATTTTCATCCAGTAGGCCAGATCATACCGTGGAATCACCCAACCGGTTTGCCGGAAGTATTCTGAAACACAGGCCCGGCCGAATACTTCCTCGATAACCGCGCTGAGCTGTTCGATATCTCCGGTACATGCAAAGTCAAAAAATTTTTTCGAGTAACACGGCAGGGCCCGGATGGCCGGCCCGCCGGCGACGACGACGGCCCGGGGATTTTTGGTTTTGACATAGGCCGTCAAGTGGAGCATCCGATCAAAGGCGGAATTTACGCCGGTCAATACCAGCATGTCGGGAAAGGACAGAAGACTTTCATCCTCCAGCGGCCCGCTGTAAAGCTCGTCGTAGAGCCTGATATCGCATCGTTCGGCAGAAAATATTCCGGCCAGATAGGCCGGTGCCATGGGTTGGGGAAATTTTAACTTGCGCTTTACGGGAGCCCGGAATTCGTCAAAATAGCAGTTGACGATCAGAATGCGCTTGCGAGATGGAACTGCCAATTTTCGTAGCGAGCCTTTCCTGCGAATTCATTTTCATGTCGGTAATATTTCATTGGATGAATTGCTGATAAGTTCATTACAGTAGAGACATGGATCACCGCCCGCTTCAGGCTTCGCTCTTCGAGCTACGACCCGACACGTCGCTCGAGTCGCTGAGATCGCAAAGGAACTTATGCTTTTAACTTTCTGCTGAGAGGGCAGAAAGTTAAAAACACACGCCCTTCGAGCAATAATAGCGTGTGCCATCTTCACGCCGTCACGCATATGTAATTCTCGCGTTTATGGCGGATTGTCCTTTATGTTTGCCGGAGGCCGACCGCATTAAATTCTCAATAGATCGGTCATCCCGACCCAAAGCGGGGCTTTTCAACGGCAAACATAAAACAAATTTTCTCTGCGCACTTTGCGCCTCTATGGTGAAAAAGATATTAAATCTTAACAAAAATGGCTACATACCTATTGCCGGGTTAGGAATCCAGCTTCGCATAGGGATCCTGCACCAGGGCATGAGGGTCGGCTTTCAAATACTTCCAATCATTTTCAATTCGAGCCCGGAGTTCATTGAAAGGTCCGTTGTCGTTCCAGGCACTGTTTCTTTGGCGCATGGCGTGCATGTGTTTTAAAAGATTGTAGCACATGGTGGCCTGGCCGCAGGCCAGAAGATCGAACATGTCTTCCGGTGCCAGCCAGAACTGCGTGCCCACCGTGGCGGCCTTGGGGACCGTGTCGTCGCAAAGCAGCTCGGCGCCCTCGAGCAAATCAAGTCCCTTTGCGCTGTCTCCGGCAGCTTCCCTGGCCGCAGATTTCAGGTTTTTTTTGTCCCGGGTCAGGGAATCAATGACATTGATAATGACTTTGCCGCGCAACGGTGTCAAATTCAAAATCCGGGCCAGCCCCAGATAGCGGATGCGATTCAGGAAAATATCGCTGCTCATGGCAAAGGCCGAACTCACCCGGCATTGAATCATGTAACCGAGATCTGAAAATTTGCGTTTTTTGAAATAGTTCCAGAGTTTGTTCGGCAAATCCGGATTGTTGGTAAAGGCGGGCAGGTTTGCCAGATATTTCTTCAAACGCCGTGACAGGGAATAGGCCCCGCCCACACACACCAGCAGCATGATCAGCGGTATAATGTAAATAAAGAAATCCCAGATATAATTCGGCCAGTGGCCGAGGCGCGTCGGGTCGGACAACAACCGGGAAAAGTAAGCGTATCCCATGAACAGGGTGGAACCGGTCAGCAGAAACAGCGTGATGCCGACAATCCATTTGAGTTTTTCCGGATCCAGGAAACCGGCCCTGGCGGGTTTAGCGGCAATCTCGTAAATGGGAAAATCCCGCAGCGGTGTATCGGAGACAATAAACAAATCGACATTTGCGGCGCGCTGATCGGCCGGTTCCTGGCTGCCGCCGCCGTCGATCATGCCATACATGTTGGGATCACTGGGATTGTAGGCATAAGGGCTTGCTGGCCGGTCGCTCCGGCTGTCGTAGGTGAGTCTCAGGATATTGAGGACACTGAAAACACCCTGGTTGTCATAGACCCCCCCGTCCATGAGGGTGATCGATTGTTTCGTCCGGCCGGGCCGGCTCGGATCCCGGGGCAATTCCCGGCGAATCTCGTTGCAGGTCTGCCGCGTTTGCTGATCCGGCACCGTAATTTTGTCATCCGGCCAGCGGAAATCATCGGGAAACTCGATCGGTTCGAATCCGACCGGAATACAGGTTGACGCAGCCAGAATGTCCGCCAGGCGGGCCCCCCGGATATGTGATGCGGACAACGGGGCACGTTCACTTCCGCTGAAGCCGTTAGCATTGCTTTTGTGAAACCGGAAGGCAAGCCCGGACATAAACTCGGTCGCATTGAAGACGATTTCCTCTAAATGAAGCTGGCCTTCCTGCCAGAAAAGGTCAAAGCGCTTGTCCTTGCAAAATTCGAAGATCATCTCGTAGAGTTCGGCCATATTGGCAATCAGCGTCCGGCGACCGGATGGCGCCGCCGGATTTTGAGCCGAGGCCTTTTGCAGCAGCCCGACCAATTCCGCGGGGGATTTGGGGACGGCGTTTTGCATCTCGCGGTAAAGTACCATCAAAGGCTTTACCTCTTTGCTGATCTTTTTATAGACGGCATACCCCATCCCGACGGCACTGCCGCCTGATACGGTGGACAGCATGCGCACATTTTCAAGCAGGCCCACCCGGTCCAGATAAGACAGGGTGCCCAGATGAAATCCAACGGCCCGCGTCCCACCGCCCGACAAAGTAAGCGCGATTCTATCAAATGGATGTTGATCGAGGTTCATGGTGATCTTTCTCTGTAAAATTAAATATTGCTATTACCTGAAATTTGCACAAAAATCCAGGTACTAAGAATACAAACGTGTTTATGAATTCAGAAAACACTTAGAAAAATTGATGAAACTTTTTTGCAAGCATATGAAACGGAAATTGCAATGACATCCCAATTGTAAAAGCAACCTTCTACAAAAAACATGAATAATCAAAAACAGTTAACTCCAAATATCGAAGGTGGATCGTGTTGTCAATGCAGATTTCCTACCCTGCTTACACAGCAATTTTAATGGTAAACAATTTCGTTAACGTCTTATCCCATGCTGGGGGTGGCAGATCGGCGCATTTTTGTCGTTCTAAACGGCTCCCTGGTTTTTCCAATATTTAGAGAACTCATAAAGTGCATAGAGGTTTTTATCGATCGAGAAATCGAGCAGGTGGGGAAAATTGCTGGAGGTTTTTCGAAGAATAGTACAATATTATAGTTTTTGATAAAGAGTCAGGTGGTCTCAATTAAGTATATATCGGAAAAGGTATCTGCCTTAATAACAGTTCAGTCTTTTATCTGATCAACTATTACCCCTATCGCCTTTTCCATTTTGCAGCTAATCCCTATGAATTTTACGCCAATTCCTGAAGGTCCTGAGTGCGCTATTTGACCCCGAATTTTAATTGGCTTATCGAGCCCTTCCAGCCTGAAAGTCATTAAAATTTCCTCTCCAGGAGGTAGGCTCTTTCGAGTCTCAATAAGCAGGCCGCTTTGGCTAATATTTTTAATGTAACTTGAGAATACCTGGTTTTCAGTTGCATAGTAAATCGGAATTTGACAAGGTTTGCGATTATGGATTCTTTTTTCTTTTAAAAAGAGAGTTTCAGCACATCCAATGAGTTTTTTCTGTTGATTCTCGTCTAGGCTTAGAATTATCTCAAATAACTTAAGGATCGCGGTATTGTACCTTTTTACCACATTTCCTGAAACGCTCATTTTATAATTCCCTCATCGGTTTGTGCTATCTGATTCGATAAAAAGCATGATAGAAATTATTTTGTGGCCAATGATCTTAAAATTAAAAACTGCAGTTTAGTTGAACCTATCTTGATTATGTCAAGATTGTTTAATTTAATGGATTCTTTTAAAATTTTATTATTTATCCGTGGCTTAAAAAATCCCTCGACATAGTTGATATACCATCCATCAGGCGACAAATTAAGGACAGCTGAGGTTTTACCAACTCCAAAACCGCTTATCAATACATCGGAATTGGGGTCTTTTCCGATCCTTATCATTGGGTTTTTAAGCTGTATTTTTTCTTTTTTCCCGGTTAAATATGATAATACTCCGATATGCTCCCTTTCCGAATGGCTAATATTTTTATTGATATCCGACTCTAAATTATCTTGATTCTTACTTCTTTCCATCAATTCTCTAAATCTTTTGGTATCTATTTTCATTGTCTTCGTGTTGCCGAAGGTCTTTATTTTTTCCTCTATGATATTATTTGGATTTGAGAATTTTAGTGTATGTTTGCCAATCGTAACAACATCTCCATCACTTAACCAATGGGACTTAATTTGTTCATCATTCACAAAGGACCCGTTTTCACTTTTCAAGTCAACGTAAAGAAATTCATTGCCAATAGATTCAATTTTGGCGTGCTGCGCCGAAACAGCAAGATTGTCTATGACAATATCATTGACGTTGTTTCTACCGATCAGCATAGTGTCACCGGCTCCAATTGGATAATTTCCTAAACTATTATTTTTAAAAAGCAACTTTATGGTCGGCATAATAAGCTCTTCCTTAATCCACTATGTCAACTGCAGTTTTTTAGAAAAGCAAAAAAAAAGCTTTTCCACAGTCCTAATTATCGGTATATCTGCACAATCCTTTAACTAAATTGATGTATATTTGGTGATCACAATAATGATTGCACATTCCTAAGCCGAACAAGCATTTCATTGTGATTATTTTCAGCTGTCGCTAAAAATGTCTTTAAATCATGTGTTAGTTCATGGTCGAAAGAAGTCACAGTACCAGCAAACTTAACGACGATAGGAATATTATTAATGATGAAGGGAGACTTATGTAATTTAATTAAAAGCCGCTTCAAGGCAATTTTTGCATTTTTTTCATTCGTCATCGGCAGTACTACTACAATCGTCTTTTTATTAAGGATGCCTACTATGTCTGCTCCCCTTAGCACACTAATCAATTCCCCCATTACCGAATAGCTGACATCATTTCCATTGATTGAACCTGTTGGAACCGGCTTTTGGGGCTGCAAATCAAATACTGAAAATGTTATGGTTGAAAAAGGAGTATCATAACGCAGAGAACGATTGATTTCTTTTTCAATGTATACAAGTGTATTGACGAAATTTAAAATCCCCTGGGGCAAGGATTTTTTTATATTTCCTTTCAGTTGCTCAGCTTTTATTTTTATGATTTCGTCGTGAACCTGTTGAAAATTGTTTTCATCAATGCTGCCTTCATCAATGCCCTTACGCACTTTGGTCAAAATTTTTTGGAGCTCGTCTCCTTCGCCAACACTCTCCTCCAACATTCTGAAAACAGACGTATTGCCAAATTCTTCTTCCACAGCTGGGGCATCTGTTTGAGGCGTCATATTAGTTTCGAGTTTCTGCAGAAATTTATCTATTCTTTCCCTAAGTCTTTTTTCTACAGCAACCAAAACGTCGCTATCAACATCTTTCATTTTCAGCTTATTGACAATTTTAGATCCTAAATTTAGAATAACCTCCTGTAATATGTTGCTTTCCGTAGCGTCTTCATCCGACATTTCAATGGCAAACTTTGAACCGACGCGCTCAATGTATTCAACCAAAAGCTCAGTCAGTATTTTCTCATCGCCTGTTCCATTCCTAATCTCCGAGGCCAGATAAATGAGTTCTGCTGCCCCTTCCGGATCTATTTTAAGATTTCTGATCAACTCATCGCCGTCGAGTCCAATTTTTTCGGCACTGTGTCTAAGGACTTCCGAAATTTCGTCGCTTTGCATTTCCTTGCCTATTTCTTTAACCAGCTCAACGAAATCAGAGGTTGGCATCCCTTCTGCTATCATAGCATCCTTTAGCTTGGGGAGCAGTCTTTGCAATTCTTTGGCATCTGGAATTAATCGCCGCAGAATCTGTCCCAATCGCTGAATCGAAATCCCGCCTTTTTTGTATTCTTCTCTGACAAGCTGAATAATTACTCGATCCGAAATATCATTTGCCTCATCCATAATTTGTTTTTCGTTTTTAAATATAATACCCAGAGCTTTCTGTTCTTCTATTTTTGCCAATAAATGAGATTTCATATCAAAGACAGCTTTGGCTAAATCCGAAAGATCTATCTCTAATACCCCTTTTTCAGATTTGTCCAATTCCTCTTTGAGTCTGTCGAGTTGCTGGGCGATGATTGATCCAGGGCTACCATGCTGATTCTCTTTGCTTTTACAATTCGTCAGATCTGCTTCAATTAATTGGTCTGAAACTTTTGTGGGATCTTCAACGAGACTTTTAAGTGAAATCGATTTC
>Ga0307426_1002321_pt1 | contig 11904 bp, 6 predicted proteins | sample SalMarWE160340MG_FD_202165 | JGI IMG/M metagenome (GOLD analysis project Ga0307426, IMG submission 202165) | Salt marsh sediment microbial communities from the Plum Island Ecosystem LTER, Massachusetts, United States - WE1603-40 | ecosystem: Environmental > Aquatic > Marine > Intertidal zone >... | reverse complement strand
CTTGCTGATGAGCATCAGCCTCAGGTTTTCCTGATCCGCAAAGTTGTGCTTGAGCGCGTGCAGGAGTTTTTTTATGTCGAGCGCTTTCTCGTCGAACACCAGCTTCTTAACGGCTGCCAGCGAATCCCCTGCGGTAATCGGGCCAACGCCCACCGGTGACGAGGTGTTGTATTTTGCCCCTCCCCGATTGAATTCAACCCCCTTTTCCAGGCAACCGCCCACGACAACCGAGAGGATCGGAACCGGCATCACTTCGGCATGGTACCGATCGATGATATTATCATACAAAACGAGATATTCGACAAAATGCCGGACTTGTTTTCGAAAGGCTTCGAGCAGGTCTTCAAACCGGGCAAACGACTCGGGGTCTCCCGTCCGCGGTCCCATCTGTTGATCCGTCAGCATACATTTTCCGTCATTTAGGGCAAGTTCCAGGCACTTTGTCAGATTTATCTGCCCGGCGTTGCCCCAGCTGTCGGTTTTTCCGCATATGACCGGCTCGCTGCAACCGAGCGCCCCCCAGTCCCGCGCATCTTGCAACGGCATTCCGATGTCGAGCATGGATTGTATGACCACTTCATCATTCATAAATTTGGGTTTGGTCAGCCCTTCGCGGATGTTTACGGCTGCTTTCTGAAGAAAGGCTTCGGACATCGTCTGGTGAACGCGAATGGCAATGTCGGGCTGCACCAGCCGGATATGGCGATCTGCTTCCAAAAAGATGTGGGACAGTTCATTGGTGGCATCCTGACCGTTGCGGGTGACACCGCCCAGGGTAAACGTCTGACCATGACCGGGTCCCTGCAGGAACCGGGTTGCCTCATTGGAGTAGATTTTATCGGTTTCACTCAATTTCAGATAGAAGGTCTCTATCAGTTCGAATAAACGTTCCCGATCCAATTCACCGGAATCCATATCCTGTCTGTAATAGGGGTAGAAGAACTGATCCGGGCGGCCCAATGAGATGGAAAGACCATTGGCCTCGATCTGAATGGCGATCTGGATGAAATAAACACACTGCAGGGCTTCCCATAAACTTTGCGCCGGCTCGGCCGGCACCCGCCTGCAGTTTGCCGCAATCCTCAACAATTCCCGGCGCCGCACCGGATCGGGCTCGGTTTCTGCCTGGCGCTGCGCTTCACGGGAATACCGCAGAGCCCAGTGGATGATCGTATCGCAGGCCATCGCAGCGGCATGATACAGGTTGGCCTGGTCGATATACGCCGGGGCTGAACGGTCAAGGGCTTCCAGTTGCCGGTGGCAATCGTCTCGAATCCGGGCAAGACCGAATTTTAGAATCCGTTCATGATCCGGCACCAGATGTCCGGGGCCCGACATGGTGAAATTTTCATTTGCGAATATTCCGAAATCAAGCATTTCCTTTAGAAAATCCGGCAGCGCACCCTTGATTTTGTCTCTCAGTGATTTTCCCTGCCAGTAAGGGAGTACCTCTCTGAGGGTTTGTTTTTGTTCCGGCGTGATCTGAAACCGATCCCCTTTGCGGGTGGGGAAGGTGTCCATGGATCTTAAGATCCACCCCACGGCGTATTCAGGAAAAAGCGGGGTTCCTTTTTCGTCTTTTGTCAGGTTGCCGACAATCAGTTCGTCTTTTCGAACCGCGATACTCATCTGGGAGAATATGGCTTTCAAAGCCAGCGCCTTTGCAATAATCGGCGGTTTTCCCTCATTCTTTTTATAGGTCGCCGTGATAATAACGGCCCTTTCGATATCGACTTTGCGTTCGCTTTCCACATAGCGTTTTCGCAGTCTTTCAATACGCTTGTTCATGAGTGTCATCCTGGGAAATTGGGTTGTTATACGCTCGCGGTGGATAGGATCGTCGGAATCCGTCCACATTAAATAGATCGCGCTGAAGTGTCAACAATATTGATGCTGTTTCATAAAGATAAGACATTGCTTTTTCAGCGCGGATCAGTCGAAAATGGCGAATTGGGTATCGGCTCAGCTGCAGCCCAAGATGTGGAAACTCAAATAATCAAAAACAATAATCATCAAGGTAACCAAAGCGGCTTTTATTGTCAAATTGATTTTTTGCGGGGGTGGTGAGCTATTCTGCAAATTTGAGTCCCGCCGGAAAAACCAAATTCATGGGTTGTGCTTTGAAATTCGGTTGAAAATCTGTTAGATATGAAATGCGGAATTCGGGACAGTGTGAACTCGCATCCAGGGGGCGGGTTCGTTCACGCGTATACCTCAACCAGGAGTGGAAATCATGAAAAAGATTTACGGGTGGTGTGGAAAGATTCTCAAGGTGGACCTTTCGCAGGATCGCATAACCGAACTGGATACCATGGACTACGCGGACCGTTTTCTTGGGGGGCGCGGGATTGCCAGCCGGATTTATTGGGAGGAAGTCGGGTCTGATGTGAGTGCCTTTGATCCGGAAAATCGGCTGATTTTTATGACCGGCCCGCTGGAGGCCACCGGTGCGCAGGGGGCTTCCCGATTCGAAGTTGTAGGAAAATCTCCCATGCTGCTGCCGGAGGGGTTCTGCTGCGGGAATCTCGGCGGATTCTTCGCGCCCTACTTAAAAAAGGCAGGCTATGACGGCATTGTGATCTTCGGGCGATCCCCAAAGCCGGTGTACCTCTGGATCAATGACCGCCAAGCCCAAATTTCGGATGCGTCGATGCTCTGGGGCAAGGGAGTTTATGCCGTGCAGGACATGTTGAAGGCGGCGCACGGCAAGAACGTTCGATTCGTGACGACCGGCATAGCCGGGGAAAATATGTGCCGCAGCGCCAATCTGATGACAGACAACGAGGGCAGCGCTACCGGCGGGTTCGGGGCGGTGATGGGGTCAAAAAATCTCAAGGCCGTTGCGGTATTGGGTACCGGAAGCCCATCGGTGGCTGATCCCGGGGAATTGAAAGAGCTCAACCAGCTGGTCATCCATCTAAACAAACGCGACCCTTTTTTTATTCCTTTTCCTGAAGAACAGGTTCGTCGCACTGGAAAGGCATCCTGTTATCAATGCGGCCTTGATTGCATCATGCGGAATACGTTGCGGGCAGCATCCGGGAAGGATTATGTAAGAAAATGCCAATCCATGTTCGTGTATTTTCCATGGGTCGCGGGAAGGCCGGGCGAGTCGCTGGAGACCGCCGTGGAGGCCACGGGCATCTGCAACGATCTGTCGATCTGCACGATGGAGATGACCAATATCATACATTGGCTGACCGCGTGCTACAAGGCGGGATACCTGACCGATCGGGAGACCGGGCTCGACATCTCAAAGCTCGGTACGCGCGAGTTTTTCGAAAACCTCGCCGGTATGATTGCCCGTCGCGAAGGATTCGGAGCTATGCTGGCCGAAGGTCTGCTTCGAGCCGGAGAGCAACTCGGTGCGGCAGCCAGGGCTCATTTTTCGAACGAGGTGTCCGGTGTGGGCGATGGGGCCACGTATTCTGCCCGCGAATACCTGATGAACGGCCTACTGTACGCGCTGGAGCCCAGGCAACCGATCGCGATGCTCCATGAAATCAGTCGGCTGACCGGGCTGTGGGTTATGAATCAGAAAGATCCGAAATCCTCGCCGGTCACATCGGATGTGTTTCGAGCCGCTGCTGCAAAATTTTGGGGGCATGCAAAAGCCTGGGACCTGACAACCCATGATGGCAAGGCCATGGCGGCGGTCAAAATTATGGATCGAACCTTTGTGAAAGACAGTCTGGCGTTGTGCGATTCCGGCTGGCCGTTGATGGTTTCCTGGAATACGGCGGACCGGGTTGGAGACCCGCATTTGGAAAGTCGCATATTCACCGCCGTGACCGGCATCGAGACCGATGAAGAAGGCCTCAACGAATATGGGGAACGCATATTTAACTTGCAGCGCGCGATTCTTTTGCGTGAAGGCCGGCGTCCCAAAGAAGATGATGTTGTTGCAGATTTCAATTTCACGGTTCCGGTTCAAACGGTTTTTATGAATCCTGAAGTAATCGTGCCCGGACCCGGGGCGGAAGTGATCAGCCGAAAAGGCCAGACGCTGGACCGAAATGCATTCGAAGCCATGCGAAAAGAGTTTTACGAACTGCGCGGCTGGGACATTGATTCCGGTCTGCAGAAGGCGCAAACCCTCGAACGGCTCGGGCTTTCCGACCTCGTGGCAGACCTGAAACCGATCGGCCTGGTTGAAGCATGACCGCCGGAGGATTTCTTCGGGAACAATCAGATTCCAGGCGGAGACGAAGCGACCGGATTGCCGCCGGCTTCGCTCCATGTAGTGGGGTCGGCGCGGGCGAAGATCCTGGAATGTCTTTAAATGAGCGTCTTCAACCATCAGGGATTCCCGGTGCTGTTCCAGGAAAAAACCCACTTTCGCGGCGGTAGTAGCGTTTTCCAAAAGTAATGTGTATTCCGCGACCTTATCGAGATCGAAATACTCAACGGTCTCCAAAGACCGCCATATTTCTTCCCAGCTTCCTGACAAGTCGGAACGGTTCAGGACATCTACGAAGGTCCTCTCAAGTCCGGTTATGCATATTGCCATTCCCGAACGATCGGCTTCCATCACGTCAAAAGATTCCGCTTTCTTTCGCAAGAGGGCCTGTGGAAATCTAACCCCTTTGAACAAATGAGAGCGAAAGGTTATGAGGGGCATGGGTTTGCTGTCGAGATAAGTGAAGTGTTCATATACCGAATAGGCCTTTCCATGAACTTCCAGCGCCGTATGGTAAGCCAGAACAGCATCTTTCGATATTCGGGCGGCTATAAGAAATGGGTCTATGGGGAAGTTTTCCGGCGATGCTCCGGGAGGAACAGATGCCTAGAGGCCACGACGGACCCGGACAATATTACCCGCTTTCACATGGTAGGCAAGGAGAGATTCCTGGGTTCTTACGTTATGAGTTCCATCGGAAGACAGAAAGCCGGCAAAGTCCTCGACAGTAAAAACAGGATGTGTGCGGAAAAAAGCCCTCAGCTGCATTATTGATCACTTTTGACATTTATTAGCATAACACGCAATTTTTTTACGTGTTATTAATATAATTGTCAAGAAGGCATTTAGTTGCAAATTAGCTGAAAATTTGGAGGCTTAAAGATAGAACACCAGTTTGCCGGAGGCTGGTTTGTCAAACTCGGGGATCAAGAGATAGTGAAAGCTGCGGGTGCGAATATCCTGGGCGCGGTGATATAAGTCCGCGGTGAGGCCGGTCGGCGCGATTCCGCGGTCTTCAGTCGGCAGTTGCCAGCGGGCGGAATGACCACGTGCCCCTGAGCAGCGGCAGCAGGCCCGATATCTTAAAATAAATCAGGTGCGCGGCGATCTCCGCCGCGGCATTGCCCTGCGGCTCGAAGATCGTCACCCCTTTGAGGTAGGCAGGGATCGTCTCCATATCCGTGGGCTCGAGCAGCACCGGCAGGACGTGCTTTTTGGGAGATGTCCATTTCTCACGGGCCAGTCTGAGCTCGCTGAGGCTGTAGGCGCCTTGCCGCACGGCATCCGGCGAGATCAGGAACACGAAAAGGTCGGCGTTTGCAATGCGTGTTCGAATCACCGCATTGAAGTCTTCGCCACCGGAGAGGTCGTCCTTGTCGAAGAACACCTCATGGCCTTCTGGTTGCAGCGCCAGAGCGATTTCTTCGGCCTTCGAGCGGTTTTTAGAGGAATAGGAGAGAAAAATCTTCATTTCAACCCGGCACTCCCGGAAACGTCCTGGCTAGAGATTCAATCCATGATACGCTAATTCCGGACAAAAATTAATCTTTTTCTCTCTTTGGGATAAACCTGGATTTATTCTGATCTGTTTTACTTCTTGGTAAGAGAATTATCAGACATAAGACAATAGCCTTTGGAGAAATAGGAAATTGAAACGTGATTTCAACGCTGAATGGTCTCGACCCTGTCCACCGTCAGGGTGATGGCCCCCCAGTCTTCTTCGACCTTGCCGGTGAGCAGATAGGGCCGCTCACGGTCGATCATGTGGCAGAAGCGGTGGTAGGTTTGCGGGAAAAAAGTGGTTTCGACAATGCCGGTTTCATCCTCGAAGGTTAAAAATTCCATGGGGTCGCCGTGCTTGGTGGTGACCACCTTGCCGGTGATCAGCCAGCCGGCCAGGCGCACGCGTCGGCCGAGATGACGCGGCAGGTCCCCGGCTTTGACGGTGCGCAATTTTTGCCGGGCGGCGGCATACAGCTCCATGGGGTGCCGGTCGCACAGAAAACCCAGTACGGCAAACTCGCGCCGCAGCCGATCGTGTTCATCTTCCGGCGGCAGGGGTGGGAGATGATCGGTTGGGGTCTTGTCAGCACCGCCGAAGAGGGAGCGGGTTTGGGGAATGGATCCGGTTGATCTGGTTTTCAGCCAGCCGGCCAGCTGCCACATCAGCGCCGCCCGGTTGCCGCCGGGATTCAAACCATCCAGGGCGCCGCAGTGGATCAACGCCCGGGCTTCGTCTTCCGCGGGGCGCACGCGGTCTAAAACTTCGCGGAAGCTGTGATAAGGGTCCGGCCGGCGGCGATCGACAAGGCGCTGTTGCGTTTTGTCCGAAAGTCCCTTGATGGAGAGCAGACCCACGCGGATGGCATTGTCCCGGCCGGTCCAGCGAATCTGGCTGAGGTTGATGTCGGGCGGCAAAATTGTAAGACCCAGGCGCCGGGCTTCGGAGACATAGGCGAAGGTGCTGTAAAAGCCGCCCTGGTTGCTGATGACCGCGGCCATGAATTCGGCCGGATGGTGGAGCTTGAGATAGGCTGCCTGGAAGGACACCCGGGCATAGGAGGCACTGTGGGGTTTGCAAAAGGAATAGCCGCTGAAACTCATCATCATCTCCCAGATGGCGGCAATCTGCCTTTCAGAGACGTTGCGTCGGCCGGCCCCGGTGTAAAAGCGTTTTTTAAAATCCTGCAGCTGGTGCTGCCGGTCTTTTTTGGACATGACCTTGCGCAGGAGGTCGGCCTCGGCGTGGGAAAAGCCGGCCAGGGCGACGGCGGCCCGGGACACGTCTTCCTGGTAGACCATGATGCCGAAGGTTTCGTTGAGCACCTCGGCCAACAGCGGATGAATCGGGTCCCATTGACCGCCGTGCAGGCGGCGGATGTATTCGCGGATGAACTCATTGGCGGCCGGGCGAATGATGCTGCTGTGGATCACCAGGTGTTCGAAATCCCCGACCTTTGATTTTTGCTGTAAAAGCCGCATGGCCGGACTTTCAATATAAAAACAGCCCATGGTGCGGCCCTGGGCCAGCGACTGCTGGGTGGGCAAATCGTCTTCGGGCTCCCAGTGAAAATCATCAAAATCGATTCCGTTGGCCCGCAGGTTGCCGATGGCATCCCGCATGACGCCCAGACTACGGTTGCCCAGCAGATCGATCTTGACCAGGCCGGCATCCTCGACGGCGTCCTTTTCCCACTGGATGATGGGTACACCCTTGGGAGCGCGCTGCAGCGGCACGTATTCGTCAATGGGACGGGGGGTAAGAACCACGCCGCCGGGGTGTACGGACAGGTAGCGAGGCGTACCGATGATGCATTGGGCATAGGCCAGGATCTCCGGCCAGGGCTGAGGGAACTCAAGGGCCTTGGATTCCGGGCGCTTTTTCAGGCCGTCCAACAGCTCGGGTTCCGATTCTTTGGCACGCCAGAAGCGCGGCAGACGTTTGGCCACGCGCCCAATCTCGCCGTCCGTCAGGCCATATACTTTGGCCACTTCCCGGATGGCCATGCGCGGTTGAAACAGGACGTGATTGGCCACCATGGCCGCATGCCCCCGGTGCTGTTCGAGCACGGATTGCAGCACATCATCGCGTTCGTCCCAGGCAAAATCGACATCGATGTCGGGCGGGTCCGTGCGGCCGGGATTCAAAAAACGTTCGAAATACAGATTGTGTTTGAGGGGACAGACATTGGTGATGCCCAGGCAGTAGGCCACCAGTGAGGCGGCGCCCGAACCGCGGCCGCAGGTGCGCGGGCTGTGCCTGACAATGTCGCGCACGATCAAAAAATAGGGGGCAAACCCCATGTCCGTGATGCTGCGCAGCTCATGTTCCAGTCTTTCGACCACCGCTTCTGACAGTTCCTGCCCGTAGCGCCGGCGGGCACCGGCATAAGCGGCGTTGCGCAGGCGCCGGGCCGGATTGCCGCCGTTCTGATTTTGAAAAGGCGGCATGACAATGCCGAATTGGGGACCGGTAAACGTCAGCCGTTCGGCAATTTCATGGGTGGCCCGTACCGCCCGGGGGCAGATCTCAAACCGGCGCTCATACTCGGCGGGGGAGGCCAGCCAGGCGTCGGCCGGGACCAGATCGTCGGCTGCCAGTCGCGAAAGGCAGGTATTGCGGTCGATGGCCCGCAGCAGGCGGTGAACGGCTGCATCCTGCGGGTGCAGGAAGAAACTGCCCGGTGTTGCCACCAGCGGGATTCCCAGGTGTTTGGCCGTGCGGCATAGGGCATGGGTGGGGGGCAGGGGCTTGCGCGGCAGGGCGGCGGCCGCCGTCACCCCGGCCGCATGCCAGGTGTGCAGAAGATCGGCGCTTTGGGTCAGCACCACCAGGCCGGCAGCGTAATTCGGCAGGACCGCCTGCAGATCAAAATCCGCATCCATGTGGCGGCGGGTGAGCAAACGGCAGAGATTGCGGTAGCCGGCCTGATCTTCCACCAGGCATACGGCCCGCTGTTTGCGTTTGGAATCGGTGACCTCCGCGCCGACCATCGGCGTCAGGCCCTCATGTCGGCAAGTCCGCAAAAAAGGCCACAAACCATACAGGTTGTCGGTGTCGGTCAATGCCAGGCGTGTATAGCCCAGACGTTTGGCCGCTAGACAAACCTGCTTGACGTAAGATGTCCCCCACATAAGGGAGTAGCTGGATCTGACGGTTAAGGGAATCATAGGCTTCATAAATCCGAAATCCGAATTTCGAAATTCGAAACAAATTCTAAATTCAAATATCGAATGTTCAAAACGTTAAAATCAGAAAGTAAAGGCTTTGTATTAAAATTTTTGATGCTTGGAATCTTACAAAGTCTATAGGCATCACAGTCACGTTGTTTTTGAATTTTGTATTTGGGTCATTCGTATTTGTTTCGTGCTTCGGATTTCGAATTTCGGATTTGCTCTCTTAATTGCTTTGAATTCAAAATTTAACTTAGGCTGCTAATGTTCGTCCCACCTGAACCGCTTCCCTGCCGAAACGTTGACGGATGCGGTCGATGACGCTGATGAGATTGTCGCGCTTTTCGTTTTGCTTTTGCTCGGCGGCAAACAGTTCCAGCTGGGCCGGCGGAAATATCAGGCGGTCGCAGACCAGGCGCACATGCCGGATGCGCACCCGCCGGGTCCAGGCCAGGCGCAGGGTGCGCCGGGCCAGTTCGAAAAGTCTGAGATCGTTGGCGGTGGCCGGTTTGGCCGCCAGCTGGCGGGCACAGCGCATGCCGTCCGAATAGTCGAGGATGACGGCAACCCGGCGGGCCGCCCGCCGCCGCCGCCGCAGCCTGTCACCGGCCTGTTCGACCAGGCCGTACAGGGCGCTTTCCAGGGTGGATTTGTCATTGGTGTCATTGCCGAATTCGTGATCGACAATTATCTTCGGCGGTTTTTGTCCTACCGTCAGGACGGGAGAAGGATCAATGCCGCGGGCGGCTTCGTACAGAAACAGGCCGCGGGCGCCGAAGGGAATCTGCAGCTGCTCCAGACTCAGGGCGGTGAGATGAGACACCCGGCTGAGGTTAAATTCCCGCAGCCGCAGCAGATCGTCGCGTTCGATGCCCGGGACCAGGCCGATCGGCAGCGGCGCCAGAAGCGCTTCTTCTTCACCGGCACCGACGATGTACTCCCCGTCGGGCTTTACCAGGCGTGTGGCCACCTTGGCCGTCAGCTTGTTGGGAGCCACCGACCAGATGGGATCCAGGCCGAGATCTTTTTTAACCTGCCGGCGCAACCGCCAGGCGACATCAATGGGGGGGCCGAAAAGGCGGGCGGTGCCGGTGACATCCAGAAACAGGTGCCCGTCGACTTCCCCCGTTTCGATGAGCGGTGAATACGGCAAGGTCTGTTTGAACAGGGCCCGCATGGCGTGCTCGTAGCGGTCCGGGTGGGGCGGCAGGATGTGGGCCTCCCGGCACAGACGCACGGCCCGGCGCAGCGGCATGCCCTTGCGGATGCCGGTCCGATAGGCTTCTTCGCTCATATCGTAAACGGCGGCCCGGGCCGCTCCCTCGGGGGCGATGATCACCGGCCGCGCTTTGAGCCGGCAATCCACCGCCCGCTCCACCGCCACGGCAAAGTCGGCGATATTTAAATGGATAATGGAACGATCCATGGCGAATTCTTTGTATGCTTAAGTCGTAATCGGATAAAACCGAAAGTTACAATGTCATGTCTGGCGTTTAGAGAAATGCCTAAAATTCAAAATGCCTAAACTGCCTAAAATTAAGGATTTCAGTCATTTTAAAGTTAGCTTGGAAAGAGAAGTTGCTTCTCAAAATTCATTTGGAATTAGCTCTAGACATTGATGAAATACACAGACGAAGATTTAAAATTAGATGATATCTTTTTTTAATTTTAGACATTTTAGTTCATTTTAGGCATTTTAGGCATTTTGTGCACTTCCATCAATCCTCTTTCAATTAACAACTGTATCAGCCGCACTGCATTCCTGGGCGCCTGGGCGCGGACGTGGTTGTTGAAGAAAATGATGCCGCGGCTTGCGTGCCGGGCCATTTTGGTGATCCGGGCATCCGCCCACTCGCACAACTCAGCATCACCGTAGTCATAGTCGAATTGTTGCTGCATGTTGCCCGAGCGCCAGCCTTTGGCGTTGCGGCCGTGAAAGCGGATGTAGAAAAGTTCGGGGTTGGTGACGATATCGAGCGGGGGGAACAGTCCCGGCAAATTCGGTTCATCTACTGCTACCAGGGTGGTGCGGCGGCGCTCCAGTTCGGCGAAGACGCGGTCCGTGGCCCAGGAGGCGTGGCGAAACTCCACCGCCAGAGGCAAACCGTCCAACTCGTCCAGGAGGGCGGCCAGATATTGACGGTTTTGAGGGGCGCGCCCAAAGGACGGAGGGAATTGCAGCAAAACGGCCGCCAGTTTTCGGGCCTGCAAAAGCGGAGCGATGCCGTCCCGGTACTGGGCGGCCTGTCCCCGCCACTGGCCGGGATCGATTTCGTGGGTTAACGTGCGGGTCAGCTTGGCGGCAAAGCGAAAACCGGACGGCGCCTGCCGGTGCATTCGTTCGAGCGCCCGCGCTTTGGGCATCTGATACCAGGTGAAGTTCAACTCGGTGATCGGAAAGTTTTGGGCGTAAAAGGACAGCATGCTGCCCGATTTTGTACCCGGCGGATAAAACCCGGCATCGGTCCACTCCGCATACGAGTAGCCGCTCGTGCCGACCCAAAGTTTACAATCACGTGTTGGTTCTTTTCTGTTGTCCATTTGACGTACTGATAAACACTCGCTTTGGATAAGCTGGAAATCCGAAGCACGAAATTCGAAATGCGAAACAAATTCAAAACATCAATGTTCAAATGCTCTAAACGTCGAGACGGAAAATTGATGAGATAAAAAAGCCGAATTCTTTGTGGTTTTGAATTTCTGTCATTTTGTATTCGGATTTGTTTCGGATTTCGATATTCGAATTTCGAATTTTTTGGTGCAAAAACTACAAAATTAGTAAGATCGCCTCTGTGCCGGTCAGAAACCCGCCACGAGCCACCAGTGACTACTTGATCCCTTCCGGCCCGCGCTGGATGCCGATGACTTTGCCCTGGATCAATACTTCACTGAATCCGTAGCGCATGGGGGTGTATTCGGCATTTTCCGGGCGCAGTTCGATATATTTTTTGCGCAGAAAAAAACGTTTGACGGTGGCTTCCTCGTCGTTGATGAGTGCCACCACAATTTCACCGTTCTGGGCGTACTGCCGGGGTTCGCAAATCGCCAGA
>Ga0307426_1002320_pt1 | contig 11910 bp, 17 predicted proteins | sample SalMarWE160340MG_FD_202165 | JGI IMG/M metagenome (GOLD analysis project Ga0307426, IMG submission 202165) | Salt marsh sediment microbial communities from the Plum Island Ecosystem LTER, Massachusetts, United States - WE1603-40 | ecosystem: Environmental > Aquatic > Marine > Intertidal zone >... | reverse complement strand
CCATTCGCCATTCGCCATTCGCCATTCGCCATTCGCCATTCGCCATTCGCCATTCGCCATTCGCCATTCGCCATTCGCCATTCGCCATTCGCCATTCGCCATTCGCCATTCGCCATCCGAGAATCTAAGACTTTCTGGCACATAATCACATCTATACGGTTGTGAAAAAACTACGCGCGCGCAAAAACAACTGTTTTTCAACACATACATACTGGATGTACTCGCTAATGGCGGGCTCGTATCGCACACTTGCGCATAAACTTGCCAAATGTGCGAATCGCACTCAAGATCCAAATCATCCTAAGGTCTTCGGGGCCAGAGTCGTCATCGCCCACCAGAATAAAACTCTCCATTTTCACACGTTTAAACTTTAGGTTAAGCGTTTTCTCTGAGTCCTAGCTTTATCATAATAATTTTTAACTTAGAAGTGGCATAGTAATAGGTGAGGGTGCATTTGTGGCTAAAGCTAAACTTGCCCTCGAATGTCCTTATTGTAACTGGATTTTTGAAGCTGCGCCTCCAGATAAGATTCATTCCGCATATTCCTTTGAAAAGCCTTTGAGAAGCAGTTTTCACGGTGAAGTCATCCAACAAAATCTTGTTTGCCGAAACCCCAAATGCAAGAAAGCATTCACGGTCTACTGGTATGCGCCACTTGACTATTTCAACAGAGTCTAAGCAGCCGCCTTCCCCTTTTTTAGCCTTGAACCGTCCCGCTGTTTCCGCAGCGTTTCTGTGAAGGAAGCAAAAAAAGAGTAGAATTCAACAGCTTAAAATAATTTAGAGTGATTTTAAATTATCAATTTAGTTCTGCGTGGTGACTAAATGGAAGATTTCTCAAACGAAGCTTACTACCAGTTTTTCTCAGCCTTAGCAAATCGGGCACGCTTAGCTATAATTGACGTTCTAAAAGAAGACGCCAAAACCCTCTCCGAAATTTCAACCGCCCTAAAGCACAAACCAAAAGTCGTACAGGAAAACCTCAAGGTGCTGGAACACTGCATACTAATCCTCTCAGAAGGCTCCGGAAAAGAGAAGCGTTACACTTTGAACAAAGAGGTTCTAGAACCTCTCTCCGAGCTTTTGGCTTTTCACACCAGCAAACATTGCCCCGGATTAAAAGAATGCATACCAGAAGAAAAACTCAGGGAGTATATGAAGCAAGAAGCAGCAAAAACAACGTACATAGAACATGGGTAGCCTGCCGGAGCACTTCGCGTGTGCAGACCCTGCAGCGGCATGAACAAAAAAAGGAAAGTGGCTCTTGTGTTTTGGTTTTCTCTACTTTATCGGTACTTTCTTTTTCTTTTTCGGCACTTTTTTCGGAAGAACAAGCTCGAGAATCCCGTTCTTCAGGTTCGCTTCCGCGTTTTCAATCTTGACTTCTTCGGGCAACGCCATTCTCCTGTAAAACGACTCTGATGACCGCTCTTTCCTGACGTAACCTTTCGTCTCTTCGTCCTGCGCCGTTTCTCTGCACCCAGAGATTTCCACCGCGCTGTCCCACACGTTAATTTCTATCTCTTCGTTCTTGAAGCCAGGTACTTCAGCGGTCATAACATACTTGTCTCCCTTGTCTTCTAAGTCAATCGCGGGCATTCTCGTTTCCATTTCACGCGTCATCGGAAGTTCTGAAGGCCAAAGAAGGTCTTTAAAGTCCCTTCTGAACCTTTCAAAAGCCCTGTCGAATTCCATCCAGAGGTCAGAGGACTGGTACGGTTCAAGAATGGATGGTGGCTTCTGTTTAGGTGTTATCGGAACAGTCTCTTTTTTCTTCGAAGCGGTTTTCTTTTTACTTTCATGTTGGACCAAAATTTCTCACCAGTTTATAATGGAAAAACGCTTTCGTTTAAAATTTTGTGACTGTGCAGCGATAACAACAAGGCGGCTTATTTACAGTTTGACGGTGACTTCGAGTCCGTCCACGCCCACGGGAACGTATTTGCTGCTGTACTTTCCTGAGTTTCTCACATAATCTAAATAATTCACCATCTGTTTGGCGAAAATTCCCGCGTTGTCCGCAACTATCACAGTGCTCTTACGCAGCTTATTTTCAGCCAGTTGCAAATAATCCAAGTACTCGGTTTTCTCAGCGTCAATGAAGACAAAGTCGAAAACGCCTTTCAGCTGGGGTATTACTTTAATTGCGTCACCAGTTATTACCTCCACTTTTGGAGGTGTCTCTGCCTCGCGTATGTTTTCCTCAGCTGCTTTTGCTTCATCCGCATGAATCTCTATGGTGATTACATGGGCTGTTTTGTCTAGTTTTTTACCCATTAGGATAGCGGAGTAGCCTATTAACGTGCCAACTTCTAAGACGCGTTTTGGTTTGGCTTTTCTGACTTCTTCGGCTAGAACCTGCCCTTTTTCTGGACCCACAATCGGCAGAAATTCGTTATGTGCCTTTTTTTCGATTTTTCGCAGTATTTTATCCGCCTTATTCAAATTTTCCCACCCAATCACGGGTTGTTTTATCGGGTCCTGATCTTGATGCTGCATTTTTCACGGCACTTTGAGCTTATCTAAGAATCGCTGTTGCAACTTGGCAAGTTTAGGCGCGATGACTTGCTGGCAGTATGGCTGATTTGGATGCTTCTTGTAGTAGTCTTTGTGGTATGTTTCAGCCTTGTAAAAAACCTTTAAGGGCTCTACTTGCGTAACGATTGGCGCATCCCAAATTCCTTCTTTCTCCAGCTCCGCGATAACTTTTTCAGCCGTGGCTTTTTGTTCTTTATTATGATAAAAAATAGCTGAACGGTATTGAGTTCCAACATCAGGACCCTGCCGGTTAAGCGTTGTTGGGTCGTGTGAAGCAAAGAATATTTCCAGAAACTCTCTGTAAGAGATTACATTGGGGTCAAAAGTTATCTGCGCAGCCTCAGTGTGCCCAGTGGTTCCCGTAGAGACCTGCTCATACGTGGGATTCGGCACTGAACCGCCGGTATAGCCAGGTTCAACTTTCTCTACGCCTTTAATTATACTGAAAGCCGCTTCAGTGCACCAAAAGCAGCCTCCAGCAAGCGTTGCAACTTCTTTTGCCTTGTTTTTCACAGGTTCCTCATTCATAAGATTCCATCAACTTTTTTCTTAAGGACTGTACGTTTCCATAGTTTGTGTTGGGAGTTAGACCATATTGTTCACGTGACGCTCGCACTTAATACTTTGTGGATGTCACGATGTAGTCACAAGAAACGGCGGCTTCAGCGGAACGTTTTTACTCTCCGTGCTCGTTTTAGCCGTTGTCGAAAGGCATGTTCACATCCAACTTTGGTGCCTAAAGTGAACGGTGGGAGCAAAAACTTGTGCTACGCAAGATTAAGGTAACGCCTTTAGCGGCGGAAAGTTTCGGCGTCAGGTCCATGTGCACGTTAGTTGAAACGCCTGATGTGACTCTGCTCTTGGACGCTGGAATTTCGCTTTGCCCATACCGATTCAGTTTGCCACCTCATCCTACAGAATTCAAAACAATTAGCAAGCTTCGGAAGCGCATCGCGGAAGCCGCTGACAAGGCGGAAGTGGTTACAATCAGCCATTACCATTTTGACCATCACACGCCTTCCTACGAGGATTGGCTGGTTAACTGGACTGAAGCACGAGAAACGGCACGGCAGATTTACCAAGGCAAAACGGTGCTGATGAAGAATCCGCGGGAGAAAATCAACGCTAGCCAAAGGAAACGGGCTTGGCTTTTCCAGAAGACAGGCGGCAAACACGCCAAGGCGCTGGAGACCGCAGACGGCAAAACCTTCACGTTCGGAAAAGAAACCATATTGCGTTTTTCAGAAGCCGTTCCTCACGGACCTGACGATTCCATGCTCGGCTGGGTTGTCATGGCCCTTGTTGAATGCCAAGATGAGCGGTTTATGTTTGCGCCAGACGTTCAGGGTCCAATGTCCACGCACACGTTTGAGCTGATTAAGGCGGCAAAGCCGCAGGCTATTATGGTTGGTGGACCACCATTCTACCTTGGCGGCTTCAAAGTTGACGAAGCTCAGTTGCGGTTGGGACTGAAGAATCTGACCGCCGTGGTTGAAAGTGTGCCGGTGACCGTTTTGGAGCATCACGCCTTAAGAGATGAGTCATGGCAGCAGAGAACACGACAGGTTTACGATGCAGCCTCTGAGCGTGGGCATAGGGTTATGACTGCTGCCGAGTTCGCTGGTCAAGAAAATGACTTTCTGGAGTCGAAGCGGAAAATGCTTTATGTTGAAAATCCGCCGCCAAAGGAGTTCGAAAAGTGGATGCAGAAAGGTTTGACGGAGAAAAGCCACGTTAAACCGCCGATTTAGGAGTGCTGCCAAGTTAGGATAAGCCTGGTAGAACGTAGGATGGAAAAGGCTATAATTGAGAATTTGAATCTGATATGGGTAACTTTGAAAGGATAGTGTGTGAATGGAGGAAGAGAAAAAGACTTGGAATTCAGAAAACTTTGACCAGTTGATGAAGGAAAGTCACGCTGAGTTATTGAAGTTGAGAGTTGAACTGCAAAACTTGATGGTAAAGTTTGGTTTACGCGCGTTAAAAACGTATCAAGCTGCTAGAAACGAACCGTTAAGACCCAACGAAATCGCCGCTTTGGTTAAGTACGAAATCGAAAACGCAATCCACGACGTTTCAGAGCAGGACAGCAAGGACGCGATAATCAAACAGGCCAAACTGGAATGGGAAAAACAGCATAAAACCGAATAAGTGTCAACAAGACCCAGCTTGGGAAAAGCAGTCAGAGCCAACAGGGCATTCAATCTTCGTATAAGTTAAATTTGAGCCTAACCAGTGTTGTATGCTTCACGTGTGCCATTTTCCATTATCGCAATAAGTTATATACTCCATGTTGTTTACATTTATTGGACACGGGAATTTAAATGAGCAAAAGGGATCCTAACATCAAAATCCAAAACATAGTAGCTTCAGTATCCCTAAACCAAAAGATAAACCTGCAGGAAATAGTGGAAAAATTCCCTCAAACCGAGTACAACCCAAGCGTGTTTCCCGGACTAGTTTTTCGCCTTAAAAAACCTAAAACCGCTACTTTGATTTTTGGAACAGGCAAGATGGTTTGCACCGGCGCGAAGTCAGAGAAGGAATCCCGTAGCGCCGTGGAAAAAGTCGTCAAAGAACTCAGACACCAAGGAATTAAAATAATGGAGAAGCCCGTGGTCACCATTCAAAACATTGTGGCTTCCGCAGCGCTAGGCGGAGAAATAGACCTTGAAAGCCTCGTGTACAAGCTCAACAGGGTCATGTATGAACCCGAGCAGTTTCCTGGAGCCGTCTACAGAATGGACGAAATGAAAGTGGTTTTCCTAATCTTCTCAGCTGGAAAGCTGGTGTGCGTGGGCGCCAAGAAAGAAGAACAAGTGTACGCGGCAGTTGACAAAATCCAAAAACTGCTCGAAGAAAAAGAGCTAATCTACTACCCCGAAGAATAAGCCCTACTTCATTCTTCTGCGAACCGCCGGATTCTCGTCTGCAAGCCGCTTAAGCGCCATCTCAAAAGTCTCATCCCGAGCCAACTCCTTCTTTACGAAAACTCCTGTTCTGCCAACCTCATCTCGCTTCAAAAGCGCGTGAACACGGTCCAGAACCGTTTCCGCAGACACCCCAAGGCGCTTAGCCACGACCTCTTCACGACCGATAATGCTGCTTTCCACATGCCCTTTTGTTGTAGGCTCAATCAGCATCAACCGCTTGTCCGCACCTGCCACGCGAGTGCTTACTTTCAGCTCTTGGAGGTTTATTTCACCGCCGAACCTGTAGAATTCGCGTTCCACCCGTCGCATGCACATTAAGGGAAAAGAAACACTTGCCCCAGCGTCCACTTCGATGTACGCTTTCATAGCGTAGTTCGGCGTGGCCTGAATCAGCAACCGCGCGTTAATCTGCAAACCTGCTCTCTCTAAAGCTGTTTCTACGAGGAAGGAAGATTGCGGCTCCGCTATGAAAACGTCGATGTCGCTGTCTTTGTTCACGTCGCCTCTGGCTGTGCTTCCATGCACCAGCGTGCGCAGGTGGAAGCCTTCTAAAGCGGTCATTATCCGCGTGGCTTTTTCTCGAAGTTCATCCAGCAAACTCCATCGTGCGCTGTCATATGCTACTTCTCTGAAGTCGGGGCGTCTTGTTGGCTTCAAAGCCAAAAGAATCATCTCTTTTTAAGAAGTATTAGTACATGGTTTATTAGTAGTATGCCAGTCAAACATTACACCGTGAAAACTCAATGAGCAAGAACGCTGCCTCGTCTATGTGCACTGCATGTAAAAGCAACAAAGCTTTCTTTCTTAGACCTTACTCTGGCGAAAAACTTTGCAAAAAATGCTTTGTTGAATCCATTGAAGCCAAAGTTAGAGGTGCCATTGGCAAATACCGGATGTTCGGTTTCGACGACAGGATAGCTGTGGCGGTTTCAGGCGGAAAGGACAGCATAAGCCTGTTGCATATAATGGCTAAAACCGAGCGTGCCCATCCTAAGGCTTCGCTTGTGGCGGTGACCGTGGACGAGGGAATCAAGGGCTATAGGGACGAAGCTTTGGCGATTGCAGCGGGAAACTGCGAAACACTGGGGATAGAGCATCACGTGGTATCGTTTAAGGAGCTTTTTGGCTTCACGCTTGACGAAATAATCAGCCGCGCTGGGTCACAAGGTGAGAGGGAGCTGACGTCGTGTGCTTACTGCGGGGTTTTGCGGCGGAGGGCAATTAACGTGGCTGCACGCGATGTGGGCGCGGATAAGGTTGCGACGGCGCACACGTTGGATGATGAGGTTCAAACGGGCTTGATGAACATTTTCCGCGGTGACCTTTTGCGTTTGGCTAGAGAGAAACCCGTGACTGATGAGGTGCATCCGCGGCTGGTGCGGAAGGTTAAGCCTCTCTGTGAGATTCCAGAGAAAGAAAGCACTTTGTACGCTTATGTTAAGCGAATCAGGTTTCAGGATACGCCATGCCCTTACGCTTCAGAAGCCCTGCGGAACGATATTCGCGCCATGCTTAACCGAATGGAAGAGAAGCGCGCTGGAACAAAATTCGCGGTTTTCAAGTCAATAGAGCGTATAAGACCTGCGTTGGATGGGCTCGTGGAGGAAGGCGAGTTCAGCGAGTGCGTTGAATGCGGGGAACCTGCGTCTTCGGGTTTGTGTAGGGTTTGTGAGCTGCTGAGACAGCTCAGTTGACCTTATTCGCGGCTGAAGCCTTTTCTGCTTTTGATGTTCCGCAGCATTTCGGAGGCTTCAAAGGCGTTTTTGGCTGAGGCGACTTTTTTGGCTCTTCTCACGTCCACGCGTGTGCCGCAGTAGGGGCAGGTTCTTGTTTTTTGGCTGTCTGCCGCTAGGAATAAGCCGCCGCATCGGGTGCATACGATGATTAAGGTTGTTGCCATGCGTGTGTGCCTCCGAAAGACTTTACTGCAAGTCTCCAATTTGCGTCTCCCGCATAATATCCCTTTTTCTTTTTTGGATTAAATTTTAATCTTTCTCTCTCTCTTGCGTTTGCGTGCACCTCCGCCCCCGCCCGCGTGCGTGAATAATGTCTGTCTGTCACTGCCTGTCCGTCAGTCACCCAGTCATATAAAAAGCAATAGATAAACGAACAAAGAGTTATGGAAGAGCGTGCGATATGGAGTATAACAACAGAATCTTTAGTTTAGTAAAATATCCTGAGTCTCTTTTTATACCTATTTGTTGTCTAAGCAATGTAGACCATATCCATACGCTTAAAACCAAGTATAGAGAATAGTATTCTATGGCTTTAAAATGTCAAAAATAGAGAAAAGAAAAGAAAAAAAGACTGAGTCTGACCCATTAATTAATACTACAGATAATACCACAGATAAAGCGCGCGCGCTAAGTAAACTTAAGGAAGAGTTATTCGCTGATATCATACCTGTGGAATCAATAAAGAATACGAGGAAAGGAAAAGAACCTAAATACTCTAATCTAACAGCTGCTATAAAGCTAGTTGGTAAGATGTCAAGAAATGCCTATAGATTAAACCTAGAGAAAGTGTTCCAATTAGAGAACTTTAGTAATCTAGATCCGAAAGAGAAGAAAGCATTGGTAAGAAAGGTCTATCCAATACTTGATCGATATTTAAAGCAATTTGCACGTACACATGGCTATGATCTATCTAAGAGAGAAGTAAAGAAGACCAAACAAGGAAAAGAGATCATCATTAAAGGAGTTAAGATGGCTACACTTCCAGAGTATACTAAATTTAAGAAAGAAACTATTAGTATGAGACTAGTAGGATCTGATATCTACCTAATCAAGCAGAGTGATATACCAATTGAATAAATATATTAGATAGCTATCTGTATATTGCATGAGTAGAACATGTCCAACGATGAAAATACGGATCTTTTGCTTGGTTTGGGTTTGAGTCTTAATCAGGCAAGGGTGTACTTAGCGATACTTAAGCTGGAAAGAACTACGGTGGGACAGGCAGCGAAGTTTTCAAAAGTGCGCAGGGAAGACGTTTATAGGATTCTGCCGGCACTCGAAAAAAAAGGTTTGATTGAAAGATTGCTATCTAAACCAATTGAGATTCGGGCTACTCCTATTTCGGATGCCTTAAGCTTTCTAGTGGCAGAAGAAAAAACCAAGTCTGATGATCGTTTAACGAGGATGCGAAGCAGAGTCCAAAAGTTGTCTCTTAAAGATTGGAAACAGCCTCTTCCTGGAGAAGCAAGTATCTACATACTCATAGCAGAAAAGAAAGCAATCTTAGCAAAGACTTCAAGACTGATTAGAAACTCGAAAAAAGAAGTCGCGTTGATTGCAGACAAGGCAAGAATCATACCGGTTTTGTCTCGGTTTTCAGATGAATGTAAGAGGGCAATAAATAAAGGGGCTCAGATTCGACTGATCTTTGAAGGAGACCACCCGGACGCTTTGCTCAAAGAAAAAGTGAAAAAACTCATCGATGGCACGTCTGTCCACATCAAATTTCATCGTGAACCTTTGAATCACTTCATAATGTCCGATGACAAGGAAGCATTAATTACCACCTCTAAAGAAAGCGGGTTAGGCGAGAGTCCTTCTCTTTGGACAAACAACAGCAACCTCATAGGCGTGCTAAGAACAAGTTTTGAATCCGACTGGAAAAAAGCTGAAGACTAACCTGAAGCAATCATTTCTTTTCTATTTATATTCGCTATTCCAAAATTCCTATTCTTGGAATCCAGTCTTTCTTTTCGTTTCTCAGGTACTTCGCAAACAATAATGCTTCTTCATTAATCAGAGTGTCTAATGTTTGTTTTTAGCGCGCGCGCTTTGAAAAGACTATTCAAACTTTCAACTAGACTATCAGCTTCATATTCGCAAAGATGTATTCTCTTACCCATCTTTAGACGCATCATGAAATCTGTCACTACAACGAAATCTTTCTTACGCAACTTCTTGCAACGTTCAATCAAGTAATCATCAATCATATAGCGATATAGCTCTTGAAAATCGCACACCAAACTGGGTTTGCCGTATTGAATAGAATGTAAAAAGCCTGAGTACGGTTCAAGCTTAGCCTTCAAAAGTGCCTTATGTACTCTGCACCGCAAGAAGTAATAGGCAAAATTAAAAACGTTGTTCAACCCGTCATAAGCGCGCGCTACTGGAACGTAATAAAATCATGTTAGCGAATCAAGCTTTTTACATATATATCTGTATATATACAACACCGTTTTATAGTGTTTTAGGCTTGTTTTTGACACATGTGTCACTATCTTAACATGTTTTACCCAAAGCTATAATTTTGTGTAAAAAGAAGAAAATAAAAGCCCGCGGAAAAAGCAATAGAAAGACTTTTCCCCGAACAGTTAGATAACGTTTAGGGAAGATGAGCGTGTAATGAGCGGGGCGAGACCGAGATCTAAGCAGCGTTTATTGGATATAGCGTTGAAGTATTTCAAGAAGGAAGGCTACAAAATCAACCATGAGAGCAGTGTTCTTGAGGGTTACAGTGGCATTTCCCGCAAGTTTGACCTTATCGTCCAGAAGGGCAAGACGGAGCAGGGAGTGTTAATACGCGACTGGAACCGGACGATAGGCGTCAACGTGATTATTGGGTTGGACACGGCTTCAGATGATGTTGGCTTGTCAAACCCGATAATTATCGGCGAAAAGTTCAGCGACCACGCCAAGTCTTATTCGAACAGGCGCAAGATCACGCTGTTGACGCGGCAGAAGATAGCTATGAGCCTCAGGTGAAGCCGCTTAGATTTTCAAGTACTCGCCGATTAAGCCCTTTTTTTCCAGTATGCCCAGCCAGTCCACGCCGTTTGCAGAACACTTTTTCCGTTTTTCTAAAATCGCTAGTACCTCACGTGCTACGTTTGCCGCTGTCCTGCCCGTGACGTCCAGTTCGCACACTTTTTCTTTCTCTTGCTCGCTGAAGGCTTCAACGAGGCAAACATCAAGGATTTCAGAGGCGAGGTTCTCCCATAGCTTAGCGCCTGAAAAGCCGCGTTTCTCCATGAACTTGCGCAGCTCTATAGGGTTTCGGCGAAGAACAAAGACCCGGGTCACATAGGGTTTTGGGACGATTGCGGCGGCGTAGTGTCCGTCAACGATGATGCTGCTTTTTTCGGTGGCGTTTATGGTTTCCGCGATTTTTGTGCGCATTTTTTCTTCGTTTATGATGTTGGTGTTTCTTTGTTGGTCTTCGCCAAGGATTAAGCCGTGCTTGTTGGCGAATTCGGTTAGGTTAATGTACAGCGCGTCCAGTTTTGCGGCGAGGTGCTTGGCGACCGTGGTTTTTCCGACGCTGGGTGTGCCGGTTATGAGGATGACGCGTTTGCTCATGTTTTTTCTATTGAGGCGAAGCGGATAGTTATTGCTTGCGCCTGTTTTTGGAGGGTTGGAAAAACAATTGGTGTTTTTTCGTAATTTCTTGTTGTTTTTTTGGCTTTTCTAGACTCTGATTATATGGGTGAATATCATTGATATGCCTAGAACAATAGTGGTTTCACATGTACATACGAGAAACAAAAGATGCTGACCTAAACGACATACTATTCGTTGAACGTGAAGCCTTCAATTCCAGCAAAGAAGCTGATCTGACAAAGAACCTGTTAGCTGACCCCACCGCAAAACCGCTCCTATCGCTCATGGCGTTTACTGCGGGTCAACCTGCAGGGCACATCCTGTTCACCAACACGCGCCTTTTGGGCAGTCCCCGCAAAGTTGCGGTTTCGTTTTTGGCTCCTCTGGCAGTCGTACCTAAGTTTCAAAGGCAGGGCGTCGGCGGCAGCCTCGTGAAGAAGGGATTAGAGCTTTTATCGAAATCAGGTGTTGAATTAGTCTTTGTGGTGGGGCATCCAGCGTATTATCTGCGACACGGGTTCACACCAGCAGGCAAACTCGGATTCGAGACGCCTTATCCAATTCCTGAAAACCACGCTAACGCATGGATGGTTCAAGCGCTTCGTCCAAACGTAATTGGCTCCGTGTCTGGCAAAGTGATTTGCTGTGACGCGTTGAACAAACCTGAACTCTGGCGAGAATAATAGAATAATCGCCTGAAAAGGGTATAGTGCTCTGCGGCGCCCCCTCCCCTTATCTAGGGGCGGAATTCAACGGCTATGTTTATTGGTTGCGGATGCGCATTTTATTGTGGGCTGGCGAGTTGGTGTGTGGCTGTCGGACCCGTTTGGGTCTGAGGAAACTCCGCCCACGTGTAGAATTGCAGTCCCTTCGGGGATAAGGCGAGAGCCTTGGCTACGGAGCAGAAACGACACGTCCACCCGGACTTGGCGATGAGGCATGCGTAATGTCGAGTGTGCTGGGCTGGAACGGTGAAACGGCCGTCCTGCAAGTGGAAAGGGCAAACAGACGCTGATGAGGAATCTACCTGAAAGGCGCGGGTAGCCCGATTAGCCGAATGCCACAGTCAACAAAAGGCGGGTTACGTCCAACACACCAGCCTA
>Ga0307426_1002319_pt1 | contig 11913 bp, 8 predicted proteins | sample SalMarWE160340MG_FD_202165 | JGI IMG/M metagenome (GOLD analysis project Ga0307426, IMG submission 202165) | Salt marsh sediment microbial communities from the Plum Island Ecosystem LTER, Massachusetts, United States - WE1603-40 | ecosystem: Environmental > Aquatic > Marine > Intertidal zone >... | reverse complement strand
AATCCCCGCCTCCGGGCGTGCTGGAGATCAAACAGATCCAACGCCCCGTCGACAAACGACCCGTATTCGATCAGCGATTGCTCGAGCTGGCCGGCTGGCTCTCCGAAATGTATTTGTGTTCTCTCGGGGAAGCCCTGGCCACCATGCTCCCCGGGGGCCGGCGGGAGATGGAAACCGAGGAGATGGGTGGGGACCTGGCCCTGTCCAAAGACATCACCCTCTCACCTCACCAGCGGGATGCGATCGATCGGATCTGTGCAGCAGATGGCGGGGTGTTCTACCTGCATGGGGTCACCGGTTCGGGCAAGACAGAGGTTTTTCTTCAGGTCAGTCAGGAGATGTTGGCGAGGGGCCGAGGGGTGATCTATCTGGTTCCCGAGATTTCCCTGACCCATCAGGTGATCGATGTTTTTCAGGCCTTTCTGGATCAGCCCGTGGCGGTTTTGCACTCCGGGCTCACCCCCTCCCAGCGCTTGAAGACCTGGCTGGCCCTGCTGGACGGGACCGTCAGCCTGGTGATCGGGGCCAGGAGTGCCGTGTTCGCGCCGGTGGCCGACCTGGGTCTGATCATCATCGACGAGGAGCACGAGGGCTCCTACAAATCCGGGACCACCCCCCGTTACCACGCCCGGCAGGTTGCCATGCATCGCGGCCGCAGGGAAAACGCCGTCCTGGTCATGGGAAGCGCAACACCCTCCCTCGAGGCCTACCACTACATGAATGCGGGAAAGCTCGAACGTCTCAACCTGCCCGAGCGCCTGAGCGGTGGCAGCATGCCCGCGGTGCGGATCCAGGATCTGAACGGTGAATCCGTTCCTCTGTCCAAAGCGCTCATCCAGGAAATTCGCCGTACCCATGAAGAGGGCCGCCAGTGCATTCTCTTTCTCAACCGTCGAGGCTTCAGCTACTTTTTTCACTGCAGAAGCTGCGGATACGAGATGAAGTGCAGGAACTGTTCGGTCAGCCTGACCTTTCACAAACAGAAGGACAGCATGGTCTGTCACTACTGCGGGTACCGCAGCCGCCCCGTAGATGTATGTCCCGAGTGCGGCTCCATGGATGTGGGTTACTCCGGCTTCGGTACCGAGCGGATCGAAGAGGAGGTCCAGCGGTTGTTTCCAGAACTGACGGTGCGCCGGGTGGATACCGATTCTGTTCGCAACAAGTCGCGCCTCAAAGAGATCCTGAACGAGTTCCACGCCGGAAAGATCGACATCCTGCTGGGTACCCAGATGGTGGCCAAAGGCCTGAACATCCCGGGAGTGAAACTGGTGGGCATCATCTCCGCGGATACGGGGCTGCAGCTGCCCGATTTTCGCGCAGCCGAGCGCACTTTCGATTTGATCGTGCAGGTCTCAGGGCGGGCCGGCCGTTTTCATCCCGACGGTAAGGTGCTGGTGCAGACCTACCTCCCCAACAACGAAACGATCCACCTGGCAGCCAGGGCGGATCTGGACACCTTCTATAAAAAGGAACTGCAGGTACGAAAAGCCCTGGGTTTTCCACCCTTTACGCGCCTGATCCGCCTGGTGTTCCGAGCCCGCAGCGCCGCCAGGTCCCGAGCCGCCGCCGCTGGCTTTGCCCAGGGCCTTGCGGACGCCGAGCCGGGGGCGAGGCGTGTTGAGGTGCTGGGACCTGTGGAATGTCCCCTCTCGGTCATCGCCGGCAACCACAGGAACCATCTGATCTTTCGTTCCGATCATTTCCGGAACCTCCATACCCAGGTCCAGCGCAGTCTGGCGCGTTTTCAGGTTCCCGCCGGGGTCTACGTGGAGGTGGACGTGGATCCGGTCTCGTTGCTGTGAGCGGGGCGGTGGTTCGTTGACTTTCACCGGTGCCTTTAGTAATGTTATTTCAGGACATAGTAAATGTTGAATATAGTCACCCTTGGCGATGACCGATTGTATAAGCACTCGATTCTGGTTCCCGAGTTCGACGGAGAGATCCAGACTCTGGCCGAGCAGATGTTCGAAACCTTGTACGCCAACAAGGGGGTCGGGCTGGCAGCAGTACAGGTGGGCAAGCTGATCCGGCTGTTCATCACCGATATCCCGAAATACGGACCACGCGTGTTCATCAATCCAGAGATAGTGGAAACCTCAGTGGATCAGAACTCCTACGAAGAGGGTTGTCTCAGCATCCCAGAGGTCAACGCCGATGTAATCCGTCCCAGCCAGGTGAGGATCCAGGCCTGGAATCTCAAAGGCCGGCCTTTTTCCTTGGATGCCGACGATATGCAGGCCCGGGTGATCCAGCATGAGATAGACCACCTGAACGGAGTGTTGTTCATCGACCGTCTTGATTCCAAAAAACGGGAACGGCTGGTCAAACGCTACGAAATAGTCAGCAACAGCTGATGCGCATCCTCTTCGCAGGCAGTCCGGATCTTGCCGTACCCTCGCTGGTGGCTGTTCACACGGAATTTCCCATCACCGCCGTGCTCACCAATCCCGACAGACCGGCAGGCAGAGGTAAGCAGGCGATTGCCACGCCGGTGAAGCAGAAAGCATTGGCCCTGGATCTTCCGGTTCTCCAGCCTCGGGAGTTGGATGGACCTTTCCTAGAGCAGGTGCGTGCTTTCCAGCCCGAGCTCCTCGTGGTTGTGGCTTACGGGCGGATCTTCCGCAGGAAGTTCCTCGAGCTTTTCCCTCAAGGCGGAATCAACCTGCACGCCTCCCTTCTCCCCAAGTACAGGGGCCCTTCGCCCATTACGGCTGTAATCCTGAGCGGTGAATCCGAGACCGGGGTGACCGTACAGAAGGTGGCCCCGAAGATGGATGCGGGGGATATCCTGCGCACCCGTTCGTTGCCTTTGACCGGGCAGGAAACCACAGGCTCCCTCTCCCGGATCCTGGCCGAGCTGGGGGCCGAGCTTCTTCCGACCACCCTCAAGGAGCTGGCCCAGGAACGGATCCGCCCGCTTCCGCAGGATGAGTCCAAGGCCAGCTACTGCAGGCTGGTGAGCAAGGAGGACGGACGGATCGATTGGAGCGCCGCAGCCGCTGTGATCGAGCGCATGATCCGGGCCTACGATCCCTGGCCGCGGGCCTTCACAACCTGGGGCGGCCAGCGTCTGAACCTCCTGGAAGGGGGGGTGTTTCAGCAAGGCGTTGACACCAGCGGCAGGAAGCGGGGACTTGTGCTTGCCATCGACAATCGGTATGGTATTCTGGTGAACACCGGGGCGGGGGTGTTGTGCGTTTCCAGGCTGCAGCTTCAGGCCAAGAAGCCTCTGGACTGGCGCTCCTTTCTCAACGGTCAGAAAGATTTCATCGGTGCACAGCTGGGAGAATAGCGATGAGCAGCATCACGCGGATATTTCCAAACCAGAAGGACCCTCCTGAACGACGAAACTTCAAACTGGTTATTCTCCTGATCGTGGCCACGTTCGTGCTCATGGTCCTGATCGGTTTTACTACCTTCTGGCTGTCGGTTCGGGGCGCTGAGGAGGTCCTGGTACCGAATGTGGAAAACAAGGAGCTGATCGCCGCGCTCATGGAGCTGCAGGAAAAAGAGCTGTATCCCCGCCTCCAGGTCCGCTATTCCTCCGACTATGAAAAGGGGATAGTGATCGAGCAGCGACCGTCCTCCGGAACGATCGTTCGCGCAGGCCGGAGAATCATTCTGACGGTGAGTCGGGGTCCGGTCATCGACAGGGTGGAGGACTACGTGGGGCAGAAGCTTGAGGACGTGCAGATCCACCTGCAGACCCTCTTCGCCTCTTATCGAGCCCTCCTGAAGATCAAAGAGCCGGTATCCTACGTCTTCGATCCTGAACCCGCAGGCACGATCCTGGCTCAGAAGCCCGAGCCCGGTACCGTGATCGACAGCGTCACCGAGCTGGAGCTGGTCGTCAGCCGCGGGCCCAGGGGGGAGCTGGTGGAGGTTCCGGAGTTTATAGACATGGAGTTCCAGAATGCCATCGCCCAGCTTTCCAGTGCGAATTTTCCCTTTATCTTCTCTGTCAAACGCGCGGAGGGGGAGGAGAAAGCCGGGGTGATCGTTGCCCAGACACCGGAGGCACAGAGCGAGGTGCCCTACGGCTCGGTGGTTCAGCTGACCATGACTCGTCCCGAACGGATTCCCCGCGGTCAGGTTTTCGGTGTGTTCGAGTACGTGCTTCCCAAATATCCGATCATGGTGGACATCACCCTGGACTCGATCTCGGAGGAGGGTAATACCACCATCCTGGCCATGAAGCATCCCGGCGGGCCGATCTCCATCCCCTACATCGTGGAAGAGGACAGCGAGCTGGTTCTGTACATCTTCGATCAGGAGGAAATCCGCCAGCCGGCGCGGGTGGGGCAGTAGGGACGCCGGCCGGCGGATCTGGCCGGGGCTGCGCGGCCAAACTGAAGGGCTGCAATTCACTGAAGGTCTTTCACCCGGGCAGCAGAGTTGACAGCTCACTTGGGGGTGAGCTATATTTTAGCTGTAACCCAGGCGAGCGTCGTATAATGGTTATTACCCGAGCTTCCCAAGCTCGTGACGGGGGTTCGATTCCCCTCGCTCGCTTTTTTAATTGTCCGTGATATAATAAATTACGGAAAAGCGCCCGATCAGCCACTTGATAAAAACAGCAATCATTCGCCGGTTCATTCGCCGGAGGAAATCATGGATTATCACTTACTGAAACGCAAAAAGAAGTCGGGTACGGTCTACTACGTCGCTTTTCTTTCTGACATCCCCGGAAAGAAAAAGTATCACAGCATCAAGAGTACTGGGGTGGGTAATAAAGCGCTGGCACACAAAATCGCTCAAAAAATGCATCCCGCTTCTACCGAGTCTCTTGGCTACTTTCTGGATTTTTGGAATCCCGAGAAGTCCGAGTATTTGAAGTCAGAGACTATCGAGGGGAGAAAGAAGTCAACCGCCTACGTCGCCGGCAACCGTTCGATCATCGAGCGATACTTCCTTCCCTATTTCGAAGAGCGGGGGATCAAGAAGCTCTCCGATCTAAACCGTCAAACCCTGTTGGCCTGGAGAAATCACTTGTTCGAAACCGGGGTGGGACCCCGGACAATTAACCGGGTGAGGACAGCCGTTTGGGTAGCCCTCCAGTGGGCTGTAGATATGGAAATGCTACCTCATCATCCCGGCGCCGGCGTCAAACCAGTTAAGGCGAAACCCAAAGAGCAAAAGATCTTTAAAATCGCCGAATTGGAGGAGCTCTTCCAACGTCCCTGGCCTGACTTCCGTTGCTACGCTGCCTGTCTACTCGCTGCTTACACTGGAATGCGAATAGGTGAAGTCAGGGGGTTACTTGTTCAAAATCTGCATCTCGATTCAAGGTATCTCGACGTGCTCACGAACTATCAAGATGAAGAGGGGCTTAAACCTCCAAAATGGGATAGCGAGAGAGTAGGAGTAACCTTGCCCCCGCCTTTGATTAAGGCTCTCGAAAGAGTGTTATCACTGCATAGGTGGGGAGCACGGCCCGAGCACTTTGTTTTTTTCTCGACCGATTCCCCGGACTGGCCGTTGAACAAGCATACTCTCGGGACAGCCTTGAAACGAGCCTGTAAAGCCGCCAAGATTCCCCCTCGAACCTTCCACGTGTTCCGGCACTCTTTTGTCTCTCACGTGAGTCCGTTTCTGTCTCCGGCCGCGCTCCAATATCACGTAGGGCATTCCAACGCCGAAACGACCGAACGATATCAGCACATCACCGAGGGAGACAGAAAGGCTCTCCAGGACGCACAAAATAGGATCCTGCCTTTCAAGAAGAAAGCAAAATAAAGAAGCCCCTCTCTGGGTGGACAGAGAGGGGCAAAGAAAGGGAGGAATGCCATTGCCCTCCAGTGGCACTTCTTCTTATCGACTTGCCGTCAAACGTCGCATCTACCCTACAAACATAGGGGTCTCAGGGCAATTAAACGCGGAGTCACGGAATCCGAACAAGTGCCAACTTCACATTCGTGATTGTGCCAGTGAAAGCTGCATCGTTTGTCCCTAAGATTAGGACCGAAAACTGACCGTTTGCGTTCTTGAAGCTCGCGCCTTCGACAGTACCTATGGTAGCGTAATCATCCTGAGCCACGTCAACGTAGGTTTGGTCGAAGCTTCTCGAGGATAGCTTGCAGCAGCTGGAAGCTCTGGAAAGGAAGTACGGCTGTCCGGTGACGATCTGCGGTTCAGTTAACACCATCGGTGAGGTAAAGAAGAAAAGACAAGAGCTGTGGGATCCTAACCGAGCTCCCAGCGATACGAACGATCTTACAAAAGACACTGAAAATACAAAGGTGAAAGATGGGTGATTTGCGGCACTTTGAGTTACATGGTCAACGGAAACCGGAAGGGCTAAAAGACAAGCTGATCAACCGGCTGGAAGGGGATACAAAATAGGGAAGAAGTAGAGGCACGGATTCGCTCAGAAATAAAGGCCGAAACCGGACGGGACTGCACCATATTCTGGGACGGGAAACCAACCACGACGGCGATTATCATCGTTGGTGATATTAGTAAAAACACAGCAAGAGCGCTTCAATCCTGAACCAGAGTCTGAAAAGAATCCTGCAAAAGATCAGGAAACGATATTAGAGAAGAACAGATCTGAGGCAAGACAAGATAGTATTAACTGCACAGGCTACAGAAGCCGGAGGGCTTGAAAGACAAGCTCATCAGCAGGTTGGAGAGTGAAGAAGAGGTGGCGAGGACGATAGCAAAGTTGAAAGAGGAATATCCAGGATGGTCGATTCACGACCTGGGAGATGGTCCCTGACCCGGATTCTTACTGATCGTACCGATTCATAAACATCTCAAGAAATGATAAAAGACTGGAAACCAGGTTACTAAGCAGTAATGACGCAATTAATCAGGATATAACGGGTGTGTCTCCACTTGCCTGGGTAATTTTTTGGTTCTTATCGTACCGCACCTTAACAGGCGATTTGAGATAACATACCGATCATCGAATCGAAACATGGGGACACCACGAGAAGCCGTGTAGAATAGATCTTCAAAGAACAAAAGCAGAGTGATTCGGGGAGGAAGGAGATTGGATATGAATCTAGTAGTTATTGGCTATCGAAGACGTAAACAAAGAGGTAGTGAAGATTTATATTGCCTTGAATTGCGTTCGGCGAAGACGTGATCGGTATTCAGACACTTTTAATGCTGCAAAAGCTGTGAAACTATCTGATATTGATCTGGCGAACTTGCCTGTCTTTTGTGATTGGTGCGGGAAGGAAATATTGGGTATATCTCGGGACGATGATTTAACCGAAAGCTTAGAGAGGGGAATAACATATAGAATAAAAGGAAGAGCGGTAACTGTCAAAGTAGAAAAGGAAAACTGGGAGGATGGTGGTCTAAGATTCTGGGTTCAGGATGTGTCTTATGAAGAAGAAGCAGCAGAGAGTGACATTCCAGATTACACAATAGCGGGTCCAGGATATTTGGATGAAACAGGGAATCTGAAAAGGCAAAAATCTAGTTTGCCGGATCTAGGTTGGGTACTACACCCTTGTGCTCGATGGCACATATCAGCCCCTGCACCGAAGCGGTGTTGTTCTACAAACTGATCGATTTGGTCGGGGTTATCTTCTGCGAGGGACCCTAATATTCACTAGTCGCCATTGGTTTTGTCCGAGGTCGGTTCATCTGTTTTAAAAATGAGATCAGTAACATCCTTGAAATGTTCTTTAAGAGCTTTCACCGCATCTTTGGAACGTGCAGTCAAATAGTCTAAAATCTCAGCATGACTCTCTTGGTATCTCTTTTGGTCACGAAGACTGTGATATGTCTTACTATGTATTAGTGATACATTTACGTGTACACTCAGCTGTGAGTACAAATAGGTCAAGTAATCGTTGTTGGCCAATTTACATAACTCTTCATGAAACTGGCGGTCGAGAGCTATAGCTCGTCTTTCTTCTTCAACAGGATCCTTTTCAGAGATAAGTTTCTTCATTTCCGAAACAATGTATTGCATACGAGATAGTACGTTCTTATCGGGTTTATTTAGACCTTTCGTTATGGCGAACGTTTCTAAAACCTGTCGTAATTCATATATCTCTTCTATCATTTTTCTACTTGGTTCTCGTATGAGACATTTACTTTGAGGTTTGATGTCAACTATTTGTTCATACTTAAGCCTTTTTATGGCCCCACGGACTGGCATAGTACTAACGTGCAATTTCTCAGCTATTTCTTTGGTGCTGATTGTTTCACCGTATTTTAATTCACCTTCTATAATTCTTCTTAAAATATATTCGTAAACTTGGTCGACTAGGCTCCTATTGTTTATTGTGGCGACATCACGCCTATTGGTAGCCATGAGCACCTCATTTTCTTTAGATTAACTATTATCTAAGATCTTAGAATTAAAAGAATAGTATACATTTGTAAATCTGTCAACACCTATATGTGTAGGTGAAAGAGACTTGGGAGCACCGCCCTACGCTAGATCAACGATATGGTTTGGGTTTGGAACAATTACAACCAAGTAGGTGGTACCCTATACACATTCAGATATTGTGGATACTACCACAATAGGAGAGGTATCGAAAACACCCGGGTGAAGATGGTGAGGTACGCTAAGTATCATGGGAATAAAAGGGAATTCCGGATTTTTGGTTGGCGTGGTTACTATCTATCTTTGCATGTCTGGCTAACTATCAATGCATTTCTCAGACAAACAGCACATAGGCGTTGACAGATTAGAAAAAACGTACTATTATCTTAAATCTAAGATCTTAGATTGTAGGAACTTAATAAGGAGGTGTTCACGGTAAATACTTTACTGAAAGTATAGATATATCATGTTTTTCACGTTTTCTGATTATCTACAAAAGGAAGTAGTATAGATGTTATTGAATAAGGAAACAATCAACCTATTCAAGTCACAATTTGATACTTTGTGACTACTTTTGGGGACATTAAAAATGTTCTGGTAATATGGATCATAATAGGGTAGAGGAAATACCGACAAGGAGATAACTATGAAATATGTAAAGCTAAAGTTGTTTGTCGTCCTATTCTTGGTTTTTGTACCTTTCCTACTCGTAGCCGGTGGAGGACAAGAAACAGAATCAGTTACAGTTGATTTTATGAACTGGGTGACAGCCGAAGAATCGACTCGACCGTTGGTGGAAGATGTTATAGCACAATTCGAAGTTGAAAATCCCGATATCCAAGTGAATGCTATGCCGATAGGATTCAGTGAACATACAAATCAACTTACTGTTATGATCTCCGCTAACGATGCACCTGATTTAGCACAAACCTCAGGGCCGGATACGACACTGTTTATGGCAATGGGTGCTTTAGCATCTGCTGATAAAATCTTCCCAAATAATTTCAAGAATGATCTTATAGAAGCACTTTACGATCTAACTCTTGTTGATGGAGTACATTACGGCATACCGTGGGCACCTATTCCTTTAGGTATGTTATACAACAGAGATTTGATGAAGCAAGCTGGTCTGGATCCAAATAAGCCCCCAAACACGATATACGATTTCACCGACAATGCAGGAAAGGCACGAAAAGCATTACCGGAAGAAGTAGTTATTTTTGGATATGATACTACGGCACGTGTGTTTGCTTTCGATTTTGGTTACCCTTTCCTTCGGGCATTCGGTGCCATGCCAATTACTAAAGACAAGGTCAAATTCAATACAGCAGAAGTAGAAGAATACTGCCAGTGGTTGAGAACTAGTATTGAGAACAAATACACTTTGCCTGGAAAAAAGCTTGGCGAGTTTAGACCGATTGGTGCCCAAGGTCGGCTTGTGTTTACATTTGATGGTTCTTTTGTTAGGGGTGTAATGTTGAGTATTAATTCTTCGTTAACAGAAGAACAATTTAACAACACGTGGGGTGCAGCTGCAGTTCCAGGTGACGTAAAAGGAAACCACTACGCGTATTCGGCTGATCATCAATTGGTCGTGTTTGAAGATTCTGAACACAAAGATGCGGCTGTCAAATTTGCAATATATCTATGTAATAGTGACTATTCTTTGACAAATTACATAGCAAAAATGGGTTATCCTCCGGCAACAAAAAGCGCCATAAATAGAATTCCAGCTTTTAGCAAAGATCCGATAATCACAGATTTTTCGAAATATATTACGGTAACAGCAACGCCAATGCCCTTTAGCGCTGACTACGGTGACATTGTTCTTCCTTTTGCTGCAGGTGTTCAAGAGGTAATCACAACAAGTAAGCCAATTAAAGCAATATTGGATGGTGTGCAGGAGGAAGTTGATAGAGCTAGGAAGTAGATATTTGTACGAAACTATAAAAATAAAGAGGCGTTTGCGGTAAAGCAACGCCTCTTTATCAAGCCTATAACTAAGATCTCTATCATCGTCAATTTCCGTGATTTCCAGGGTGGATTGTTTGTTCAAAATCAAACCTTTATGGCAGCACAAGTAGGTCTTTCTAATGAAAATAACTGTGCTAATACGAAAAAATGTACTTTTCAATATAGTTTGAAGATATTGATATTAGCGCAGGTAAAGGAAAAAAATGAAAATCGGAACATGCTTGGCGACATTCAAAACAAAGTTTTCTGCGGTTTCATTCACGGGAACAGACATTGAAGCAAACCTTAGAAAAATTTCTAGTTTAGGGTATCAAGGCGTCGACATTTTTCTTCATCGTATAAGCCCCGTTGAGCTTGATACACTGCTTGAACTATTAACGAAAGAAGCGCTCGAAGTAGCTGCTGCAGCTGCTATTTGGATCACCGAACAAGGTATCACGCTATCACATAAGGAACCGGAAAAGCGTAAGGAAGCACTGATGCTCCTAAATGAGCATATTGAAGTGGCGGCGAAGCTAAAAGCAAAATTCCCACTAGGTCCGATTCGAGGTAATAGAATAGAAGACGAATCTTACAGGTCATACGAACAACGGTTGGCAGAAACACTGAGACGCTTGATCGATAAATCAGAGACTTTGGGTGTTACGTTGATGCTGGAACCAGTGAACCGCTATGAGTGTAATACATTGAATAGGGTAGACCAGTGCATCGATTTTATCGAAACGTATGGGTTAAAACAAGTTCGATTACTTGTTGATACTTTTCATATGAATATAGAAGAAACGAAAATCGACAAGGCGATTTTATCGTCTGAAGAATATTTAGCGCATATGCACGTCGCTGACAGTAATCGCGGCGTTCCTGGCTTTGGACATCTAGATTATAATGCCATACTTCAGGCTCTTGTTTCTATCAACTACTCGGGTTTCCTTACAATGGAATCTCAATCGTTCCCATCAGTAGAGGTTTCAGCAAAGGCAGGAATCGACTATCTCAGATCGCTCTTAATTCGCTAGCTGCTTCCTGGTGTGATCTATTTTATCTTTCAGTTGTGTATTGAAGTACTAAAAGACATGTAAAGGGGAATATTGGGAACTGTTTCATACTGTGGAACATACTTTTTAACCTTAGAAAGCTTGTATTTAAACTAAAGAAGTAGAGGAGAGATACCAATGGAGCTCAAAATAGATGCTCACCTTGGTTGTTTGGGAACATACGTCGGCAGATACGTACCTGAAGGTTACTTCGATCCATTAGGAATAGATGAACAATTAGAAGTTATGTCGAAAATAGATGGATTAACTGGACTATTCACTTTCTATCCGAATTTAACTTTACCTTCAGATCCTGTAAAACTTATACAAAAGTTAAAAGAGTTTGATATGAAAGTATCAAATGTTGCTGTTCAGTGTTGGCGTGAACGCAAATATAAGAACGGGAGCTTTAGCACAAATGAAAAGCATATTCGGAAACAAACCGTAGAGTTGTTCAAGAAAGCTGTGGATTTCGCAAGAGCGGTTCAAGCTGACAGCGTACTGCTATGGCCAGCTCATGATGGCTTCGATTATGCCTTTCAAACAAATTATTTTGATTCCTGGAAAAACTTGGTGGATACAATCAAAGAGATTGGGGAATACGATAGA
>Ga0307426_1002317_pt1 | contig 11915 bp, 10 predicted proteins | sample SalMarWE160340MG_FD_202165 | JGI IMG/M metagenome (GOLD analysis project Ga0307426, IMG submission 202165) | Salt marsh sediment microbial communities from the Plum Island Ecosystem LTER, Massachusetts, United States - WE1603-40 | ecosystem: Environmental > Aquatic > Marine > Intertidal zone >... | reverse complement strand
AAAGGATATCTATCTGAATATCGTTTTTTTAAATCTTCGAAAGACTCTTGAGTATGAGGGAGATCTCCCTTGCAACCCAAAATAAATGCTTTCTTATAGACAATGGATGGATTTAATGCGTCAACTATTTGATCTAAAGTAATCTCACCATATAATTTAACAATCCCATTTCTTATTCCCGCTGCATAGACGATCTCCTTTATTTTTTCTGATAACTCTGATAGCTCTGTAATATTTTGTGCCTCTTTAGTTAAATAGAATACTTGAATTTTATTAGATCCCGTCTTTTCTATCAAAATTGGAGGGGGTAAAATGTTCAATCGGATATTTGATTCGTTTAATTCTTTTTCTAGCAACAAAATTTGATCATCTATATTTCTTGATAAATCAACACACATTACAATAAGATCACAAGATCTAATCTGAGATAAAATTTCTTTACCATTACCAACTCCATTAGATGCTCCAACCATAACTGAAGGCATATCTACTATCTGAAATTTTATTTTTTGCTCTTTATAGATACCAATTTCAGGTAAAGGTGTGAATTTACCAATTTTCTTTTTAGCTGCTCCAGTTAATAGATTCAATATTGATGTCTTTCCAACTCCGGGTACGTAATAATCACTAATCAATATTATTTGGATCCCTTCCCGTTTTATTGAAAACGGGCTAGTTTTCTTCCCCGCTTTTTCCCTTTCTTTTTTACTTTCTTGTTCTCTCTTCAATTTAGAGAGACGAGATTTATTTAATGCTACAATATTTTCTGTTGCTTTGTGTTTTGGAACGATAGAAAGAAATTCTTCAAGGCACCTAATTTTATCCTCTATTGTTTTGGCATCTAGATATTTCTCATAAGCTGCCGATGCTTCAGGACCTATATTCGAACTCATATCTATATTCCTCGAATGAACTCAAATCCCAATATTAATATTGAATTTATTTTAATAAGGTTTTTTCGTCAGAATAAATACATTCTGACTATAAACAGTGATAAAATTAATTTCTGCTAAAAGATAGACCTAAAACGATCCTCAGTTTTTAATTTAAGATCTCCAATAACTTCATCGATTCTGCTCGCAAAATTCCTGAAGGTTTTCTCTTTTTTAGAAAATATGTCATTTAAAGAGTATCTATTAAGAAAATACGAATTTATTTCCTGTAAATGTTTTTTAACAATTTCAGGATCTGTTTCTTTTTCAATGATGGCAAATGAAATTAGTGGTTGTTTATTTGATGGATCATTAGGTAAGGCAATTAAATCGCAATAACAAACTAATTTAAAAGATGCTAGAGAGACGACATTAATATCATCTCCAAATACTTCTGATGTAAAACTTTCAAGTGCAGAGAGAAATCCAGCTCTTAGCTCAGGATCCAAACCTGATCCTGTATCTGAATCATAATATTTCCTATTTATTAAATTCCGTGTTCCACAATTTATGCCAAGTTCGAGAATTGCCATGGTTAGGCTTATAGATTTTTTAAAGATTCAAATATTATTAGATCGAATTACGTTGTATGGTATATTAATAGCTTTGCTTTATATTTTTTTGTTATTCTTTGATTGAGTTTGATATCACTTGATTTTGATAAGCAATTAAAGTGTTTCTCATTAAAAACGAGACTGTGAGAGGACCTATTCCGCCTGGATTTGGAGTTATCATTCCACATTTTTCATAAACATCATCAAAATTAACGTCTCCACATAATTTACCATTAACTCTGCTAACGCCAACATCTATGAGAATAGCTCCTCTTTTAATTTTATCTTTAGAAATAAAATGAGGTTTGCCTACAGCTACAATTAAAATATCAGCCATTTTTGTCAAATTCGCTATATTTATCGTAGAAGTATGGCAAACTGCCACTGTGGCATTTCTTTTTAATAACAAGAAGATTAACGGTTTACCAACTAGATTTGAACGATTCATTATTACCGTAAACTTTCCTTTTAAATTTACATTATAATGTTCTAGGAGCGCAATGATACCTTTCGGAGTACATGGTGCGTATTCTTCATTATAATCAAATAACTTGCCTTTATTAATAGGATGCAATCCATCTACATCTTTAATTGGTGAAATTTGGTTAATAAAGGAAGGAATGTAAGGTTTTAAATGAACTGGGAGAGGTATTTGGAGGAGTATCCCATGTATTGAATTATCATGATTGAGATCCCTAATAGATGCGATCAAATCATCTTTATCTATAGTAGCGGGATGTTTTATAAAAATTGATTCAATTCCAACTTCCACACATACTTTTCTTTTAATATTTATATAGACTTGTGAGGCGGGATCTTCTCCGACTAGAATTGTGGCAAGTTTAGGTTTAATTTTAGAAATTTTATATAATTGATCAATCTCAGATTTTAATTCATTATTTAATTTTTGGGCAAGTGCTTTTCCATCTAAGATTTTTTCCATAACAATCTTACTCTTATCTAAAATGTGATATAAACTAGTAAAATATGATCAAATTAAATAAATATTATTAGACATTTATTAAATAAAGATTAAATCTTTCTTTTACGCCAAACCCAGTATGCAACAAATACCAAAATACCTACTGCTGATAACACGATTATTAACAACATATAATTGAATTCTACCATAAATATCTCTTCATTTAATAAATGAAGCGAATCAAATGTGTAAAGTATCTTGAAAGCATAATAGGATGCTGTTACTGATGAGAGTTCTTTATAAACTCCTGGAATTTTATCACTAAAACCTCCATCCTGAAAATTTTGACGAGATAATACCATATTTATGGTTGGGATTTGATGTAATTCTGTTGAATCAATTAATCTAATTGAATCTGAACATATAAAGGAACTACTTAATAGCACGTTTAGAGCGGTAATATCAGGCAAATATCCTCCAAAATTATTAACATCAGCAGCGTTGCTTATGTAAAAAGATGTTAAATATTCCAGCGTAGCAGTTTTATTAACAAGGTTATCAGTACTTCCGGTTAGTTCTTTAATTAATATAACAACTTGAGAAGTAGTTAATATATTAGAAGATAGTGTTGAATTACCACCATATCCACCATCAGTATTGTTACAAGAGAGAAGCCAGTTTACATGAATAGTTTGATTTGGCATGTCTACCTCAAGTAGATCATATATTTGATAAGCATAGAAAGTAGAAACAACATTTACAGCTTTAGAAGTATTTGTTGGAGCAAAACCACCATTAACATGTCCAGAAGAATTGAGATAAGCATAAATATTCAAACTCAGATCTGAGTCTATCAAATAATTGAGATAAGTTAATGATTTTAAAATGCTATATAAATCATATAAATTCACATTTTTATCCTCAAACATCTCCGTTAGTTGATCATTTAAATAATCTCCCAGAGTGGCGACATCGACTTTATTCTCAACACCAAACAAACCTTCAACGGTAAAAGCATTAAAATAATCTAATATCTCTAAAGCTTGTGCAGTATCTTGATATGAATTACCAAAACCTTCATCTCCTACTTGTTTAGAATAAATAAAGTCAACTAAGTAAGAATCTCTAGGTTTCGCTGAAGCAAGAGGAATAATGAGCATAAATATTACTAAGAACAATAAGCTAAATGTCAAATACCGAACTTTATATCTCAATTAACTAAAAACCTCGATCTGGTTTTAAATAGAATTTAATTTTTTTAATTCAACTTGAAATTAAAAATTATCGGTATTTCAACAGAGTTGTTTTAAAATTTCAGTTTATTAAGATTTATCATAGTTAATAAAAATTCTTACAAGAGACATCTAAATTTCTAACTAAATGAATTTAGAAAATTTCGCTTATGTCTTTGTATAAGTGTTCATTATTCTGCAAGAACTCTTCATGAGTTACAAATAATCGAAGAAAAGAAGGTAAACTTCCTAAGATGGCAGCTCCATTAAAGATAGCATATTGAAGATTATCCGGAACAAAATATCTTAATACCTCTTCAACCGAATCATAAAAACCAGAAAATTCTTTAGCAAGAACCGTTTGATTGATCTTTTTTGCCATTGCATCTGGGGGATCAAATGTTTGCACTCCCTTTCCACAATACGGGCAGAAAATAGATGAAAAGTCTTCTATTAATTTATTACAATGAGGACATATTACTTTTCCATCAATCATTTCAACTTTTGATGGGGTTCCACCTAATTCTATAGATAATTCGGGAAGTATCATTCGTCCACCACACGAAGGGCAGAATTCTTTGTCATCAGATAAATCTACCAATGTACCACAATGAGGACATGTATCCTGTGATTTTTTCCCACCTTTTATACTTTTTAATTTTAATTTAGAATCTTGTTTAGCTTCATTAACTTTAGGTTTCGGAATCTTGCCTAATTGAGGTAATAACGCATTTAACTCCATTTTTAATCGATCTTCAAAACCAGAGTAAGAGAAATTTCCTCCCGATATGACAATATGAGATAAAAGGTCTGACCAATAATGTTTATCTATTCCTTGTAAACTCTCAATAATTGCTTGAGAGATGCTCATAATCGGATATCCAAGTAATTGGGGTTGAAACATTACTTCTGGAGCTTCATGAAAGATAAAATGAGGAATATTTATCGAAGAACCATCAGGCATCGACAAATTGAAACTATCATTCATATCTGGTTGACTTTCTGGATCTAAAATGAAATAACAGTTTTTTTCTTTAATTTCTCTAATAATCTCTTCTACTGCAGAAGATTCTATATTGATGCCCTCTCTCATCAATAGATTTTTTAAATATTGATTTACATCCATTCCAGCTAAAGTCAATTTCTGTACGCTCTGATCTATAATTTGCCCATTAATAATAGGGCACACCCATGTTAATCCGTCTCCAGACTCAATCACGAGACCCGTTGTCAATCCCACACTAAATATTGAAAGAATAGGAGTTGGAACCATTATTAAACTTTTAATTCTATGTGTTTCATATAAAACACGTGCGATATATTCTTTAGTTTCTCTTTGTACAAAGGGAGCTTCAGTATAGAGGACAGGATAATTGGAGAGATTATCAATCCTTAGAAGAGTATAAAATATATAATTTAAAATTTCATAATAATCATTCCAATCCAAAATAGCACCTCTATCTATTGGGTGTTTTACCTTAAGTACCCCTCTCATTCGAGACGCATCGTTTCCAATATAAATATTTCTTGCATTAACATCAACCATCACAGCTTTATATTTTTCTGTGCCTGTTATTGTTGGAAAGACAAATCGGGGACTAGGTTCTCCTGCAAAACCTACTTTGCAATAAGCCGAACCTACATCTACTATTACAGGTGTACCGGGTAAAGGAATAACCATGATAAATCAATATATTGGTGTTTAAATAGAGAATATTGTTTTCATAAAAAAAATTTCTCTTTTGAATAAAGTAAAAAAGAAATCCCATCTATTAAAAATTAAGTCTAGTTTTAAAAAACTTTTGCGAAAGTATCCTTGTTTTTCTACTTTTTTTATGATTTTTCATTCAAATGATTATACCAATATCTGATCTTAACTTCAAGTGTAATTTTTAAAGGATCATATATCCTGCAATCTTGGACTTTGAGTTTTACAATATCTGAAAGTTTTTCCTCCAAAACATCTAGCCTTTATTAGTTTATATTCCACATTAAAGTTTTAATTGAAATAGCAACAGATTATGAGAAAATAAAGAGTCAGCTAATTAAAATCTATTAGTCAGTTTAATCTCAATGTATTTTCAAGTTTTTTTTCAATCTCTTTCAATTCAAGAAGTAGTGAATTATACCTGCTTAGTAAAAAATGACCCCATTCATTCAATTTTACCCAACCTCCACCACCTGCACCACCTTTACTGGTTTCAACAGGAGAAACACCAGTTCTCTTTTGAATCCTTTTTAATATATTCCATGCATACTTGTAAGAATAACCACAATCTTCAGCTGCTTTAGTTAAAGAACTTGCCCCTTCTAATTCAAGTTCTTCTATACGTTTTAATAATTTTGCCCATCCGGAGCCTAAAATGTTTTTATTATCTCCTTCTTCAAACTCCAACCAAAACTTAAGACCAAACCTGACCTTAGATTTCAATTTCTCAAGATCATTTTCTATTACCATAATACTTAATTTACGTGCAATAATTAATTATTTTTTATAATTTTGAAGAGTAAAACATTAAAGGAATCATTACTGTAATTCTTCCAAATAGTTTGGAATTATTGTCATGTTTGATAAGAGTAGTGGAATACTGAAAAATGGGGAAGAAGTTATTGATAATCTATTTTTCTTCCCAGAGGTAGGAATGCTTGATTGCAATCAGTTTATTATAAGAGATCAAGATACAAAAGAACTAAGTTTATTTGATGCGGGGAATGGATTAACATTGAATGGACTTATTGAAGGTTTGAAACGATTAAATCTCCAATTTACTGATATTACTCGCATTTATATAACACATGAACATGTTGACCACGTGCTTGGATTGTATCACATTTTAAACAAAATGGACGTTAAAAAACCCCAAATTTTTGCTTTTGGAGAAACTGCAGACATCTTGAGAAATGGTATTGAAGAAAAAATATTTCCAAGTAGTATTCAAAGTTTTGGGATTAATGCTAAATATTTTGGAGTGGAAATTATTCCAATTGATATTACTGAATTAATATTGCTTGAATCAATACATATTGGGTCGGAATTTACATTTAAAATCCTACATACGCCTGGTCATTCTCCAAGCTCCATCTGTTATTATGAGGAAAATCTAAAAATTCTTATTCCTGGAGATTTAATCTTTATTGGTGGGAGTTTTGGAAGATATGATTTTCCAGGTGGATCATTACAAAAATTAAAAGAATCAATTAAGAGAATAAAGGAATTAGATGTTAAATATTTGCTTCCAGGACATATGGGAATAAGTATTCAAGGAAATCAAGCTATTTCAGCGTCTTTCAAAATGATTCACTCTATTGGTACTTTATTTTAGCAATTTATCTTAAGAAATTGTCTCTCTCTATATGATTCAAAAATCTCACATCAAAATTGAAGATCTTTAAGAATATTTTTAAAGAGAAAATCTATATATTATCTTAAAAACTATTGTCCTTACTTAAATTTTAAAAAAAAAGTGATTTATATGCCAACAACAAAAACAGTTAATGAAGTTTATTTACGTAGTTATCCAAAAGTAATTTTTCTATGGCCTTTACTCTTAGTGTCTTTTGTACTTTGGATACTCCAACTTTTTCAACCAACCCCACTAGCTTTGTATGGAAACATATGGTTAATAGTGCTCTTCTCAAACCTATTTATCATGGCTTTTGACTTCTCTTCTGCGAAATTTTTTGTGTTAATTATGGTTGTCGTAGTAGTCCTTCTGTTAGTCTTTTTTTTAGTCTTGCCCAACGTGTCACTTCCCACTCCCGTGGGAGAATTTAATTTAGAATTAACTTCCAACTTCTATCTCGTAATAACATTAGTTCTTGTATTTATTTTAGGGATGGTCGTGATTAGTGCAAGATTTGATTACTGGAAGATTGAGAGGAACGAAATCTATCATAAAAAAGGAATATTCTCTTCTGCTGAAAGGATGCCAACAAAAAGCTTGAGAATATTAAAGGAGATTCCAGATGTATTTGAATTTTTTGTTCTTCGAGCAGGAAGCATTACGCTCATGCCTGGACACGGAGATGTGGTTCATTTGAACACCGTACTTAACATAAGTAAGAAGCAGGAACAAATTGATGTACTTTTGAGCTACGTGAGTGTAGAACCTGATGAATTAGATAATACCTGAATTTGATTTTATCAAATATTTGTAAAAACACTTTCTTTTCTTTTTTTTCATATCTTACATTTTAAATTCACATATTTAACAAGTTTGGTTTAAAATGATTAATTTTAAGTTTCATTTAATACTTTAATTAGCAGTGATGTCAGATTCTCTTATTTTGCTATTCGATTTTGATGGGGTTATAATAACTCAAAAAGCTCTTGAATATACTGCACTAATTAAGCTTAAAATGAAATTTTATAGATGGCAGAATATCGATGGTCTAAGGCTTATTGATTTAGCTCGTCTGTTTGAACAATCTGATTCAAGCAATCGTATCAAGGCGTTATTTAGGGTATATAAGAACTACAAGAAGTATATTCCAAATAAATGGAGAAGAATTATTTTTTTCATCAAATTCAGAAGAATGTACCCTAAGTATGAAAAATATGAAACAATTAAACCGAATTTAAAAGATATATTATTAAAATTAAAACAAAATGACATTCCTTTAGGAATTATATCAAATACTACTAAGAAACGATTGAATTACTTTATTGATAAGTTGAAATTAGATGATTTTTTTTCTGTTTTTATTTCTAGAGACGATACACCATATCGGAAACCCGATCCTTATCCCATTCATTTAGCATTAAACCAAATTAAGAAAAAATATAACCTATCAATAGATAAGACTAAAGTTTACCTAATCGGTGATCTTCCTAGTGATATCTTGTCAGCAAATAATGCCAAAATTAAAAGTATTGCCCTTTTATCTGGTCATGGTGTTAAAGAGGATTTAGAGAATACTAAACCTACTTATATATTAGAAGACATATCCAATCTATTAGAACTTGAATCAATCAAAAAATTCTTATTAAGTTAACCATTTTCTCCATTCAATTATGTTTAATCTAGAGGATTTTGAAAAATTTGAACCACTTTACCCTATTATAGAAAAACTTAACAAAAATTTGGCTAAAAATAAATTAGAAAAAGCTTCTAATTTGATCGGACAATTACAACTTCTTTTAGATGAGAAGGAATTTGTTGTTCCAATCACCTATATTCTTAGTATTCTGATAGAAAAAGAGAGTTCTCTTATTGGTGAAGAGTTGATTAAGAAGGTTTTCAGTTATCTTAATGAAAATAATACCAAGTTAAAATTAAACTCAATTACAATTTTGGGTTTTGCATCACTAGAAAATTTAAGCTTTATGAATGAATTCCGCAAACGATTGGTTAATTTCTTGTCAGACGATGATAAGGATATAAGAGATAATGCTCATTACTTCTTAAATGACTTAATTGAGAAAAAGAAGATTTCGATATGTGATGAAAAAGGAACAATATTAAAAGCACTAAGTATCGAGAAGAATATAGATAATTTCATTTCTTTGGTTAATTTTTTAATCAAATGTGAAGATTTTTCATTCAATTATTTATATGAAGTTCGTTATTTTGTAAGACAATTATTTACTGAACATTTTGATAATTCTCCGTTTACTTCTGAATTAATTAAACTTTGTATACATGTTTTTCCTATGATGAAAGATTTAAAGTTGGAGGACCTTAATTTACTTCAAACTCTCGATGTACTTGATGAACTCTTCTTAATGTCAAAAAAGATATATTCTGAAGATAATGAAAAGGAACTAAAAGAAAGAATACATACTGTAAAAAATTCAAAAAATAAAAATAAGGAAATCTATTTTTACATCAAAAATCGAGAAGATAAAAAAATAAACTTTTATGAACTTGAGGAAATTAAGTTAATATCAATTTTCGATAAAAAGAGAATATCGAATGAAGATTTATTACAAATTTTTTCTCAGATTATCATAGATGAACACGAATTAAAATTAATGGTGAATAAATTACTTAATTTAAACCTCATTCAGGGATATTATTCTGAATTAGGTTATTTTTATCCTTTTTCAAGTTTAAAATCTGAATTTACCAGTTTATTACAAGAGAAAGGGATAATCAATACAAAAAAATTTAATTACTTACCACATCCACTCATTCAAAAATTAGTCCGAGAAATTTCAGAATCATCAAAAACTCAATTATTAAGGGGGAAAAGTGATTCTGCATTTTATTCATTGAAAAAAATTGAAAGCCAAATTAGTTCTGAAGCGGCTAAAAGTAGTTCTATAGATTTAAAATCGTTTAAGGAGCGATTAGAAGAAGACGATTTTAAAATACTTATAAAAAATATCCCAAAGGATTATCTATCACGTTTTCATAAAGCTACACACTGGCTGACTAATTTAGGACTATTAAGAATAAATAAAGAGATTGAAAACTCGAAAATATTAGGCTACTTTTCTATACCTAGAGTATCTGAAAAGATTAATGTAATAAAACCCTTAATAAGTGATATTTTTCAACAAAAAATTGATTTAAGAAGTGGAATCTTTGATAAAAATAGAGAAGTGTTTTACTATTCAAAATTCATAAAGGATCGAATCACAATTTTCATTACTGATCCAGTAGAAAAAGAAAAAAACATAAATATTTTAGCTAAAGAGTTGAATATTGATAGAACTCATATCTTAACAAGTATTGATGAAAATATCAGGTTAATTGGAGAAGAAATCAAGAAACGTGATATGATCAAGATAAGTGATTATGTGGAAAAAACTGGAATGTCATCTAGCGATTTCTTAAATTTTATTGAAAAACTAGGTTTGAAGTATTTTAAAAAGGGAGATTTTCTGATAATTAATGAAACAAAAATCGAGGATGCAAAAGAAGAAATAAAGTCAATGTTGATTGAGAAATCACGATCATCAGAAATCATAAATCTTGGCAATTTGAATATTACATCAAGCATAGTGAAAGATTTACTAAGTGATTTGCATAAATCGAATAAGATCAAGGGAATTTTTTATGAAGAGGATGGGCAGCTACAATTTTTTACTCAATTGGGCATAGAAAATCTGATGGAAGAGAGTTCTTTGTTTTCTTTTGAGGACTTTTTTCCCGAGAAAGAGCTTTCAGGTAAAGAAATCGAACTTTTAACCTCTATTGTAAAAGATCTATTAAGAACGCGGAGAATCAAGGGTAGGTTTGATGAAGAATCACTCATATTCTCAAGTGATGATATAATATTTGCCCAAAAGTATAATGCTGTCTTTCTTGAATTTGAAAAATTAGTAAAAAATTACTGTCTGCGGTTTCAAAATGAGTTCACTCAAATCAAGGAAATTCTTACCAAACAAGATGACCCTATAATTCCACAAGAAATTAAAATTATTCAAGAAAAAATTGAAAGAATAAATGAGAAATACATTAGATGGAGACATGGATTGGATGCATTTATTAGGAGAACCAATACAGAACTTCTACGAAAGCAAGGTTATTCAATAAAAAAATATAAAGCTATGACTTTATCAATGGATAATAAGGATATAAAATTTTTCGAAGATGATGATGATGTAAAATTACTGATGCAGGATTTTAATTCTTGGATTAAATTATTTAATGAATTAGAATTAAAATACGGAAATATTATTTTTTATCAAAAAAGATTGATTTTAAATCCCGAACATGAGGAAAACAGAGAAAAGTTAAACACTTTGCTGGAACATTTAGAATTAATTTAAGTAAAATTATGGAAGGGACCTCTCTTTTTCTATGTTAGACATGATCTCATCAATATCTAACCTTTGGTTTGCTTTAATATTATAGGTTTTAGGATGGTATGATCCATTTATTTCCAATATTCCTTCTACTTTTAGATATTCAAGTGATCTCCATATAAAATTAATTTTTGAGCGATCTGAGGATTTGACATTGTTGCATCTTCTAATTTTTTTAGTGTCGACTCGATAAACCTTATTTTCTATTAATTTATTGATTGCTTCTAGAGTTTCGCGTAAATGTTCTAAGAAAAAGTCCATAATTCGAGCAATTCCTTATTTTAAAAAAGTTAATTTTGTATATGAAATTTATGTTTAAGGTTTTATAAACTTTTAGCAATTATTGACTATTTTAATCCATTGCTTCTAAGTAGTAATTTCTCAAATGAAACCGATTCAATCATAAATTTAAAGAAAGGATGACTAATGTCGGAACACTCTTTTACCGCAAAATACTAGAGCACAATTAAGTTCATTTGCTCTTTTAATAACAGCATCATCTCTTATGGATCCTCCTGG
>Ga0307426_1002316_pt1 | contig 11916 bp, 15 predicted proteins | sample SalMarWE160340MG_FD_202165 | JGI IMG/M metagenome (GOLD analysis project Ga0307426, IMG submission 202165) | Salt marsh sediment microbial communities from the Plum Island Ecosystem LTER, Massachusetts, United States - WE1603-40 | ecosystem: Environmental > Aquatic > Marine > Intertidal zone >... | reverse complement strand
TAATATTCTAAGCAACCCTACTTTTAATATAAAGAATAAATATATTTGCTATATTTCTTTGTATGGTCCCGAGGGACAATTTAAATATCCAAATATAGTAAATCTGCGGGTTAAAAATATTAAAGACATAAAAAATGCAAACGAGATTATCGCCCATGAGTTAATTCATTTATTTATTTATAATAAAGTAAAAAAGATAAAATTGGACTATAAACAGACAGAAGGAATAGTTGATTTATTTTTTACTGAAACAAAACTAAAAACTATTTTCCCTCAATATAAACTACAAAGTATAGGCATTCATAATAAAAAATTATTTCAAAAAATAAAAAGTGGTCGGTAGTGGCTTAAAATTGATAATTCTGTCTAGGATTCGAACCGAAGTGCTATAATAAAAAGTGAGATTTTATCGATTTTAGGCCGAGACGAGTCAAGTGCAAGCGCGGCAGCTAAGAGAGAACAATTTCCCGTAATCTTTCCGCTTGTTTTTGAATAAGTGCCTCAATGCTTTTCTTTGTTTTTTTCTTATTTAATTCCTTAAAATATCCCAAAACCCGTAAGAAAAAGAAAGGATAAAGCGCAGTCGTAATTTTCAGGGCGGCTTTTTCATTTATCCTGTGTTTAGTTACGTAATTAATTACGTAACTTAAAATTTCTATCCATTCATTCTCAAAAATCAAAGACCCGGGTTGTTTTGCTTTTTCCATTTCTTTCGCTTTCAAACCAAGATATTCTTTGACTTCTTTCAAAGATAATTTTTCCAGACCGCCGGAAGCGTATGCCCGGAAAAAATCAGTTTTTGTTTTCTCCGGTTTTATAATCAGGGAATCTATTCTTTGTTTGGCGTTTTTTGCCATAAACTTCGGCTCCAAAAGGTTTCGTTTATGCTTATACTGCGACAGAACAAGCAGCATGGTAATCGCCACCTGCCGAAACATCGGAACGAGTTTGTCAAAACTCGGTTTGTGAATTTTTCTTCCCAAATATACTTCTTTTACGTTAAAACCGCCGCCAATGGCGTGGCCGGAAAGAAAAATGTCAATTCCGTAAAGATAAGCGTTTTTCGGTTTCGGCGAATTTAATACATATTCCCTGAATTTATCATTCATCGCGAAATCGCCGCCAATGGGCTGGTTTAAATGTTTGCCGAACCACGCGTACAGCAGGGGAAAGCAAAAATGATTAGTCACGTTGCCGTCATATCTGTCGCGGGTATAAACAGGAGCGACAAAATCCGCTTCTTTTTCAATGAGAGAAGAAAGAAGCAGGACGGGCCATTTTTCGGTGACGGTCTTGACGTCAGCGTCTATTGTCATCGTATATTTCGCGCCAAATCTTCTGCTTAACCTAAGCAATGAAAATATATTTGCTCCTTTGCCCCGGGGCCGCCTTTTGTTTATAAATGAAAGTTTTGCCGTTTTCGTTGGCACGGAAAGAAATTTACGGCTTGTCCGGTCAGCGCTGTCGCTGTCAAGGTTGATGATAATCGCTTTATAATCCGGAAAAAATTTAACCAGTCCTTTATCTATTTTTTGCACGACGTTGGCAATGTTATCGGCTTCGTTATACGTGGGAATGCCTACCACGATGTCAAATTTTCCGTTTTTAATTCGTTTCATAAAATAAACAAATTGATTAACCTCCTTACACTATTTTATAATAAGAAGAGTATCCGTCCAAGACCCGAACCAACGTGATATAATAAGATAATCAATCAACAAAAGGTCGTTATAAGAATTATTTACAATATGACACTATTTAAACCCGTAGAGATAACGCCTCCTGAAAATACAAGAGATAGAAGGCTCTGGAGAAGAGCCGTTGTGTTTCAATTTATATATTCAATAGCCGGTCTGGTAGTCGGACTTGCCTGCGTGATTGGCGGAATAATTCTCTTTTTGCATGGTATAGTCGGGCCAACCGCCCACTGGACCACAAATCTTCTGGAAGTGGACATCTCCGATGCGGCGCCGGGCGTAATTCTCTTCGTAGCAGGACTGCTTTTTGTCTGGATAACGCGGTTCAGCGTCACCACAAGCCAAAACCAGTAGACGACTTAAGACGAGGATTATACAAAAAGAGAACAAACAAAGCGCTCAGTGGAGTATTTATTGAAAACATTAAAGTTTTCTGACTAAACATTGACTCATAAATTGAAAGGGTTTATTATCAGTATATATTGTGTAATAAATAACAAACTAACTTATGAGTAAAGAAAAGGGTCCAGAAAAAAATTGGTCAAGTATAGATAGAATAATAAGAGGGTCCGGAAAAGGAGGGGGTTCCACGATGGAAAACACAGAAAAAATAGATAAGAAGATAAGCAATGCAGAGAAATCTATTGCTGATGAGAGAAAACAAGCGGAGAAAGAAATAGCCAAGCATAAAGAAAGTTTGGAAGAAGAACTCAAAAGACTAAAAGAAATATTAAAAACTAGACCCCTTACTGAAGAAGAAAGAAAACACTTTCAAGATTTGGTCAGAAAACCCACATTTTAAATCAAAGATAAAAAGAGCTTATTAGTAGATTGGGTTTATAACCGAAGCAGATCGGAAGCGTGAATATGCTGAAAATAAATACCGTAAAGAAAATTTATTTGATGCTTGGCTTTGCTATATTCTCTGCTATTCTTCACAATGTTTTTTGGGATATTTGGAACCGAGGAAGCGGAAAAAAGAACTTTGACATAATTATAATTTAACGCTAATCTATTATTAGAACATATACAACGAAAGAAGGGAGGGGATTATGTTAAAAAATAAAAAGGCAGATTATTTCGAGCCTTGTGCCTGGATATTCGTTTTCTTGATGTCTGTATTAACTGTGGTTGAGCATTTTACTGGAATAATAGCCAAAATTGGAAATTTCTTTTGGTGTATTAGTATTCCGATAATCATAATCGCCGCTTCTCTTTTTATCCTTGGTCTTTTAAAATTAAAGCCGGAGACCGAAGATGATTTATATGGGAGAAAGGTGTTTTAGGCGAGCAAACCAAAAAAGGAATTGCTATGAAAATACGGACTATATCGGCTAAACCCGGAAGAAGGATTATTATTTACAGAATCAAAAACCACCCGTGGCTGCTAATTTCAAAGTCGGAAAAGCCAAGACAAAAACAGATTCATCAAAATAATAAACCCCGTGCACCAAGCTGTTAGGCCGCGGCCAGAGACTCAAAACCCATCCCTTCCTGGCCCGCGACCCTCAGACAGGGCTATCCGCAATGGGTAGCCCTTTTTTATTTAAGAAATTTTAACCGGCTTTTTCCTCTTTATAATAAGATGTTTATCAAAAAGTCCCCCGACCACGGTCGGAGGGCTTTTTGTGCTTAAGATTTTCTGTTTATACCGCTACTCCGCAATAACTTTATTTTGTTTGTAGAGCAGATTTGAAATCGCTCCGAATGCAACCAAGAAGATTATAAATTTGATAATCCAGCCGATAAACGGAATAAGGGAAAGAAGTCCCATTATGGCTGCTCCCAAAATAATCATTGGCCAACTCAATGGCTTTGCTCTCTCACCGCGGAAAAACAAGCGATTGATAAATTCAGCAACGACTATTCCACTGAAAGCCGACGCGATAACGAGAAGAAGACCGTAAAGCATGATTCCGAACAAACCCAACGGAAAACCGATAACCGTGACGAATGACAGGATAATGGCCACGGGGACGACTACGAGAATTATGAATCCTCGCAAAAGTTTCTTCCAGAAGTTATCAACGGTTTCAGCGGCAATTCTTGAGATATTTTTCCTAAACAGGAAAAATAAGATAAGAGCCGCAATCGCCATTGCCAAAAATTTAATCAGCCAGAAAACGCTGAAGACCTTGCCTAACCCAGCCGCTGTTTTCGGCTTTTTTGCCTCAATTTTAGTGAAAGAAATTTCGCCGTTAATTTTCGCCCCTTCGTTAATAACCGCCTCTTTTTCACCAGTGTAATTTATGTTTCCGTTAATGACCGCTGTCTTTTCAATCGTTAAGCTTTTGGCTTTAATGTCGGCGTCTTTATTAAAGACGCCTGAAATAGAAATTTCATCGGCGGCGATTTTAGCATTACCGTTAATCGTACCAGCAATGTCCAGCCTCCCCCCGGCTGCGAGAAAGTCGCCATTAACAACGGATGAAGGCGCAATTTCCACTTGGCCTCCGGCAAGCATTAATTCGCCGTCCACTTCGCCGCTGATATTTACATTTCCTCCTGCAACTCTAGCGTCACCGCTTATTTTGGAGATTATAGTTAAATTAGAAGCCACCGCAAATAAGTCCTGATTGATGTCAGCTGTTACAGACACTAAATTGCCGGCCGCAAAAACATCGCCGGACTCTTTTTGAGACACGTTTACCGCGTTTCCGGCCGTGTAAACATTATGCGAAGTCGTAAGAGTAGCGCTTCCGCTCGTTTTCTGGATATCTATCGCGGCCAACGAAACAACCGGCAAAAGCATTAGAATGGATATTAAAGCTATTTTTTTCATTTTAGTCTTTTTTTAATAAGCCGACCTTTGTTAAGTTTAATTATAGACCGTAGGTTTCTTGCCTTCAACCTGGATTTTAGTAATTTTTAGCTTTCCATCAGCAATTTTCGCCGCCAAAAGTTTTATTCGCTTAAGTCCACCCTTCAACGGGCTCAGGGTAAAAACTCCCGGTTCAGGATTTAAGGCCCGGATTTTTCTGTCAATTTCAAGGGCAATCTGACCGCCCTCCTGCTCGGCTTTTTCCAAATCCACTGGCTCAATATAAGCGTCTTCTGTTTTAAATTTTTTAGTGTAAGTGGCGCGGCTCTCATCTTGGGGTAGGCCCGCCCGCCATGCTTCGCCAGGCGAAGCGGGCGGGGGAGTAATTTTACCTTCAATATATTTCGGCAAAGTTTCAATCAATAATTCCGCTCCCATTTCTGCTAACTTAGTAGATAGTAGTAAATAGTCAGTATTATGTATTTCCAATTCTCGCTGGGCAAGAATTGGTCCGTGGTCGGTTTCTTCATCCATCAGATATAGCGTCACGCCGGTTTGTTCATCGCCGTTCAAAATCGCGGTTTGAATCGGTGTTGGCCCGCGATATTTCGGCAAAAGCGAAGGGTGAAGGTTAATGAAGCCATATTTAGGGATAGTCAAGATTTCTTTTGGAAAAATCATGCCAAAAGCCGCTACCATCCCCAAGTCAGGTTGAAGTTTCTTTATAATTCTCGAAAGTTCGGTTTTATCTTTTGGTTGATAAACTTCCAGGCCCAATTTTTGAGCTGAAACTTTAACCGGTGGGGGAGTAATGATTTGTTTCCGGCCCGCAGGTTTGTCCGGAGAAGTAATCACGCCGACTATTTGATATTGCCCCTTAACCAAGGATTCTAGGGCCGAAACGGCAAAGTCGGGATTCCCAAAAAATATTATTTTATAATTGTTTTTCATCTCCCTGGCTAATTTTATATACCTTTTTCGTTCTATCAGTAAACAAGATGCCGTTCAAGTGGTCTGTTTCATGCTGAAAAACCCGCGCCAACAATCCCCAGGCCTTAATTTTCATTTTCTTATTGTTCTTGTCCTGGCCAAGCAAAGTAATTTTCTCCGGCCGCTCCACCAAACCGTAAAATCCGGGTATGCTCAAACATCCTTCTTCCATCACGCTTTTTTCTTTTGATGGTTTAATGATTTCCGGATTGAAAATGGCGTAAAATTTTCCAAGCGCGGACTGACGCGGACTTGACGCAGAATCAGGCGAAATTTCCGGTAAGTAAGCGACAAACAATCGCAAATTCAAACCAACTTGATTGGCGCTTAAACCAATGCCGTCGGCGGTTTCCATAGTTTCGCGCATATCCTTTATTAATTCCTGAATTTCTTTCTTTGTGAATTCTTGAAAATCAAATTTAGTGGTTTTTTTATGCAGAAATTTCTTTTCTTTTTTATCGTTTATTGTCAGGATTTTCATAATTGATTATTAATTTTAGCATCTCTTGAGACTAAAATACAGGATTTAAAAAAGAGCAGTTTAATGACATGCTCGGGTCGCGATTTCGTTAATGCAGTTTAACTGCTTCGTCTTGCGGCAGGGTGCAAATATGCATTCGCGGATCATTTGTCCGGTAAAACGAATACGTGCCATCGGGATTTACCAGCCCGTATACCGGTTTTCCGGCAAAGGTTGTTTTATGCATCGGCCGCGAAGTTGCGGCTATCCAATAAATAAAACCGACAACCGCAATAATTACGAAAAAAGTTTTCAGGTATTTCATCTTTACCTCCCGTGGTAAATTTTTTAGTCAATCCATCTTATTGTGTTTTTCGGTAATTCAAAAAATGGTGGCTTTCCCGGCTCGTTAGTCACAGCCACCATTTCGGGATCAATACATTGAACGCTTCCAAATAGATATACTATCCTGCCTTTTTCAAGATATGCGCCGGGACGAAGCTGGGGGCAACTCCTTCCGTTTATGCTTTTATTCAGGCGTCCCTTCCGAGGCATATTATCCTGCCCTCCTTATAGATTTATATAAATTATTATGCCAATTTACTAGTTTTAGATAATATCAGAAAGTAAATAATTTGTCAATACAAATTTATTTTTTAAGTTTTTTTAAAATAAACGGGTGGGTTCGTTCTAGCACGCTCATAAAATAGGCGCCTTTGTTTTTTACCTTTTTTCTTTCTGAAATATCTTTGGCAATTCTCAATAAATCATCGCTATTGTTTTTTTGGGCCAGCTTAATATAAAGCGATTTGTGTTTTTCATCGTCCAATAATTGGGCGATTAATAACCCAGTTAACTGGTATTTTTTGTAAACATGCGATTGCTTGCCCCGCTCTTTTAAAATTTCCAAATAATCTTTTTCCGGCATATAAATCGCCAATCAGTCACTAATTCATTCGCGAATATTCGCGAATTTAATTCATGATTGATTAGTGATTATTTATTATTACCACGAATTCTCCCTTTAATTGATTTTTATCCTTGCCAAGTTGATTAATTATTTCTTGGAGAGTACCTCGGTAAACAGTTTCAAACTTTTTCGTTAACTCTCTACAAACTAAAACACGAGGCATGTAACTTGTAGCATGCAGTATGTTTTTAATTTGCGTAAGGGTTTTTAAAATGCGGTGGCAAGATTCGTAAAACACGACTGGATATTCGGCTTGCAAAATTTTCTGAAAATATTTTTCCCGGCCTTTTTTGGCTGGCGGAAAACCCATAAAAATAAATTTATCAGCCGGAAAGCCGGAAATACTTAAGGCGGCTGTCAGGGCCGAGGGACCGGGGAGGGGAATAATGCCAACCAGGGGCAATTCTTTAACAATACTTTCTATTAATTTATTGCCCGGGTCGGAAATACCGGGCGTGCCCGCATCAGTCACCAGAGCCAATTTCTTACCCTGTTTCAGCTGGCTCAAAATATAATCAATTCTGGAAATCTTACTGTGCTGAAAATAACTGATTAACGGCTTGGAAATTTTATAATGAGACAGTAATTTTATGGTCTGGCGCGTGTCCTCGCATAAAATTAAATCAGTTTCTTTCAGGGTTTCTAAAGCCCGCGGAGTAATATCCTTGAGATTGCCGATAGGCGTTGCTACAATGTAAAGAATTCCCATTGTTAAAGTATAAAGTATGTGGCCTGTAGCATGCAACATGAAGCATGAAACACAGAATAAAAATACTAGATTTAAATCTAGTATTAAATCTAGTATTAAATTTATAATCTGAATTTCGAAATATTTATGAAAAGAATTTTCATTGCCATAAACCTGCCAACAGAAATAAAAGAAAAAATAGCACGGATAGTTGAGCGGATTAACGTTGAAAAAATCCTGGACGACTCCAGTTTCAGATGGGCTTCGCCGGATAATTGGCATTTAACGATTTCTTTTTTAGGCAATCAACCGGATGAAGCCATCGGTCCGATTTTACAATCAATCAAAGAAACCGCCAAAGAATTTACGGCGCCAACCGTTGAGTTTGAAAAAATAATAATGGCGCCGCCTGATAAACCGGCGCGAATGATTTGGCTTTGCGGGACAAAACAAACCTCAGAGTCATTGGGAGAAATAAAAAAATATTTGGAAGATTTATTAATAAAAAACGGTGTTCGGTTCAAAATGGAAAACAGGTTATTCAACGTTCATTTAACTTTGGCGCGATTCCAGCCAAATGAATTACCTGATTATCCAATTAACCAATTATCTAATCATCCAATCCACCAATTATCATTTACTGCTGGATCTCTTGATTTAATGGAATCTCATCTTAAAAGAAGCGGTGCGGAGTATGAAGTTTTAACAAGGATGGATTTTCTAAATTAAATTTGATAAAATTATTAAAATGACTAAATTTTTCAAAAACCAATATTTTATAATTAGTGTCTCTCTTGCGGTTATTATCGCCTTGATGGGCGGCTCTTTTTATTTTGGCTATCAAGAGGGAATAAAAGAACCGCAAGTTGTCATTATCCGCGGCGTGACAAACCTTAACGAAGGCAAACCCGAAGCGATTGACTTTTCTCTTTTTTGGGACGCTTGGCAGGTAATTAAAGATAAATACGTAACGGCGGATAAAATTGACAATCAAGATTTACTTTATGGCGCCGTTTCCGGCTTGGTAAACGCCCTGAAAGACCAGAATTCAGTATTTATGCCGCCGGCCGACGCGCAAAAATTCAACGAGGATATTTCAGGAGAATTTAGCGGCATCGGCGCGGAAATCGGCATAAAAGAAGAACAATTGGTGATTATAGCGCCGTTAAAAGACACGCCGGCCGAAAGAGTCGGGCTTAAGGCCAATGACAAAATTCTGAAAGTTAATGATACCATCACCGCCGGCTTGAACGTTGACGAAGCGGCTAAATTAATTCGCGGCAAAAAAGGGACAACCGTAGTTTTGACCATCTCAAGAAATGGCTGGGATAATTCAAAAGAAATATCAATCATTAGAGACGTTATTCAAATTCCGACAATGGATTGGCAAATGATTGATGATGGCATTGCTCACATCCAGCTTTATAATTTTTACGAAACAGCGCCGCTTCTTTTTTACCAGATGGCGATTGAAATGGTTGCCGAAAACCCAAAAGGAGTCGTCCTTGATTTAAGAGACGACCCGGGCGGTTATTTAGAAGTAGCGGTAAACTTGGCCAGCTGGTTTTTGAAATCCGGCCAAACAGTGGTCACCGAAGAATTTTCTTCGGGCGAGAAACAAACGTTCAAAAGTTCCGGCAACGGTTTTTTCAAAGATATGCCGATGGTGGTTTTGATTAATGAAGGCTCAGCCTCAGCTTCGGAAATTTTGGCCGGCGCCTTGCGGGATAATCGCGCTATCAAATTAATCGGTAAAAAGAGTTTCGGCAAAGGAACGGTCCAGGAACTTGAAACCCTGAAAGACGGTTCGGTGATTAAAATCACTATTGCCCATTGGCTGCTGCCCAATGGACAATTAATAGAAAAAAATGGTTTAACGCCTGATTATGAAGTTGATTTAAACGATGACGACATTGAAGCTGGTCGTGATCCTCAATTAGATAAAGCGGTGGAAGTCTTGAAATCGGAGATTTCAAAATAATTAAAAATGTAAATATCAAAATGTAAAATGACAGTTCAAAATGTTAAAATTTTATGATTTTACATTGTCATTTTGATTTTTAAATTTTAATTTTTACATTTGAACAACTGCTCATGAAGGTTATTCTATTAGAAAATATTAAAGCTCTCGGTAATAAATATGATGTAAAAAATGTGAAGGACGGTTATGCCAGGAATTTTTTATTCCCTAAAGGACTGGCAAAAATAGCCGCTAATATAGAAATAAAAGAATTAGAAGCTCAAAAAGCCGCCCAGCAAAAAAAAGAGCAGGAAGCAAAAAAGCAATTGGAGTCGTTGGCTAAGGAATTAGCCGGACGAGAGTTTTGTTTTACGATAAAGACCGGCGAAAAAGATGAGGTTTTTGGCTCCGTCACTAAAGAAGATATTAAAAAATCCGTTTCAGCTTCAGTCTCTAATGATAATATTGAAGTCAATTTAGAAAAACCAATAAAAAAACTTGGCGAACACCAAGTAGAGATTAATTTAGGCGGGGGGATAAAGACGAATATTAAAATTAATGTCGCAGCGTCGTAATTCGTGAACCACGCTACCGCACTCGCACTGACGATTTTAATGCTTTTAAAGAATTTAGTCATATATGATGCGATCGCATCATATATGACTAAATTCTTAGTGGTAATTTGGCAATAATAATGCAGTAATAAAAATCAACGTTATAACATCATAATATTTATGGCGTCACAACACTTATAACCTTTATTTTGCATCTGTTGCCGTCAAAACGGGTTTTCTTTTTGGAAAGGAATTTTACCATGCCGGCTTTCAGGGCGTATAAGGTATCATCAGCGCCGCGGCCGACGTTCAATCCCGGCACATATTTGGTGCCGCGCTGGCGAATCAAAACTTCGCCGGCTTCAACGGTTTGACCTTCTTGTCTTTTTACTCCCAATCTTTTTGATTCCGAATCTCTCCCTAATTTAGTTGAACCACCTGCTTTTGTATGTGCCATTTTTCTCTAAAATTTGAAGCGGCGGCGAACAAATTTTAGATAGAAAAATGAGCACCCCGCTTCAATTTTGCTGAAATATTTATAATAAACTTTTGTATTTAGAATGAATATATTTTACTCTCGCAATCTGCGAGTGCCGAATGAACACACCCCCGTTATGGGCGAAGCGGATTGCCGTGGATTACCCCGCAAAATTGAGGGCGGGGTCGCCATTAGTAATTTATATAATTTTATTTTATAATCAAAACTATGTCAACTTCCAAGCTCGTATTTGACATTGAAACCATTGGCGCTGATTTTGATTCTTTTGATGAAACGACCCAAGAAGCTCTGACTCGTTGGATAAAGAAAGAATCGGGAAATGAAGAGGAATACAAAGAATCATTGGAGGAATTGAAAGAAGGCCTTGGTTTTTCGCCCTTAACCGGCGAAATTATCGTTATCGGCACCTTGGACTACGAAAAAAATCAGGGCGGAATTTATTTTCAGGCGCCCGGCGAAAACATCGCCGATTTCACGGAACCCGCCCGAACGACTGATGCCGTTCAGTCGGGCGGGGAGGGGATGATTAAATTCAAGCAAATGACCGAGAAAGAAATGCTTGAACATTTTTGGAAAGAAATTGCGCCGAAATATCAGGAATTTATTTCTTTTAACGGCCGCGCTTTTGACGGCCCGTTCTTAATGATTCGTTCCGCTTATCATGGAATCAAGCCGACGAAAAATTTATCAGAAAGCCGGTATTTTTATCAACAGAGAACCTGTGTCCACACTGATTTGGCTGACCAACTAACCTTCTACGGCAATTTAAGAAAAAGGGGAAGTTTGCATTTATGGAGCCGGTTATTCGGCATAAAAAGTCCGAAAACCGGAGAAATTAGCGGTGATGAAGTAGCCAGATTTTTCAAAGACAAAAAATATCTGGAAATAGCCAAATACAATTTAGGAGATTTGAAAGCCACCAAGGAACTTTACGAAAAATGGGACAAATATCTGAATCTCTAATCAGTCCCGAATTAAATTCGCGAATATTCGCGAATGAATTAGAGATTGATTAGCGAATTTTTATGTCTATCAGAGAATGGTTAACAAATCATAAGCGCGATATAATTTTATTTCTATTAATTTTCTTAATCAGTAGTTTAAGCTTTGGTTTAGGATACCTCGTAAATCGTGAATTTACTCACGCGCCGATTGTAATTGAAAAGTGCTCCGGCAATTGACAAAATAACATAGTTGTGCTACACCTTTAACAGCATCTAAAGGGGGTGACTGGTCAAAAAAAGAGCAGACATCTCACTTGGGATGGCTGCTCTTTAAAAACTCTTTTAAAGAAAGGGGAATTGTATGGAAACTGGTATGCGCAGTATGAGTGTTAA
>Ga0307426_1002314_pt1 | contig 11929 bp, 10 predicted proteins | sample SalMarWE160340MG_FD_202165 | JGI IMG/M metagenome (GOLD analysis project Ga0307426, IMG submission 202165) | Salt marsh sediment microbial communities from the Plum Island Ecosystem LTER, Massachusetts, United States - WE1603-40 | ecosystem: Environmental > Aquatic > Marine > Intertidal zone >... | reverse complement strand
GTTTCGATGGATTTGTAGAGCAGCTCCCCCCTGTCCAGGATCGCCTCGAACAGCTCGCGGAAACGAGCGGCGGGAACCCGCAGGACGATGGTGTTCTCATAGGCGCTCTCCACGTAGCCGCCGTTCTGCTCGGCGAAGCGGGTGAGATCGGCCTTGGCCTCTTCGACCTCATCGACGATCAGACGGCAGAAGCCGCTGTAGACGCGTTTACGCTCCGAAAGTTTTTGCGGGACCGCCGTAGTAGTGGGAAGGAGCCCGGAGCTGTCGTCGGCCAGGTCGGCAAGGAGGTCATCAGGGACGGCCCCGCCGGCCTCCTTGCTCGCTTGGGGTACCGGCGCCTCCCGGAGCATTTCCCCCATGGGCTCGGCCGCGCTCTCCGCCTCCGCCATCGACCAGCCGGCTTCAGAGCGGCCGCAGCCGATGAGCGCGCCGATGGCGAACACGAGAACGAAAAGCACAGGTACCGTGTAGTTCGCCCGGATCCCTTTCATTCCCCCTATAGTAGTGCAGCAAGTACGGGGAGCGCAAGTTGCGGTTCTTCACCGGATTCCGTTTGCCCCTCAGCCGGCTTGTGTATCTCTCAGGTCTTCGCCTTCAGATCTGCTTCGGCCATCCGAAAAGCGCCCGCAAACCGTCTGGAATTGACACGCTGTTTGGGATTCGCTATATATAGAAAGGAACGGCGGGTGATCCGCTTTGATCAGCCCTAGTAGCTCAGCAGGATAGAGCAACGGTTTCCTAAACCGTAGGTCGGACGTTCGAGTCGTCTCTGGGGCAGGGCGCGGCCGATAAGTTAACAATCCAGTGGGCGCGAGTCCCGCCGTATCAATTGCTCAAGTTTGGGTGCACAGGGATAACACAGTTCATGTACGGCAAACGCATGATAGCTGTGTGGTGTAAATCGCTTGACTGCGTTTCGGGATGCTCCAACTCTAAGCGAGCCCTATCGCGACTACTGAGCTGACTGTTGGGCTCCCTGTGCCTTTGACTGTGCCGAGAGCTCCTCCAGATCCGCCTTCAACCGCATAATCAGTTCGCCGTAGCTCGCGAAATCGCCCTGCCGCAATTTCTCGGCCGCGGCATTGTAATTTTCCAGGGCCTGTTCGACGAGCCTGCCGATGTCCCCGAGCAGCGGTCGGGCGGCCGGTGCAGCCTCCCCGGCAAGAGGCGTCTTCGTACCGGGTTTACCGAAAACCTGGCCGATCGCCTCCTCCAGAGTAGGGGCAAATCCAAGCCGGTCCTGATAGGCGACTATAATGATCTTCAATTCGGGCAGCTGGCTGTTGGCGGACACGAGGTACACGGGCTCCACGTAGATGAGTGAATCCTTGATCGGTATCACGAGGAGGTTGCCACGGATGATATCGGATCCACTCTGGCTCCAGAGTGTGAACAGCTGGGAAATGTCGCTGTTTTGATCGATCCGCGACTCGATCTGCAGAGGTCCGAAAATTAACTTTTCTTTCGGGAATTGATACTCGATCATCTTTCCGTAGGTATCCGGATCGGAAAACGCGGCTATCCATGACACCATGTTGTTCTTGTTGGTTGGCGTAAAAGGAAACATGAGGACGTACTGTTCCGGGTTCTCGAGCTCGGGGAAGCTGTTGATGATGTAGTACGGGATCATGTCTGCCTGGGTGTCGCCGTAGATTTCCTGAGGCGTGGCCCACATGTCCTCCTTGTTGTAGAAGACATCCGGATCGGTCATGTGGTAGGTCTCATAGATGCCGGCCTGAACTTTGAACATATGGAAGGGGTACCTGATGTGCGCGCGCAGCCCTTGCGGCATCTCGCCGATATCCTTGAACAGGGCTGGGAAGATCTTTCTGTATGTTTGAATGAGGGGATCCTGCTTGTCGATGACGTAGAAGGTCACCTCCCCGTTATAGGCATCAACCGTGATCTTGAGTGAGTTGCGGATGTAGTTGTAACCTTCCGCCGTGGGCGTGGAGTAAGGATACATGTTTGTGGTCGTGTAGGCATCGCGTATCCAGTAAAGCCTTCCTTCATCGACCACCATGTAGGCATCGGGGTCGTAGAGCAGGAAGGGCGCGATCTTGGGCACGCGCTGCTGCACGCTCCTATACATCATGAGCTTGCTGTCGGGCTTCAGATAGTTGGTAAACAGTATCTGCCAGTCTTTCAAACGAAGCGCGATCAGAAGTTTTCTGAAAAAACCCTTGATTTCAATGCCGCCGGAGCCTTGATAGCTGGTGAAGACGTTTGCAGAGCCCTTGGGATAGTCGAACTCCTCGAGTTTGGTATTGGCCACCACGTACTCCGTCGTTCCCTGACCGTAGTAGATTTCGGGTCTGTCGATTTTGAGGGGGACGGACACCTTGGGCGGGATATCTTTTATTAAGAACACAGGAAGCCCTTCTGAACCTTTTTCATTGACCGGGGACATGACCAGCCCGTACCCGTGGGTATATTGGAGTCTCTGATTGACCCATGTTTTCGCTGTCTGTGGGAGCTGATCGTAGTTGAGCTCCCTCACCGACAGCATCACCTGCCGGAAATCTTCGGCAAAGCGGTAGCGATCGACGTTGACGTGGCTGAAGTCGTAATACAGCCTGAACTCCTGGAGCTGCTTGTAGGTCGTCTTCAGAGGCCGTTCATCCCAGATGCGAATGTGTTTGGTGGCCCCGGTTTTCGGAGAAAAATCGTCTGCCGAGAGAGTATCGGAAACCGGAAAGGGCCTCACAGCGATATCCTGCAGGTTGTACCCTCTCCTGGTAAACTCGATGTTGTTGTTAATGTAGGGAAGCTCTCTCTGAAGCTGGTTCGGAATCACGGAAAATTGCTGAACGATCCCTGGTATAATTCCCGTAATCAGGACAGCGCCGCCGATTAAGATACCGTAGCCGACGAGCAACGGCTTGAAGCGTCGTTTGGAGGCCCCGAAGCCGATCAAGGCCGCTATAAACAGTGCGATGGCGATCATGATGTAGTAGGCGAGGCGTAGAACTTTCACGTCCTTGTAGGTAGCTCCGAAGATGATCCCTCTCGGCGATAGAAGCAGAAAGTACTCTTTCAACCAGTAGTGCCAGGCAATCAGGATACTGATTAGCAGAGCCAGAAACAGGAGATGCCTTGTAGCCCGGGTGTTGACTCTGAGTTTTTTATCAATGTAGGTGACGTTCCCCGATATCAGGTACAGCAGGCCGACAAGCGCCGTCGTCAACACAACGGCTCCCAGGCTCCAATTTTTTAGAAAATTATAAAATGGAAGAATGAAAACGTAGAAAGAAAGATCCCGCTGGAAAAGCGGGTCTGTGGTATTGAAATCGGTCCGATGCAGGATTTTTTGCAGCAGCGCCCAGCGGCTGCTCGCAGCTCCAGCCAAGATCAAGCCGAGAAACAGCAGTGCGACAATGGATATCGAAACCGCTGTTTTCCTGTTTATCTCAATCTGTGCCCCCTGCGTGAGCTCGGCGGGCATACCCGGCTGCTGAGGTGACGAACGGGGAATTTTGAGCGTTTGAATGCCTCCCTTTCTGAAGACAGCCAACAGATTCAAGCCGGCAAAGAGCAGGAAGAGAATATAGAAGGCAAACCAAAGCCCGATCTTTGTAAATAAAATGGTACTGAAGACGCTGAGATAGGAAAGATGGTCGAACCACAGCACATCGAGCCATATCCTTGCGCCAGTAAACAGAACGACAAGCACAACAACGATGATTCCGATAACGATCAGAACTTTGGTCTTTTTTGTCATTTTTTCCTTCTTCCTCCCCGCAGGAGTTCTTTCGATTCTATCAGTTAACGCCGGTCTCAACTACACCGCGAGGAACAATAATTGGCAATCACCATCTTTGCATTTTCGCCTCCGGGTGTATTCTCTTTGACCGAGAAAGTAAGGTTCCTACCTTGAAAAGCTAGTTTTGTGATTCTTAGCCATACCAAAAAACCAAGGTGGAATCCTTAGTAAAAGCAGACCGCAAATCATTGTAGTTTGAGTGGACATGTCAGCCTGGATATTTGAGTAGATCCCAGACTATCCTCTGAAACGATCGCATCTAGAATCTCAAGTGCTATAGTCCGCTTGTAGCCGACGGCTTCAGACGGCGCAGGATTCATCTGCATCCGCGCGGCTACGATTCTATCGTCCGGCAGGACATAGCAATCGGTGTTCCGATATCCCTGCGTAGCCACAGCAAAAGGTACAACGTTCTTGCTACGAGCGTAGAACATCCGTGGGAATCTACGGAACAGGAATCTGCAGAAAGCATTCCGCTCTTCGCGGTAGTGAAGCCACCAGAGCATACCGTAGTGCGGATTTTGACTGATTGGTTCAGTGCACCTGCTTATCCACGCGGCGCTCACGATTTGTTCGTCCCGGACCCTGCCTTCATCAAGCACGAGCTGCCCGATGCGTGCAAAGTCCCTTAACGTGGTCTCTGCGTCGGCATACGTCCAAGCTTCTCCGGCGCGACATTCGTTAAGGGACGTGTGAATCATCCCAAGTGGCTCGAATAAGCGTATCCGAGCATATTCACCGGCCGGCATTCCACTTGCTCTATCAATGACGGGTGACAGAAGCTGAACGCCCTCGTTGCTGTACGCCCATCTGGAGCCCGGCTCGAAGTCGAGGGGGAGACCGAAGACGAACTCATTCTTGTCCGTCCTGAAACCGATGCTTTGCCTCGGTCCAGCCTGCGCACCGCGGGTGTCCAGTCCTCCGGTCATGGTGAGTAGGTGCCGGATCGTAACATGTGCATCTGATCCAGCAATCCATTCAGGTATGAAATTGGAGACCGGATCATCGATACTATCGACGGCTCCGTCGGCTACCAGCATTCCAATCAGCAGCGCTGTCCAAGACTTTACGCTGGACATCGTGTAGATGGGCTCTCCGTATGTCGGCGCATACCATTCGAGAACGATGGTTCCATCGTAGGCAATCAGGCAGGCGTCTGCTCCGGACCGCTCGCAGAGAACACGATACTGCTCAATTGCATGGGTATTCAGGCCAAAGGCCGCCGGATCGGCAGTTGGCCAGGCATCGCCGTGAATCAAGGAAAGCGGAACTAAGGCGAGCGTAAAGACGATGCTCCAGGTAATCCGCAGAACGGCCGGAGACAGCTTCGCGACACCATTAAAATACCTGATAGCTTTTCTGTTTATGACCAAAGTGAACACTTCTCCTAGCTATCGTGGCCATTGTAAAACCGCGCCTCGATAAAGTTTCCTTCGGGGTCGCGAAAATAAACCGACGTTCCGGTGCCGTGCGCTCCCCATCGTGGAACAGGTCCTTCTTCAATTTCGACGTTGTTGGCCTGAAGTCGCTTCAAGAGTTTTTCCCACGTTCCCTTGCTCAGGGCAATGCAGAAGTGGTTCAGGTTCTCGTGGCCCTGTTCGGCCCGGGCGTTTTTCTTCCACATCTTTTTCGGGAACAGGTCGATAATCGTTTCCGGATTCAGTCGTACAGACGGAAATGGCACGTCTCCTGCGCGGTATTCCTCCACCCGCTCCGTCTCGAACATGAGTACTTTCGAATAGAAAGCAATCATTCGCTCGTCATCTTCGACATTCAAAACGATGTGATCCATCGAGCATTGCATATTCAGCCCCTCCGAATTATCCATAACGACCGGGCTCACGTAGGGAAGAAACTCAAGTGCCAAGCCTTACCATGGAACGTGCCACCCAGGTCCTCAGCCTATTGCCCGTGCGATGCGCAGTCAAGCGCAGCAGCCGACCGGCGTCACTATCCCAGTAGCCGACCGGGACGAGTTTCGCATTTGGCATAGAGCTCGGCATATACGCACCGAGCAACCACAAAGCATTGCCGTCATGCCGGTCATGGCATACCTGATTGGTTGTTTCAAGCCGAGTTAGAAAGTAGGTGAGAAAATCTTCCAGTGTCCATCCCGTCTCTCCCTGGTAGGGCGGTGTGCTCAAGGTTTGCAGATAATCCCGCGGGGTAGAGTATTCCTCCAGCTGTTTTCTTCCCCCAATAACTTTACCCTGTCCTTGCCGAGGCATAACAGGTATAGGCTCGATCAGTCCCACACTCCAGCCGGGCACAGCACATAAGCGGTTGTTCTGCATCACTTCCTCTTTAGTTAATCCTCGATGGTCGGGATCGGAATAGGCTTGAGGGAAATAAACAAGATCAGTAACGTCCAAGGCCCGATGCACCCTGTCCCATATCCAGATCGGATCAACAGTATTTACACGAGCCGGGATATCAGTGTCAGTGAGGTTTAGTTTTGGCCGGATGATTTTTCCCGCTGCCGCATGTTCGAGAACCGCGGTTCTTACCCGATCGATAAGTTGTGAAGCAGGCATAGCAATAGGCGTTAGCTGGAGCCTAGTAAATCCTTGCCGCATTTTCCGGTCAACCAATTCCTCATTGTCTGTAAATATTTCTTGCAGCTGTTCTCGAGTTGGTACCGGATACTCCTCTCCGTCAATTGAAATCACCCCTAAATTTCCCGATCGTGGAAGAAAGGTTATAACACCTGTTCGATTCAATGCGGCAATGGTGCGAGCATACTCCTTTTCAATAATTGGGATGTTCAATGCTTATCTCACATGTGTCTGTCTACCTGAGCAGCTTTTTGATTGCTCGCAGGAACACGGTCGGGAAATTCAATTGTCGGTGCCACCAATAGAACGTGAAGCTGAGTAGCCGTGCCGAATCAGACTAACCAGCAGCTGGTCCTAAGCACTATCACTTCCTCTTCCAAGTAGCATTCCAGCGGTCAGCTCCAACGACTCGATAGGCTTTTGATTCCATGTTCGCTTTCATTAATTATCCATTCCATCGTTGCCAATCCACTGTATGGGCATCGTTCGCCCCTCAACTTTGTTCCTAAATTTAATAGCTGGATAGCCGAGCCCCACTAGTCCGAATATCTTATCTGATTTTCTCAGGCCAACCCTTTTTCTAAAAGTGGATTCTCTATTAAATATTGTCTGATTGCCAACCAGATTCCGACTGCCCAATCCTTTGACTTGTGCAAAAAGGCTGATATTGTAGACAGCATATTGTGCACTTTCTAGATTTAGCGGTACTCGCTTCGTTCCAACTATCAAAACGAATGCAGCTGGGCGGCTGTTAAAGCCTCTTGCCCGGTTTATTGCCGCTTCGAGTTTAGGTTTAGCCCTATCATATTCTTCCCTTATTGATGGTTTTGTGAACCTGAGCAGGTACTGAAAGAGCTTCGGCCTAAAAATGAGCTTGTATAACCTTGTTGTGAATCTTAATAGCACCCTATCCATTAGCTCAATTGCTTCCCGATTGTCTACAATGATAATTCTTAAGTCATGGCTATGGGTTGGTGCATAAGCGGCGTAATTCGCTATTTCGGCCAGTAATTTACGGTCAACCGGCATCTGTTCAAAATCACGTATAGTACGCCGCTCCTTTAATAATTCATCCGTTTGTTCTGATGTCGGCATCAATGTTGGTTCAAATGGATTGGTTTGTACGCCATCCCAAGTAAGTGCTTGCGAGGGGCATATTGCGGCGCATTGAGCACAGGTGCTACAGTTTTGATAGAGTATGCTGATCTTTTTATTTATGACAGCCATACAGTGTTCGTGACAGACTTTTACACACGTTCCACATCCAGTGCATTTTTCAGTATCGATTACTACCATGGATATCCTCTTTTCATATAACCGATTGCTCAATCAAGAAAAATTATCAAACGCCTAACGACTGAGCTGACTTGCGCCCTCGCAGCGACCGGAGGAAGCGAGTGTGAAGGCCTCAAGTCCAGCGACAGGTTAGTTTGCCAATACCGATTTAACATCCAACCTTCTCACACTTGTCCTTGACAAATCTGAATGAATAGCCAATACCGATACCAGTATTATCCCCCATTTCTAACACGGCCTAAACAAAAAGCCTTCCTCCATGATATAATTCGATTAGCAACAACCAATTATACCGAGGGAGAAAGGCTCCTGATGAAAACACAGTGTAATCCAAATCAGCTTCATTTTCAAGGACTCGGAACGCGAAAAGTGGTCGGCTGCTTCGATGGCGGTACGATCACATCCGATGCCGGCGCGCTGCTTCTGCGTGAAATCGATCAAGCAAGGAATCTCTTCGACCAGTTCTCCCGCTGTTTTATCGACTACCGAGAACCTCGATTCGTCGAGCACTCGGTGAAGGAACTGATCGCGCAACGGACCATTGGGATTTGTCTGGACTATGAGGATCTCATCGATCATGATGAGCTGCGCCGCGATCCGCTTCTGGCCACCGTCTGTGGGAAGCTGGATCCCACCGGAGCCAAACGGCGCAACGAACGAGATCGGGGGATTGCGTTGCCGGAAAAAGTACGTTGAACAGACTGGAGACCTTTGGGGTGGGAAAACCCGAGAACCAGAGATACAAGAAGATCTACTACTCGGAGGACCAGATCGACCAATTCTTAGTGGATGTGTTTGTGAAAAACCACCGTAGGCCACCGGATGAAATCATTCTGGATGTGGATGCCACCGATGATCCCCTTCATGGACATCAAGAGGGACGGTTCTTTCATGGCTATTACGACTGCTACTGTTACCTGCCGTTGTATGTGTTTTGCGGCGATCAACTGTTATACGCCAAGCTCAGAACTTCGAACTTGGATCCTGGAAACGAGTCGCTTCCTGATCTTCAGCTGCTGGTACAGCGGATCCGCCGCCACTGGCCACAGGCACAGATTGTGCTTCGTGGGGACAGCGGATTCTGCCGAGAGGATCTGCTGAGCTGGTGTGAGCAGAATGGGGGTAAATATTCGTTTAACCCGTCTACATTAATCGAGTCCAGGGCTGGACACACGAAAAACACTCTGTTATAATCCCCCATAAGGTGGAGGGGAACTTAATCAATCAGCAACTCATAGAGAACGTCCCAGAAAAAGTAGGGCAGGCAGAAGCAGAAAGCATATTCTGTTCTGTGTGTCCTTTTAAGCGTGAAAATCTTAAACTCCGTTGTGAACGGGGATACTGGCAAGAGCGGCATCGGTGGGCGGCCAGGCGGGAACAACAGCTGAAAGAGGAAACCGAACAGCTTAAGGCGAGAATCAAATACCTGGAAAAGCAGTTGTATGGGCGCAAATCCGAGAAGGGGAAAAAAGTCCCAGAGAGCCAGGAGCAGGATGGTTCGGGGCAGCAGGAAAAAAGACGCCGAGGCCAGCAGGTGGGTTCCTCTGGACATGCCCGCAGACTGTATGATCATCTTCCTGTTGTTGAGGAAGTCTATGAACTCGATGCAGAAGATATGTACTGCCCTCGGTGCGGACTTCCTGTTGAGGCATTTCCGGGTAGCGAAGATTCTGAGGAGCTTGAGATTGAGGTAAGAGCATATCGGCGCAGGATTCGTCGTAAGCGCTACACTCCGAGCTGTGCGTGTGGGAAGCTTCCGGGAATTATCACCGCTAAAGGGCCTTCCAAGCTGATTGGGAAAAGCCGGTTAGGAATTTCGGTGTGGGTGATGATTCTGCTGGAGAAATATCTGTATCAACGTCCTATCGCTCGGTTGCTGGAAAGCCTCAAAAGCTATGGGATGGACATTGCGCCGGGCACGATTGGAGACGGGCTGAAGAGGTTGCTTCCTCTGTTTGAGCCGCTACAGCAGGCGATTTGCGAAAAGAGCCGCCAGGAGAAGTGGTGGCATGCCGATGAGACCACCTGGAGAGTTTTTGAACGACCGAAAGGAAAACTGAGCCATCGGTGGTATCTGTGGGTATTTGTCTCTGAAAGCGTCGTGGTCTATATCCTCAATCCTAGCCGATCCACGGTAGTCATCCGAGAACATCTGGGTGGGGTGGAAAAAGGGATTCTTTGTGTGGATCGGTATGCGGTGTACAAAAGCTTTGCCAAAAACAAGGCCGGCATTATCCTTGCTTTCTGCTGGACCCACCAGAGGCGTGATTTTCTAGAACTTGCGTGCAGCTGGCCGGAACTCAAGGGATGGTCGCAACAGTGGGTGAAGCACATAGGGACGGTGTTTCACCTGAATCATCAGAGGGTGTGCTACCGGCAAGGTTCGGAAGGATTCACCGAAGCGGACCAGAGGTTGCGAAAAGCCATCGCTGCGATGCAACGAAAACGCGACGGACAGCTACGTCAGCAGAGGATGGATGCCGAATGCACCGCGGTGTTGAAAAGCCTAAAGAGCCACTGGGAAGGCTTGAAGGTTTTTGTCGATCATCCGCATATCCCCATGGACAACAGTGAGGCGGAGAGGAGGATGCGCGGCCCGGCGCTGGGCAGAAAAAACTACTATGGCTGCGGGTCGATCTGGAGCGCTGAGCTTACTTCCTCTCTGTTCAGTACTTTTCAGACCCTGCTGAAGTGGAACATCAATCCCCGAATCTGGCTGCTTGAGTATCTGAGTGCCTGTGCGCACGCCGGGGGTGTGCCGCCGCAAGAGCTTTCCCCGTTCCTTCCCTGGAAGATGTCCGAAGCGCAACGAAAGCGCATGAAGTTGAAGCGCATACGAGGAGATCCGTAATCAAAGACACATGAGATATTGTGGTAGAGAGTTCACAGAGTCCGAACTTCGGATGATTCGACAGATCATTGCCGAAGATCCGAACAGAACCCGAACCGATATTTCGCACCTTCTGTGCCGGACCTTTAATTGGTACAAGCCCGATGGCGGATTAAAAGACATGAGCTGCCGGGTTGTACTGTTGCGGATGCAGAAGGATGGGCTGATCCGCCTCCCACCTCCTCGCACCAAAAACGGCAACGGCACCCGCTATGAGCGCAGAACTGCTGCCGCAGAGCCCGGCCTGCCGATTGTCGTTGACTCTGAGAGCTTTGTTGAGCTTCACCTCAATGTCGTAGCAACCCGTAAGGAATCGGCGTTGTGGAATGAGTATATTGCCCGCTACCATTATTTGGGCTACAACGCGCTTCCGGGAGCACAGCTACGCTACCTGATCCGTTTTCAAGGCCAAGAGCTCGCCTGCTTGGGGTTTGGCGCATCAGCCTGGAAAGTGGCACCCCGCGATCGGTTTATTGGCTGGACCCATGAGCAGAGAAAACGCAACCTCTACTTGGTGGTCAACAACGCTCGCTTCCTGATTCTTCCTTGGGTGCACTCACCAAACCTTGCTTCCAAGATCCTCTCTCTGCTCGCGAAGAGACTTCCTGAAGATTGGCAAATTCGCTATGGCTATCGACCCGTCCTACTGGAGACATTTGTAGAATGTGACCGATTCCGAGGTACATGCTACAAAGCAGCCAATTGGATACATGTGGGGATCACTAAGGGACGCGGAAAGTTGGATGTAAAAAAGCAATATGCGTTGCCCAAGAAAGATATATTGCTTTATCCATTGGTAAAGAAGTTTAGAGATTACCTGTGTTCGTGATCTAATTTTTTAGCTTCGTACCTGACGGGTTAAACGAATATTTACGAATGGGGTATTCTATGTCTTTGGCCTGGCAAGAAATAATCGACTGCTGAAGCGTCTTCACAAAGAGCTGAAAAAGGTACGCAAGCGCTACTACGAAGACTGCCAGCCCAAGAGGATCTACAAGGATTTCACCTACCGGACCCTGGACAGCTGGTCTCGCAGTCGGCGGGTAATCGGAAAAGCGGAGTATCTTGCCAAAGGAGAGAATCCCCGGTTCATCGTCACGAATCTGCTTCGCACTGAGATTGCTGCCGGGCAACTGTATGAGGATGTGTACTGTGCTCGGGGCGACATGGAGAAACGCGTCAAAGAGCAGCAGCTGTATCTGTTTTCCGATCAGACCTCTTCGGCGACCATGCAGGCCAATCAACTGCGTTTGTACTTTTCCTCACTCGCGTATGTACTGATGAATGAATTGAGAACGCGGGTACTGCAGGATACGGAGTTTGCCAAAGCCCAGTGCCACACCATTCGACTGAAACTCTTGAAGATCGGCGCCCAGGTGCGCGTCAGCGTACGTCGCATTTATCTAAGCTGCGCTTCCAGCTATC
>Ga0307426_1002313_pt1 | contig 11931 bp, 10 predicted proteins | sample SalMarWE160340MG_FD_202165 | JGI IMG/M metagenome (GOLD analysis project Ga0307426, IMG submission 202165) | Salt marsh sediment microbial communities from the Plum Island Ecosystem LTER, Massachusetts, United States - WE1603-40 | ecosystem: Environmental > Aquatic > Marine > Intertidal zone >... | reverse complement strand
AGGTTCGCGCTCAGAGACGTCCCCCGGCATCGGGCGCTGGCATTCCTGATGTCCGGCCGCACCGTGGAAGTGGACGACGCGATGGCGCTCAACCTGTGCGACGGAGCGGTGGGCGGCGATCGGATCGATCTGCTGGTGGCCTCGCTGGCCCAGGCCGCAGGAGCCGACGATGTGGGCGGCGCCATCGAAGCGGTGCTGGCGAACGAATTCGTCGCCCCCGGGGAAGCGCGCTTCGTCAAGGGGTGCGACGGGGTGCAAGCCCAATTTGCCGCGCCCGATCCGGCCGGATTGCTGGCGGCGCTCGACAAGGCAGCCGAGGCGGATGCGCAGGGATTCGCCGGATCGCTGGCGTCCCAAATGCGGCAGGGCTGTCCGACGTCACTGGCGGCCAACTGGATCGGCTACCTCGCCGCGCTCGATCTGGGCTCCCTGGCCGCGGTTCTGGACGCCGATCTCGAACTGGCGGTCCACATGGTCGCGCGGCGGGATTTCGCCGAAGGGGTGCGCGCCGTCCTGATCGACAAGGACCGATCGGCGAGTTGGCACCCGGCCGGGATCGAAACTGTCGATCTCGATGCCCTCAGGGCGGTGGCCCGGTCCGGTATTGCGCGCCGATGAGCGGCGCCGCGAGGCTTCGCCACTGCCGTGCCCCGGCATTGACACCCGGTCGCGGTTTTGTCCAACTGGACGCCTCTGGGGGCGCCAGATAGCGATCGAAACGCAAGGGGCGGGGGAGTGGCTGGGCAGCCGATCATCGAGGTCAGTTCGGTCTCCAGGCATTTTGGCGGCGTCCGGGCGGTCGCCAATTGCTCGCTCGATGTCGCGCGCGGTTCGATCACCGGACTGATCGGGCCGAACGGGGCCGGCAAGACGACGCTGTTCGATCTGGTGGCCGGCAATCTGATGCCCGACAGCGGACGGATTGTCCTCGATGGCGAGGATATCACCCGCCTCAAGCCGCATGAGCGGTTCGCCCGGGGGCTCCTGCGCACCTTCCAGATCGCCCACGAATTTTCCAACATGACGGCGCTCGAAAACCTCATGGTGGTCCCGGGCGGACAGGCGGGCGAGAGCCTCGTCGAAACCTGGTTCTACCCCGCTCGGGTGGCCGCGACGGAATCGGAACTGCGCGCCAAGGCCCTCGAAGTCATCGAGTTTCTGCGCCTCGGACCGGTTCAGTACGAGCTGGCGGGCAATCTGTCGGGGGGCCAGAAGAAGCTTCTGGAGCTGGGCCGCACGATGATGGTCGACGCCAAGGCGGTGCTGCTCGACGAGGTGGCGGCCGGCGTCAACCGGACCCTGCTCAAGGACCTCACGGCCAACATCAAGCGCATGAACGAGGAGCTGGGCTACACCTTCTTCGTCATCGAGCACGACATGGACCTGATCGCGGAGCTCTGCAATCCGGTGATCGTGCTGGCCCAGGGGGAGGTTATCGGCGAAGGCCAGATGGCCGAACTGCGCCGCGATCCGCAGATCATCGAGGCCTATTTCGGCGGCAGCCTGGAGGCTGCCTCGTGAGCCTGATCGAGTTGACCAACGTGCACGCCGGATATGGCGGCGTGCCCATCCTGAACGGCGTGGATCTCAGCATCGATCCGTCCGATATCGGGGTGATCGTCGGCCCCAACGGGGCCGGCAAGTCGACCATGCTCAAGGCGATCTTCGGTCTTCTGGAGATTTCCGAGGGGACGGTGACCTTCGCGGGTGCCGACATCACCGACGCCGAACCGGACGCGCTGGTGCCGAAGGGGCTCAGCTACGTTCCGCAGGAATTCAATGTCTTCACCTCGATGACGGTCGAGGAAAATCTGGAGATGGGCGCCTACATCCGCCGCGACGACTTCTCTTCGACCATGGCGTCGATCTACGACATGTTCCCGCCGCTGGCCGAACGGCGGCGGCAGAAGGCCGGCGAGCTTTCGGGGGGACAGCGGCAGATGGTCGCCATGGGCAGGGCCCTGATGTCGAAGCCGATCCTGCTGTTGCTCGACGAGCCGAGCGCCGGGCTGAGCCCGCGCTACATGCAGGAGGTTTTCGACCAGATCATGCGGGTCAATCGCGCCGGGGTGGGTATTCTCATGGTCGAGCAGAATGCCAGGCAGGCCCTGGGCTTCGCCACCCGAGGCTTCGTGCTCGCCAACGGCATGAACCGGTTCACCGGCACCGGCCAGGAGCTGCTCGAAGATCCCGAGGTCGCGCAGGCGTTCCTGGGCGGATAGGGCGCGGCGATGAACGATTTCATCTTCTTCATCAACAAGGTGCTGGTCGTCGGGACGGTGCAGGGCTCGATCTATGCGCTCGGCGCGGTGGGGGTGACGCTGATCTTCGGGATCCTCCGGTTCGCGCATTTCGCGCATGGCGACATGATGACGATGGGGGCGTTCATCGCCTACGCACTGGCGACCATCGCGGCGGCGCTGGGCATCCAGACCTTCTGGCCGACCGGATTCATCGTGCTGCCGCTGGCGATCCCGATCACCTTTGCGGCGGCGCTGGTCATCGACCGCGCCTTCTACCGGCCGCTCAGGGAGCGCGGCGCCAAGCCGGTGACGCTGCTGATCGCCTCGATCGGCGTAACGCTGATGCTGCAGGGGCTCATTCGACTGTTCGGCGGCGTGCAGCCCTTGAGCTTCTTCGAGAACGAGACCAAGGAGCTGTTCCGCGTCACCCTTCCCCTGGAAGGGGCCAACCGGCCGATCACCTTTTCCGAGCCACAATTGCTGTTGATCGCGGCCACGGTGATTTCGGTGGTGGCGCTGCACCTGTTCCTGACGCGCTCGCGGCTGGGCAAGGGCATGCGCGCGATGGCCGACAATCCGGATCTGGCACGGGTGTCGGGCATCAACACCGACCAGGTGATCCGGGCGACCTGGATCATCGCCGGGTCGCTGGCGTGCATCGCCGGCACCATGCTGGCCCTCGACGTGTCCCTGAAGGCCGATCTGGCGTTCAACATTTTGCTGGCGATCTTCGCGGCCGCCATCGTCGGCGGGCTCGGGCATGCCTACGGGGCGATCGCGGGCGGATTTCTTGTCGGGTTCTCGGAGACGCTGGCGGTGTTCAACTGGGCGATCCTGCTCCGGCCGTTCAAGGACGCCATCCCGTGGGAGGTGCCGGCAGACCTCTCGATCGTGCCCACCGAGTACAAGCTGACGGTGGCCTTCGTCATTCTGGTGCTGGTGCTGCTGTTTAGGCCCACCGGCATCTTCCGGGGGGCCTCGACATGATGGGCGCCCGCGAGTGGCTGATGCTGGCCGGACTGGCGGTCCTGATCGTCTTGGTCGGGATGTGGTTCAAGGTCCCCACCACCATCCAGATTCTCATCACTGCGTTGGCCTACGCACTGATCGCGCTCGGGCTCAACGTACAGTGGGGCTATGGCGGGCTGTTCAATTTCGGGGTCATGGGATTTGTGATGCTCGGCGGCTACGCAACGGTGCTCGTCGGCTATGACGTCAACCCCGACTTCTGGGGCTCCGAAGGCCCGGTGATGCTGGCGCGCGCACTGCTGGCGGCGGCGATCGGCGCGGCGCTGATTCTGGCAACGATGCAGGTACACCGGATCGGGATCAAAGGCCGGCTGCGGACCTTCCTGCTCATCGTCGCCTGGGCGATCGCCTATTTCGGATACCGCTCCCAAGTCGACCCGGCCGCGGTCTATATCGAACGGGAAGCCGGTTTCGTTGGTGGGTTGGGGTTGCCAGTCCTCATCGGCTGGGTCGTCGGGGGGGTGCTCGCGGGGGCAGTCGGGTTTCTCATCGGCAAGATCTGCCTGGGGCTGAGGACCGATTATCTTGCCATCGCAACGATCGGCATCTCCGAGATCGTCCGGGCGCTGATGAAGAACATGGACTGGCTGACCCGCGGGACCCTCACCGTCTCGCCGATCCCTTGGCCGGTACCGCAACAGCAGGACGTCGTGGCGATGGGCGTGACGAACGACACCCTGGCGCTCAGTGTGTCGCGCTCGATGTATCTGGTGGTTACCCTCGTCGTCATCGCCGTCCTCTACGTGCTCTTGCAGCGGGCCTATTACGGGCCGTGGGGCCGGATGATGCGGGCGATCCGCGACAACCACGTGGCGGCGGCCTCGATGGGCAAGAACGTAAAGCGCCGGCAATTGGAGATCTTCGTCATCGGGTCGGTGCTGATGGGGATCGGCGGGGCGATCCTGACCGGCTACGTGCAGCTTTACGATCCCAGCAGTTTTCAGCCGATCAATTACACTTTCATTGTCTGGGTGATGGTCATCGTCGGGGGCGCCGGCAACAATCTGGGGGCGCTGTTTGGTGGCGTCTTGATCATTCTGATCTGGAACATCTCCGATCCGCTGTCGCAGCTGTTGTTTTTGGAGCTCAATGACGGCCTGGCGGCTGCCGGGCTGCCGACGATTGATAACGTCGAAGTGCGTGCCCTGCAGATGCGGGTGTTCGTACTCGGGCTGGTGATCGTGCTGGCGCTGAGATACGCGCCGAAGGGCCTGATCCCGGAACGCATTCGGAGCCGGGAAGAGCCCGAGCAGTCCACCCGCGCATGAAAAAGCCCGGGATCGCTCCCGGGCTTTGCGCTTGCTCGGGTCGGCAGCCTACATCGCTACGTCAACCTCGACCCAGGTGCCGCCCTGGACCACCATCTCGAAGATGGTGCCGGCGACGTCGCCATATTCGTCGAAGTCGAGGTTGCCCGTGGCACCCTCGTAGTTGACGTCGCCGCCATCGGCCAGGATCGCTTTGGCCTTCTCCCATTCGCCGGGCAGGATCACCTCGCCGGGCGGGCCGGCCACCTCCCTGAGCGCGGCGCTCAGTCCGTCGCGGGACGCCGAGCCGTTCTTCTCGATCGCCAGCGCCAGCAGGAAGCCGGCGTCGTAGGCCTGCGAAGCGTAGATCGCCGTCGGATCGATACCGGCCGCGGTGGCCTGCTCATTGAACAAGTCCGCGCCGGCAATCTGCGGCGCCCCCGGCTTGGTGCCGATCATGCCCTCGACAAGGCTGGTGTCGATGCCGGTGAACAGATCGTCGGAGATCATGCCGTCGGCACCGATGAACTGCAGGAAGTCTCCACTCTCGGTGGCTTGCCGGAGCATCGTCTGTCCGGAACCCTGGGCGTAGGTGATCAGCACTAGGTTGGTGGAGCCGGAGGCGGCCAGCGAGCCGAGCTCGGCGCGATAGTCGGCCTTGCCCTCCTCATGCGCCTCGTTGGCCATCACCGAACCGCCGAGGTCGGTGTAGGCGGCCGCGAGCGCATCCGCCAGGCCCTTGCCATAGTCGTTGTTGACATAGGCGATGGCGATGTCCTCGATGCCCTTGCCCATAAGCAATCGCGCCAGCACCTGCCCCTGATAGGCGTCCGAGGGAGGCGTCCGGAAAAACAGGTCGTTGTCTTCGATGGTCGTCAGGGCCGGATTGGTTGCCGAAGGCGAGATCATGACCGTATTGGTCGGGACCGCCACCGTGTTGATCGACGAGGTGGTATCGCCGGTGCACATCGGGCCCACGAAGGCGAGCACGCCTTCGGTGTTGACCAATCGGTCGGTCGTATTGGCGCCGGTGGTCGGTTCGCAGGCGGTGTCACCCTGGATGATTTCGATCTGTTGCCCGTCCAGAAGACCGCCCTGTTCGTTGACCTGGGCCCAGGCCAGTTCGGCGCCCGCTCCGATCGGCGGTGCCAACGCCTCCAGCGGTCCGGTGAACGCCAGAACGATCCCCAGTTTTACGGTCTGGGCCTGGGCCGGCGCCACGAGCATGGCGGCGGCCAGTGCCGAGGTCAGAATCAATGCTTTTTGACGCATGGTTTCCCTCACTGTTGAGATCTTCGCGCGCTCCGCCAGCCTTCCCCGGCCGGTCGGGACGTCGCTGGTTATTCGGCGCCACACGGGGCGCCGCTGCGGCAAGCATTGCCGATTTTGCCTTTGGAGTCACCCGTTTCGTGCCTTCGCTGCGGCCCGCCGAAGGCGAAACCGCCGTCAACCCTAACGCCCGTTGGTCCGAATTCGCCGCGGCGGCGCTGGCTTGCGCGGGACGGGGGGGTCTGCGAGGTTCGGCGGGATTTTTGTGCTGTGAATTGGATTGCGAATGTGATTGGAGGCAGGTTTGGCGCCAGCGCGCTGATCGCGGCGGTGGGGCTGATCGGGCTGGCCGCCGGCGCGCCGGGCCAGGAGGCGGGAAGCGGCCTTCAGCCGGTCGAGGAGGTCGCCTCGCTGTGCGGCAGCCGCGAGATTACCATCGCGGAGATGCCGTGGCCGTCCGCCGCGATCCTGGCGCATATCCATTCGATCGTCCTGTTCGAGCAAATGGGGTGCGCGGCGCGGGTCGTGAGCGGCGACACCGCCTCGACCGGCTCGTCGATGGCGACCACCCAGCAGCCGGCGATCGCCCCGGAATTGTGGATCTCGCGGATCTCGGAGATCTGGAATTCGGCAACCAGCGCCGGCAGCGTCCGGCCGGTCGCCAACACCTATCTTGGCGGGCCGATGGAAGGCTGGTTTGTTCCCGGTTTCGTCGCCGAGGATCATCCGGAACTCACCTCCGCCACCCAGCTGTCGCCGCTGCGCGCCATCTTCCAGGATGAGACCCGTTCGCGGTTCGTCAGCTGCCCGGCCGACTGGGCATGCTCGATCATCAACGCCAACCTGATGCGCGCCTTCCATATCAATATCGTCTACGAGGCCCAGGTTCCCGCCGACCGGTTCGAACTCGACCGTATCCTGGCGCAGGCGATCTCGCGCCGGCAGCCGATCGTGGTCTATTACTGGCAGCCCAACGCCGCGATCAGCCAGTTCGCACTCAAGCCCCTGGATTTGGGTCGCTACAACGCCGATGCCTGGCCGTGCCTGGCGATGGAAGAGTGCAACCGGCCGCTGCCGTCGGCGTTTCCGCCCGAGCCGGTGGTGATCGCGATCGCGCAGTGGCTGCAGGACGAAGCGCCGTTGGTGGTCGACTATCTGCAGCAGGCGATCATGCCGCTCGAGGAGATGAACCGACTCTTGGCGATGCTCAACGAAGAGGGCAGCTCGCCGGCCGAGATTGCCCGGACCTTCTACGACACAAGAGAAGAGGTCTGGCGCGCCTGGCTGCCGGAGAGCCTCAAATAACCCTGCCGCCGGGTCCGTCGGAGGCGCCCGCGGCAAGCATTCCCAAAGTACATAGCGAACAGCCTAAAGATATACTTGAGAAGCACTTTTTCTACTCTGTCGAGGTCGTAAATAACCAAAAAATATACAGAAAAATGGCGGGACACGGCGATCCCGATAATTCTGGCCCCCATCTGCTTGCAATTTGCGGGCGTATGAGGAATTTTGTTCCAGTCCATGGAAATCCTCAACTACGCCATCGACAACTGGGATCTGATCCTCCTTCGCACCGGCCAACACGTCCAGATTGTCGGTGTGGCGGTCGCTCTGGCGATTCTCACGGGTGTGCCGATCGGCATCCTTATCACCCGCTCCGAACAGGTTGCGCAGACGGTCCTGTACGTCGCCTCGGTGATCATCACCATCCCCTCGATCGCCCTGTTCGGGATGATGATCCCGGTGTTGTCGCTGATCCACCAGGGGATCGGCTACCTGCCGGCGGTGATCGCGGTGCTGCTCTATTCACAGCTGCCGATCATCCGCAACACCTATACCGCCATCACCAACGTTGATCCGGCGCTGCGCGAGGCGGCGCGCGGCATGGGGCTGACACCGATGCAGCGGCTGCGCGAGGTCGAGCTGCCGCTGGCGGTTCCGGTGATCATGGCCGGGGTGCGGGTGGCGGTGGTGATGAATATCGGGGTCACCGCGATCGCCGCCTATATCGGCGCGGGGGGCCTTGGCGCCTTCATTTCCCGCGGCATCTCGCAGACCGATCCGCGCCAGCTCGTCACCGGCGCGATCGCGGTGGGCGTGTTGGCGGTCGTCGCCGACTACGCGCTGCTGGGACTGCAGTGGCTGTTGACCTCGCCGGGGCTCAGACAAACCGCAAGGGCGACCACATGATCCGGCTCGAGAACGTCACCAAGGTGTTTGCCGGCTCCACCGAGCTGGCCGTCGACCATGTGTCCATGGAGGTCCCCGAAGGGGAGATCTGCGTGCTCCTGGGCCCGTCCGGCTGCGGCAAGACAACGACGATGAAGATGGTCAACCGGCTCATCGAGCCGACATCGGGCAAGATCTTCATCGACGACAAGGACACCAATGACTACGACCCGGTGCAGCTGCGCCGGACGCTCGGCTACGTCATCCAGCAGATCGGGCTGTTTCCCAACAAGACGATCGAAGACAACATCTGCATCGTCCCCGACATTCTGGGCTGGGACAAGACGAAGTCACGGGCCCGGGCGGCGGAGCTTCTGGAGTCGGTGGCGCTCGACCCGGCCATTTTTCTCAAGCGCTACCCCAAGGAGCTCTCCGGCGGCCAGCAGCAGCGCATCGGCGTCTTGCGCGCCATCGCCGCCGACCCGCCGGTGCTGCTGATGGACGAGCCGTTCGGCGCCATCGATCCGATCAACCGGGCCATCATCCAGGACGAGTTCCTGAAGATACAGGCGACGCTGAAGAAGACCATCATGTTCGTCAGCCACGACATCGACGAGGCGGTCAAGATGGCCGACCGCATCGCCATCTTCACCCAGGGGCGGCTCGTCCAATACGACACCCCCGACGAGATTCTGGCCAATCCGAAGAACCGGTTCGTCTCCGATTTCGTAGGCTCCGACCGCACGCTGAAGCGCCTGCAGCTGGTCACGGTGGGCGAGGCGATGATGGCGGAGCCGCCAAGCGTCACCGCCCAGGACAGTCTCGAGACGGCCGCCGAACGGATGGACGAGCACGGCCACACCGCCATCGTCATGGTCGGCCCGAACGGGCGGGCAAGGGGCTTTGTCGAACTCGATACCGCCGGGTCGCGGAAGGGCAAGGTCGGCGAAAATCACGAGGCGCTGCCCACCACGATTGACGTGAAAGAGAACCTGCGCACCGCCGTTTCGACCATGTTCCGGCACGACGTGACCTGGCTCGCCTGCGTCGACGATGACGGCCACTACAAGGGATACGTGTCGCTGCGCGGCATCACCCACCTGCTCGGCGAGGCCCAGAAGCATGGATGACGCGATGGTCACCGCGGGCCTTCAGCGCGCCTGGCGCAATGTGCTGCTGGTGGCGGTGTTCGTCATGGGCGCCTGGGCCTGGCAAAGCGAGATGCTGCCCGCGATCTTCGACCGCTGGGACGACGTCGTCTTTCTCGCCCGCCAGCACATCGCGCTGGTGGCGATCTCGGGCGGGTTGGCGGTCGCGGTGGGCATCCCGCTGGGGGTGCTGCTCACCCGCCCCGCCTTCAAGCGCTACGGCGACACGGCGCTGCAGGTGCTCAATATCGGCGCGACGGTGCCGACCCTGGCGGTGCTGGCGCTGTCGATGAGCGTGCTCGGGATCGGCGACCGACCGGCGATCTTCGGCCTGTTCGCCGTCACATTGCTGCCGATCGTCGCCAACACGCTGGCCGGCATAAGGGCGGTGCCGCCGCATCTGATCGAAGCGGCCAGCGGCATGGGCATGAGCGGGGCGCAGATTTTGCTCACCGTTGAGCTTCCGAACGCATTGTTTGTCATTTACGCCGGCATCCGCACGGCGCTCGCGATCAACGTCGGCACGGTGCCGCTGGCGTTTCTGATCGGCGGCGGCGGGCTCGGCGAACTCATCTTCAGCGGCATTGCTCTGAACGAATTCGGCATGATGCTGGCAGGCGCGATCCCTACCGCGCTGCTGGCGATCGTGGTCGATTTCGTCATGAGCCAGATGCAGTTGTGGACCATCCCACGGGGCGTCAATCCAATGCGCTGAAAGGCGCCGGCGCGGGTGGGAAACCTGAAACTCGAAGGGAGAACAGTCAAATGAAACGGATCATGCAAATCCTCGCGGCGGCGGCGATCGGCATCGCCATGGCGGCGACCGCTCAGGCGCAGACCATCGTCGTTGGCGGCAAGAACTTCACCGAGCAGCTGTTGCTCGCCGAAATGACAACGCAGCTGCTGCAGGCCAACGGCTACCAGGTCGACAAGCGCGACGGCATGGGCTCGCAGGTCGTCCGCGATGCCCAGGTCAACGGGCAGGTGGACGTGTATTGGGAGTACACCGGCACCTCGCTGGTGACCTACAACAAGGTCTCCGAGCGCATGGACGCCGACCAGACCTACATGACGGTCAAGCAGATGGACGCCGAGCAGGGGCTGACCTGGCTCAATCCGTCCAACGCCAACAACACCTACGCGCTGGCCGTCAGGGGCTCCGACGAGGCGACCGACGGGATCAATTCGCTTTCCGACCTCGCCGCGTCCTACAACGAAGGCGGCGGGCTGGTGATGGCGGTGAACGCCGAATTCCCGCAGCGGCCGGACGGACTGCCGGGGCTCGAGGAAGCCTACGGGTTCGCGACCACCCGCGCCGATCTCAAGGCGATGGATTCCGGCCTCACCTATCAGGCGCTCAACGAGGACCAGGTCGACATCGCGCTGGTGTTTGCGACCGATGGGCGGATCGCCGCCTTCGACTTCCGGGTGCTGGCGGACGACAAGGGGTTCTTCCCGAACTATGCGATCGCCCCGGTGGTGCGCACCGAAACCCTGGAGGCCAACCCCGGGCTGGCCGACCTTCTCAATTCCATGTCGGCGGTTATCGACGACGCCACGATGCAGGCGCTCAACGCCCGCGTCGATGTCGACAAGGAGTCGATCGAGGACGTCGCGCAGAGCTTCCTCAGCGACAACGGCCTGATCTAGAAGCTGATCCGACCACTCCCGGCCTCCATGGCCGGGGGTGGTTCCGCTACCGCGTGAGGGTGCGGCGCACCGCGTCCTGCCAGCCGGCATATTTGTCGCGCGCCCATTGCGGCGACTTCATCGGCTCGAAGCGCCTGTCGAGAGACCAGGTCTCAGCCATTTCGGCCGGCCCGGGGCACAGCCCGACCTGCAACCCGGCGAGATAGGCGGCGCCCATCGCCGTCGTTTCGGCGACCGTCGGCCGGTCCACGGGCGCCTGCAGGATGTCGGCGAGGAACTGCATCGCCCAGTCCGAGACGCTCATGCCGCCGTCGACCCTCAAAACCGTCGCTTCGTCGGCAGGGAAATCGGCCTGCATGGCGTGCATCAGATCGCGGGTCTGGTAGCCCACCGATTCAAGCGCCGCCTTCGCCAGCTCGTTGGGGCCGGTGGCGCGGGTGAGCCCGAACAGGGCCCCGCGGGCCTCCGCGTCCCAGTAGGGCGCCCCCAACCCGACGAAGGCGGGCACCAGATAGACCTGCTGGCCGGCGTCGGCCTTGGACGCCATCTCGCCGACCTCCTCGGCCGCGTAGATGATGCCGAGCCCGTCGCGCAGCCACTGCACCGTGGCCCCCGCGACGAAGATTGATCCTTCCAGCGCGTAGGTTGTCACCCCGCCGAGCCGGTAGCAGATGGTGGTCAACAGGCGGGAATTGGAGGCAATTGCCTTCTCTCCGGTATTGAGAACCGCGAAGCAGCCCGTCCCGTAGGTGGATTTGAGCATGCCCGGCTCGAAGCAGGCCTGACCGATTGTCGCGGCCTGTTGGTCGCCGGCCACGCCGGCGATCGGCACGGCGGCGCCGAAGACGTCCGGGTCGGTGGTCCCGAAATCGGCGGCGCAGTCGCAAACCTCGGGCAGGGCGCCCGCCGGCACCGAGAAGAGGTCCATCAGCGCCGCGTCCCAACGCCCCTCGTGGATGTCGTAAAGCATTGTCCGGGCGGCGTTGGTGGCGTCGGTCAGGTGCCGCGTGCCGCCGGTCAGGCGCCAGATCAGCCAGCTGTCGACGGTGCCGGCCATCAGGTTGCCGGCGGCGGCGAGGGCGCGCACCGGCTCGGAATTCTCCATCAGCCAGCCGAGCTTGGAGGCCGAGAAATAGGGGTCGAGCAGCAGCCCGGTCTTTTGGGTGATCGCCTCCT
>Ga0307426_1002312_pt1 | contig 11937 bp, 14 predicted proteins | sample SalMarWE160340MG_FD_202165 | JGI IMG/M metagenome (GOLD analysis project Ga0307426, IMG submission 202165) | Salt marsh sediment microbial communities from the Plum Island Ecosystem LTER, Massachusetts, United States - WE1603-40 | ecosystem: Environmental > Aquatic > Marine > Intertidal zone >... | reverse complement strand
GTCGAACGGCTGGTCTACGAGAATATCGGCGAGGAGCTGATCGAGTTGATCGAGAGCGCGCCTTCCATCTCGGCGGAAGTGCAGCGGGAGATCGCCGACACCAGGAATGTCGCCGCCTGCGCGCAGCTGGCGGCGCGCGCCGACCTCGACCGCGGCGTCGTGGCCAAGCTGTTCGCGATGAACTCGCGGACCGTCTACCGGGCGCTGGTCGCCAACAAGCGGCTTTCCTTCGTCGGCGCCTATCTCGGCGCGGTATGCCGGGCGGCGCGCATGGATGCCGAGGTCGCCCGTTCGCTCGCCGCCCGGACCGACATCGACAAGGCAATGCTGGCGCCGGCCTTCTTCCATCTCGAGGAGCCCGACCGGCTGCAGATGCTCAACGCCTACTCGGCCCGCCGCATTCCGGAGACGGCGCTCCGGCGCACCTACGAGCAGCTATCGGTGGCGACCCCGGAGCTCTGCCGCGCCCTGATGAAGCTCTACCAGGCCAACCGCCGGCCCGAGATCACGCGGCTGTTCGGCCAGATCACCGGCCTGGACGAGGTGCGCTGCGGTGAGATCGCCCACGACACCGGCGGTGCGGCGTTGTTCGTGGTGCTCAGGGCCTTCGGCTGCGAGGCCGCCGACGGGCTGAGGGTTCTGGTGCACGCGACCGGCCATCAGCCGGGGGACTCGAGGCGTCTTGCCGACTACGCGCGCCTGTTCGAGACCCTCAGCGTCGATTCGATGGTCTTTGTGATGGGCGTGTGGCGCGGCGAGGCGGACCTGTTGTCCATGGCGCGGCCGGAATACCGGCCGGTCTCCGCGCCATCCACCCGCACCCCGCAGGCCGGCGAGGGCCACTCCGACGTCGACCGCGCCATGGCCGCCATGCAGCGGATCGTCTCGACGGCCGGCTGAGGGCGCCGCATCCCGTCCTAGCCCCCCGACGCGTCGGCCAGGGCAATCCCGTAGTCCCCGTCCCGCGCTTCCAGGGTAACCACCCACAGGTCCGGATCGAACTCGGCTTCGCGGCGAATGCGTTCGCGCACCGTTTGCGGGGCTTCGCGATCGAAGCGGCACGCGAAAAGCCGGTCGCCATCGTCCCCTGCCGCCACCGCGGGCGCCGGCACGAACAGCGAAACGGTGCCGTTGAGGTGGTCCACCTCGACCCAGATCTGGCCGGCGGCCGGATCGCCCCGCCGGCTGACGACGCATATCCGGCCGACAGAATCGTGCCGCCGGACGAACCCGGAAACCCAGATTTCGGAGCGCAGCCGCGCCATCGTCAGAGGCTGGCGTTTGCCGCCTGCAGCATGTCGATGAGTTCCGGGGTGACCTCGCCGGTCACCGGGTAGTTGTTGAACACTTCGAAGTTGCGGATCGCCCTGGCGGTCGCCTCGCCGGCGATGCCGTCGATTTCGCCGTGCAGGAACCCCAGGGACGCCAGGCCGCGCTGCACGGCGGCGACGAATTCGCGCTGCGGATCCGGTTCGGACGCCGGCGGCAGGTGGCTCGCCGAGCGGGCGATTTCGGCCAGCGGATCGGAAGCCGGTGTGCGGCTCGGGGCCGCCACCGGGGCGACGGGCTGAGGCGGCACCAGGGAGATCGGCCGCCGGATCTGGCCGCGCATATAGGCCGCCTCCAGCGCCTCGATTAGTGGGGGCGAGATGGCGCCCGTCGAGACAAGGCCGGCCGATTGCTCGAAGGTCCGTATGGCGGTCGCGGTCACCGGGCCGTAGTAGCCGTCGACCTGGGCATCGAACAGGCCCAGCGCCTTGAGCATGGTCTGGACGCGGAAGGTGTCCCGATTGCCGACCACCTCGCCGGGGAGTTCGAGCGGGGCGACTTCCCTCACGCTCTGGGTCGGGACGGGATCGATGCCGGCCGGCCGGACGGGCGCCGCGCCGAGCTCAGGCAGCACGATCGCGGCGAGCTGGCGTTCGAAGGCGGCCTGTTCGGCGGGGCCGGGAACCCACGGCTCCTGGCCCGACGGCGGCTGCAGGAAGAGCGCGTTGACCAGCGCCCACACATAGCCCGCCGTCACCAGCGCCAGGGTGGTCGAGGTCAGCGGCGCATGGGCGAGCCGCCGGAACACCAGGCGCAGGATGGCCCAGACGCTCCCCAGGATGAGGCTGCGGGAGGCAAACGAATGGTAGATGGCTCTGGCTTGCATGGATGATCCTCAAGCGGTTCTGGGCAGCCGCGACGGGCGGGCTTCGGCGGCGGGCGGCAATTCGGCCGGCGGCTCGGCGCTTTCCGGCGGCTGCACTGCGTCTTCGGGCGGCGCCAGCCGGTTTGCAGTCGGGCCGCTCACCGGCAGCATGACGCTGACGGTGGTGCCGATCCGGGGCCGGGAGGCGACCTTGAGCTGGCCGCCATGCAATTCGACAAGTCCGCGGACGATCGACAGGCCGAGCCCGGCGCCCTCGTATTGGCGGTTCAGGGCACTGTGGGCCTGGAAAAACGGCTCGCCGACACGGGCGATCTCGTCGGGCGCCATGCCGATCCCCTGGTCGACGACCGAGATGACGATGGAGGCGCCGGCAAGCCGCATCTTCACCGTGACGGTGCCGCCTTCGGGGCTGAACTTGATGGCGTTGGAAATCAGATTGAGCAAGATCTGCCGGCAGGCGCGTTCGTCGCCGGACATCGCCGGCAGTTCCGGCGCGATGTCGCGCTTGAAGGCGATCCGCCGCTCCTTGGCCGCGCCCTCCATCATCGACAGGCACGGTTCGACAAGTCCGGCGGGATTGAACCTGTCGAGGTGAAGCTCGAACTTGCCCGCCTCGATCTTCGACATGTCGAGCAGCATCACGATCATCTCGAGAAGATGCTGGGCGGACTGCAGGATCAGTTGGGCGTATTCCTCGTGATCCTCGCTGAGTTCGCCGCCGATGCGGTTGAGCATCATCTCGGTGAAGCCGACGATGGCGTTGAGCGGCGTGCGAAGCTCATGGCCGATTGTGGCGAGGAACCGCGACTTGGTCTCCGAGGCGGCCTCGGCGGCCTCCCTGGCCTTGCGGATTTCCTGTTCGTAGTCCTTGCGCACGGTGACGTCGCGCAACACGGCCACGACTTCGTAGCCGCGCCGGCCGGGGCGGGCGTTGTGGACCGGCGACAGCGACGCCTCGATCCAGAAGAAGGCGCTGACGCCCTCCAGATCGCTGCGCACGCGGATCTCCACCACCCGGGCGAACCCGTGATGGCGCGTCTCGTCGAGGGCGTGCAGGTATTTGGGCCGGTCGAGCACGTGAATGCGTTCGATCAGGCCGTCGCCGGCGAGCTGGTAGCGGCGGCAGCCGAACAGCGCCTCCGACGATTTCGAGATGAACAGCATCTCGCCGGCGGCCGAATAGCGCACCACCGCGTCCTGGATGTTCTCGACAAGGTGGTGGAACGCCTGCACCTGCGAGCGCTGGAAGACGAGGAAGGCGTGCGACAGCCGCCAGGCGGCGAAGGTGACAAGCGACCCGGTGACCACGAAGGTGACCACCGACAGCCAGGCGGCCCACACCTCGCGCATCGGCACGCTGAGGGGAATGACGCCGAAATGCGCCAGGTCCACGAACCCGACGGCCACCGCGGTGGCGCCCCAGGCCAGCCGCTTCTGCGGCAGCTTGGCCAGCAGGACCGCATAGATCGGCGCCAGCAGGATCGTCGCCAGGCCAAAATCGGCAAATCTCGGATGGGCCAGCGAGAACACCACCCCCGCCGCCAGCAGCCCGGCGATGTGAATGGCGGTCACCAGCTCGTCGCGGCCGGCCCGATGCAACCCCAGACAGGCGCCGGCGGTGACCATGACGGCGACGTCCAGGGCCAGCGGCGCGGAAACGCCGGCCGCCTGCAGCCACAGCACGAACGGCAACAGCGCCGCGGAGACCACCAGCGCGAAGATCGAGTTGAGCCACAACGTCGAGCCGCGCAGATTGTCGGGATGGGCGCTGGCACCACGCCAGCTGGAGATGGGTCGCGCGGAGGCCGAATGCTCTTGGCGTTGGCGCATGTTGAGTTGTCCGCAGCGTTGATCGAAACCGCCGTCGCGTTCGACATTTTCACCGATGCCCTAAGAGGGGATTAAGCGCGCAATTCCGGGCATCCCGAGGCCGCCCACAGGCGCCTGAAAGTGGCCAGGTGGTAAATAAACCGTCACCCGCCGGGGGGCCGGAAAGCTGCAATTCTCGTCAAATTTTATCGATTGCCAGCAGGTCCGTTTTACTCGCCGCCCCTAGGGTGCTCATCCGAAGCGCCGGGATATCCGGCAGCGTCATTTGGTGGGCAACTTTCATGGTCTTGTTGCGATCCGCATTCTGGCTGGGCGTCGGCTATCTGGTCGTCACGTCCGGACATCCGGACCTGCAGCGGGCCGGCCAGGATCTCACGGCCGGCGCGCTCCAGGCGGGCGGGTCCCTGATCGCCGAGCAGGCCCTGGCGGGCCAATGCGAAAGCGGCCCATGCACCGAAATCCTTGCCGCAATACTGACCTCCAAAAAGTCGACGGGGCCCCTCGGCTCCGAATTGCAGCAGGACCTCACCCCTGACCTCGTGGCGCCGACACCCCCACCGCGCCCCGAATGGCTGGGGTGAATTAGCAGGAGCCGCGTCACTTCCCCGACGCTACTCCAGACGAGCGGTTCCTGCGCTTGAGCCGTAGATGCACTGTCCCGCGTCTACGGCTCCTTTTTTTTGTCCACTTTGCCCGGCACCGGCGGCGCCTATATAAGTGGCGATCATGCCCCCGGCCGCCATGTCGATCGACGAAGTCTCCGACAACCTCCAGTTTCTGGACGACTGGGAGGACCGGTACCGCTACCTGATCGAGCTCGGGCAGACCCTGGAGCCGCTCACCGGCGAGGAACGCAACCCGGCGACCAAGGTCGAGGGGTGCGTGTCCCGAGTGTGGCTGGTCACCGAGCCCGAGGAGCGGGGCGGCGAGACCATCCTCAGATATCGCGGCGATTCCGACGCCATGATCGTCAAGGGGCTGATGGCGATCCTGATCGCGCTCTATTCTGGGCGCCCGGCGCCCGAGATCGCGGCGACCGACGCCATCGGGTTTTTCGACCGGCTGGGGCTTCGGGAGCACCTGACCACGCAGCGCTCGAACGGGCTGGTGGCCATGGTCCGGCGCATCCGCGGCGACGCCGCGCGGTTGGCGACGGCCCAGGGCCTGCGCTAGCCCTCCTCGAACATCGGCGGCCTGGGGCCCTGGCGCCAGCGGCGCGTCGGCGCCGACGCCCGGCCCTCGGCGAACGGCATCAGGCCGAAGGTATGCGCCACCTGGTCCAGCCCGATGCGCAGCACCAGCTTGGCGCTTCGCTGCGGCCAGCCGCGTTCCGATTCGACCTGTTGCAGTCCCTTGAGAAATCCGCACACGTCGATGACCACGCCCAGGCTGTCCGGCGGCAGGTCCGTTCCCAGCCGCGCCAGCCGCCGCCTGGCATCCGACGCCATGTCCGAGATCGCGGCGCCCGCCCCGGCGCTGTCGGCGCGCTGGCTGGCGACATGATCGGGGGTGTAGTTGGTTGTCGTTCTCGGCGCCAGCGCGGCGCGCTCGACAAGGCGCCGGACGCGCTCCCCCGCCTCGAGATGGTGCGGCAACAAAAACGGCTTGCCCGATCCGCTGCTCAGCGAGGCCAGTTTCCTGAGCGGGCTTTCGGCCTGATTGATCCGCGTGCCGTCCGGGGCGCGCCGGATGTCGCGGTGCTGGTCGGCGAAGCGGTCGGCGTCCGCCAGATGCCGGCGCAACCAGGTCCGCGCCTCGGCGGTCGGGCGGAGCTGCCCGGCGCGTGCCTCGACAAGGCCGGCGGCGACCAGACGGCGGGCGGTCGGGCGGTCGATGCGCGCCGGACGTCCGTCGCCTCTGGCGGCAAATCCGTCATCGGTGGGCGCCGCCGAGCCGGCGGCGATCAGGCGACGCACGAAGCGGACAACCCGCCGCGGTTCGGTGGCGTTCATCGGCCCATCTCCCACCGGCGTTCCCCTGCGGCGGTCCCGGTCACCGCGGCGGCGCGCACCGCCTCCTCCAGGCAGCGGATCTGCAAATCGAAGCCCTTGTCGTCGCGCCGGTTTTCGATCAGCCCGCAGGCATGCGCCGCCGTCGTACGGTCCCGGGCGAAGGTGTGGGCGGTCTCGGTGAGCGTGGCGCCGAGGTCGACATGGATCAGATACATGGCGATCTGGCGCGCCAGTGCCGCCCGGGCGTTGGCGCGGGTCGGACACATCAGCTCCGTGAGCTGCACCCGGCAGGCGGCACGCACCAGATCGAGGACCGCATTGAAATTGGCCGCCGGCGCGGGGGCCGCCAAAATCGCCGGCCATCGCTGGCCCTCGGTTTTCGTTCCCCCATCACCAGGCCGCTTCGACATCGGGCGCCTCCCATCGCACTATATGACAATATTCCTATAGCGCGAAACGCCCCCAGCGGGGATAACTTTGTTGCGAATGCCTTCAAGCGCCTAAAAACAAGGCCGCCCCGAAGGGCGGCCCGGTTCTGGATCGCATCGATTCGGTGTTATTTGCGGCGCTTGCGGCCCAGTCCCATCTTCTTGGCCAACGCCGAACGGGCGGCGGCGTAGTTGGGCGCCACCATCGGATAGTCGAGGGGCAAACCCCACTTCTCCCGATACTGCTCGGGGGTCAGATCGAAGTGGGTGCTCAGGTGCCGCTTGAGCGACTTGAACTTCTTGCCGTCCTCCAGACACACGATGTACTCCGGGGTGACCGACCGCTTGACGGAGACTGCGGGCTTGCGCGCCTCGGCGGCCGGCATCTGTTGGCCCGACAGGCCCGACAAGGCGCCATAGACATCGGTGATGAGCTTCGCCAGGTCCGTCTGGGAGACGGAATTGTTGGAGACGTAGGCGCTCACGATGTCGGTACACAAATCGACCAGATCGGATTTCATCATGGCCGAGTCGACTTGCATCTGTTCGTTCATTTTGCGTTTCCCGATTCTTTTGGTGCTTGCGCACACTTCATGCAAAGTGATTACGGCATTTTATGTTATTGCCAAATTCGGACTCAACCCCGTCGCGCAAATAAACCTTGGACAATTCATCGCACCCGAGAAAGAAAGCAGACTTTCCTAATCCGCTCCGTCCGGGCTGTCCGCTTCCAGATCGTTGATGTGGGTGATCGCGGCGGGCTTGTAGCCGGCGGTGTAGGCGGCGCGCGCCAGCAGATGCGCGGCCACCGGCGCGGTCAGAACCAGGAAGGTCACGCCGGCCAGTGCGCGCAGCGCCACGGCCGCGTCCAGGGCGTAGATGGCGATGGCGATCAGGGCCAGGCCGGCGCCCAGGGTACCGGCCTTGGAGGCGGCATGCATGCGCGTATAGAGATCCGGCAGCCTGAGGATGCCGATCGCCGCCAGGAAGCTGAACAGCGCCCCGACGATCAGCAAGGCGCCGGCGATATAGGCGGCGGTTCCTTCCATCATCGTTGCGACTCCCGGTTGTGGTTGGCTTCGTTGCCCGAGCGGATGCGCCAGCTCTGCAGCACGAAGCGGGCGAAAGCGATGGTCGCCAGGAACCCGACCAGCCCGAGCGAAATGGCGATGTCGAGATACAGCATGAAGCCGGTCTTGATCGCGATCACCGCGATGTAGCCGATGCCGATCGTGAACAGCATGTCGAGCGCCAGGATCCGGTCCGGCAGTCCCGGCCCGCGCGCGATGCGGATGGTGACCAGGATCAGCGCCCCGGTCAGCAGGGCCAGGGACAGGTTGCCGGCGAAATCGAGAAATGCGTGCCCGCTCATTCGAAGGCCTCGATGATCTTGCGCTCGAAGCCCCGGGCGATGGAGTGGATCAGGGTCTGCCGGTCCGGCACCGAGATGGCGTGGACGTACAGCGTCTTGCGGTCCTCGGAGACGTCGACGCTGAGGGTGCCGGGGGTCAGGGTGATCATGTTGGCCAGCATGGTGATTCCAACGTCCGACGTCAGGGTGAGCGGGTAGGCGATGATGGCCGGATGCAGGACCCGGTCGAGCCGTGGCGAGACGACGACCATGGCCACCCGGACGGCACTCAGGATGATCTCGAATATGAACAGGCCCAACAGCGAGATCGCCTGCCACAGCCTGAGGAAGGTCCGCGACGCCGCCATGCGCTCGCGCACCACCCACAGCGCCCAGGCCCCGATGAGCGCCCCCAGGATCACGTTGGTGAGCGTGAACACCCCCGTGATCGCGGCCCAGATGACGGCAAAGCCGATGATGGCGACAACACGCATCAGGGGCCTCCCTGCAATCCCACGGCCGCGACATAGGGCGCCGGATCGACAATGCCGACCGCCGCCATGCGCCCCGCCTCGAACAGCGGCGCCGGCCACAATCCGAGCCCGACGATCGCCGCCGTCAGGGCCGCCGCCGGCGCCAGCCCCAGCCAGCGGTGCCGGGCCGAGAGCGGCCTGAGCCGGTCGTTGGGCGCCTCGGAGAGATCGCCCTCCCGGCTGTTGCGCCAGAAGATGTGGGCCCACAGCCGCGACCCGGCGATGGTGGTCAGCAGGGCGCTGAGCAGGATCACGCCGGCCATCCAGTAGTCATCGGCGGCGAGCGCCGACTTGACGAGAACGAATTTCGGCCAGAAGCCGAGGAACGGCGGCATCCCCGAGATCGCCAGCACCAGACAGATGAAGGCCAGCGAAAGCGGCGAGTTGGCGTGATAGAGCCCGCCCATGCGGCGGGTGTCGCGGGTGCCGGTCGCCGCTTCGATCAGCCCGGCGACGAGGTAGAGGCCGGTGATCGTGAGCATCGAGTGCGCCACATACATCGCGGAGCCGAAGATGCCCCCATACGCATCGCTGGCCGGCTCGGCGATGGCGATGCCCGAGAGCATCGCCCCGATGCCGCCGATCACCAGAAAGCCCAGCGCCCGCCGCAGATTGGTCTCGGCGATGGCGCCGAGCGGGCCGAGGATCAGGGTGCCCATGGCGATGGCGGTGATGGCGATGTTGATTTCGGCCGCCGAGGGCGGCATCAGCGCCACCAAGATGCGGATCGCGGCGTAGACGCCGACCTTGGTGAGCAGGCCCGCGAACAGGGCCGATACCGACGGATCGGGTGTGTGGTAGGAGGCCGGCAGCCACGCATTGAGCGGAAACGCCGCCGCCTTCAGCGCCAGGGCGAGCAGGAACATCGCCTGCACGGCGACCAGCGCCACCGGGTCGGCGTCGGCCGCGACCCGCGCGATGTCGGCCATGTTCAGGGTCCCGAGCAGCCCGTACATGAACCCCACCGCGGTCAGGAACAGCGTCGTCGCCAGCAGCGAGATGAAGCCGTATTTGACCGCCGCATCGAGCTGGATGCGGCGCCCGCCGATGATCATCAGCCCGAACGAGGCGATCAGCATCACCTCGAACCACACATAGAGGTTGAACACGTCGCCGGTCAGAAACGCGCCGTTGATCCCGGCGATCATCACCAGCAGCAGCGGATGGAAGCCGTAGCGGGTCTGGCGGGGCTGCACCTCGGACTGGGCGTAAACCAGCACCACGAGCGTCACGATCCCGGCCACCAGCGCAAACAGGGCGCCGAGCATGTCGGCGGCGAAGCTGATCCCGAACGGCGGCAGCCAGTTGCCCATGGTCATCGCCAGCGGGCCGGTGGCGGCGATGCGCTGGACGAGCAGCACCTCGCTCATCACAACGCCCACCAGCACCATGAAGGCGAAGGTCGACTGCCAGGCCGGCCGGCCCCTGGTGATCAGCAACACGGTGGCGCCGATCAGCGGCAGCGCCACCGGCCAGACCAGCACCCAGTCGGTGACCGCGGTGGGCAGCGCCCGCATCGCGTCGGTCAGCGGCGGCAGGGCTTCGGCGAGAGCGGCCTCGAGGAGCGGCGCCATCAGTAGCTCTCCGGCGGGCGGGCCGGGTTTTCGGGCTCGGCCAGGCGCATGGTGTCGGTGTCGTCGGCGTCGAGTTCCTGGTAGGCGCGGTAGGCGAGCACGAGCAGGAACGCAAACAGCGAGAACCCGATCACGATGGCGGTCAGGATCAGCGCCTGCGGCAGCGGATTGGCGACCGCCTCGGGCGGCTGCGTCATCGTCGGCGGCACGATCGGCGGCACCTCACGGGTCAGGCGGCCGACGGTGAAGATGAGGAGATTGACCGCGTTGCCCAGGATCGCCACGCCCAGCAGCATGCGAATGAGGGCGCGGGAGAGCATCAGGTAGATCGCCACCGTGAAGAACACGCCGATCAGTCCCGCGAGCGCGTATTCGGGCATCAGCGGGACCCCATTTCGTCTTCCTCGAGCGACAGCGCCAGGGTCGAGAGCACGCCGAGCACGGTCAGGAACACGCCGATGTCGAACACCAGCGGCGTCGAAACGGCCAGCTCGGTGCCGTCGGGCAGCGTGAACATCAGCCACAGCCCGGTCAGATACGGCACCCCGAGGAAGGCCGACACGAGCCCGCTCACGCCGGCCAGGAACACTCCGCCACCGGCCATCACCATCGGGTGCACGATGAGCGCCTTGCGCACTTCGGCGGGCCCGGCGGCGATGCCGTAGATGGCCACCGCGGAGGCGCCGATCAGCCCGGCGATGAAGCCGCCGCCGGGGGCGTTGTGGCCGCGCAGCAGCACGAAGATGGAAAACACAAGCATCAGCGCCGAAAGGTAAGGCGCGATGGTCCGGAAAATGACTGTATTCATGTCGCCCCGCTCCCTTCGGCCGCCGCCGGTTCATGCGTGTCCGGGCCGGCGCCGGCAACCGCCGTGGCCATCGGTGCCCCGCCGGCCCGGCGCCCCGGGGCGCCGGTGCGAATCCGGATCAGCGCCAGAATCGCGATACCGGCGGTCAGCACCACCGTGATCTCGCCCAGCGTGTCGAGTGCCCGGAAGTCGACGAGGATGACGTTGACGATGTTGTGCCCGTGGGCGAGGGGAACGGAAGTGCGGGCGAAGAACTCCGACAGGCGCGGGTCGAACTGGGATTGCAGCACCAGATAGAGCACCACGGTCAGCCCGGCCCCCGCGACGATGGCGAGCGCCCCGTCGCGCACCGCCTCCTCGAGGATGCGGTGGTCCCGCTGATCGAGGCGTAGCCGGGTCATCACCAGCGCCAGAATGACGACCGAGAAGATCTCGACCATGAACTGGGTGAAGCTCAGGTCCGGGGCGCCGAACTGCATGAAGATGATGGCGACGGCAAACCCCTGGATGCCGAGCGAGACGATGGCCACCAGCCGCGTCCTGCCGACGACGACGCTGATCAGCCCGATCAGCGCGACGACCATGATGCCCCACTCGTAGAAGGACATGTGGGGGATCGCGGGCAGTGCCGGCAGCGCCTCGGAATGCATCAGCACCGGCCCGAAGGTCGCCGCCGACAGCGCCAGGAAGATGACGATCAGATAGAATTCGAGCTTGCCGTGATGCAGGAACCGGGTGACGGCGCCGGCACCGCGAACGAGCGAGAACATGGCCTGGTCAAAGCCCCGGTCCGGCCCCCAGCGCCACACATTTGCGAGCCGCCTGAGCCCGGTGCGGACGGCGCCGCGGTACCAGAAAACCAGCGCGCCCAACGCCCAGGTCGCCGCCGACAGCGCCAGCAGCGGCATCTCGAAATGCCAGGGCTCGAGGTCGTTGGTAATCGCGAAATTGTAGACCGTGGACGCCGAGGCAACGACGAAGAGGTCCGCGAACTCGTGGATGAACAGCCCCGCGCCGATGCCGGCGACGCCGATCAGCAGCGAGCCGATGATCATCGACAACGGGCCCTCATGGGGCGTTTTCGGGGTCGGCACGCGGGGCCCGAAGAACAGGCCGATCGCCATCACCAGCCCGACCACCAGCATCAGCGCATTGCCGACCAGCGCGATGAGCACCACCGCGATGTCTTGCGGCAGGCCGCCGCCGATCTGCGTATAGATCACGTCCTTGGCGAAGTAGCCCAGCGACACCGGCAGGCCGGCCATCGAGATCGCCGCCAGCAGGGCCGAAACCGCCGAAACCGGCA
>Ga0307426_1002309_pt1 | contig 11951 bp, 5 predicted proteins | sample SalMarWE160340MG_FD_202165 | JGI IMG/M metagenome (GOLD analysis project Ga0307426, IMG submission 202165) | Salt marsh sediment microbial communities from the Plum Island Ecosystem LTER, Massachusetts, United States - WE1603-40 | ecosystem: Environmental > Aquatic > Marine > Intertidal zone >... | reverse complement strand
GGCCTGGTGGAATAGACCAGGGCGGCCATGGCGGATCTGGAAAAGAAGACCGGAAAGGGATTCGGTGAACCCAATAACCCGTTGCTGGTATCTGTAAGATCGGGAGCTGCTATCTCCATGCCGGGAATGATGGATACTATCTTGAACCTGGGACTTAATGATGAAACTGTTGTTGGTCTCTATCGTCTGACAAAAAATGAAAGATTCGTCTATGATGCCTATCGCCGCCTGATCCAGCTTTTCGGTTCGGTAAGCCTTGGCATGAAAGACGAAGGTTTTGATATTATATTCAATAATATAAAGAAAAAATATAAAGCAGAAGATGATGTCAGACTCGATGCAAAAGCGCTTAGAGAGACCTGCACTGAGTTCCTGAACCTGGTTGAGAAAAAGACGGGCAGGCCTTTTCCACAAGACCCCTATGTGCAATTGGAGATGGCCATTGAGGCGGTCTTTAAATCATGGATGGGAAAACGGGCTGTGGATTACAGGAGGGAATTCGAGATAACCCCTGATATGGCCAATGGCACGGCCGTCAACGTATGCACAATGGTCTTTGGAAATATGGGAAATGACAGTGCGACCGGAGTGGCCTTTACCAGGGACCCGGCTACAGGTGAAAATCGCCTGTTTGGGGAGTACATGATCAATGCACAGGGCGAGGATGTTGTGGCCGGTATCAGAACCCCGAAACCTATTAGGCAACTCAGAAAAGAGATGCCAAAGGTCTATCCTGAACTGGAAACCCTGCGACACACACTTGAGGATCATTACTGTGAGGTCCAGGATTTTGAGTTCACTATTGAAAAGAAAAAATTATACTGCCTTCAGACGAGAAATGCCAAGATGAATGCCTCGGCCTTTATCAAGACCTCGATTGATATGGTAAACGAGGGCCTTCTATCGGAAGAAGCGGCTATCCTTCGAATCCAGCCGGATATGTTAGCCCAACTCCTCCACCCGCATCTGGATCCTGATGCCAAGGTTGATGTCCTGGCTAATGGACTTCCGGCCTCCCCAGGTGCTGCGTCTGGAAAGATGGTGTTTGATGCTGACAGGGCTGAAAGCAGGGCAAAGCTGGGTGAAAAGGTGATACTGGTTCGTGAAGAAACCAAACCGGATGACATTCATGGTTTTTTTGCCGCACAGGGAATACTCACAAGCCGGGGCGGCAGGACTTCCCATGCCGCCGTTGTGGCAAGAAGCATGGGCAGACCCTGTGTTTCCGGGTGCGAGGAGATTGTCATTAACAGCCAAGCGAGGGAGGCGGTAATTTCAGGGGTGACCTTAAGAGAAGGAGATATCATCACAATAGATGGAAGCACAGGTAATGTTTATCAGGGTCAGGTGCCCACTATCGAACCGGAGTTTGTTGAGGACCTGTTAGTCCTGCTGGAGTGGGCGGATGATATTGGCGAAATTGAGGTTATGGCTAACGCGGATACCCCTGAGTCTGTTACAAAAGCGAGAAAATACGGTGCAATGGGTATAGGATTGTGCCGAACCGAGAGGATGTTCAATCAGGCGGAGAGGCTACCCGTTGTTCAGGAGATGATCCTGGCGGATAAAAACGACGAAAGAGAGGCTGCCCTTGATCGTCTTCTTCCTTTCCAGAGAGAAGATTTCAAAGAAATATTCCAGATCATGGATGGTTTTCCGGTGACTATCCGCCTTCTGGACCCGCCGATACACGAATTCTTGCCATCTGCCGAGGAATTAGTCGAGGAGATTGATCACCTTAGAGAGTTGAGACAGACAGTTGAGGGTATGGGTGATCTTCCAGACACCTTGAAAATGCTGGATCCTAAACTCCATGAGCGCTATTCGACAAACCTTGAGATGATTATCCAGGGTTTGGAGGAACTTAAGAACAAACATCTGGCCAAACCCCTTATTGAAGCCAAGGAAAATATGCTGAAAAAGGTAAGAACCTTGGCAGAGACCAATCCAATGCTGGGCCACCGAGGCGTTCGGCTGGGAATAACATACCCTGAGATCTATGCCATGCAAATCAGGGCTATCCTTGAGGCCGCTGCTGAACACATCCGGGACGGCGGAAAAATTGCACCCGAAATTATGGTTCCTCAGGTGTGTACGTTAGAGGAGTTAAAGTGGGTTCATGGATATGTTACAAAAATTCACAAGGCCGTAGAAAAAAAATTCAAGATCAAGGTGCCTTATAAATTCGGAACCATGGTAGAAGTTGTAAGGGCATGTATGAGGGCAGGCCGTTTGGCGGAATTAGCCGAATTCATATCCTTTGGGACAAATGATCTGACCCAGGCTACCTTTTCGTTTTCCAGGGAAGATGCGGAGAATAAATTTTTGCCTCTTTACAAAGAGCGGGGCATACTCCAGCACAATCCATTTGAAGTCCTGGATATAAAAGGAGTAGGACGGCTGATGATGATCACGATCGAGTGGGCAAGAAAGACCAGAAAGGATATGAAGGTGGGGATATGCGGTGAGCAGGGGGGACATCCAGATGCCATAAGGTTCTGCCATCATATCGAGGTTAGCTACGTTTCCTGCTCTCCGCCCAGGGTTCCCATAGCCAGGTTAGCTGCTGCCCATGCCAAGCTGAAGGAGGCAGAGTACGTTTTGATTTAGCTGTTCTCGTTTCTTGTCTCACAAATAACTTAATTAGGGAATAAGGCCCTGGCGTTTGGTCGGCCGGCACTGCCGGTCAAGGCTCGGTATGGCACTCTTCTCAAGTCCGCATCTACTCCTGCGGTGGAAGCGGCCCTCCCTGCGATCTGCTGGAACGAAAGGATGTGGATACCATTAGTCCTTAGCCGTGCAGACCGCGACTCGGGCCGGTGCATAGGACAGAGGAGTTTTGATCCGAAAGATGCGTCCTTTCGAAGAGTCCAATAGCCCGCACCTTGCGCCTCAATAGTCCTATACAATGCCCCGCCCTTTGAGACTGTGTCACAATCTCTTCTGGTCATTGCGAGCGACCAAAGGGAGCGCGGCAATCCCTTTAATTTCGACGTGTTACGAGATTGCTTTGTCGCCTGGGGCTCCTCGCAATGACATTACGACACAGTCTCTAAGGGTGGGGCTTTATTCCCGGTAAAGCACACAGTTTTATGCCATAAACAACGGACAGGCCAGACATGTCAGCTCGCTGTGTCATAGTTTTCCTTTACAAATTTCAATTTTCCTCCCCCAGGGGGAAGAGAAGGATCACCACGTAAAACAATATTAACGCCATATCGGGACTCAAGCTCTGCAAGTTCCTTTCTCTTCTTGTTCTGAAGATAGCTACTGACCTCCAAAGGCAATACTCCCTGGACCACGGTAATCCCCTCTTTTGACATACCCATCCAGATCTGGCGCAAAAAAGACACCGCAGCGGATTCGACAGATAAAACAAGTCCCCGTCCCTGGCAATAACTACATATCTGGTAACTGCTGGACTCAATAGAAGGTCTCAGTCTCTGTCTGGAGAGTTCAAGGAGACCAAATTTAGATATGTGGGAGGTATCAATTTTGGCGCGATCTTCTTTTGTCTTCTCACGCAACAACCTCTCGATCTCCCTGATGTGTTTTTTGTCCCTCATATCAATGAAATCTATGACCACAAGACCGCCTATATCTCTCAGACGAAGCTGGCGTGCGATTTCCGAAGCAGCTTCGAGATTAGTCCTGAAGGCCGTGCTCTCAACATCTTTTTCTCCCATTCCGCGTCCAGAGTTCACATCTACAGAAATCAACGCCTCGGTCTGGTCTATGACAATTGAACCGCCTGACTTGAGGGGCACTTCATTGGCGAAAATGGTTTCTATTTGTTTCTCTATCTCATAGTGGGTAAAAATAGGACTTTTTTGCTTGTAAAGTCTAACACGCCTCTGGTGCCTTGGTGATATTACTTTCATGTAATCTTTCACTTTGTAAAACGTTTCCTTGTCATCCACCAGCACCTCCTTAATTTCACTGGTAAAGTAATCACGCAGGGTCCGGAGGCAAACATCCTGTTCCTTGTGAACAAGGGAGGGTGCCGGGGCTTTTTGTACCCTTTTGCGAATGTCCTTCCACATCCTCAAGAGCCGACCGAGATCTCTAGAAAGTACCCTCTTGTTCTGTTTCAGAGCCGCAGTTCTGACAATATACCCAATTCCTGCCGGGAGAGTTAACTGATTCATTATTGACTTAAGCCGGAGCCGCTCTTTATCATCCTCTATCTTTTTTGAAATCCCGCCAGTTGTCTTCCCCGGAGTCAGAACGAGATACCGACCTGCCAGGGAAAGATAGGTGGTCAAATGGGCTCCCTTTCGACCCGGCATCTCTTTTGTAACCTGTACGAGCAGTTCCTGCCTTTCTTTCATAACTTTTTCAACCGGAGGCAGAGTCTGTTCCTCCGACACCTTGGGGGTGTCCAAATAATACTCAGGATGGACTTCGCTCACCTGCAGAAACCCGTTCTTATTACCTCCAAAATTGACGAAGCAAGCCTGCAAACTGGGTTCGATTCGCTCCACAACCCCCTTATAGATATTCCTAATTCTTTGCTCTGCCGTCGTGGTTTCGATGTAGAATCCATCCAAAAATCCGTCTTTTAGGATAGCCACCCTGTATTCTTCTTCCTCCACGGCGTTAATGAGCATTTTTTTTGCCATAATTCTCCCCGTCCATGTTCATCTGTGTCCGGAAAAGTTTTTCCTGCCTTTTCGTTTGAAATGCTGGTGAGCCTGGTACATAAACGTCCGAATGGCCGCTTCCCTGCCCGGCTGGAAACTCGAATCATACGGTGTATCTAAATAAGGAATTCTGAGTTTGTTCATTAAGGGCCTTACAATGGCCGAAGTTAATGTGCTGGGCATACAGGTAAAGGGATAAACATTCACTGCGCCGTTATATCCTTCCATGGCATACTCAACAATCCCGGGAATACTTAAGCATGCCTCCGTACCTACATCAAAACTAAAAAGGTCCTGCTCCTTTAATATTTTTTCAAGGTGGGACACCTTATGATCTTCAGCCAGATCGATGAGCGATCTCACACTCTTATAAACCTGCCTTTGTTTTGACTGCTGGTAAAATAGTTCGGCTCCAAAATTAACGGCTTTTTGTAGATGCTCCTTCATAGCCCTTAAACGGAATTGTTTCAGGTTCAACCTAAAACCTATTTTGGCATCTCTTAATCTGTCATATGTCGTGTAATTCACCCATTCGGAAACAGACGCATTAACTACCTCAGCGCCATGCCTTTCCAGTACCCTGATCACATCCTGATTTGCATGAACCTGTGTCCTTAAATAAATCTCGCCAACCATCCCGATTAGAGGTTTAGGAGGAATGGCAGGATCAATGATTGCCCTCCCCTCCCGGACTATATCTTCCAGCTTACCCAGGATCTTATCAAATTCATTACCGGGTCCGTATTCCGCAAACGTATCTTCCATTTCATGCATGGAATTCTCGATAAAGTCATCCGCTATTCCCTGCTCTTTCTCATAAGGCCTGATTCTCCACAGTAGCCTGTCAAGGATATCGGCCACCACCACAGAAAAATAGGAGGCCTTTCTTAGATCCTTGACCTGTTCCTCTTCAATCAGCCCACTCAGGGAATACCCATCATCCGTGCTTAAAGAGCCTATTTTCAATCTGTCAAGCTTATCAATAGAATCAAGGACAATCCGCTGGTATTTGTTGTACATTCCGAAACGGCAGGGTCCGTCCGCCTCTGGCATGAAATAGATATAGCTTTCCGGCTTAAAAGATTCTCCTAATCTCTCCTCCTCTTTTTTCATGAAATACAGGATATTGCCCGTGGTTATCTGGCAAGGATAACATTCCTTGCCGCTGGTATGTTCCATGCCGAGGTCAAGGCCTTTATGGTTTTCCATCACCTTCGCATCAATTCCAAACCCTCTGAAAGTGGCGGCAAGAAGATGGCTACCTATCCTGTTCATCTGGGGGACCAGAAATTTCTTGTTCCTCAGATTGAATCTGCCAACATTTTGAGAAAGCGATTGAAAATTTATTACTTTATCTGATTCCATTTTATGAAACAACCTAGCATTTTCAAAAAATAGTCTTGGATTATACTTTATACTATAGGGACATGGGGGTTTCTTTTCAAAAGACGCATCACAAATTCTACTGAGATAGTCGAACGCCCCCAGACCCGCAAAGATTAGGCCACCGCACAGGCAGTAAAGGCCAACGCCACGACAAAGAGGCCCTTCAGGGGCTGTCCCAAGCAGAGGTTCAAGTCTTCACTGCCGTTCCATGAAATAAGGTAAGCATATGCGACTTTTGAAAAAAGATCCCCATGCCCTTTTCTATGGAATTTTTAAAGATCTAAAGTGTTATTATTCAATTAATTCGCTGCTCGCAGATCCTGTTTCAAATCCGAGTGCATTTTTTGCATCGTGTTTTCAACGACATTCTTATAGGCCTCAAGCCGTGTCATTACACCGGCCACAGCACTATGCTCATCCAGTTCCAAAATGAGATAGGCCTTATCACCCATTATATAGCTGTAAAAGTGTTCGATAAAAGAATCCGCACCACAGCTAAAATTCGTTAAATGAAGCCCGAAATAGTTTGGATAATCCTTGATAAACTTCGCGGTCCTTAATATCTGTGCCCCGAGCCCCCAGTACATGGAAGGAAAATCCGAAAGATCCACACGAGATACATCAATGAAATCCATTGGGAGAGCGATCACACCTATTTTGGCCATATTGCGGCCTAACCTCAAATTCAACCTTTCATCATACAGGTTATACGGCCGTCCGGTCACAACCACAACAGGGACCCCCGGATCTTGTTTCTTAATGATTTGCTCCCCCCGTTCGTACATCTCCCTTATAAACTGATCATTTTTCTCGATAGCAAAATATAGCGCCTTTTTTATTTCAGTCTTGGTCACGCGAAGCTTGGATTTTATCTGTTCTGATAGCTCCAGGGCAAGGGTATCGGGATCATACTTTAGGTGCACTACAGGGCTTAAAACTGAATTCTGGTCTATGTCAAGAGCCATCCGGACCATATAGGAATTACCTTGTACCATCGGGCAATAAAATCCGGCTTCAGAAGACTCAGGTGTGGGTATTGATATGATACTCGGAAGGAACAGATATCTTGTCTTGCCAATTAGCTCTTTAATATGGCCATGGGATACCTTCACCGGATAGCATGTCTCCGCGGTCATTGTCTCTATCCCGACCTTCGAAATATGGGTATTGGTAGGTGGTGTAAGCACAAGCCGGAACCCAAGCTGATCAAAAAAATGTGCCCACAGGACAGAGTTTTGGTGCCCGTAAAGTGCCCTTTGCATTCCAACAGTCGGACGATTGTCTGCTTGCATTAAGGGTTCATCCTTAATCTCTTCATATACTCCGGCCATGTATTTTTGCCATATTTCTTGCCTTAATTCGAAGTAATTTTCTTTTTTTGAACCCCTTACTTTAGCCAGTTCATAGCGTCCGCACTCACCACCCCAGATGCTTCGCCGGCCGTCAAAATCATAGATTTTGAGTTTGCACTGGTTATGACAGTTTGGGTCTGCATGGCACACCTTTTCCGCATATTGCATTCTGTCATTAATGGCACTGTCAAGCCCCCTGAATGAGCTGCCGGGCAGATTTTCAAGGCCCATTTTTTCTTTAACACTTATGGCAGCCCCGTATGCCCCCAATACCTCTCTGTGACGCGGGACTATGAGTCCCCGTCTAAGGACATTCTCAAAGGCAGAAACGACCCCTTTATTCAAAGAAGGCCCCCCCAAAAACATGACCCTTTGCCCTATCTTACGTTTTTCCACCACCCTGTTCAGATAATTATGGACAATGGCATAGCACAAACCTGCTATTAGATCTGTTTGATCCACCCCTTTTTGGTGGTATGAAACAAGATCTGATTCCATGAACACGGTACATCTCTCAGCCAATTTGACAGGTGTCTTAGATGAAAGAGCAATTTCCTCGAACTCACCCACGATATTGATCCCGTATTTATTGGCCAGTTCATGCAGGAAACTTCCGGTACCGGCTGCACATACCTTATTCATATCAAAATCAAGGGGATAAGTATTGGCGATATAGATGTATTTGGAGTCCTGCCCTCCTATTTCAAATATGGTGTCAACCTCTGGATCTATGTCAACAGCCCCCCTTGCGTGAGCCGTTATCTCATCTATAATCAAATCAACGTTTAGAAAGTCACCTACAACATTCCTGCCCGAACCTGTAGTAGCTGTACCAATAATTTCAATCTTTTCTCCCACATCATCCCTGATAGTCTTCAAAAGCGCCTGTGTGACCTCTATAGGTTTGCCCTGGGTCATCACATAGCTCTTATGAATAATCTCGTTATCTTCGTTTATAAGCGCATATTTCGTGGTTGTGGATCCAACATCTATACCCAAGTATGTTCTGGCCTTTTTTGACCAGGATTTTCTCTCAAGCTCATTAGTCTCCGGAAAGACCGTCTGTTTCAATTCCAGTACCGGCGCTAAAGGAACCGATACGTCACTGGCTAATCTATTTTTATTAAGCATCTTAAGGTCTAAGCGGTCTCCATAATTTGAATCAAGTGCCTGTATTGCCACCCCCAAGGCACCTATGGATGTATTGTAGGGCGGCACTATCAAACCCGGGAAATAGTCCTTAAAGGCATTTACCTGGAGTTCGTTCAATGAAAGCCCCCCGATAAATACGACCGGTTCTTCCAAAACCCGGTTGCAAACAATAGTGCTCATGTAGTTTCTTGCATTTCCAATATGCAGACCGTGAATAATGTCCTCTAATTTTTCTCCCTTGTTTTGCAGATGAATCATATCGGATTTTGTAAATACGGTACAGCGGCACGCCACATTAGCGGGCTTCCGGCTCCTTAAACCAAGTTTGATAAAATCGGCCAATATCCCGTCAATATGTTTTTGAGACGCGTCCGTCTCCCTGGTATACAGGGCGGTAGCAAGTCTCTGGGCCTGCTGCTCGATAAAGGATCCGGTGCCGGAGGCGCACGGTCCATTTGTATTGAAATATTCCAGATCCCAGCCACCATCATAATGATTAATTTGCAATAAGGCCGTATCCTGCCCCCCCATACTGATGATGGATTTGGCATTGGGAATGAGAAAAATAGTCCCCAGGACCTGGCTGATGGTCTCGAATTCGTAAAATGCCCCTAACTGCTCGCTGAGTTTTTTCCCGTGATTCCCTGTAAAAGAAACAGACTTTATCTTCTCTTCACCGAATTCATTGTATAAATCCTTAAGAACGTCAAAAAGCCTCTCTTCTACTTTCCCCATATGGCGATCATAGGGAAATTCATAGACAATCTCCCTTCTGTCATTTATGGCAATACAATTCAGACTCACAGACCCTGCATCAATACCAACATAATACTGTTCAGAATCCCGTGATACTTTTTGTTTTCTATCAAATGTGCTTTTCATTGTTCTTATAAATATAAGCGTTCAGCTATCAGCAAAAATTTTGATTACTGATTGCTTACATAATAAATCTCTCCCGAATGTTCTTGCTTGCGAATATAGCCCTTAATGACCAATCCCTTTACCAGATCCTCAACTTCATCCAATGATAACGCTAACGTATTTGATATATCGACCGGCTTAAGCGGTCTTCTTCTTATCATATCCAGAAGACTGACTGCCATGGAATCTCTGTTTTTTCCTTTCCCCGTAACAAAGTCACCGGTCACAATTTCGGCCTTATCACCGAAAAATATCCTTATATCTTCTAACCTTCTCCTGTCAAGTGGCATGGCCCTCGAATCTGCGGGAGGGCGTACAACAGTATTTAGCTGTATCCTGTCTGGAGAAATCCTGTCCGCCAGCAGTTTTAACGCTTCAACCTCTTCGCCCGATTCATTGTAACCGGCCACCAGGACAACCTCCAAAAACAGTTGCCCCCTATATTCCCGCCGAAATGTCCTCAGGCCGTCTATAATCACATCAAGCTTGAGCTTGGGGTGAGGTCTATGGATCTCCCTGAATGTTTTTTCAAAAGCGCTTGTCAATGTCGGCATGACAATATCTGCCTTCAGTGCACGTTTTCTGATCTCTTCTTTCCAGAAAAGGGAGCCGTTTGTTAAAAGGACAACCCTTTTTTCGGTCATTTTTTTAATAGCAGCAATAACCTGCTCGATTTCCGAATTGAGCGTAGGTTCGCCTGAACCCGAAAGTGTAATAACATCCGGATCGCATCTGCCAAGTTTTTTTCTGATTTCATCAATGACAGTTTCGACATGGACAAAAGGTGCTGTTTTTAGCGTCTTTGATGTGGTTCTTCCCACCTGGCAGTATAGACAGTCAAAGGTACAGGTCTTTGGCGGGATCAAATCAATCCCTAATGACAGGCCCAGTCTCCTTGAGGGAACAGGTCCGAAAACATAGGACATTATAGACTTCCCTTATGGTCAATTTTTTATTTTTTCTTATCCGTGGTTCATCCTGTTAATGAGTACGCCTCAAAAGGACAAATGATTGCGAGGTTGAAGGTTGAAGCGGTCTTTTTGTTTGAGGATGAGCAAATGTTTCCAGCTGGAAACTAGTGTGCTTCATCCCAGTTCTTACCTTTCTTAATATCAACCTTCAGAGGAACGCTCAAGCCATACACGCTTTCCATTTCTTTCTTGATCATGGGCATGACCCGTTCCAGCTCTTGTTCGGGCACTTCAAAAACGAGCTCGTCATGGACCTGAAGGAGCATCTTTGATCCGAGCTTTTCCTCTTTCAAACGATTGTGGATATTGATCATGGCCTTCTTTATGAGATCGGCTGCTGTGCCCTGGATAGGAGTATTAATGGCCATCCGTTCCGCCTCAGAACGAATCCTGCTATTATTATGGTCAATATCCGGCAAATAGCGCCTCCTGTTGAATAGCGTAGTGACATAACCCTTTTTTCTGGCTGTTTCGATCATTTCTTCTGTATATCTTTTAATGCCCTGATACCTGCCATAATAAGCGGAAATATAATCCCTGGCAATCTTATGATCGATGCCCAGTTCATCACTCAGTTTTTTCGGTCCCATCCCATATATGATGCCGAAGTTTATGGTCTTTGCAATGCTCCTCATTTCAGGAGTGACTGTCTCATTTCCGGAAGACAGAATCTCTGAAGCGGTACGCGCGTGAATATCCTCATCATGCGTAAACGCCTCTATAAACGCCTCATCTTTTGAATAATGGGCAAATACCCTGAGCTCAATCTGACTGTAATCCGCCGAAACCAAGTAACAGCCCGCATCTGCAATAAACCCCTTTCGAATCTCCCGGCCCTCTTCCCCGCGTATGGGGATATTCTGGAGATTCGGTTCACTGCTGCTTAATCTTCCAGTTGCGGTTACGGTCTGATTATAGGAAGTATGGAGCCTTCCTGTATGTGGATCAACCATCTTAACCAATGCATCTAAATAGGTAGATTTAAGCTTTGCAAGGGTCCTATATCTCAATATCAGTTTTGGCATTTTATGGGGAAAGGCACAAAGTTTTTTCAGGACCTTAACATCTGTGGAGTATTTTTTTGTCTTGGCAGTCTTTCTTTGAACTGGCAGTTGAAGCTTTTCAAAAAGCACTTCTCCTAACTGCTGTGGGGAATTGATGTTGAACTTCATACCGGCCTCACCGAAAATTTCCCTTTCAACCTCATTTAGCTGCTCGGCAAAGCGTTTTGACATTCCTTTGAAAAAGCCCGTGTCAATCTTAATACCGGTCATCTCCATATCAATGAGAACGGGCAGGAGCTTCATCTCCAGTTCGTAAAATAGATCCTCATTTTTATCCGATTTTAGCTTTTTATCAAGGATTTGCCACAATCTCAGGGTAACATCCGCATCTTCACAAGAATATTCTTTGGCCTTTTCCACATCAACCTCTGAAAAATTACAAGCATTTTTTCCCTTTCCCGTTACGTCATTATAGCTGATCATCTTGTGATTCAGGTAATGCTGTGCGAGATAATCGAGATT
>Ga0307426_1002308_pt1 | contig 11951 bp, 11 predicted proteins | sample SalMarWE160340MG_FD_202165 | JGI IMG/M metagenome (GOLD analysis project Ga0307426, IMG submission 202165) | Salt marsh sediment microbial communities from the Plum Island Ecosystem LTER, Massachusetts, United States - WE1603-40 | ecosystem: Environmental > Aquatic > Marine > Intertidal zone >... | reverse complement strand
GATCGGAAAAATGGAATGCATGTCGGCCAAGTTCGTCAAGATGATAGTCGAAATACTGGACTCGAAAAATACGGTAATAGCGACAATCGCGCACACGGACGGAGGAATAAAGGGCAAGATAAAGGTAAGAGGGGACGTTCGGCTATTTAAGATGAATCTCGAAAACAGGGATACGCTTGAAGAGGAAATAATAGAGTATTTACAAACCCTGCCTCAATTCAGCCGGATTCAGTAAGCACGAATCAGCCTATATCCAAACTATGATTTCACTTATTGAGCGCACGAGCTCATACAGGCGTCGTTAATCTCGCTGCAGCTGTTCATGCATTCGGTCCTCTTTCCTCCCTCAGCACGCCCGCCCACGTATATGCTGCATGTCTCTTCGCAGTCTATCCGCTCCGTCCTGCACTCCTCGGCGCAGGGATTATTCTCGTAAACCTCGGGCTCACGCGTCGGACGCGGGGTCGGATTCACGCACCAGTCCCTGCACTGATCGAGCTTTTCCGTGCATTCATTTATGCACGCAGTTTTCCTGGCGCTCTTGGCCCCGCCGCCAGTATATTTGGTACAGGATTCATTACAGTCCTTCCGCTTGAATTCGCATCTGTTGGAGCAGCTCTTGTCATGATACGGCTCCGGTTTGAGTGTCGGGCGGGGAGTGGGATTAGCGCACCTGACGTTACACTCGGCGAGCTCATCGTCACATGCGCCTGAACACTCTCTTCGTTTATCCGCTTTCGCGCCGCCGCCTACAATCTGTGTGCATGACAGCTCGCAATTCCGGCGGGACTCTTCGCAGCTCTCGGGACAGGTCATCTCCTCTTCGCCACCGGAGTCGTCATCCCCGCGGGAGGAGTTAGACAAAATGAACGGCGCTGTCACGGCAAACAGAACAAATAAAACAGGTATTAAGTGAGTCGCTCTCAGGGGTCTCATTAATCTTCCCTCAAAAAAATCTACCCGTAATTATAGAAGACCCAAGCCTCATTGCAATAATTATCCTCACACAGCGGGAACGGGGTTAAGCAGCCGGACGGCTTGTTACAAATGCGAGCGGTCGTTATAATGAACGCATGAACGTAAAGAAGCTGAGAGCTGATGCATTGACTATATTCCGTGCGGGCCTTGAGGCTGTAGACCCGGTAAACGCCATAAAAACGCATCTCAAACGAACCGATAACCATCTGGAGCTCCAGAGCCAGGATTACGATCTGGACAATTTTAAGAACGTTTATGTAATCGGAATGGGGAAGGCCGCAGCCTCGATGGCGAAAGCCGTCGAGGATATCTTGGGAGACAGACTGACCGAAGGAATAGTCAATGTCAAATACGGGCATACGGTTCCGCTGAAGAAGATAAAGGTCAACGAAGCCGGACATCCGGTGCCTGACGAAAAGGGGGTAGAGGGAACGCGCGAAATAATCGAGCTGCTCGGCAAAACGGGGGAAGACGACCTCGTCATATGTCTCATTTCGGGCGGCGGCTCGGCCCTCCTGCCGCTCCCGGCGGAAGACCTTTCTCTCGAAGACAAGCAGAATCTCACAAAATCGTTACTCGAATGCGGAGCTACGATTCACGAGATCAACGCGCTCAGGAAACAGCTTTCCCGAGTCAAGGGAGGACGGCTCGCGAAGCTCGCTCACCCTTCGATGCTAATCTCTCTGATTCTATCCGACGTGATAGGTGACAACCTCGACGTAATTGCATCGGGACCCACCGTGCCGGACACGCATACTTTCGGGAACTGTATGCAAATTCTTGAAAAACACGGTCTCAAGAGCAAGCTGCCTGCGCGGGTCGTTGAATACATCGACAAGGGATGCCGGGGAGAAATAGAGGATACGCCAAAACCGACTGATCCGATCTTTCACCGCACACAGAATGCAATTGTCGGAAGTAACATACTCGCGGTTCTCGCCGCCAGGGAAAAAGCCATGGAGCTCGGGTACAACAGTCTCGTGCTCTCCACCTTCATTCATGGTGAGACCGAAGAAGTGGCAAAAGTGCATACGGCAATTGCAAAAGAAATTTTGTCATCCGGCAATCCCGTGGGCACTCCGGCGTGCATAGTGTCCGGCGGAGAGACAACCGTTACCATAGAGGGTGAGGGTAAGGGGGGCAGGAACCAGGAGTTCGTACTCGCGGCGGCTTTAGACATTGAGGGACTCGAGAACGTCGTAGTTCTAAGCGGAGGCACAGACGGAAATGACGGCCCTACAGATGCTGCGGGAGCAATCGCCGACGGAAGCACAGTCGGACGAGCCGGAGAATCCGGTCTGAACGCATACTCCTATTTACGCGACAACGACTCTTACAACTTTTTTGAGCCTCTCGGCGACCTATTGATTACGGGGCCAACCAATACCAATGTCATGGACGTCAGGCTGGTATTAATTTCCTGACTATTTACCTATAACACGGGAACGTTAACGTCGGACAAATCTCTGTGATACGGTTACCTGTTCTGCTATAATTATAAAAAATACATACCAAGGCAATAATCATTGAATCCAATCCCGTTTATCACCAACATAGTAAAGGAAATCAGCATACCCGGTCTGTTCGATATCGCTTTCATATCGCTCATGATATATGCCATACTGGCGCTGTTTAAAAAGACTAAAGCAAGGTTTGTACTTACGGGCATTATCATTTTCAGCGTCGTTTATCTCCTTGCAAAACAGTTTAATCTGGTCCTGACCGCATCGGTGCTTCAGACATTCTTCGCGGTCATATTCATCGCGCTGATCATCATATTCCAGGAGGAGATAAGGCAGTTCCTGGAACAGATCGCGCTCTGGAGCCTGAATCCGCAGCTTAGATCGGACAAATCCCATAACTCAACCGGGGATGATATAGACATACTCGTTAACACCATTAACGATCTGGCAAGGGAAAAAATCGGCGTCCTCATAGTGCTGCCGGGGAAAAATTCTATAGAAAGCTCCATAGAAGGCGGAAAGACGCTCAACGGCAAGCTGAGCGAACCGCTTTTGAAAAGTCTGCTCGATCCGCACTCGATAGGGCACGACGGAGCGATTGTCATAGAGAACGGAACTGTAGTCAAGTTTTCGTGTCATCTTCCTCTCTCCAAGAACTTTGCAATGCTTCTGAATAAAGGTACGCGACACGCGGCTGCGCTCGGATTGTCCGAGGGAAAAGACAGCCTCAGTCTGGTTGTGTCAGAGGAAAGGGGTACCATATCGGTAGCCAGAAACGGCGTACTAAGGGAAGTAAGTATCGAGCAGCTGAAATTGATTCTGGAAGGTTTTTACAATGAGTTTAGCCCGATAAAAACAAGAAGACCCTGGTACACCTACTTTACGAGGAATTATAAGGAAAAAGCAATCGCGCTTTTCATGGCCGTCGCGCTCTGGTTCGTATTCGTTCACGAATCAAAGCTGGTTTACAGAACCTACAGCGTTCCGGTGAGACACACGACTCTGCCGTCCGACCTGAAAGTGGAAGATATAAGACCCGACAGGGTTAAAGTTACTTTCCTGGGGCCGAGGAGAGCGTTCTATTTCTTTAATGAGAACGAAGTCGAGCTGTTTCTCAAGATGCCGGACGCGAAGAAAGGCGTAAAAACGGTAAACATAAACGAATCCAGTTTGAAATTTCCGAAGGACATCTCGCTCGAAAACATAGAACCGCGAAGGGTGCTCGTCCAGATTGAGAGTCCGGACGAAAAAAATAAACAGAAATAACGTTGTTGAGAAATATCAGGACCGGTGGGCTGTGTACGATACAAACGCAAACCCATAATACTCAGCGTCACTAAGTTTGCGCAGGTTGCCTGACCAGTCCGCACAGGAATTTGAGTTGTTCCGTAAGCTCTTCTCTCGTGACTGAATTAAGATCAAAGGCTTTACTAAGTGTAACCAGGGTGATGTTCTCGGCTACGAGCAGGCCGCTTCCCTCCACCCAGTAGACACAAACTATCATTTCAAGACCGACGGGATGCGTGACCTTAATGGATGCGTATCTTTTTATACCCGTAATCAGGGGGCTCTCGGATACCGTCTCCACCACGTATCCTCCGATGCCGTTATAAGTTTTCACCAGATCATGGAATACAAGTGTAACGGTCTCGTCGAATACGACATTCACCCTCTCATTTAAAAGCCAACCGGATTTATCTTTCAAGATACCCACCCGCGAGCCAGGTTTCGAGCACCGAACATACAAAACCATTGCACGTAGTTCCAAGTTCAACGTATAGCTTTACTTCAGCGACAGTACCTACGCTAAATCCAGCGCGTATCTTTTCAAATCCTCGAGCGAGACGACATCAAGAACAGATTCGTCCGTCGATGCCAGGACGACGGGGGAGGCGTAGCCGTTATCCATTGCCTCCTTCCACCTTAGCGCGCAGACACACCATCTGTCTCCCGGCTTCAAACCGGGGAAGCCGAACTCCGGGTTGGGAGTTGATAAATCGTTGCCGCGTGATTTGGAAAATTCAAGGAACTCCTTCGTGACCTCGGTGCACACGACATGCATCCCAATGTCCTCAGGCCCCGTGCCGCAGCAACCGTCACGGTAGAATCCCGTCATCGGGGACGTCGAGCACGTCTCCAGCTCTTCACCGAATACATTCTTCTGTTCCGACATTATTGAATATAGCCCTTTTGTGTATCAGAAATAGAAACCGATCCTTTACATCAGTTAAATATAAAGGCCGCGATTATGAACTACAAATAAGACTGGGACAATAATTCCGGGAACGGCTCACATAGTGTTATGCTAACATGTTATCCCGATAGTAAAAAAATATAGAATTGCCGAGCGTCTAGAAGGGTCAATCGGTCATTTATGTTTAAAATTTAGGACGCTTTGCTTAACTTTTAGGCACTTTTTTACACCTATCCGCATATAAACCCCTATTATCATTGATTGAAAAGCTTTTGGTTAAGTGGTATGTTGTTTGCATTAATGAAATGGGAAGGAGGAAAATCCCATGAAAAAAGTAGAAGCTATTATTAAGCCTTTCAAACTTGATGACGTTAAGGAATCTCTCAAAGAGATAGGCGTTCAGGGTTTGACGGTTACAGAAGTAAAAGGATTCGGCAGACAAAAGGGTCATACCGAGCTTTACAGGGGAGCGGAATACGTTATTGATTTCCTTCCAAAGATTAAGCTCGAGATCGTCGTCTCCGATGATATGGTAACAAAGGTAATAGACGCTATCATGGATAGCGCTAAAACCGGCAAGATCGGCGACGGAAAAATCTTTGTTCTGTCGATGGAGGAAGTTATCAGAATCAGGACTGGAGAACGAGGCGAGGATGCCTTATAATTGTCAGAATTTTATTTTTTGTATTGTAACTCTCTAAGGAGGATCGGTATAGAATGCCCACAACTAGAAAGACAAAAAGCAAAGGAGGATCGGAGGATATGAGTCCTAAAAAACCTTCGGATGTATTAAAGATGGTCAAGGATCATGATGTAAAAATCATTGATCTGAGATTTTTGGATTTCGTGGGAATGTGGCAGCATTTCAGCTTTCCCACACACATGATTGACGCCGGTACTTTTGAAGACGGTCTGGGTTTTGACGGTTCTAGTATCAGAGGATGGCAGTCAATCCATGCAAGCGACATGCTCGTAATTCCGGATGCCGAAACGGCCAAAATAGACCCGTTCATGGCCGATACTACATTGGTGCTCATATGTGATATTGTAGACCCGATAACCCGTGAGCCTTATTCACGCGATCCGCGAAACATCGCAAAGAAAGCGGCGGCCTATCTTAAGAGCACAGGCATAGGGGACACGGCTTACTTCGGCCCCGAGCTCGAGTTTTTCATCTTTGACGACGTTAGATACGACCAGACTTCGAACTCCGGATATTATTTCGTAGATTCCGTTGAAGGTATATGGAACTCCGGCAGGGATGAAGACCCTAACCTGGGTTACAAGCCGAGACACAAGGAAGGATACTTCCCTGTGCCTCCGTCAGATTCATTTCAGGACATGCGCTCGGAAATGGTGCTGGAGCTGGAAAAGCTGGGAATTATGATAGAAGCTCACCATCACGAAGTGGCTACGGCGGGTCAGGCGGAAATCGATATGAGATTTACCCCGATCGTTCAGATGGGCGATCAGATGATGTGGTACAAATATGTGGTAAGAAACGTTGCCAGAAAATACGGCAGGACAGTCACTTTCATGCCAAAGCCTCTTTTTGAAGACAACGGCTCGGGTATGCACGTCCATCAATCCATCTGGAAAAAGGATAAACCGCTGTTTGCAGGGAACGGTTACGCAGGCATGAGCGACCTGGCAATGAACTACATAGGAGGAATATTAAAACACGCAAGAGCAATATGCGCGTTTTCCAATCCGATTACGAATTCTTACAGACGTCTTGTTCCTGGCTTTGAAGCCCCTGTTAACCTGGCCTACTCGGCGAGAAACAGGAGCGCCGCGGTTAGGATTCCGATGTATTCGCCGAGTCCTAAAGCCAAGAGGCTTGAGTGCAGGTTCCCGGATCCGTCCTGTAACGGTTATCTCGCATTCTCAGCCATGCTGATGGCGGGACTGGACGGTATCGAGAAGAAAATCGATCCGGGAGATCCGCTGGACAAAGACATTTACGCATTAGGACCGGAGGAACTGGCAGATATACCGAACGTCCCGGGCTCACTTGAGTCCGCTCTGGAGGCCCTCGAAAGTGATCATGAGTTCCTCTTGAAAGGTGATGTATTCACCGAGGACGTAATCGAGACATGGATTGAATACAAAACCAATGCTGAAGTTAACCCGGTAAAACTGAGACCGGTGCCTTATGAATTCACGCTTTATTTCGACGTGTAAATATTCGCTTGTATAAGGCCTGAAATTTACAAAAGCGGCAGTTACACAACAAGTAGCTGCCGCTTTTTTTATTCACAACAATTAACGTTTTCCAGCTTTACCCATCCGAAGCCATAATTCCTTTATTTGATATTAAACGTTCAAAGGCGTAAGAAAATAGATTCGGTTGTTTTTTTGTTTATAAAACCGGATTGGTCTATTAATCGGATATCGTCTTCGTGTATCGGACGAACAATGAGATTACAAACGCTGCCAAACTATCAGGATTATAAGGATCGCCGCAGCGCCAAGCGCCATTAAAGTCGCGTAACCTCTGAGGACGCCAGTCTGAGCGGCCCTCAGCGTGAGCGCCATCTCTTTAATCACACCTGCAACTCCGTTTACCGATCCGTCGATATATTTCAAATCGAAATAAGATGCAAGGCCGGAAAGGTAGGTGAAAGGCTGAACAAATATGTAATCGTAGAGCTCGTCGACATACCATTTATTATAGGAGACTTTATAGACAGGCTCGAAATTTCTATTCTCCGTGATCTTACCGGGCACTGCGGGTTTCACGTAATAGATGTAGAACGCAAAAACAACACCTAAAAGCGCCGCCGCGATAGAGAATAACACCAGTGTAATATGTCCGAAGTGGATAATGTGGTGAACGATCTTCTCGGCAGGCTCCAGATAAATAGACGACGAGACAAATCTATTTAATAAATTAGTGTCGTGTAGATTGACAAGCCTTCCCATGAAGTCCGGTACGCCGATGTAGCCTCCGAAAGTAGCCAGAAGCGCGAGAGTAACGAGCGGAATCGTCATAGTATAGGGTGATTCATGAATTTTGTCTTTGACGGAAGCTGTGACGCGGCTTTTTCCCTCAAATGTATTAAGGTATAGCCTGAACATGTAAAGGGCCGTCAGAGCCGCCGTAATAACCCCTATAATCCACTGAAGCGTGTATCCCGATTCATATACAGCTCCAAGTATGTTGTCCTTGCTGAAAAAGCCGGAAAAAAGCGGGAATCCCGAAATTGCTAATGTGGCTGCGAGAAACGTTATGGCCGTAACGGGTATAAACTTCCTCAAACCGCCCATATTTCTTATATCCTGGTCACCGCCGAGGGCGTGTATGACGCTTCCCGCTCCCAGGAACAACAGGGCCTTAAAGAATGCGTGCGTGACGAGATGGAAGAGGCCCGCAGTATACGCACCCACTCCGACGCCCATGAACATATACCCAAGCTGGCTTATGGTGGAATAAGCCAGAACTTTTTTGATGTCGTTTTGCGAAAGGGCTATAGATGCGGCAAAGAAAGCCGTAAGCGCCGCTAAGGTTACGATAATCACCTGAGCGGTATGAGATTGTGAAAAGATTGCGTTGCACCTGGCTATCATGTATACGCCGGCTGTTACCATTGTAGCGGCATGTATGAGCGCGCTTACGGGAGTGGGGCCTGCCATGGCATCCGGCAACCAGACATAAAGCGGTATCTGAGCCGATTTGCCCACTGCTCCCACAAAGAGCAAGAGCGCGATGGCCGTTATCACCGCCGTGGGCACTACGCCCATAAACGCCGGGTCGAGCGCTTTGCCGAACACTTCCTGATAATTCACCGATCCGAATATGAAAAATATGAGGAATATCCCGAGAATGAAGCCGAAGTCGCCGATTCTGTTTACTATGAATGCTTTTCTGCCCGCGTATGCATTATCGGGAGCATGATACCAGAACCCTATCAGCAGATATGATGCCAGCCCGACTCCCTCCCAGCCTACGAACATTAGAGGGAAGCTGTCGCCGAGAACGAGTATCAGCATGAAAAATATGAATATATTGAGGTAGGTAAAGTACTTGGCGTAGCTCTCGTCATCATGCATGTAGCCGATCGAGTAAACATGTATCAGGAAGCCAACCCATGTCACTACAAGTGCCATCAAGCAGGAGAGTGTGTCGAAGAGAAGCTTGAAACTTACAGTGAACTTCCCTGAATGGATCCACTCAAAGAGCGATTGTATTATCTGTCTGTTTTCGGGTTCGAGTGATAGCAGATTAACAAAAAGATAAGTGGAAATAAGGGCCGAGATAAGGACAACGCCGCATCCGACAATATTTACAATGGATTTCTCTGTGTGCTCATCACCTCCGAGGACCTTTTGATAGAATCCGGTTGCGAAAACGAGTCCGTTTATTAGCGCGCCTATGAGGGGAACAAGTATAATCCAGACAATCATATTTGTCTTAACCTTTTAAAAGCTTTAATATATCAATATCGAGGCTCTCATTGTGTGCGTACACCGCTACGACGAGCGCAAGACCGACCGCTACTTCGGCGGCGGCCACCGTTATGGACATTATCATAAAGACCTGGCCCGTCATATCGTTTAAGGCCCGGGAGAAAGTGACAAATGCCAGATTGGCAGCATTCAGCATCAATTCGAGCGACATCAGAACTATTAACAGATTTTTTCTGGATATTACCCCGTAGGCGCCGATTACAAATAAAATGGCGCTGAGAACGAAATAATGCTCTACTGAAATGCCCACTCAGCTTTCCCTCCTCTTGGCTATCGCCACCACGCCGATTATCGCGACAACTATAAGGATAGAAGTCAGCTCGAAAGGAAGGAGATAATCGGTGAACAGGAGTTTCCCCACTCCTTCCGTCGTTCCGAAATTTTCAGAAACAGAGGGTATGGCAAGCGTATGCAAAAATGTTTCCTGAAACCCCATAGCCGCGAAATAACCTACGAACAGCAGTACCGCGAGCAGCAGACTTCCTTTAAACGCCATATTGCGTGATTCAAATTTAAGGGCTTCGGGCGTCAGGTTGAGGAACATCACCGTGAACAGAAACAAGACCATTATTGCGCCTGCGTAAACGAGAACCTGTATTACAGCGGCGAAATGAGCCTGAAGTAATACGAACAAGACGGCTGTTGAAAAGAGGGTAAGCACCAGAGACAAAGCGCTTGATACTGGATTTTTATGTGTGATTACGAGAAGAGCCCCGGCTACGCAAAGAGCCGCAAATATGTAAAATATGACAGTTTCCAACCTCTTAGCCTCCTGAAAATAACGGAAAGAGTAAGCAGTTGCTCCGGGTAATGAAGTATATTTGAGATAGAGAGATAGTCAAACATTCGGGAGCTTATGTTCGGGGGGGGCATTTTCCCTGTTTTTCATCGGCTTTTGACGACTCCGATTCTGTCACAGTAATCCCGCACAGGGCATGCGCTGCAAATGGGCGAGACGGGACGGCAAATCTTCTGACCGAACGCGACAAGCAGGCTGTTGTAGTCGATCCAGTACTTCTTTGGCAGTTTCTCCCTGAGCGCCGTCTCCGTTTCTTCCGGAGTCTTCGTGCTTACGTATCCGAGCCTGTTCGAGATTCTGTGTACATGGGTGTCGACGCATATACCGTGTTTGTTGTAGCCGAGTGTGATGACCAGGTTAGCGGTCTTCCTTCCAACTCCTTTCAGAGTCAGCAGTTCCTCCAAGTCGTCCGGGACTACACATTTGTATTTATTGACTATATCAGAGCAAATTTCGAGTATGTTCTTCGCCTTCGTTTTATAGAATCCCACGGGGTAGATCGCCTCCATTATCTCTTTTTCGCTCAGGCTGAGCATTGCCTCAGGGGTGTCAGCCAGCCTAAAAAGCCTGCTCGATGCGGCGGCCGTAGTCTCATCCTTGGTTCTAAGGCTAAGTACAGTCGAAATAAGCACCCTGAAGGGATCGCGAGAGCTTTCGGCCACATGCGTTACGGCAGGGGCATCCCATTCGGATACGACCTTTTTTAAAGTTCTTATGACCTTGTGTATATCACCATCATTCATGATTACCGGAAGCCAGTTGTAATATACACGATAAGCGGAAGCGATTTTTGAGGAATAATAGAGGGAGCTATAGCGGGCGCGGGAAAGTTCGTAACCACCGCGCCCGTAATCGGGAATCTTCTTACTCCGTTATGGGAAAGCGGTCTGTAAATGAAGCTTGTCGGATCAGTTGTATACGTCCATAAGGCTCTTTAGAACCGGGGCGGACTTAGACCTTCTTATCCTGTCAAGCGCTTTCTTCTCTATCTGTCTGATTCTTTCCCGGGTGAGGTGGAATTTCTTGCCGATTTCATCGAGCGTGAAAGCACTCTCATACCCGATGCCGAACCTCATTTTGACCACTTCCCTCTCCCGGATAGAGAGCATGAGAAGAGCGTGATTGATATTGTCGGGGATCGAAACTTCAGCAATGATACTGTCCACGTCGAGTGCGCCCGAGTCTTCGATAAAGTCCATATATGTCGCTTTCTCGCCGTTCCATACGGGCGTATCCAGACGCACTACTTTGTTAGTGCCGGATTCGAGGATCCTTTTGACGTTTTCCAGGCTCATTTCGGCCTTTTCCGCTATTTCCTCGGCAAAAGGCTCTCTGCTCATTTCTTTGGCCAGAACCCTTTTGACATGCCTTACCTTCCCGGCCTTCTCAAGAAGGTAAGCCGGCATTTTAACGGTTCGCGTTTGGTTGAATACACCCCTGGTCATCGCTTGGTTGATCCACCAGCAGGCGTAGGTCGAGAATCTGTATCCTTTTGTATGGTCGAACCTCTCAACAGCCTTTATCAACCCCAGATTGCCCTCCTGAATAAGGTCCAGAAACGGAACTCCCCTGCCTGCGAACCTTTTGGCCATGCTGGCAACTAGCCTGAGATTGGATTTTATAAATCTGTTTCGTAGCTGAAAGCCCTTTTTCATGTAGGCGTCAAAGAGATTAGACAACAACCTGAGTTTGCTTTCGGTTTGGTGATACTCAGATTTCTCTTCAGAAGTTAGATCATCGATATTCTTGTTCAAAAACTCACTTAGTCCGTCTTGGAGCCTCCTGGTGTCGCCGCCGAATCTCATCCCGAGTATACTTTCGATTTTTTTGCGGATCTCATGCGCCTTATCCTCACAGCACTTGATCTTGGCGGCGACGTGTGATTCCTCGTGCGGCGCTAAAAGAGGCTCCGTGCTAACTTCCTGAAAATAAGCGTTCACGAGCCTCATGTCCTGATTTACGGATTCGCTCTTATCAGATGATTTTTTATTAGTTACGGACGATATGGATACGGTATTTGAATCTTCCTCATAGTAATCTTCCGACT
>Ga0307426_1002307_pt1 | contig 11952 bp, 7 predicted proteins | sample SalMarWE160340MG_FD_202165 | JGI IMG/M metagenome (GOLD analysis project Ga0307426, IMG submission 202165) | Salt marsh sediment microbial communities from the Plum Island Ecosystem LTER, Massachusetts, United States - WE1603-40 | ecosystem: Environmental > Aquatic > Marine > Intertidal zone >... | reverse complement strand
CGGTGGTCCTATTTACCGCATACTCCTGAAGACATCTCTGCCATGCTGGCGGCGGTCGGTGCGGACTCCCTGGATGATCTGTTTGCAACGATACCCGAGGCGTGTCGCCGCAAAAAAGACTTAAACCTGCCGGAGCGCCTGAGTGAATGGGAATTAAATCGCCATATCGACGCCCTGTCCGGTACGATGGCCGTATCCCCCGAATACAAAGTGTTTATGGGTGCCGGCAGTTATGAGCATCATATTCCGGCGGCGGTATCTCACCTGCTGAGCCGTTCGGAGTTTGTCACTTCCTACACGCCGTATCAACCCGAAATGAGCCAGGGGACGCTGCAGGCGATCTTTGAGTACCAGACGCTCACCGCCCGTCTGCTGGGCATGGAAGTCGCCAATGCGTCGCAGTATGATGGTGCCTCTTCCCTGGCCGAAGCAGCACTCATGGCCGCTCGTGTCACACGGAAAAAGAAAGTCGCGGTGTCCCGGCTGATCCATCCCCACTACCGCAGTGTGTTGAAAACTTATCTTGCGCCCACCGATTTTGAGATTGTGGAATTGCCCTATCTGGCAAACGGGACTACTGATATCGCACACCTGGAAGGGTTGGACGATCTTGCCGCCGTGGCCGTGCAATCACCCAATTTTTTTGGCTGTATTGAAAACCTTCCCACGATAGGCGACAGGGCCCGGGCTAAAAATGCTTTGTTGATTGCATGCTTTACAGAGCCGCTGGCATACGGCCTTTTTAAAAACCCAGGCAGCCAGGGTGCTGATATCGCGTGCGGTGAAGGACAGAGTCTGGGAGTCCCCCGCACGTATGGCGGTCCGGCGCTGGGAATGTTGGCCGCCCGGATGAAATATGTACGCAATATGCCGGGCCGGCTGGTGGGGCAAACGACGGATGTGGAAGGCCGCCGCGGTTTTGTCTTGACGCTGGCCACCCGCGAGCAACACATCCGCCGCGAAAAAGCCACATCCAACATCTGCACCAATCACAGTCTGTGCGCCCTGGCAGCCGCCATGTACATGGCAACTCTTGGCCACACGGGGATGAAGGCGCTGGCCCGCCTAAATTATGACAAATGCGAATACCTGAAAAAGGAGCTGCGCAATGCCGGATTCAGAATCCCTTTTGAGCAGCCCACTTTCAACGAATTTGTAGTCGAATTCCCGGAAGACTTTGACAAAACATATGACCGCCTGGTCGACCATAAAATCATCGCGGGTCTGCCGCTGGAATGTCATTATCGTGAGTTGAAAAATCATTATCTGTTGTGCGTTACCGAAACCATCAGCAGGGAAGATATGGACAGGTTGGTCAAAGAAATTAAATAGCTATTCGGATTGGATGTTAAAATAATAGGCCTTCTGAATTGAATATCCTAAAACCCGAAATTCGAAACTCGAAACAAATTCCAATGACAGAAATCCAAATGACCAAAACCAACAGTAGCCAACCCAAGTCAGATTGACGTGTAGTAACTTTGTTTAGAACATTCGAAAATTAGAATTTCGAATTTGTTTCGGATTTCGTATTTAGTGCTTCGAATTTCCGGTTTCAACCGGTGGAGGGAGACATAGCCATGCAAGAATATCCAGGCGCAACCGGCCTGATACTCAACGAACCGCTGCTCTGGGAAAAGGGCCGGAAGGGAAGATCGGGGTTTTCCGCACCCCGCCGCGATGTCGAATCCTTTGATCTGGATCAGGACATGCTCGGTGAAGGGCCTGATTTCCCGGATCTCAGTGAAGTGGATGTCATTCGTCACTACACCCGTCTATCCCAGTGGAATTTTGGCGTAGATACCGGTATGTATCCGCTGGGATCGTGCACGATGAAGTATAATCCTAAAACCAATGAAAGACAGGCCGCTCAGCCCGGATTTGCCGCTGCCCATCCCCTGCTGCCGCCGCATCTCTCCCAGGGCATCCTCAAACTGATGTATGATCTCGAACGTTTTCTGGTGGAAATCACCGGCATGGACGCTGCCAGCCTACAGCCGGCAGCCGGTGCCCATGGTGAGCTTACGGGCATGCTCCTATTTTACGCCTACCACAAAAGCCAAGGCGCGCCCCGTTCAAAAATCCTCGTGCCCGACACGGCCCATGGCACCAATCCGGCCAGTGCGGCCCTGTGCGGTTACAAACCGGTGTCGCTGAAATCCAGCGCGAAAGGGGTGCTGGCGCCGGATAATGTTGCCGAGCTGATGGACGAAGAAACCGCCGGGATCATGGTAACCAATCCCAATACCCTGGGGTTGTTTGAAGAAAACATCAAAAAAATTGCCGAAATTGTCCACGCCAAAGGCGGCCTGGTGTACGGGGATGGGGCCAACATGAATGCAATTATGGGAATCGCTGATATTGGAAGAATCGGCATCGATGTTTTGCATTTAAATCTTCACAAGACTTTTTCGACCCCCCATGGCGGCGGTGGGCCGGGTTCCGGACCGGTCTGTGTGCTGAAGCATCTGGAGCCGTTTCTGCCGGTGCCCAGAGTCACGCAGCTGGACGGGCAATATCTGCTCAAAGTGGATTACCCGGAGTCCATCGGCAAGCTGCATGCCTTTTACGGCAATGTCGGTATTCTCATCCGGGCCTACAGCTATATTCTGAGCATGGGCGGAGAAAATTTGAAAAAAGCCAGCCAGCTGGCGGTATTGAATGCCAACTACATCAAAGAGCAATTGAAGGCAACCTTTCATCTTGCCTATGACCGCCCCTGTATGCATGAGTGCGTTTTCTCGGATAAATTGCAGCAGGCGCACAAAGTAACCACCCTGGACATGGTTAAACGCTTGATGGACTATGGATTTCATCCACCCACCATATACTTCCCGCTGGTTGTTCCCGGCGCCATCATGATCGAGCCCACCGAAACCGAATGCAAAGAAGACATCGATCTTTTCATCGATGCCCTTAAAGCCATCGCCGCTGAAGCCAGAGAAAATCCGGATCTTTTACATGCAGCGCCCCACAACTGCCGCCGCCGAAGACTGGATGAAACCACCGCGGCCCGCAAGCCCTGTTTGACGGGATAGACGGGTTGCGGGTTGCGGGTTGCGCGGTGCGAGTTGCGCGCCCCGAGGCACGGAAAGCAGCAGGGTGCAAGATAAAAGTTATGGCTTGCGTGTCAAATGTCAGGCATTATAATTACTGGTAGACATTAAATTCCAGAGTTAAAGAAATAATGGATATAAATACTGGCAAACGATTTATGCAGATCGATCTCCATCATCCGAAACCCGAGACAGGAGACCCGCAACCCGCAACCCGTAACCCCCAACCCGCACCCCGCAACTCGCAACCCGCAACCCGCAACCCGCAACCCGCTTATTTCCTGAACCTGGGTCTGATTGACTATCGGGAGGCCTGGGCCCTGCAGGAAAAAATTGTTGCCGCCCGGGTCGGTAAGCGTTTGAACCGGGACGTTTTCTTTTTTCTGGAGCATCCGGCCGTGTTTACGCTCGGCCGCCGGGGTGGTCTGGATAATCTGCTGGTTTCGGAAGAATTTTTGAAAAACGCCGGCATGGCGGTAGTCCAGGTTGAACGGGGCGGTTTCATAACATATCATGGTCCCGGCCAAATCGTGGTTTATCCCATCATAAACCTGCATATCCGAAGAATCGGCGTTAAGGATTTTGTTGCGGCTCTGGAAGAAGCCATGCTTCGCACGGCCGCGGACTGGAATATTGCAGCAACGCGCAATCCCATTAACAGCGGCATCTGGGCCGGTGACAATAAAATGGGCAGCATCGGAATCGCCCTGCGCAAAGGCGTCAGCTTCCACGGCCTGGCTTTAAACGTCAATCTTGATCTAACACCGTTTTCCTGGATCCAACCCTGCGGCCTGCAGGGCGTGGGGATGACATCCATGGCCAAAGAACTGGGCCGGGAAGTATCCATGGCCGATGTCCGCAATGTCCTGAAGGATCACCTTGAAGCAGTTTTAGGGATCTCATTTGAAGCGCGCAATCTATCGGAACTCGGATGTCAGTTGGATGAACTGGATGGACTTTAAAATGAAGGGCCAATCAAATCACAGCGTACTTGTCCAAAAACCCAAATGGCTGCGGCGTCAGCTGCCAACCGGTTCGGCCTATGAAAAAGTCAAAGGAATGATCAAGGGGGATCAGCTGCATACGGTATGCCAGGAAGCCAAGTGTCCGAATATGTGGGAGTGTTTTTCACAAAAGACGGCGACGTTTTTAATTATGGGCTCGCGGTGCACCCGCAACTGTGGGTTCTGTTCGGTACTTCCGGGTCCGCTGGAACCGCCGGATCCCGGGGAACCCGCCAGACTTGCCGATGTCGCACGCCGGATGGGCTTAAAATATGTGGTGGTCACATCTGTTACCAGAGACGACATACCGGACGGCGGCGCATCCTTGTTTGCCGAAACGATTGAAGAAATCCGCCGAAAGATGCCTGATGCCCGCGTGGAAGTCTTAATACCGGATTTTCAGGGAAGCCGGGAAGCGCTCCACAAGGTTTTGCAGGCCCGTCCGGATGTCTTAAATCACAATATTGAAACCGTTGCACGCCTGTACCCGCGGGTTCGGCCTCAGGCTTCATATGAGCGCTCCCTGATGCTCATTCAACGGGCTCACGAATACGATTCGGCGCTGCCGACCAAGTCCGGACTGATGCTCGGTTTGGGCGAAGAAAAACCTGAGGTTGCGAAAACACTCGAAGATCTGTTAACAGCCGGCTGCCGCCTGCTGACCTTGGGCCAATATTTGCAGCCTTCCAAAAACCATCTGCCTGTAGAGCGTTTTATCCCACCGGAAGAATTCGCAGCCTGGCGCAAAAGGGCTATCAAATTAGGCTTTACCGAAGTCGCCAGCGGTCCGTTCATAAGAAGCTCATATCACGCAAAGGAGTTGTTTGAGGAAGTTTCCGCATAATTGCAAGTCGAAAACATAGTTAATTTCGGGCCTATAAGATTCTGCCCAATCTTGGGTGAACTACTCATAAATTTCAAATTACAAATCCCAAAGATCAGTATCAGGATTGGTATTTTGAATTTTTGTCATTGTGATTTGTTTGATATTTGGTATTTGTGATTTGAATTTTTTTTTGGCGACAGAGTAAACTGGGCCATATAAAATATGAGTACTTCTGAGGTACGATTTTGGAAAAACAACTGATCTGGGCTGAAGTCGACCTGAACGCTTATGCGCACAACATCAGGGAGTTGAGGCGCATTACGCAGCCGGCTGCGCGTCTGATGGCGGTGGTCAAAGCCGACGGCTACGGTCACGGCGCCGTCGAGACGGCCCGCACGGCCCTGCAAAACGGTGCGGCTGCCTTAGGCGTGGCTCGAATCCAGGAGGCGGTTCACCTCAGAAGAGCCGGCCTGGCGGCACCCATTTTAATTTTTGGCTACAGTCCCCTCGAATCAGCCGAAACGCTCATTGACCATGAGCTTACCCAGACCGTATATTCCACTCAGACCGCAGAGGCTTTATCCGAACGGGCGGGCCGCAGAGGAAAAAAGATCAAGATTCATATCAAGGTGGACAGCGGCATGGGAAGGCTGGGTTTGCTGCTGGACGATCTGGCCGGCCCCATCCCGGATGACATCTCTGCCGCAATTTGCCTGCGGAAGGTCGAGGCCATCAGCCGTAAGGCCGATCTGGAGGTGGAAGGAATTTTCACCCACTTTGCGACGGCCGACGGCGCCGACAAATCTTATGCGAATATACAGCTGGAACGATTCATTAATTTTTTGGAATGCCTTCGTCGTGAAGGTCTGAATCCTCCCGTAGCCCATGCTGCCAACAGCGGCGCCCTGATCGACATGCCGGATTCTCATCTGGACATGGTGCGGCCGGGAATCGCAACCTATGGATTGTACCCATCCGATGAAGTAAACAAAAGCAGGGTCGACCTGATTCCGGTCATGACGCTGAAAAGCAGGATCATTCACCTGAAAAAGGTGCCGGCCGGTTTCAACATCAGCTATGGCAGCACCTTCCAGACAAAAAAGGATACAACAATCGCCACGGTGCCGGTCGGATATGCCGACGGGCTCAACCGCCTGTTGTCGTCGGCCGGTCACATGCTGGTCCACGGCCAAAAAGTGCCCATCGTCGGCCGGGTCTGCATGGACCTGACCATGCTGGATGTGGGAGCACTGACCGGTGTTGAAATCGAAGATGAAGTCGTTGTTTTCGGACAACAGGGGAGTCAGGCGATCACGGCGGATGAAATTGCAGCAAAATTAAATACCATCAATTATGAGATCGTCACCTCGGTCACAGCAAGGGTACCAAGAGTCTATTTGGAATGACGATTGCCGAATGGAGAATCCTCCAGAGGCGGACAAGTGTCGAAGAAAAGAGACTCACCAGGACTGAGTATCGAGGACTGAGGACTGAGTCATAAAGGATACGGTCGTTGGAAACAGCGGTACGCTCAGTCCTCAGCACTCATCGCTATTTCAACTAGTCGGAGCGCAGTGACTCCACCCTAAACCCTAAACCCTGAACCCTGAACCTTTGGAGCCTTGCCCTGAACCTCTGACAGGAATCAACCGTGCCTTACTTCACAACCCGCGACGAATGCAAAATTTTCTATCGGACCTACGGCGTTGACACGTCAAATTCCGTCGTTATTTTCCTGAACGGCACCACCCAGACGACAATGTACTGGGGCAACCATGTGCCTACGTTTTCAAGGCATTACAGCCTGCTTTGCTACGATGCCAGATGCCAGGGGCAAAGTGACTCTGGCGCCGCGCCGATCTCGCTGCAACTGCATGTTTCAGATCTTTATCAATTGTTGGCGCATTTAGCTATTGACAAGGCACACCTGGTGGGCCTAAGTCATGGCGCCCGGGTAGCGCTGGAATTTGCAGTTAAATTTCCGCAGACAGTTGAAAAACTGGTACTTTGCAGCATCAGTGCCAGGACAAGCCACCGTTGCATGGCTTTTGTACGATCGTGGCTGGAAATCCTGAAGCTTTCTGATTTAAGGACCATGGCCTGGGCTGCCGTGCCGACCGTGTTCGGCACCAGGTTTTTAAAGCACCATCAAAAAACACTCGATAAGATCGTCAATGCCGTTGTATTTCGCAACCGCAAAAAAGCGCTGATGGCCCAGCTTGATGCGGTTTTAATGTATCCTCAGCCGGACATCATACCGGCGGATTTCAATGTGCCGACACTCATTATCTCGGGCTCGCAAGATCCGCTGGTCGAACCCGATGATGTCCGTCAACTCGCGGATCTTTGCAAAGCACGCCACGCCGAGCTTCCCGGCATCGGTCACAGTATACCTGCCGAAGCCCCGGAATTATTTGAACAAATGGTGCTTGAATTTCTAAGTTCAAGAACCTAATCCGGACAAGAGGGAATTGAATATTGAAGATTGCAAATTCAATATTTCGCCACAAAATGCATAAAAATAACAGCTAAGGGTTCAGGTAATCGTTAATGCGAGAAATCATTCTGATTAATATAACCGGCAAAGATAAACCGGGTCTGACATCCAGTTTAACGAACATTCTGGCGCAGTATGAAGTGACGATTCTGGATATCGGCCAGGCGGTTATCCATGACTACCTGTCGCTGGGCATACTGGTCGAAATACCATCCGAGCACTCATCGTCGTCGATCCTCAAGGATCTTCTGTTTAAGGCGCATGAGCTCGGTATTCAAATCCGTTTTTCCGCCATCGATACCGCAAGCTATGAAGGCTGGGCCTCGGAAACCGGCCAGCAACGCCGGATTATAACGCTCCTCGGCCGCAGATTGACAGCCGCGCAAATGGCAAAAGTAGCCACGGCTATTGCGGTCAGCAATTTGAACATCGATGTGATTACCCGGCTTTCCGGAAGGGTATCATATAACGATCCCGAATCACTGCCCAAAGCCTGCGTGCAATTTACCGTTTCCGGCACGCTGTCTGAATCCGGTCGTTTACGCGGCCGACTGCTGAAAATTTCCGAAGAAACCGGAATCGATATCTCCTTTCATGTGGATGATATTTATCGGCATGCCCGCCGGCTGGTGGTATTTGACATGGATTCCACTTTGATCCAGGGTGAAGTGATCGATATTCTGGCCCGACATGCCGGTGCCGGGGAGCAGGTCGCCGAGATCACCGCAGCCACCATGAGCGGTGAGCTGGATTTCAAAAAGAGCCTTATCCGCAGAGTGGCCCTGCTCAAAGGCCTTGATGAAGCATTGCTGGCTGATGTCACGCAGAATCTTGAGCTCACCGAAGGAGCGGAGCGTGTCGTCAACACGCTAAAAAGGTTGGGCTATAAGATCGGAATCATATCCGGCGGCTTTGATTATTTCGGTGAATATCTGCAAAAAAAGCTGGGGCTGGATTACGTTTTTGCCAATGTGCTCGAAATCGAAAACGGCAAAGTCACCGGAAACGTCACGGGTGATATTATCGACGGACCCAAAAAAGCTGAAATTCTCAAAACCATCGCCAGGGTTGAAAACCTCAACCTGCAGCAGACCATCGCCGTGGGAGACGGCGCCAACGATCTTCCCATGATCAGCATAGCCGGTCTGGGCATTGCATTTCATGCCAAGCCCTTTGTAAGGCAAAATGCCGCCAAGTCAATTTCCAGCGTTGGACTGGACGGGTTATTATATCTGATGGGTATCAGTGAAAGAGAAATCCAGCAGGAATAGCAAACGCTCGGCATTTATTGCCTGAAAAGTTTGGTTTGGCAAGCCGATTCAGCGAAGCTTCGCGCCAGAAACAAAAAGGCGGGGCCTTTCATGGCCCTGCCTTTTTGTTTCTGGCTTCTATTCTCGCCACATTTTTATGTTTGAAGCAGAAGCCAGGAGATTTAATTTTGCTCTCTTGAATGCCGTTATTTCCTCGCTCGGATATCTTCTCGCTGTGTTGGAAGTTCGGCGGAAAAGATGCACGCACATTCGAGAACCCAATTGACTATTACTATATTCAAAAATGATGCCAAATTTAAAATTTTTTATTTAATATAAAATCAATAAGTTATAATAACACCTAAAATCAGGCGGTCACCCAAAAGTGTCAATTTTCCGACACTTTGTCCGGTCATGAATTCTGACGCTCACCCCGGTCAACCCTGCCCTTTGGCGGTTTAACCGCCATCCGAATATCAGAATTTCTTTTTAACAATATAAATCCCGTTACCCTATCCAACTAACATCATTATAATCCGGCCATTATCAGGCGTTCGAAAAAATAGACAAATCCAAAAATAACGTCACATAGGTGCGCCGCGTGGGCCCAGCGGCCGACCACCTCGGCGGTATAATCCAGACGACGCAGCAGATAGTTGCGGTCGAAATATAAAATCTGCTTTTTGCAGTGCGTCGGCAAATCGTCAGGGTAACTTACCTGCAGCCGGAACGGATAGTCAATCCCGGACAAAGGCTCAAGCGCTGTAAAATTAAAACCCTCTCTGAGAAACAAGAAAGGTGTCACCAGGTAATTCCAGGTGGCGTAGCCCCCAAAGTAGATAAAATCAAGATCATCCCAGTACAATTGCCGCCGCAGGCTCCGTATTGCCGACCTGGGCTGCATACGGCTTGACACAATCCGATTGTCGGGTTCTGAGATTCTTACTTCCTTATTGCCGTTGAGCTCACCTGTCTGCCCGACCCGGGGAAAGTCATAAAAAATAAAGCGAGGTTCACGGGTGGATGCCCGCACCCGCACGCGGTTTAAAATGGGTCTTCGTTTGGCTGTGAACAAAAATCCCCGGACTGAGATAATGGCTTCGACGGCTGCCAGTTCCTGCCACCTGCGGGCGCCGCCATGCGCCTCGATAACTTTTTCAAGGATGTCCTGCACATTGTTGTTTACCATGGCCATGGCCTCCTGCCGCATATGCTAATAAGACAGCATAGATAAATTGCTAATTTCGATAAAGTGAAAATGGCTAAAATGCGCTAAAATGCCTAAAATTGAGGTATTCTGTCGATTTTATCAAGTCGATTTTGGATTCTTCTTTCTACATGCTATAATATTCGCAGTTTAGCAACAGGGCAGTTTCCACTTCGAACAAACTGGCCGCCCGCGTTGGTAAGCCACCTGGAATGATGGAATAGTGGCAGGGAATTAAATCCTGAATATTAGAAGATGAGATCGCTGACCCAGCCGGGGACAGATGGGGTTTATGAATCACTTCCGGCTCAAATAGGTTCATGAGAGAGCTATCATATGTTCAACGTCGGTTTGGGAATCGATGCCGGTGGAACTTATACGGATGCAGTCATTTACGATATGCCGTCGCAAAGGGTGGTGTCCAAAAGCAAGGCCCTGAGCACCAAATGGAATTTTACGCTCGGCATCGCTGAAACATTAGCAGGACTGGATCAGACCCGCCTGTCCCAGGTGGAGCTGGTGGCCCTGTCCACCACCCTGGCCACCAATGCCATTGTCGAAGGTCGCGGACAGAAAGTGGGGTTGCTGATTATGCCGCCGGCCGGCCGGTTGGATCCACAGGACATCCCGTATGAACCCAAAGCCGTGCTGGCCGGGCAGCTGTCCATCACCGGCCGGGAAATCAGCCCCATCGATGAAGACGAAGTGCAGCGCGTTGCGCGGGCCATGGTTAAAAAGGATGGCGTGCAGGTATTTGCGGTTTCCGGCTATAGCGGGTGCATCAATCCGGTGCATGAGATCGCAGTTAAAAGAATTGTACAAAAGGCAACCGGCCTCCTGGTTACCTGCGGCCATGAGCTTTCGGAAATCCTGAACTTCCGCACCCGCGCCCAGACCGCAATGCTCAATGCCCGCATCATTCCCTTGCTCGACAGGCTTTTAACGGACCTGGCAAGCGTGTTGGTCGCGCGGGGAATTGAGGCTCCCGTTGTCGTAGTGAGAGGCGACGGAACCCTGATGAGCAGCCGCGTCGCCAGGCAGCGGCCGGTGGAAACCATCCTTTCCGGCCCGGCCGCCAGTGTTGCCGGCGCCCAATTTTTAACCGATCTGAAAAATGCCGTCATCGTGGATATGGGGGGAACGACGACCGATACCGCAATCATCGAAAACGGTGTTGCGGAAATCTGCGCCGGTGGGGCCGCCGTCGGCGGATTCCAAACCCATGTCAAGGCCATGCATATTCGCACGGAGGGACTCGGCGGCGACAGTCTGATTCAGTTGGACAAAGGCGCTTTTACGATCGGACCCAAACGGGTGGCGCCGATTTCATGGCTGGCAGCGCATACCTCCGGGACGGATCAGGCCTTGGAATTCCTGCAGCGCAATCTCACCCGCTATGGTTCGTCATCGCGCAATATGCAACTGCTGACGCTGCTGGAACGTCCAAACCGGCAAAAGCTGACGCCATCGGAAGAAAAAATTGTCGATCTTCTGGCCATACGCCCTTATGCGATTGATGAACTGGTCCGACAAACAGGCGCACATTTTACCGGCGCGCTTGGACTGGAGCGTCTGGAGCAGACTTTCATCATTCAGCGCTGCGGCTTGACCCCGACCGACCTTCTGCACATCGAAAATCAATTTACCCGCTGGGACCGTGAGGCCGCAACAACCATGGGGCAACTGTTTGCTCAAATCTGCCGCCGTGATTTGCATGAAATGACCGCCGATCTGCTGACCCGCGTCACTGAAAAACTGACCCTTGAAATTTTGAAAACCCAGCTTGATGGTGAAACAGATCCGGCCGACCTGGAGCAAAGCCCCGTCAGCCGGACCCTGGTCGAAAACATGCTCAAGGGGGGCAATCACCGTTACACCGTCAGCATCCATCTGCACCATCCGGTAATCGGAATCGGAGCGCCCATTCATTTTTTCCTGCCGCAGGCGGCCGCCACCCTTGCCGCCGGAGAGGTCATACCGGAGAATGCCGACGTAGCCAACGCGGTCGGTGCCATTACCAGCCGCATCGCCATCCGCCGCAAAATCGACATCATCGCACCTCAGCCCGGCCGCTATGAAGTCGTCGGACTAGCCGGTGTAAAAAATTTCAGC
>Ga0307426_1002305_pt1 | contig 11964 bp, 14 predicted proteins | sample SalMarWE160340MG_FD_202165 | JGI IMG/M metagenome (GOLD analysis project Ga0307426, IMG submission 202165) | Salt marsh sediment microbial communities from the Plum Island Ecosystem LTER, Massachusetts, United States - WE1603-40 | ecosystem: Environmental > Aquatic > Marine > Intertidal zone >... | reverse complement strand
CTTGGAGCCCGGACTTTCCTCCCCCCGAAGGGGGCAGCTGCCCGGCCAACTGACGGCTCTCAGATATGGCGGCGGCAGGGCGCCGTCAAGCCGGGCGAGTGGCCTGGGTCGGCGCCTTCATCCCCCGCGCCTTGGCGATCTCGTCATAGGCGTGGTTGATGGAGGCCAGCTTCTGGCTCATCAGGACGACCAGCTCGTCGGGCACCCCCCGCGCCGCCAGCCGGTCGGGATGGGTCTCGGCGACCAGTTGCCGCCAGACGCGCCGCACTTCCTCGTCTGGCGCCGACCGGTCGAGCCCGAGCACCAGATAGGGGTCGCGGCCGGCCCCGCGCACCACATGCTGCGCCGCGATCTGCTCGAAGCGCCTGTCGTCGAAGCCGAAGATGGCGCTGACCGCGGCCAGATAGTCGAACTCCGCCTCGTGGATCGCGCCGTCGGCCGCCGCGATGTGGAACAGCCCGTCGAGCACCAGCTCGAGGGATTCCGGGCTGTCGGCGAACAGCCGTGCGATGCGCCGCGCATAGGCGTCGTACCCGGCCACGTCCTGCTGGGCGAGCCGGAAGACGCGCGAGATCTGCCGCTCGGCGCCGGGCGGGATCTCCACCGTTTCGCCGAAGGCCTGGACCTCGGCGTCCGTCACCACCCCGTCGGCGACCGCCATCTTGGCCGAAAGGCACACCAGCGCCAGCGTGAAGGCGGCATCCCGCCCCCCGTGCAGCCAGGTATCCGGGTCAATCAAGTTGGCGAGCAAACCGGCGATCCCGGTGCGCTCCGAATACGACCCGACGATGTCGGCGACGGTCTGCCAGACGTTCATGGGTGCCTCTAGGCCCGCGGCGCCTGCCGGCGCAAAACGGATGTGGTTTTTGAGAAGAGCCGAGCTCTATAGAGGACTTCGGCGCTCAGTTGAAGCTCAACAACGCCCCCGAAGCGCCTTCCTCGATCCGCCGGACCAGGCCGCGGACACTCGCCGCGATCGCCGCGCTGGCGGTCTGGGGCCGCCCCGGCGCCGTGGCCGATTGCGTGGGGACCGGGGCGGACGCGGCCATGTCGGGACCGGCCAGCGCGATGTCGCTGGTCAGCGACGGCGCCGTCAGCCCGTCCAGAAGGTCGATCGGCCCGCCGGCACCGGGCACGGGCGACACCGCGATCACCGCCGGTGCGACGGAAGCCAGTGCCTCGTCACCGCCCACCGGCTCGTCGGCGGCCGGCATGAGACGCTCGCCGCGCTTGACGCCGGCGAAATTGTCGACCTGCTCGAACTGCGCGGTCTGGTCGTAGACCACCGCGGGCACCAGCAGATCTGGCGGCAGATAGCGATCGGGCACCGGCGTGGACTGGACGGGCGGTAGCGGCGCGGGCACGACCTGCTGCCAGGACGAGATGGCGATCAACGCCAGAAATACGAAACCGACGGCACCCAAGACGATAGTGTTGCGCATCGGTCCGCCCCCGATCCTCGCCTCGATTCGGATCAGACGGGCCCAAGATGGCGAGATTATGAATCGGCGGCCCGCTCCCCTCGCCCCACGGCGCCGCGCCGCCCCAGGACCCGCGCCAGCGCGTAGACCAGGCTCGAGCGGTTCATGGTGTAGAAGTGGAACTCCGCCACCCCGCGGTCCATGAGCTCGGCGACCTGTTCGCTGGCGACGGCGGCGGCCACCAGGGCGTGGCTTTCCGGGTCGTTTTCGAGCCCCTCGAACCGCTCGGCCAACCAGTCGGGGACGGTCGCCCCGCAGCGCGCCGCGAACCGGGCGACCTGCGTGAAATTGTGGATCGGCTGGATGCCGGGCACGATGGGCGCCGAAATGCCGGCCCGTTCGGCCCGGTCGAGCAGCCTGAGATAGTCCTCGTTGTCGAAGAACATCTGGGTGATGGCGCGGGCCGCCCCGGCGTCGAGTTTGCGCCTGAGATTGTCGAGCTCGACCTGCCAGTTGGCGCTCTCGGGGTGCTTTTCGGGATAGGCGGCGACCGAGACGTCGAAGCCGCCGCGCATGGCGATCGCCGCGACAAGTTCGGCGGCGTTGACATAGCCCTCGGGGTGCGGCTCGAAGCGGGCCCCCGGCCCTTCCGGAGGGTCGCCGCGCAGGGCGACGATACGGTTCACCCCGGCCGCCGCGTAGGACTCCACGACCGCGTCGACCTCGGCCCGTGAGGCGCCCACGCAGGTCAGATGCGCGGCTGCCGGCACCCCGGTGCGCGCCGTGATCGAGGCCACCAGCCGAAGCGTGCGCTCGCGGGTCGAGCCGCCCGCCCCGTAGGTGACCGAGACGAATCGCGGGGCCAGCGGGGCGAGTTTCTCGACGCTCGCCCAGAACGAGGCCTCCGCCTTGTCGGTGCGCGGCGGGAAGAACTCGAAACTCATCTCGACCGGGGGCCGTTCGGCCGCCGGCCGCCGGCTGGCCCGCGTCGGCGCCACCCCCGCCTCGCCCTGGCTCATGCGGCGCGCTCCGCGGAGCGGTCGGCCGCGTCCTCGAGCAGCCACAGGCACACCGTCAGCCCCTCGTCGCCGGCGGTCGACGGCATCACCCTGGTTTCGGCGACCGCCAGGCTGGCGGCCCGGGCCCATTGCGCCATCTGCTCGGACGACATGCCGAGCCTCAGATGCGCCTGCTCGGTGCGCAGGAATTCCAGGTGATGCGGCGCGAAATCGACAACCAGCATGCGGCCCCCGGGTGCCAGCGCCAGGCGCGCCTGCCGGAGCGCCCGGCCGGGATCGTCGAAATAGTGCAGGACCTGATGCAACACGATCAGGTCCGCCGCCCCTTCATATTCGTCGAGCCGGGCGATATCGCCGAGCCGGGCCTGGGCATCGTGGCGGGGCAGCGATTCGAGCCTGGCGCGCGCCACCGCGATCATTTCACGGCTCGAATCGACCCCCACCCCGCGCCGGTAGCGGCCCGAAAGCAGTTCCAGCATCCGGCCCGTGCCGGTGCCCAGGTCGAGGCACAACTGGGCCCGCCGGTCGGCGAGAACTTCGAGGATCGCCCCTTCCACCGCCGATTCCGGTACATGCAGCGAGCGCAGCCGGTCCCAGCTTTCGGCGACCTTGGAAAACCAGGCGGTGGCGCGCTGCTGGTGATCGCGGCGCACCGAGTCCAGGCGCTCGCGGTCGGCGACCAGCACCGGGTCCGACGGGTCGAGCCGGGTGATGAAATGACTGACCAGCGTCACCGCCTCGGGCTTGTCGGAGAGCCGGAAATACGCCCATGCGCCCTCGGCGTGGCGCTCGATCAGCCCGGCCTGTGTCAACAGGCGCAAATGGCGCGACACCCGCGGCTGGCTTTGCCCGATGATCTCGGTAATGTCCTTGACCGACAGCTCGCCCTCGGCGAGCAGCGCCAGCAATCTCAGGCGCGTGGTCTCGGCCGCGGCGCGCAGGATCTCGACAAAAGCGGCGAGCTCGGTCATCGTGTCTCCCGGCACATAAAGATATCTTTATATCCAAGTCCGGGAAATTGGCAACAAAACCGGCTAAACGAGACCGTGTTCTGATTGCAGGTTCCAGCGTGTAAGCCGACTCAATATTTAGCCTTTTCAGTGCGGAGCTCCACGGATGTCCGAGCCAGCTCGCCAGATGACCCCCTCAATTTATGAAACTTACAGCGCCCTTTTCTCGGCGCTCTCCGATCCCGTCCGGCTCGAGATGATCGACCAGTTGTCCAAACACGGCGAGATGTCGGTGGGCGAACTCAGCCGGCCGTTCGCGATTTCGGCGCCGGCCATTTCGCGGCACCTCAAGGTGCTGGAGACCGCCGGCCTGATCGAGCGCCGGGTGGACCGTCAATGGCGGATCTGCTCGCTCAACCTCGACACGCTCAACACGGCGTGTCTGTGGCTGCACGAGGTGACCGGCAGCGAAGCGCCGGCGCACCTTCGGATCAGGTAGCAGCCCCGGTCCTCAGGCGGCGCCCCGTTCGACAGCGGGCGGCCGGCTTGTTTCGCCGCCGCGGCGGCGGAACGAATGGGCCCGCCACAGATCGAAAATGCCGCGCGCCTCGGCCGGGGACAACGCTTCGAAGCGGCGCCGGATATTGGCCCGCTCCTCGGTGCTCGGCAGATCGCGCCAGGGCATCACCGCCACCAGGTTTTCGAACAGCTCCGGACGCATGCCGAGCGCCCGCGCTGCCACCGTCAGTGCGACATAGTCCTGGTTGGCCAACCATTTGACCACGATTTCCGGCATCACGTTGAGCATCAGGGTGAGCCCGGCGGCCGTGTGGTGGCCGTACCCGAAGCGGGCGAAGCGCTCGATGGCTCTGGCGTCGAGCCGCTTGCGGTCATTGAGCGCCCTGACCTGGTTCCAGGCGATCTTCCATTCCTGTGCGTCGAAGCCGGCGCGGTTCTTCATGCGGTTATAGACGACCGCGTTGACGCGGTTGACGGCCGCGCCCTCCTCGCCGTTGTCGCCGAGACCCAGTTCGGCGAGCACCTTGTGACCGGCCTCGTCGATCTGGTCGCGGACCGCAGCCCAGTCGATGTCCGTGCGGGCCCGAAGTTCCTCGGCGAGCGCCGGCAACTTCCCCACCCTCTCGATCAGCTTCGGCAGGGTGTGCTCGCCAAGCTGTGCGTTGGCGTTGTTGACCAGCCGGCGCATCGAGGGCTCCTCGCCGTGGGTCACGATGGCGCCGCCGACCCGGTCGGTGAGCTGTTCGCGGCCAGCGATGGCGACGCGGTGATCCTCGGAGAGGTTTTGCACGATCTCGATCAGATCGTCGTCGCTGAGCACGTTCGAGAATTCCAGAAGCGGCCGCGCCACCTCGATGGCGTCGTTGGCGAGTTTGACCACCACGGTGCCCGGCGCCCGGTCGAGTGGCGCCAGCAGCTGCGCGACATGCGCCCTCGCCTCGGCCTCGACAAGGTCGGCGAGCTGACAAAGCACCTCGTCATACTGGGCCACCTGTTCGTCGTCGCAGCGTTCCGACACATGCGTAAACAGCTGCGCCATGTTCCGAATCAGGACGTTGCATTCGTCGACATTCGGCGTCCCCGAGAGCGCGCGAAACGTTTCGAACGCGCTGCCCTTTTGCTGTTGATCCAACACTTCTCCACCTCCGGCAAAGCCTGAACGGCGCAACACTACGTACGATCTCTGGACCGCACCTGAAGCCGGAAATCGGCAATTGAATCGAATCCGGAAGGCAGGCGGAACCCGCCGTTAACCGCTCGCCGGCGCTTCGGCCGCCGGCCAGGCGGGTTGGGCGCGCACCCTGACGACAGCCGCTTCGCCGATCTCGATGACGCCCGGCCGGTCGACCCAGCCCACCAGGCCCCGCCGCCCGGCGGCCGCCTTGACGAATCCGAGCTCGATATCTTTCCGGCCTTCGAAGTTGTCGGCGATCGATTTGCCGGCGAACCGGCAGGGGGCGTTGTCGCCGTCAACGCGGATCGAGGCGCCGCCCGCGAAGACGATCCGGGTGCGCGGCGGCAGGCTGGTCAGCGACGGGATGCCCGACAGCGCGATGTTGGCGACGATCCACTCGGGCCGCAGCTCGTCGATGCCGAGCGTCGCGGCGATTTCGGCCAGCTCCTCGACCGCCAGGATCGAGACCTGGCGCTCGTTGAAGATCTCCGTGCCGCGTTCGAACCACTTCTCGTCGCTGCCCGAGCCCCGGGTCAGCCCGCCATGGCGGTCGCCAGCGATACCGGTGAAGCCCAATTCAATTCGTTCGACCGGGTGCGAGCGGAAGTCGCTGTCGTCGGCGACGAACAGCCCCTCGACCCGCGCCGTCAGCTTCTCGGCCGCAATCGCCTGCATCGGATGGGTCTCCCCCGCCTCCAGCCTCCAACACCCACGATATTAGCATCGCCGGGGCGGGCCTTCCATTGGCGAAGCGGTCGCGGCTTTCCGTCCGGCCCACGATCGCACCGAGGGCGCGCCGCGCCTGCCGGACCGCCATCGGGGACCGCCATCGGGGACCGGCATTGTGGACCGGCATTGTGGACCGGCATGGGAACCGGCATTGACCCCGATCATGGATTCGCCCATCTCATCGGGCCAAGTGTTGATATTGGCCGCGCAGCGAAAGGCACCCCATGAAGCCCCTCACCACCTGGATCCTGATCGCCGACGGCGCCCGCGCCCGGGTCCTCGAAAACACCGGCCCCGGCAAAGGCGTCGCCGAGGTCGCCGGCCTCGAGTTCGCCGATGAGCATCTGAGATCCAGCGACATCATGGCCGACAAGCCGGGCCGGGCCTTCTCCTCCGCCGGCGAGGGGCGCAGCGCCATGGAACCGAGCACCGACCCGGTGCAAAAGCGCCAGTCCGATTTTGCGCGGCGTTTGGCCGAGACGCTGGAAAAAAAGCGCCGCCAGAAGGCCTTCGACCGGCTGGTGCTGGTGGCGGCACCCGCCGCGCTGGGGCATTTGCGCAGCGCGCTGACCCCGCAATTGCGCGAAGCGGTGTCCGGCGAACTGGCCAAGGACCTCACCAAGGTGCCCAATCCCGACATCCCCAAGCACCTCATGGGGGTGCTGGCGGTCTAGGGCAATCGGCCGCCGGCCGGCGCGGGCCGGGCCTCACCGGACTTAATCCGCTGCACTCAGTTTGAATCAGTTTGAATCAGTGGGCTAACGGGGCACACACCAATTCGGCGTAGCACCGGAACGACTAGTTTGCGTCGAGGTGTCCTATGTCGATCGATATCCCCACCATGACCGTGACCGTCGCGTTCATCGAAATGATGTGCGGCGGCCTCCTGATCGCCACCTACTTCTATTATCGCGACGAGCCGGCGGCCCTGTGGTGGGGCGTCTCCCACATGCTGCTCGCCACCGGCGTCGGGCTGTCGACGGCCGGGGGCATCACGGGTGCCGACTGGATCACCGCCGTCGGCTTCGTCGTCTTCCTCAGCTGCGCGGCCATCCAGTGGCACGGCACGCGCCTGCTGACCGGCGCCCGCCCCTATCTGCCGCTGGTGTTTGTCGGGCCGGTGCTTGTCGCCGCGGTCAACCTGCTGCCGGTCGGCGACAGTCTGCCCATGGTCCGGGGCATGGCCGCCGCCGTTCTCAATGTCACCTATTTCGGCGGCGCGGTGTATATCCTGCTGCGTCCCCCCGGCGATTCCCTGGCCGCCTACAAGCCGCTCGCCGTGCTGTTTGTCGCCAATATCGTGGCGCTTGGCCTCGCCCCCTTCGGCGGCCTGGGCGGCACCGAGGGCGGCCTGCCGCAGCTCTTCAGCATCGTGGGTTTCCTCTATGTCGAAGCGGCGATCTTCGTTCTGGGCACCACGATCTTCGTGGTCGCCGCCGTCCGAGAGCGCAAGGAAGTGCTCAACCGCTCCGCCGCCACCACCGACGAGCTGACGGGCCTGGCCAACCGCCGCAGTTTCTTCGAGCTCGGCGAAAAGCTTGTCGCGCGCAGCCGCATCGACGGCACACCCTACAGCGTGCTGATGATCGATCTCGACGGGTTCAAGTCGATCAATGACCGCCTCGGCCATTCCAGCGGCGACGACGTCTTGCGCAAGTTCGCGGAGACGGCCCGCAACGCGTTTCGCCCCAACGACATTCTCGGTCGGGTCGGCGGCGAGGAATTCTCCGTCATTCTCCCCGGCAGCGGGGTGGAGGCATCGATGGCGATCGCCGAGCGTCTGCGCAAGGCCTTCGAGGAAGCGGCCGAATTCGTGGACGGCGCCCCCGTGCGCGCCACCCTTTCGGTCGGTGTTGCCGCCTCGACGATCGGCGCCAGCCTGGAAAGCCTGATGAAGGAGGCCGACTCGGCCCTGTATGCCGCCAAGCAGAACGGCCGCAACCGCGTCGAACGCCTGCACGACGCCCTGCCGCCGACCCCCACCCGGATTGCCCGCGTGGCCTGAGGCGGCCCGGCCCGCGGCAGGGGCAGGCTACCCCGGCACTAGGGCGACGAGGCAACCCCGGCGATCACCGCGTCGAACAGGCCGCGCACCCGCGGTACGAAATTCTCGAGCGTCCAGAAGACGATCTGCGAGGAGCCGAACCCTTCCTGCGAGCGGTAGTAGTTGAAATACTCGAACCTCGTGCCCTCGAAATCGACGCGGTAGCGGATGACCTCCCAGCTCTGACCGGCGATGGTGGCGGTCCCTTCCTCGACGATTTCGATCTCGTCGGCGGAGACGCCGGAGGCCTCGGCGGCATTCTCCAGGATGGCGGTGCGCAAGAACGAACTGCCGAACGGCAGCCGCTCCGCGATCAGCGCCATGCCAGCCGCGCCGTCGGTGGTCATGAAGGTGAATTCCTGCTCCGGGCCGGGGTCGATCTCGGACCAGCGGCCGGGATCCACGCACAGTGTCAGCGCCACCACGGCGCTCGCGACCCGGCTCTCTGCAGGGCACGCGGCACCCTTGGCGGACTTGTTCGGCGCCGCATAGGCCCACGTGCCGTCCTCGTCGAGAATGACCGTGCGCCCACCGAATTCGACCCGACCGAGCTCGGCCGCAAGGGCGGGGGTTGCCCCGAGCGCCAGCAGGATTGCGGCCGCAATTGCCAACGAGCCTTTGTTCATCGCGCCCTCCCTCGGGGAAATCGGGCGCCGCGCCGGGCGCCCGGATGGCCGGCGGAACGGTAGCACAAGGCGGCAAGAGGCGGCGAGAGGCGGCGAGAGGCGGCGAAAGGGGTGGCGGCGAGGCCCCTCAGCGCCACATCCACCGCAGCGTCTGCGGGAAGATGGCGCCACCATGCCTGAGGTCGTGGGCGCCGAGGCCGAACTCGAACCGGTAGTCGTAGCCGCGGAATTTCAGCGCCGCCGCCATGTCATGATTGGCGACGGGCCAGTTGCCCCACTCCAGGTCGACGTCGGCCGCCCCATCCTGCACGAACACGCGAATGGGCTTGGCGGTACGGGCGCGGATCAGAGACGGAAAGACGTGCCCGCCGCGAATATTGGTGAAGCTGCCGACATGGGAGACGACGCGCCCGAACTGGTCGGGGCGCTCCCAAGCGGCGTTGAAGGCGCAGATGCCGCCCGAACTCATGCCCATCATGGCGCGGCGAGACGGATCGTCGCTGACGCTCGCCCCGTCGAGCGCCGCCGATAGAAGCTCCTCGATCACGAACCGCACATAGTCGTCGGACAGGGTGTCGTATTCGCGGCTGCGGTTGGAATGCTGGCCTGCATCGTCGGACGGCAGGTCGCCGGGCTCGACAAATACCGCGATCGTCGGCGGAATGTCACCGCGGGCGATCAGATTGTCGAGCACGATCGGCGCGAATACCGGCTCGCCCAGATAGAGCCGCGCGTCTTGAACCACCAGCAGATTGCCGGGCGCGGCGGGCTCGTATTGCGCTGGCGTGTAGACATGCACGTCGCGCGCCACCCCGGGCCAGACACCGCCCGCCTCGCCGGTGTGGCGGAACGTCCTGATGGCGCCCTCGGGGACGCCGTCCTGGCGCTGCGAGTCCGGCCCGGGCCGCGGGTCCTCGACCTCACGGGCGGCGGCGAAGGCGGCCTCGTCCTCGGGGGTGGTTTCGGCAGTGGGGGGATTGGGGATGGTGAGAGGCATGGGAACGCTCCTAGCGATAGACTTCGCGCCGATGCCGCACCGCGATCACCAGCACCATGAACCGATCGTCTTCGATGCGCGCCAGGATGCGGATATCGCCGACCCGGTAGCGCCACAGGCCGGTGAACTCGCCCGCGAGGGGCGCCCCGATCTCGCGCGGGTCGTCACGCTGCAGCAGCCTGTCGTCAAGGAACCTGCGCACGCGCTCGCGATCAGTGTGCCCAAGGCGTCTGATGTCACGAAAGGCACCGCGCGCAAACTCAAGCCGCCAACTGGCTATGGCCGGACGTCCTCGCCCTCGAACAGCCGGGCCTTGACTTCCTCCCAGCTCATCGTCTCTCCGGCCTCACGCAGCCGCTCCTCGGCGACCGCGATGTCCTCAAGCTCCTCGAGATGCTCGATGATCGCCTGGCGGGCATAGTAGCTCTTGGTGCGGCCGGTCTTTTTGGCCAACGCCTCGAGGCGCTTTTCGATTTCAGGCGGCAGGCGCAGGGCGAGCATCCGAGGTCTTCCTTGTCAGTGTGCTATACATGTATAGCGGCGCGCGCTGGAGCACAAGACGCGCTGAGCGACCACCACCCCCCTACCTCTCCAACTTCTTGTACTTGATCCGCTTCGGGTTGACCGCGTCCGCCCCCAGCCGGCGCACCTTGTCGGCCTCGTAGTCCTCGAAATTGCCCTCGAACCACTCCACATGGCTGTCGCCCTCGAAGGCCAGCATGTGGGTGGCGAGGCGGTCCAGGAACATCCGGTCGTGGGAGATGATCACCGCGCAGCCGGCGAACTCCTCCAGCGCCTCCTCGAGCGCCGCCAGGGTCTCGGTGTCGAGGTCGTTGGTCGGCTCGTCGAGCAGCAGCACATTGGCGCCGGACTTGAGGATTTTCGCCAGATGAACGCGGTTGCGCTGGCCGCCCGACAGGGTGCCCACGGGCTGCTGCTGGTCACCGCCGCGGAAGTTGAAGGCCCCCACATACGCCCTTGAATTGACGTCCCGTTTGCCCAGCGTGATCGTATCCTCGCCGCCCGAGATTTCCTCCCAGACGGTTTTCTTCGGATCGAGCGTGTCGCGGGACTGGTCGACATAACCGAGCTTGACCGTCTCCCCGATCTCGATCTCGCCACCGTCGGGCGTCTCCTGGCCGGTCATCATCCGGGCGAGCGTCGTCTTGCCGGCCCCGTTCGGCCCGATCACCCCGACGATGCCGCCGGGCGGCAGCGCGAAGCTCAGCTCGTCGATGAGCAGGCGGTTGCCGTAGCCCTTCCTCAGGTTGCTCGCCGCGATGACCTTGTCGCCCAGCCGCGGCCCGGGCGGGATGACGATCTGGGCGTTCTGCGCCTTCGTGCGTTCCTCGTTGATCCGCACCAGCTCGTCATAAGCGCGGATGCGGGCCTGCGACTTGCTGCGGCGGGCCTCCGGCGAGCGGCCCAGCCATTCGCGCTCGCGCTCGATGACCTTCAGCCGCGCCGCCTCCTCGCGCTCGGCCTGCGCGAAGCGCTTCGCCTTCTGCCCCAGATAGGCGGTGTAGTTGCCCTCGTAGGGGATGCCCCGGCCGCGGTCGAGCTCGAGAATCCAGCCGGTGACATTGTCGAGGAAATACCGGTCGTGGGTGACGATCAGCACCGCCCCGGGAAACTCGCGCAGATGCTTTTCGAGCCACGCCGTGGTCTCGGCGTCCAGGTGATTGGTCGGTTCGTCGAGCAGCAACAGGTCCGGCGCCGCCAGCAGAAGCCGAGTGAGCGCCACCCGGCGCCGTTCGCCGCCGGAGAGATGATCGACCGAGGTCTCCCCGGGCGGGCAGCCGAGGGCCTCCATCGCCATCTCGACTTTCGAATCGAGGTCCCACAGGCCTTCGGCGTCGATCCTGTCCTGCAGTTCGCTCGCCTCGTCGGCGGTCTCGTCGGAATAGTTCGCCATCAATTCGTTGTAGCGGTCGAGGATGGATTGCTTGCCGGCGACCCCCTCCATGACGTTGCCGGTGACGTCGAGGGCCGGGTCGAGTTCGGGTTCCTGCGGCAGGAAGCCGGCCGTCGCCCCCTCGGCCAGCCACGCCTCGCCCTGGAACTCTTTTTCCAGGCCCGCCATGATCTTGAGCAGCGTCGATTTGCCGGCCCCGTTGGGCCCCAAGACGCCGATCTTGGCGTCCGGGTAGAAGCTCAAATTGATGTTGTCGAGGACCTTGCGGCCCCCCGACCAGGTCTTCGAAAGGCCCTGCATGTGATAGATGAACTGGCGCGCCATGGCCGCGCGAGGCTCCGGCAAACGGTGGTCGGGAAGATCGCGGCCTTGATAGGCGAAACGGCGCTCAGCGGCAATGCGCGCGGTTCCCGCGAGCGAAAAGGAGGAGGATCGCGATGAAACGACATGCCAACGCCATTTGGCGAGGCGGGCTGAAGGACGGTGCCGGGACGGTGACGACGCCGCGTTCCGGGGCCCTCAGCGAGCTGCCCTACTCCTTCCACACGAGGTTCGAGAACGAGGACGGGC
>Ga0307426_1002301_pt1 | contig 11979 bp, 9 predicted proteins | sample SalMarWE160340MG_FD_202165 | JGI IMG/M metagenome (GOLD analysis project Ga0307426, IMG submission 202165) | Salt marsh sediment microbial communities from the Plum Island Ecosystem LTER, Massachusetts, United States - WE1603-40 | ecosystem: Environmental > Aquatic > Marine > Intertidal zone >... | reverse complement strand
GTAGCCCTTTTCCTGGCAGAACAGATCGGCGGCGGGCTGGCCGCATTCGCGCCCGGCGTGGCGGCAGATATCCAACCGGTAATCGCGGATGGTGGGGCGCGTGAAATCCTCAAGGCGCTGCTGGGCGCCAGCGGGCGTCAGCATCGCAAGGACCAGGAGCAATTGCACCCACGCGGCGCGCGACCAGGCCATCCCCTCCCTCCGGTGGGACGATCCGGTGGCATTGTGACAGCGAAGCGCTGAAATTGGAAGCGAGCGGGGCGCGCCCGGCGGAGCGTTCACGGCCCGGCGATGTTGACCCTGGTCAAGGAAGGGACAGGCCGAAAGCCTATAGGTGTCGGGCTTTTCGCGAGCACGTATTCCGAGCCGGCCATTGGGCGATCCGATCGATTGGACCGGTCGAACGACGGGCGCGGTCTTTGTGCGAACGCAAAGGAGCTGGCGCTGATCGGGCAGCCTCCAGACGTCAATCGCATCCGAAGCCGGGCATTCGCGCTGATCGCGGTGACCGCGGCGATGGTCGCAGCTGTGGCGGTCGTTCCCCGGTTTCTCGACCCGCAGAAGCCAAGCGAGGCCGAGACGAGCGCAGAGACCCGCGCCGTCGGGGCGGACCCCTTGTCCCCATCGAACTCACCGCCGTGAGTGAGTTTTTGCAATGTCGGCGCGCGGGTCCGGTATCGGCGCACCCAGGGCGAGGCCCGGCCGGATCGCCACATTGACTTGCGTCAAGGCCGGTGAGCCATCGATGTGATGCATGTGTGCGTGGGGCGATGGGTTCGAAGCCTGCGCCGGACAAGGCAGGAGGCAAGGTGGCAGAGCAAGCGGAGGTCGCGATCATCGAGCTGATGGAGCAGTCCCGCAGGGAGCTGCTCGCTTTGTGTGATGAACTCGAGCACATCGCGGATGCATTGCCCGATCCCGCGACACGGCAGGCTTCCATGCATTTCGCGCGCAGTCTGGGACCGGCCCTGGCGCGCTTGCATCGGATGGAGGAAGAGGTCCTGTTTCCGGCGCTTGCCGATCAGGTGGTCGCCGGATCGGATTTCGCCACCACCATCGAACACCTGAAACTCGATCACTATGAGGACGAATGCTTCGCCGAGGAGTTGCAGGAGGCGCTGCTGGACTTCGGATCGGGCGACGGCAATCTCTCCCTTGAGGCGCTTGGATACATGCTGAGAGGGTTCTTCACGTCCAAGCGCCGCCACATCGCGTTCGAGCGCGAGGTGCTCAAGCCGCTCACTCAGGAGGGCGCCCCGCGCCGGCAATGATCGCCGGCCGGCTAGCCGCAGCGGGCGCGAAGGCGTTCGAGATCGGCCACTTCGATATGGCGATTGCCGGCGATGGAGATGACACCGTCGGTGCGCAACCTGGTGAACTGCCGGGATACGGTTTCGATCGTCAGCCCCAGGAAATCGGCGATATCGGCGCGGGTGAGCGGCAGATCGAAGCTCACTGACTTGCCCGGGGCGAGGGCCGCCGTGGGGTGGAAATGAGTGGCGATGAAACAGATGAAGCTGGCGACCTTTTCCGGCGCCGTCTTGCGGCCGACGGTGACCATCCAGTCGCGGGCCTCGTCGAGTTCCCTCAGGGTCTGAAGCAAAACCCGATGCTCAAGGTCGGAATCGGCCGCGAGCATGGATTCGAAGGTTTTGCGGGGGATCTTGCACAGCTCGACGTCCGTCACGGTCTCGGCCGTCAACCGGCTTTCCTCACCAAATACCCGCCCGAGAAGATCGGGGGCGAGCTGCAGCCCAACAACTTGCTGACGGCCGTCTTTGAGCGTCTTGGTCAGCTTGACGACGCCACGAAGGATGGTCGCATAGGAATCGATGCCCGCGGCTTCCCCGATCAGTTCCTCGCCTGAGGCGTGATTCACTCTGCGCGTGTGGCGGGCGAATTCGGTCAGTTCCTCGGCATTGAATACGCCGCAAATGCCGCGGTGACGCGCCTCGCAGCTTCTGCAAAGCAGCGGCACGTCGGAATTGTGAATGTCCTTGCGCTGATCGTCCGGGCGCGCATTTAGCTTTTCGCCAGCGCTCTGACGGGTATCGACGACCGGCATGACGGTGCTCCGCAATCAAGGCACTTGTGTTCGGCATCACAGCCCGGTGTCCCCCGGGCAAATTCGCCTCCACGCCGCCAATGTTACCACCGAACGCGCGCCCGCATGCAAGGTGCAGGTGAACGAAGGCGCCTCGATGGCGTCCGGATCCTGGCGGCAAGGACCGTCGCGGGCAGCACCGCCGGCAGGGCGCGACCGCCATCCATACCGGCGCAGACAGCCGAAGGCGGTCGCTCGGTGGCTTGGCTTGGCGCACTCCGGCGAACGCAGGCGGGGCGGGTTGGCGGGCGCCCCGCCGGTGCGACACAGCGCCATGCAAATGAGCCGTGGATTCAATCACGTTATCTGATATGGATGGATTTTAGGGCGTTCCGCCTCCCTGCTATTTGACCGTATTTCCATGAGCCGAAATTTCCTGGTGGTTGATCCCGACGAGGGAATGGCGACGTTGCGCGGCCTGGCGTCACCGGCTCGGGTGAGGATCCTCAGGCTTTTGCAGGCCCAGGGCCCGCTCAACGTCAATGACGTCGCCCAGGCGCTCGGGTTGCCGCAATCGAGCGTGTCGTCGAACATCCAGATTCTCGAACAGGGCGGGCTGGTGCGCTGCGAGACCCGGAAGGCGCGCAAGGGCAATCAGAAGCTGTGTCACGCGACCGCCGACGAGATCGTCGTGGTGCTCAAGGACGAGATCATCGCCTCCAAGCGCGACGATATCAAAGTGGCGATGCCGCTGGGGCTGTACACCAGCTGCGAGGTGTCGGCGCCGTGCGGCTTGTGTTCGGTCGACGGGATCATCGGCCTGCTGGACGTGCCGAACTACTTTCTCGATCCCGACCGGATGAAAGCGGGTCTGATCTGGTTCACGCGCGGCTATGTCGAGTACCAGTTTCCGAACAACGCCAAGCTGTCGAATGCGCGCATCGACGCGCTCGAATTCACCATGGAGCTCAGTTCAGAGGTGCCCGGCACCAGTGCCGACTGGCCGTCGGACATCAGCCTGTGGGTAAACGGCACCGAGATCGGCACCTGGACTTCACCTGGGGATTTTGGCGACAAGCGCGGGGTCTACACACCCGACTGGTGGAAGCTCGCGGGCTCGCAATACGGCAAGCTCAAGAACTTCCGCATCAACGGCGGCGGCACTTTCGTTGACGGCACCAGGATCTCGTCGATTTCGCTTCAGGACCTGGATATCGGCGAGCATCATTCGATCCGATTGCGGATCGGAATCCGTGAGGACGCCAAACATCCCGGCGGCATCAACATATTCGGTCGCGGCTTCGGCAACTACGACCAGGACATCGTGATGCGTCTGCACCCGACCAGCTAGGGCGGCTAGCGAACCGGCCCGCGAAGGCCGGCGAAAGGAACGCGCGGCCCCTCGGCGAGGAGAGCGGCCCGGGCTATTTGCAGGCGGCGCACCCGGTCGAGAACCGGCTTTTCGATCACGTACCAGGACGTGGTGGCGAGGATCACCACGAACACGCACGCCAAAGCGGAAATCGCGAACCACCGGCCGACATCCGAAATACCGGCTTGCACGAAGTCGGCAGCCACCCAGCTGCGGACCAGCTCCAGGACCACATAGTGCCAAACGTAGATGCCGAACGACACTTTGGCGATGAAGGCGATGGGAGCGGTGTCGACAAGCGGACCGAGCAGGCGGGTGTGCGGCAGAGATATCAGCGCCATGGCAATCCCGAAGTGAAACAGCGGAAAGGCATAGGGCAGCTCGAACAGGCCCGGGGCCTCGGGTATCCCGGCCGGGGCATATCGAGCCATCACCAGCATGGCGTAGGCGAGCCCGGACAGCGCCAACAGATCGGCGAGTGCCGAGCGGCCCCGCCAGAGCATTGAAAAGCCAGCTGCCAGCGAGCCGAGAGCGAAAAAGACGAAGAAGCCGGCCGGATTGAAGAACGGCATGAGGTATTTGGCGCCGCCGATGAGGCCGAACTCCCAGCCGCGGCCTACGTCGGCGACCGGTATCACCGTGATGATCGCCAGATGGACCGCGGCCGCCGCCGCCACCACGCCCGCCCAGGCCAACCGGCCACGCCAACCCGGCAACCGATTGCGCATCCGAAACACCGCCCAGAAGCCCATCGGCAGCAACGCGTATGAGGCGACCTCCATCCCGATCGACCACAGGGGGCCGTTGATCTCGGTGGGATAGAAGGTGAACCAGTGGAACTCGCCGACGAAGGCGAGACCGGTCACATAGCGCAGGGCGAGTCCCAGATCGAGGGGAACCGCAAAGACGGTGGCCGCGAGTGCGAGGCTGACGGTCAGGGCGACGTAGAAACCCGGCACGATGCGCGCGGCCCGCCGCATCGCATAGTCCGACAATCGCGGCATCGGCGCCTCGGAATCGTAGGCGCGCCAGTAGGGCCTCGCCAGCAGAAATCCCGACAACATGAAGAAGATGCCGACCCCGAACGCACCGGTGCCCGTGAAGAACACCTGGACATCGGCCCATGCGCTGTCGCTGATCGAGGCGGAATTCAGACGCTGGAACAAGTGGTGGAACAGCACCAGCAGGCACGCGATCGCCCTGACAAGATCCAGCCCCGTGAGCCGCGTGTCGTTCACCGCAATGCTAATCCGTGGGTGCCCATGCGCTTCCGGCCAACGCCGCCATTGCCGCCCGCCACGCCAGCATCGACACATTGCATTGACATGGTGCTAACGGTGCATGGAACGGGCAGGCGATTGCGCCGGCGGCCGGAGAGTGCGATTGACAGGGGCAAGACGCGACAACACAATTGTCGGTATAAATCCAAATAGCTGATAGATACGGGGGGACAATGAAAGCGACCGTCACGGCGCACAAGGATTTCGCAATCGCCGAGATCGACAACCGGCTGTACGGGTCGTTTCTCGAGCATCTGGGCCGAGCGATCTACTCGGGCATTTATGAGCCCGATCATCCCAGCGCCGACAAGAACGGCATGCGCGGTGACGTGATCGAGCTGGTCCGCGAGCTCAACACCCCTTTGTGCCGCTATCCCGGCGGCAATTTCGTATCCGCCTACAACTGGGAGGACGGGATCGGACCCAGGCAGGACCGCCCCACCCGGCTCGATCTGGCGTGGCATACCTCGGAGAGCAACGAGGTCGGCGTGCACGAGTTCGCCGACTGGTGCGAGGCGGTGGGTACCGAGATGATGATGGCGGTCAACCTCGGCTCGCGCGGGCTCGATGCGGCGCGCAATCTCCTCGAATACTGCAATCACCCGGGCGGCAGCGCCTGGAGCGATCTCAGGCGCAAGAACGGACGCGCCGAGCCGTGGGACGTGAAGCTGTGGTGTCTGGGCAATGAAATGGACGGCCCCTGGCAGGTCGGGCACAAGACCGCCGACGAGTACGGTCGGCTGGCGCTTGAGACCGCCAAAACCATGCGCGCGTTCGATGAGTCGGTGGAATTGGTTGTGTGCGGTTCGTCACACTCGCGGATGCCAACCTATCCGCAGTGGGAGGCCACGGTGCTCGATCACACCTATGACGCGATCGACTACGTGTCGCTGCACATGTATTTCGCCAACCACGACAAGCACACCGGGAACTTCCTGGCGCTCAACCGGCGGCTCGAGGAATACATCGAAACGGTGGCCGGCATCATCGATTACGTCAAAGCCAAGAAGCGCTCGCAGCGCAACGTTTACATCTCCTTCGACGAATGGAACGTCTGGTATCACTCAAGGGAGCAGGACAGGGCCATCCTCGGGGGCGCCGACGGCTGGCCGCACGCGCCGGGGCTGCTCGAGGACATCTACAATTTCGAGGACGTGCTGCAGGTCGGGTGCGTGCTGAATTCCTTCATCCGCCGCGCCGATGTGGTGAAGATCGCCTGCATCGCTCAGCTGGTGAATGTCATCGCGCCGATCATGACCGAGAAGGGCGGGCCTGCCTGGCGCCAAACCACCTACTACCCGCTGCTGTTCGCCTCCCGATACGGTCGCGGCAAGGCGCTCAATCTCGCCGTACAGGCGCCGACCTACAATGCCGAGGTGGGCGACGAGATCCCCTATCTCGATATCGCCGCGGTCGATAATGGCGATGGCATGGTGAGCTTGTTCGCGGTCAATCGTAGCGGCGAAGAAGATCTCGATGTGCAGGTGTCCCTCACCGGGTTCGGCGCGCCAAAGCTCGCCGACCACCAGATGATCCGGCACGACGATCTCGAAGCCACCAACACCGCCGGAAAGCCCGACAATGTGGTGCCCGTGAAGGCGGACGGCGGCAAGGTCGAAGACGGCAAACTCCACCTGAAACTACCGCCCTACTCGTATCACGTGGTGCGCATAGGCACCGGATAGCCGGCGCCCAGGGCGGCCGGACAGGCTATTGCTTCGGTCGCTTCGCGGGCGGGATTTGGGGGTCACTCCGACAGGAAGACGACCGCCACCACGCCCCCCGAGAGCCAAAACGCGACGGCCGCCGGGGGCACTGCGCGCCCGGAATGCGTCCGCACGCCGCGGGCAGATCGGGCGCGGCGGGATTCGACGCAAATCCGGCTTTCGGGGGCGCCCGCCGCCGGCCCGCCGGGTGTCGCGATGGCGCCCGGGCGGCGCGCGATCGCTCCACCGAGCGACGTGCGCGGCGTTCATACCGGTGCTTCCGATATGTACCGAACATTTTGTTGACAATGGACCTTGCGCATTTACCATCTGGCTTGCTGGGGTGCGTTCAAAGCGCCCGTTGGGAGGAAACGATGCAAAGACACCAGACACTCATGGCCGCGGCCATGATTGCGTCCGTCGGGCTCGGCAGCGCCGCGCTCGCGCAGGAAGCGGCGCCGCCGATCACCGATTTTCCGCGAAACGAAACACTGATCATCAACAACCCGGAGAATCCGGCCAAGAATCCCGGATGGTTCAACCTGTGGGTGCGAGGCGCCGGCAATGGCACATCGACCGGGCTTCATCAGCTCGTCATGGATACCCTGTGGTTCATCGATCCGGACGCCGGTCTGGATGGCTCGAACTACAATGAGCTGGCGATCGCCCCGCCGGAATACAACGACGACTTCACGCAGATGACCGTCAAGCTGCGGCAGGGCGTGCTGTGGAGCGACGGCGTCGAATTCACCGCCGACGACGTCAAGTACACCGTCGACCTGCAGATCACCGACATCGCCAAATACGCCTGGGGCGCCCGGTTCGAAAACTCGATTGCCAGCGTTGAGACGCCGGACAGGTACACCGTCGTTTTCAATCTGAAGGAGCCGAACGCCCGCTTCCACGCGCTGTTCTCGGTGCGCTGGAACGCTGCCTGGATCATGCCCAAGCATGTGTTCGAGCAGCAGGCAGACCCCACGGCCTATGATTTCAACCCGCCTGTCAGCCTTGGGCCCTACGTCCTGAACTCGTTTGACCCCAACGGCGCCTGGTACATCTGGGAAAGGCGCGAGGACTGGGACAAGACGGCGATGGCCGAATGGGGTGAGCCGGGGCCGAAATACGTGATCTATCGGTCGATCCCGTCGCTCGACAAGCGCCTGATCGAGATGGTCAATGGCGATCTCGACATGATCCACGACCTGACGCCTGAGGGCATGTTCTCGCTGGCGGATCAGTGCTCCACCTGCCGGGGCTGGTTCCCGGGCTTCCCGTATGCCCATCCGGATCCCACCCTTCCGATGGTGATCTTCAACAACCAGAACCCGATGTTCCAGGACAGTCGCGTGCGTTGGGCATTGGCGTTGATGCTGGACCCGGTGGAGATGTCGATGGCGTCCTACCGCGGTGCGGCGACGCTTTCGGCGATCGCCATGCCGCCCACCGGCACGCATACCGACGACTATTTCGAGCGTATGCAGGATTGGCTCATCAACTATGAGCTCGATACGGGCTCGTCCACGATCCACCCCTACGACCCGACCGTTGGCGATCGGATAGCCGAGATGGTTCGTCCGCAGTTCGGCGATGCGGTGCCGACAGATGAAACGGCCATTCACAAGTCCTTCGCCTACGGCTGGTGGAAGAAGGACCTGGATGCGGCATCCGAGCTGCTCGAGTCGGCCGGGTTCACCAAACAGGGCAACCAGTGGATGATGCCGGATGGCACGCCGTTCAGGTTCACGCTGAAGACCTTCACCGAAGGCGTGATCAACCGGCTTGGCACCGACATCGCCCAGCAGTGGACGCAGGCCGGCGTGCAGGTGACGGCGGAAGTCGCGCCCAGGATCTTCAACGACGATCTGCCGCTCGGCAACTACGAAGCCGCAACGGCCTGGTCGATCGAAACCTGGGGTGGCGATCCGGATCTCAGCTTCTTCCTCGACAGCTGGCATTCGGACTTCGTCGTGCCGCCCGACGGCACGTCGCGTCAGCCCGCGCGCAACTGGCAGCGTTGGACGGATCCGCGTCTGGATTCCATCATCGAGCGCGTCCGCAGCACCGACTTCAATGACAAGCCGGCCAACATCGCCCTCGGCATGGAGTTCCTCAAGCTGATGGTCGATGAGATGCCGATCATTCCGGTGATGTCGTTCAACGTCTTCTCGGCGTATGACACGCGGTACTGGACCGGCTTCCCGACTGCGGAATCCAACCCGTATGCCAACATCGTCAACAACTGGGCGAATTCGAAATACATCCTGACCCAGTTGAAGCCCGCCAACTAGGGCACGATCGCGACTGAGCGCCCGGCTTCGGCCGGGCGCTCCTCCCCAGCACGCAGGATCCCCTGGCAGCATGCGAGAATACCTGCTGTTCGCCCTCAAGCGCTTCGTGCAGCTTGCCGCGGTGGTCTTCTTCGGCATATCGGGCGCCTTCTTCATTTCCCATTTGAGCCCGATCAGTCCGGTTGAAACGATCCTCGGAGAGGTCACCGGACGATCCAGCGTCGACCCCGAAGCAATCGCGCAGATCCGCCAGGCCCTCACCGAGCTCTTCGGGCTCGACGTGCCGCTTTGGCAACAGTACCTGAATTTCTGGGGACGGTTTGCGACCGGCGATCTCGGTCCCTCGCTGCTCGCTTTCCCGACGCCGTCGATGAAGCTGGTGATGCTCGCGCTGCCCTGGACCGTCGGGCTCCTGACCAGCTCCATCATCATCACCTGGATCATCGGCAATTTTCTCGGTGGCCTGGCGGGGTATTTCCAGAACTCGCGGCTGCTGAAGCTTTTCGGCGTGGTTTCCATCGGGGTGCAACCGATTCCGCACTACATTGTCGCGTTCCTCATGGTGATCGTGTTTGGCTTCCTCTGGCCGATCCTGCCGATAAGCGGCGGGTTCGCGATGAATGTGCGTCCAGGCTGGACGATCCAGTTCGTCCTTTCGATCCTGCACTATTCCATCCTGCCAGCGGCATCGCTGGTGATCGTCGGCATGGGAACGTGGTTCCTCGGCATGCGCGCGCTCGTGTCCAACATCGTGACCGAGGACTATGTGACCTACGCCGAGCTCGCCAACGTCTCGCGCGGCAGGATCGTGGGATCATATGTGATCCGCAACGCGCTGGTGCCGCAGCTCACCGCATTGTCGATGGCGCTGGGGGGCATCTTCTCGGGTACCATCATCACCGAGCAGGTCTTCACCTATCCGGGGCTCGGGAGCCTGCTGGTCTCAGCCGTCAATGGCGGTGACACCACCACGGTTCTCGCGGTGTCCTCGATGGCCATCATCGCGGTGGCGACCGCGATCTTCATCATCGATCTGCTGCACCCGCTTCTCGACCCTCGCGTGAAGGCGGCGTAGCACCGATGATCTCGATTGTCCGCGACCTGATCCGCTACAACATCGAGTTCGCGATCGGTCTGGTGCTGACGACGATCATCGTGATCTTCGCGTGCCTGAGTTTCTTTTCGCCCGTAAACCCGAACCTGGTCTACACCGCCATTCCCGACCAGCCGCCCTCTTGGCAATATTGGTTCGGCACCAATTCGCGCGGCCAGGAGATGTTCTGGCAGCTGAGCTTCGCGTTCCGCAACACGCTGAGTTTCGGGGTGACGGTCGCCCTGATCAGCCGCGTCATTTCGATCTTCGTCGGGCTGCTTTCAGGATATTTGGGCGGGTGGGTCGACCGCATTCTGATGTTCGTCAACGACATCTTCGTCGCCATCCCGATCTTCCCGATCCTGATCCTGTTCTATTTCGTGATGCGCTCCAACCTGAACTCGTTCACGCTGGCGCTGGTTATGGCCTGTTTTGGATGGCCCTTCGACGCGCGGCTGATCCGCTCGGTGGCGCTCGGCCTGCGCCACCGCGAGTTCACGCGCCAGGCGGTGTTCGCGGGCATGTCGCCGGTCAAGATCATGCTCGAGGAGCATTTGCCCTATGTCATGCCGATCATCTTCGCGACGGCGATGGCCAACATGATCTGGTCGATCGGCCTGGAAGTGACGCTGGCGGTGCTTGGGTTCACCAACATCAATATCCCGACCGTCGGAACAACGCTCTACTGGGCGAACAACCACTCGGCGCTGGTGGTGGGCGTGTGGTGGTGGATCCTGATTCCGGTGATCATCCTGGTGATGATGTTCCTCGGCCTGTTCCTGCTTGCCGTCTCACTCAATGAATACATCGATCCTCGCAGCCGCCTGCGGCGAATGGGGGTGTGATGGCATCCAATGACGTGCTCGAGGTCAGGGACCTCAAAGCCTATTACCTGATGAACTATTATGGCGTGACGCGTGAGGTTCGGGCGGTCGACGACATCACGATGTCGATCAAACGAAATGAGGTCTACGGGATAGCCGGGGAGAGCTCCTCGGGTAAGACCTCCTTCATCAAGGTGCTGGCCGCCGCAATCCGGCCGCCGCTGGAAGTGGTGGCCGGCAGCGCCGTGTATGATTTCTCCGGCATGCGGCCCATCGATGTCGCCCGCGCTTCAGACGCCGATACCGATCGCATTCGCTGGAAGTATCTGAGCTACATCATGCAGGGCTCGATGAGCGTGCTCAATCCGCTGCGGCGCATCGAGAGCACATTCGAGGACTTCGCGGCGCGTCCACTGGGCCTGTCCGGCGGTGCCCTGCGGCAGCGGGTGGTCGAGCATCTGGCCACGCTCAAACTCGGCCCGGAGGTGTTGCGCGCCTATCCGCACGAGCTGTCGGGCGGGATGCGGCAGCGCGTGACAATCGGGCTGGCGACAATCTGCAATCCCGAATTCATCATCGCGGACGAGCCGACCACCGCGCTCGACGTGGTCGTACAAAAGGACGTTCTGTCCTTGATCCGAAATCTGCAACGCCAGATGGGCGCTTCGGTGATCCTGGTGACGCACGACATGTCGGTTCACGCCAACATGGCCGATCGCGTCGGCATCATGTATGCGGGCCGGCTGGTCGAGGATGGTCCGACGCGGACGCTTTTCACGGCCCCCAAGCATCCCTACACGGCGCATCTGGTCGCCAGTCTGCCGCGCATCGGTGACACCGCGCGACGACCGGCGCTGGAGGGCCGGCCGCCCAATCTTGCCGATCCGCCGAGCGGCTGCCGGTTCCATCCCCGGTGCCCCCTGGCCATCGACAGGTGCAAAACCGAGGTGCCCCCACTGGCCACGGTCAGTCAGGAGCACCGCTCCGCCTGCTGGCGGGCCGACGACGTCGAGCCGCTGGTGACCGCGGACGGCGATGCGGGCCGGGATACGGTGACTGCATGACCGCCCTGCTGGACGTCGATCACGTCGACAAGCGGTACGTGCTGGGCGGCGTGCTGTCGCGTGAGCATGTCGACGCCGTCATCGACGCGGATCTTTCGCTGCAGCGTGACGAGCCGGAGATCTTCACCATCATCGGCGAGTCGGGGTCCGGCAAGACGACGCTGGCGCGCATGATCCTGGGTCTGGAGACGCCGACCAGCGGACAAATCCTGTTCGACGGCGAAGTGGTGCCCACACGAGGTTCAGGCAAAAAGCGGCACGCGTTCATGGCGCAGGTGCAGCCGGTGTTTCAGAACCCGTTCGAGACC
>Ga0307426_1002300_pt1 | contig 11981 bp, 10 predicted proteins | sample SalMarWE160340MG_FD_202165 | JGI IMG/M metagenome (GOLD analysis project Ga0307426, IMG submission 202165) | Salt marsh sediment microbial communities from the Plum Island Ecosystem LTER, Massachusetts, United States - WE1603-40 | ecosystem: Environmental > Aquatic > Marine > Intertidal zone >... | reverse complement strand
CCTGGGTCCCTTCGTTCTCCACGAAGTAATCGGGCTTCTGCAGTTTGCCGATGTCGTGGAAATAGGACCCGACCCGCGCGAGCAGTGGGTCGGCGCCGATGGCCTCGGCGGCGGTCTCGGCCAGGCTGCCGACGATCAGGCTGTGGTGGTAGGTGCCCGGCGCCTGCAGGCCGAGCTGGCGCATCAGGGGCTGGTTGAGGTCGGACAGCTCGAGCAGGCTGATCTCGGTGTTGACGTTGAACAGGTATTCGATGATCGGCAGCAGCGCGGTGAGGACCGCTCCGGTGATGACCCCGTTTGCCGCCGCCCACACGCCCTCCTGCGAGAGCCTTCCCAGGATGAGCATATCGATGCCGATCGCCAGCCAGAGCTGGACCACCGCGGCGAGGAAGCCGACCTTGAACAGCCACAGCCTCTTTCGGATGTGGCTGGCGCCGAACGTCCACACCAGCGCCCCGCCGAGGAGCGGGAGAGCGGTGGGGTTGAAGGTGGTGCGGATGACCTCCAGGAGTGACATCACCTCGCCAGGCTTGGCAGGGGGATAGGCCCCCGTCCTCAGCGCGAGCGCGACGAAGATGGTCAGTATGAAACTGGTGGTCACGGCGAGACGTGTCCCGTGGCACAGCGCGATGATGAAGATCACCGCGCCCAGCGGGACCAGGTGCGGCGACGCGCCGCTCAGGGCCGTCGCCCGGGCCACCACCAGCGGCACCACGCACAGGACTCCGAAGATGAAGAGTTGAGACTTGGAGCCGACCAGTTCCCGGCGGTGGTTGTAGAGGTAGACGCCCAGGAGCGCGCCCGCCCCCAGCACGAGGATGGCGGTTCCCAGCGCCTTCTCATCGACCAGGAGTCGGCTGGGGTCTTTGCGGAGGGTCTCCAGGTGGATGGACAGGAACGCGGCGGCGGCGACGGCCAGTCCGATCAGGGCGCGGGTCAGCCCGCGGTCGACGTCGATCCGGTGCGGCGCCAGCGAGGTGGCCAGCGGCTTGTCGCGGCCCTCCACGGCGCGGAGGCGCTTGGCCGTCTGGCGGGGTTGCTTGGCCATTTTTGGTTAGCGTCCTCTCTTCGCCTCGTTTTGGTACGCGTCGACGATGTCCTGAACGAGTCGGTGCCGAACGATGTCGCTGCCGGTGAGTTCGACGAACTGGATGCCGTCGATGGCTCGCAACAACTCCCAGGCGTGCTGGAGCCCGGACGGTTCGGCCGGTGCGAGGTCGGTCTGGGTGACGTCGCCGGTCAGCACCGCCTTGGAGTTGGCGCCCAGCCGGGTCAGGAACATCTTCATCTGAGCGACCGTGCAGTTCTGCGCTTCGTCGAGGATGATGAACGAGTGGTTGAGCGTGCGGCCGCGCATGAACGCCAGTGGGGCGACCTCGATGATGCCTCGGTCGCAGAACTGCTGCACCTGATCAAAGTCAATCATGTCGTTAAGAGCATCATAGAGCGGCCGAAGGTACGGGTCAACCTTCTGGCGCATGTCTCCGGGGAGGAAGCCCAGCTTCTCTCCGGCCTCGACGGCGGGGCGGACCAGTACGATGCGGCGGACGTCGCCGCCGCGGAGCGCGGCGGCCGCCATGGCGACGGCCAGATAGGTCTTGCCGCTCCCTGCCGGGCCGATGCTGAACGTGATGTCCGCGCGGCGCATCGCCGCCACGTAGCGCTCCTGGCCCGGCGTGCGCGGCACCACCGGCGCCGCCTTGCGAAACACCTCGACCCGGTCCACCGCCTTCAGGTCCACGTCGTTCTGCACCGCCTCGATGATGCCTTCCAACTGAGACAGGTGGACGTGGCCGCCCAGCTCGCCCCGGGACTTGATCTCCTCCAGCACGCGGGCCGTCCGGGCGGCGCCCTGTTCGGCACCTTCGATTGTGATGACCCCTTCGCGCGAGGTCAGCTTGACGCGGAACGCGCTCTTCAGCAGCTTCAGGTTCGCATCGTTTGGGCCGTGAACCAGCCGGGCCTCGCGCAGGTCCCTGAGCAATACGGTTTGCTTCATGTCTTACCCAACGGAACTGCGATCTTCGCGAAGATCGACAACAGGAAGTATGCGACCGGGGCGGCAACCAGGAATGAATCGATCAGGTCAAGCACGCCGCCGAATGACGGCAGGAGGTTGCCCGAGTCGTTCGCGTGGGTGCTGCGCTTGATCAGCGATTCAGTGAAATCGCCCACCTGAGACGCGACCCCCACCACGATGCCGAACGAAATGGTGGCCAGCATCCCGCGGTTGGCCAACGTGTGAATGTCCATCGCGTACGTCATGACGACCGACACGAGAGCACTCGCCATCAGCCCTCCGACCGCGCCTTCGACGGTCTTGTTCGGGCTGACCCGCGGCGCGAGTTTATGCCGCCCGAGCAGCGTGCCGCCGAAGTAGGCGCCGACGTCGCTTGCCTTCGTCACCCCGATTACCAGCACCACCAAGTCCCACCCCTCGTCCAGGAACCGGGTGCGGACGAGGAACGCCATCGGCAGCGCGACGTACAGCACGCCGAACACGGTGACGGCGATGTTCTTCAACTGCGGCCCGAGACCCTCGGGCCTCGTGCAGGCGCGGCCCATCAGCATGAGGATGAGCGCGAGAAGCGGGGCCAGAACGAACGCCACCAGCGTCTGCGTTCCCAGCAGGCGCTGGAGTTCCTCGCTCCACAGGTAGTACGGCAGCAGGACGGCCCCGAAGGCGATGCCGGTGAGCCGGAACGGCTTGAGGTCGGCTTTCTTCGCCATGGCGAAGAGCTCTCGCAGTGCGGCGCCCGTCACGACCATCGCGACGAGGCAGATGAAATATCCGCGCCAGGCTTGCGCGACCAAGAGGTCGAGCCAGAACATCGCCGTTACGGCGACGATGATGAAGCTGCCGATGACGATGCGGGTACGCATCACGTGGCTCGGCCTCGCTTGGCAGGACGCGCGGCGCCGAACTTGCGCTCGCGGCGGACGTATTCGCGCATCGCCTGGTGAAGCTCCGGCGCACCGAAATCCGGCCACAGCACGTCCGTGACGTAGAACTCCGTGTACCACGCCTGCCAGAGCAGGAAGTTGCTGATCCTCATGTCTCCGGCGGTGCGGATCATCAGGTCGGCGTCGGGCATTCCGGCGGTGTACAAGTGCTCGCCGAACGTTTTTTCATCAACGTCTCCCGGCCGGAGCTGCCCGGCGGCCGCCTTCTTGGCTATGGCGCGGGCGGCGTCGGCGATCTCCGTCCGGCCGCCGTAGTTCACGGCCACGCACAGGGTCATCCCGTGATTCTCGGCCGTGATTCGCCCGGTGTCCCGGATCTCTTCGCGCACGCGTGCCGGCAGTTGGCGGAGCCGGCCGATCATCCGGAACCGGATGTTGTTCTTCATCAGTGTCGGTCGCTCGCCCACGAGGTAGCGCGACAGGAGGCTCATCAGGGTGCTGACCTCGGACTTGGACCGGCGCGCGTAGTTCTCCGCCGACAGGGCGTACAGGGTGAGCTGGTCGAGCCCGAGGCGGGCGCATTCGGTGGTGATCTCCCGGACGCGTTCGGCGCCGGCCCGGTGGCCGGCGGTTCGGCGTTTGCCTCGCCGCCGCGCCCAGCGCCCGTTTCCGTCCATGATGATCGCGATGTGCCGTGGTAACTGCGTTGTTGCGGGCAGGGCCAAACTCACCCCCGTGTGCCTTTCGCTGAGGATCAGCCGGCGAGGGTCTGGCCGCGTTCCGAGCCGATCGAAATGATCCTGGCCGGTGCGCCGACCAACTCGCACAGCTTCTCGACGTAGGCGGCCGCTTCGGGGCACAGGCTGTCGGTCGAGTTGTCCTTCGCCGTCTCGCCGTGCCACCCGGGCATTTCGATGTACACCGGCTGGGCGGCGGCGAGCGCGCTCGCCCGCGCGGGAAACGTCTCGACCTGCCGGCCGTCGATCTCGTAGGCGACACAGATCTTGAGCGGATCGATCCCTTCGAGTACGTCGAGTTTCGTGACGGCCAGTTCGTCCACCCCGTTGATCATTGAGGTATAGCGGGTGGCGACGGCGTCGAACCAGCCGCAGCGCCGCGGCCGGCCCGTGGTCGCGCCGAACTCTCTGCCGCGCTCGCGCAGGCGGCCGCCGATCTCGTCGTTCAACTCCGTGGGGAACGGGCCCGTTCCAACGCGGGTCGTATAGGCTTTGAGCACGCCGATGACGGTCCCCAGCTCCTTGGGGGCGAGCCCGGTGCCGGTGGACATCCCACCCGCCGAGGCGTTGGAGGAGGTGCAGAACGGGTAGGTCCCGAAGTCGACATCCAGCAGGCTTCCTTGCGCCCCCTCACACAGGATGCTGCGGCTCGTGCGGACGGCGTCGTTGAGGAACTCGACGGTGTCGCCGACGAGGTGACGGATGGCCTCGCCGTTGCGCACCGCCCAGTCGGCGACCTCGGTGGGATCCACCGGCTCCTCCTCGTACACGTTTTGCAGAAGTTTGTTGACCAGCGGGATGTGGTGCTGCAGCGCCGTGCGACATTTCTGCGGATCGATGAGGTCGCACATGCGGACGCCCTCCCGGGCAACCTTTTCGGCGTAGGCGGGGCCGATGCCGCGCAGGGTCGTGCCGAGCTTCCCGTCGCCGAGGGCCTTTTCCCTGGCGGCGTCCAGGGCCTTGTGATACGGCATCACCACCTGGGCGCGGTCGCTCACCAGCAGCTTCCCCGCCACCTCCACGTTGCGGCCCTGCAACTCCGCGATTTCGGTGAGAAGTTGCTCGGGATCGACGACCACCCCGTTGCCGATGACGCATGTGACGCTGTCCCGAAGTATGCCGGAGGGGATAAGGTGAAGGATGAATTCCTCGTCGCCGATGACGACGGTGTGGCCGGCATTGCTGCCTCCCTGGGCGCGGACCACGATGTCGAAGTCCTTCGACAGCAGGTCGATGACCTTTCCCTTCCCTTCGTCACCCCATTGCATACCGATGACACAGGCATTCTGTTTGTTCATGCCGCTCTCGCAGAAATAAGGGCGCAAAAACACTGTCGGCTTGGAGCTAGTATATTCGCGCACATCGGGCAAGTCAACATATGTTAAGCGCGGAAATCACCGGTTCATGTGTGGTTCATGTGTGGCTCACGTGCACGGTGGAACCGGGCGGAACCGTCGTTCGTTCGGCGGGGGCGGGGGCGGCGAGTTCAGTCACGAGCCTTGTTCAGGAGATCCGCTATCTTCTTCTTCAGTTTGTCCCTGTCTTGGGCATCCTCGATCCGGTCGACGTGTTTGAGGGCTTCGAGGAGGACCTCCTTGGCGCGCGAGGAGTTGTTTGGACTGTGGGCGATGAGCGCGGCGCCCAGGTGGTAGCCGACGGTCGCGTTGGTGGGGGCGCCCTTGAAGGCGCGCCGCAAGTAGGGGATCGCCTTGGCGTACTCTTTGTTCTTATAGTGGATCCAGCCGACGGTGTCGACCAGGCTGGGGAGATCTCGGTTCAGTCTCAGGGCGTAGCCCGCGTATTTCTTCGCATCCTCGACCCGGTTCAGGTGCTCGCAGCACAGCCAGGCCAGCTCGGCGGCGGCGTGCAGCGCGTACCGCGTGCGCTGGGTGTCGAGCGTCTCGAGCGTCCGGTCACCCTTGGTGGCCTTGAACAGCCGTTCGTACCACTGGACCGAGCGCTCGTAATCCTTCTGCTGCTCGAGCATCATGGCGGCGCGGCGGTAGCCTTCCAGGAATTGGGGCTGTTTCTTGAGGGCGAGCTCGAACCCGTCGAGCGCCTGCTTGAGCAGGGCCTTGTCGGGCTGCCACGTGTTGAGCAACGACCGGAGCATGGCCAACGTGAAGATCGCATTGACGTTCTCCGGATCTTTCTCGACCAGTTTCTTTGCCTCATCAATCAGCTTCTGGGCCTCTGCGACGGCCGCTTTGTGGTTGCCCAGCTCGTGATGGATGCCGGCCAGCCGGCGGCGGAAGCCCATTACCTTCGGTGCCAGTTCCACCGCCTTCTTCGCGTTCTCCAGAGCCTTGTCCAGCGCGGCCCGATCCTTGGGCCGCGTGCAGTTGGCGAGGAGCACACGGAGACGTGCCATCTGGTCGAAGATGCCGGGGGTCTTGGGTGCGGACTCGGCGGCGCGCTCGAAGTGGTCAATGGCGAGGTTGTAGACCTTGGCCCGCTCTTTCGAGTCGGGGGCAGCCTGGGCCTCGGAGGCGATCACCTCGGCCATGGCAAGGCGCGCCCGAACGAAATCCTTGTTCCGTCTCAGGGCGTGCGCGTAGTGTTCCTTGGCCGTCTTCAGGTCGCCCTTCCGGCGATGGACCTGTCCGATCAGGAAGTCCGGCAGGGGCGCGGCGGGCATCAGGGTCGACAGCCTCCGGTAGACGGTGATCGCGTCGTCGAACTTCGCCAGCGAGACATAGATGTCACCGAGTTGCTCGGCGGCCAGGGTGTAGAGATCTCCCAGGACCCGTTGGACGGGTCTGCCGGCGCTCGATACCACGACGGCGCGGTTCGGTGCCATGTTCACCGCCCTCTTGAGGTGTTCGGTCGCGTCCAAGGTGTTCCCCCGGCGCTTCTCCAGCACACCCAGTTCGACGTAGCCGTTGAGGAAGTTCTTCTGGACCGCGATCGCCTTCTTGAGCGTGTCGGCCGCTTCCTGGGGCAGCTTGCGCCGCAACAGCACGTTGGCAAGGAGCAGATAACTGGCCAGCTCTTTCGGCTCGGTCTTGATGGCCGTGTTCAGCTTGGCCTCCGCCTCACCGAGGCGGCTGTTGTCCCGCATGAGATATTGTGCCATCCACCGGTAGCAGGTCGCCTTTTCGAGTGAGTTCTTCAATTGGGGAACGTGGGCTTCGAGCGTCTGGAGCGCCTTGTTGAGGTCCCCGCGGTTGGCCTGGATGGCGGCCACGCGGTTCAGCGCCAGCAGGTATCGGGGATTGATCTTCAGGGCTTGCCGGAAATCGGCCTCCGCCTGGTCCAGAAGTTGGCTGCATTTTGTCGCCTTCTCGCCCTTCAACTCGGCAAGTGGCGTCCCGGCGGCGATGAACATGGCGTGGCGGTTGCGCGCGTTGCCCAGCGCTATGAACGGCCTGACTTCCTCGGGCTCTTGCTTACGGGCCTCTTCCAGGGCTTTCATGGCCTCGGCGAATGCCGCCTCGTGCTTGTCCTCGCGGAAGCGGGCGGAACTGATATATAGCGCGGCGACATCGTAGTACGGTTTCGTGTCCAGAGGGCCCCGCTTGATGGCATCCTTCAGGTACCCGATGGCGGTCTCCAGCAGGGCCAGGTTGCGCGGCTTCGGGTTGGCGGCCTGCACCTTTCGGAACGACAGGGCGGCCAGGCGCAGATACGCATCGATGTAATCGGGGTCCTTCCCCCTTACGTCCTTGAACTCCGCCTCGGCCAGGTCGAATCTGCGGGCCCGCTGGTAGGCGCGGCCGAGCCAATAGTGGAGCAACACCGATTCGGGCTTCTTCGCGATTTCGTTCTTGAGCAGGTCGATCGCGAGCTCAGGCTTGTTGTTCTCCAGATGCCTCTTTGCCCGGGCCACGATGGTTTGGGTCGGGTCTTCTGTCCACGGGCCGGCCGGCGCCCAGGCGGCAGACGCGGCCAACATCACAGCGGCCAGCGCCCAACGCAGCGTATATAGTCTCATGACCAGTCTCCTAACGGAGAATGAGCGAACTCCACCCCTGTTGTGTGCCTACAATACATTAGTATAGACCATTCCACAAGAAGTTTATGCCCAAAATGCTCGACACAGGACCGCTGGACGGGCTGGATCGGGCCGGTTCGGCGGGTTAATTCTGTTGGGAACGGGCGCGGGCGGCCGCTCGCATCCGGTCCATTGGGAAGAATCTGCCCGGGCACAGCGTGTTGGCGCCGGGCACCTCGCCGTGGCCGAGGATGTTCTCGGCCGGGATGGAGAACCTCTCGGTCAGGTAGCCGATGAGCGCGGTCCCCGCGAGGATCTGAGCGTCGGACAGGCCGCGCTCGATCTCGAAATTCCCCACGAAGCAGATCCCGATCGCCCGCCGGTTCATCCCGCTCGCCTTGCAGTGGGCGCCGTCGATCTGGCGCCGCCACCGGGTGCTGACCTCAATCTCGCCGTCCCCGCTCCGGGTCCCGTTCCCGACCACGAAGTCGTATCCCAGCCCGTTCTGCCAGCCGAGGGTCTCCCGGTGGTACTTGCCCATCGAGGCGGCATCGTTGGCGGCGGTTCCGCTGTGGTGGAGGACGATGTGTGTCCATGCCCGGAGCTCAATGCCGGGGTCAAGCGCCGACAGCCGCTCCAGCTCTTGGCGCGTGGGGTCCCGGGCGACGGAGACGAACGCCGCCGCCATAATCGAGCTTGCCACCACGAGCAACACCAGGGCGCCCACAAAGAGAAAGAGCGGGCGATCAATTCCGCCGCCGCGGGCCGTTGCCGTCGTCGCTCTGTCAGGTGTCATTTCTCGGGTACGACCTCAATCTTCCCCGTGCGGGGATCGTAGTTGTACTTCATGCCTTGCGGCGGGTCCGGGAACGCCGGGAATTCCTTCTTCAGCTCCTGGAGGTCCTTGGGATAGCGGCCCTTCAGCGCGTGGAACGCCTCCACCGTCTGCCTGGCGGGGAGGTTCCGGCTCATCTCCTTGGCCCGCCGGCGGGTATCCATGAGGTGATCGAGGTATCCTCCGCCCCGGTCGTCCGACTGCTTTTGCTTCTTGGCGCGCTGGCCGGAGTCGGTCTTGTCGCCCTTGTCCGACTCGCCGCACCCGCCCGCGGGTAGCGCCAGCATCGCCAGCAACAGGATCGTGCCCAGCGTTCTCATTCGTCACCTCCCGCTAGAGGAATTTGGCCGCCAGCATCAGCGCGACCTGGAACAGGTTGAACAGAACGTGAATTGCGATAGCGACGGTGAGGCGGGCGGTCTTCTCGTAGATGTAGCACAGCAGCGCCCCCAGCACGCACATCGGCAACATCGCCGCCACGGGCGGATGCAGCATGCCGAACAGTATGCCCACGATCGGAATCGCGGCCACGGGCGGCAAGTAGCGCCGCACAAGGCCGTACAGGAACCCGCGGAAGAACAACTCCTCGGCGATCGGGGCCACCAGCACCGCGGCGATGGATATCTGCACCACGACCGAAATCGACTGGGTCTTGAGAAGATACATCACCACCTCCTGCGAGGTGGCGAACTCACCGGGCAGCAACTCCAGCACCATCTGCCACACGACCGTGAGGATGACGATGCCCGGCAACAGCGCGAAGAACACGGCCAGGCCCGAGGCCATGTGCCCGCCCAGGCCCCGCACCCGCAGCCCCAGCGCGTCGAGGGGATTCTGGCCCCGTCGGCGAATCATCCCCAGGATCACGCAGGCCGACAGGAGCCTGCCCATCCCGTGAACGGCGAAGGCCCCGCCCGCGCCGAACTCCCTTACCGCGCCGGCGATGAGCCCTGGGAACACAAGAAAGACGAGCATAGCGACGAGTGCGTCCCATCCGTTCCAGCCGGCGCGGGGGAACTCCACGGGATGGAACACGGCTCCGCGGAGCGCCAGCGAGAGCAGCAGCCACACGTACGACGCGAACACGGCCAGCCCGACGGCCAGGAAGATGGCGCCCGCGGCAAGCGGAGGCGGTTTGTTCAACAACAGGTTCAGCAACTCGTCTTGGGCCGAGGCTTGCTTCCCCGGCGCGGCCCTGGAGGGTCCGCTCTCTTTGGGCCCGGTCGTCCCGGCGGCGACCACAAGGACGGCGAAGAGCGCGCACAACAGATACGGCCATCTCGGGGCCAGAAAGGCCGTCATCCTGCTGGTTGTTCGATTGGGCATTCGCTTAAGTGACCAGGTGGCATCGGACGGACCTGCCGGGCCGCACCTCCCGCATCAGCGGCACCTCCACCGGGCAGATCGACGCGTCGCTCATGAAGCACCGCGGGCAGAAGCGGCAGCCGGGGGGAGGGTTGACCGGCGTCGGCACGTCGCCCTTGAGCGGGATGCGCCCGCGCTTCGCGTGCGGGTCCGGCACCGGCACCGCCGACAGCAGCGCCCTGGTGTACGGATGCAGCGGATCCTCGCACACCTCGTCCGCCGGCCCGCGCTCCACGATCCATCCCAGGTACATCACCGCGATTTCGTCGCTGATGTGGCGGACGACCGACAGGTCGTGCGCGATGAACAGGTACGCCAGGCCGAACCGCTCCTGGAGCTCCTCGAGCAGGTTGATCACCTGCGCCTGAATGGACACGTCGAGCGCCGAGACCGGCTCGTCGCACACGATGAACTTCGGGTTCAGCGCCAGGGCGCGGGCGATCCCGATCCGCTGGCGCTGTCCGCCGCTGAATTCGTGGGGATAGCGGCTGGCCGAGTCGGGCGACAGGCCGACCGTCCGCAGCAGTTCGGCGACGCGGTCCCGGATATGCCGCCTCCCCCGCTCTCGTTCGAAGACTTTCAGGCCCTCCGAGATGATGCCGCCCACGGTGAAGCGCGGGTTGAGCGAACTGAACGGATCCTGGAACACGATTTGCATCTCGCGGCGGAGGAGGCGCATCTCCTCGCGGCCGAGCCCGACGATGTCGACGCCCTCAAAGATGACCTGGCCGGCGTCGGGCTCGATCAGCCGCAGGATGACCCGGCCGGTGGTGGTCTTGCCGCAGCCCGATTCTCCCACCAGCCCCAGGCAGCCGCTCTGGCGGATTGAAAGATCGACGCCGTCCACCGCCTGAACGTGCGCGACAGTTCTCTGGAGGAAGCCCCGCTTGACGGGGAAGTACTTCTTCAAGCCGCGAACATCGAGGAGCATGCCGTTCTGTTCAGACACCGCCAACTCCTAGTCCAGCCAATCTCCCAACGCCCAGCACCTGGCCTTCCTTCCCGGCGTGACCTCGCGAAGCTCCGGCGCCTGTTGCTTGCACACGTCGCGGGCATAGGGACAGCGCGGATGGAAGTGGCAGGCCGGCGGCTTGTGCGACGCGTCCGGCACGGTCCCTGGGATCACTGGCAGCTTGTCCTTCCCGACGTTCCGCGACGGGATCGACTTCAACAGGCCCCGCGTGTACGGATGAAGCGGCGTGTCATACAGCTCGTACACCGCCGACTGCTCGACGATCCGCCCGGCGTACATCACGGCGATGCGGTCGGCCGTCTGGGCGACCACCCCGAGGTCGTGGGTGATCAGGATCAGCGCCATGCCCGTCTCGCGGCGGAGCTCTTCGAGCAGCTCGAGGATCTGGGCCTGTATGGTCACGTCGAGCGCGGTGGTCGGCTCGTCCGCGATTAGCAGCTTCGAGTTGCACGCCAGCGCCATCGCGATCATCACCCGCTGCCGCATCCCGCCCGACAACTGGTGCGGGTAGCTGTCGTAGCGTTCCACCGGCGACGGGATCTGCACTCGCCGCAGCAGCTCGATCACGCGGATGCGCGCCTCCTGCTTCGACACCTTCTGGTGCGCGTGGATCGCCTCGGCGATCTGGAACCCGACGGTGAACACGGGGTTCAGGCTGGTCATCGGCTCCTGGAAGATCATTGCGATCTGGCTGCCCCGGATCTTTCTCATGTCCGATTCCGGCAGGTCCAGGAGATTCACGTCGTCGAAGATCACCTCGCCGTTCTCGATGACGCCGGGCGGCGACGGGATGAGCCGCATGATGGTGAGGCCGGTGACGGATTTCCCGCAGCCGGATTCGCCCACGATGGCGAGCGTCTTCCCTGCGTCGACCCGAAAGCTCACGTTCTCGACGGCGCGGGCCGGCGGGCTGTCGCTGATGTAGAACGTGACGCTGATGTCTCGCACGTCGAGGAGCATTCCGTTCCCGCTCATCAGGTGACCCTCTCCCGGAGCTTCGGATTGAATGCGTCCCGCAGCCCCTCGCCGAACAGGTTGAACGAGAGCACCACGATCAGGATGGCGAAGCCGGGGGTGAACGTCAGCCAGGGTGCGTCGAAGAGGTATTTCCTGCCGTCGTCGAGAATCTTGCCCCAGGTGGCGTGCGGCTCGGGAACGCCGAACCCGAGGAAGCTCAGGCCGGCCTCGAGCAGAATGGTCCCCGCGATGCCGATGGTGGCCGAGACCAGCACG
>Ga0307426_1002297_pt1 | contig 11994 bp, 7 predicted proteins | sample SalMarWE160340MG_FD_202165 | JGI IMG/M metagenome (GOLD analysis project Ga0307426, IMG submission 202165) | Salt marsh sediment microbial communities from the Plum Island Ecosystem LTER, Massachusetts, United States - WE1603-40 | ecosystem: Environmental > Aquatic > Marine > Intertidal zone >... | reverse complement strand
TGGTCGGACAGAAATACTGGGGCTGGGGCTACGACACGGTGCAGATGGTCTACGACTACATCGTTTCCGGCGCCACGTACGATGACTGGACCGACTCCGGCATGGACATCGTGACCGAGTGCAACGTTGACGTCATGGCCGAGATGTGGGCATCGAGCGACTTCACCCAAGATCTGCCCGATCCTTACGCATGTTTGGAATGAGTGTTGGGCTGAGGTGCTCGTTGCAGTCGTTACCTGGAGCAACGTTGCGATAAGCATCTATGCCTGATACATTATCCAAACAATTTGTGGTGCGGGGATAACCCCGCACCACAACCCCCGATATTGGAGTACACCTTGCCCGAAAAACAAGACACTTTACTCGTGATGAAAGAAATTTCCAAGTCATTCCCCGGGGTCCAGGCGTTGAAAGATGTAGATTTTGAAGTCGCGGCTGGTGAAGTTGTTGCGCTTATTGGTGAGAACGGGGCCGGAAAATCGACATTGATGAAAATACTTTGTGGGGCGTATCGGAAAGATTCCGGGAAGATCTTGCTGAACGGAAAAGAGATCGAGATCGAAAACCCGCATCACGCACAGGAATTAAACATTTCTATCATCTACCAGGAATTCAACCTGACTCCCAATCAAAGTGCGGCGGCGAACATCTTCATCACTCGCGAACCTCGCGAGCGCGGCGTGGGACGGATCCTCAACTTTGTCGATCGTCGTCGGATGGAAAAAGAAGCACAGATGTATCTGGAGCGCGTTGGCGCACGAATATCTTCTTCCACGCTCATCCAGGATTTATCCGTCGCCGCACAACAAATGGTCGAAGTTGCCAAGGCCTTGGCCGTTGATGCCCGTATCATCATCATGGACGAGCCCACTTCGGCGCTGGGTGAGGAGGAAGTTGATACATTATTCGGCATTATCGAATCATTGAAAAAACAAGGCATTGCCGTCATCTTTATCACACACCGCCTGGAAGAGGTGTTCCACATCGCCGATCGCGTTGTGGTCCTGCGGGACGGCAGGTTTGTGGGTGGTTTACCGATCCAAGAGGCTACGACCGAAGCGATCATTCACCTGATGGTGGGCCGCGAGTTGGTGGCGGACATGTTCCAGAAGAAGGAGGCGGAGATCGGAGCGCCGCTGTTGGAAGTACGGGGCTTGACGGGCGGGGATCAGGTCAAAGACGTGAGTTTCACCCTACATAAAGGCGAGATCCTGGGTTTCGCCGGCCTCGTTGGCGCCGGGCGAACGGAAACAGCGCGCTTGATCTTCGGCGCAGATCGAAAGGAAAGTGGGGAAATCCTGTTCGAAGGCACTCCGGTGGACATCCATTCCCCTGTCGATGCGGTTAGAAGCGGAATCGGGATGGTGCCCGAAGACCGAGGATTGCAAGGACTCATCCTTATGATGGCCGTTTCGGAGAACATCGTTCTGCCGACGCTTGGAGAACATGCCAGTTTCGGTTGGGTTCAGCAGGGTGCGATTCGGGAAACAGCTCAGGAGTATGTCGACAAACTGAGCATCCGCACGCCCTATTTAGAGCAGAAGGCGATGTTCCTCTCCGGCGGCAACCAGCAGAAGGTGGTCCTCGCCAAGTGGTTGGCCTCGGATCCTAAAATCTTGATCATGGACGAACCCACGCGCGGTATCGATGTCGGCGCGAAGGCCGAGGTCCATGCGTTGATGAGTAAATTGGCGGCCTCGGGAATCGGCATCATCATGATCTCATCCGAGCTGCCGGAAATCCTGGGAATGAGCGATCGTGTCCTGGTGATGTCGGAAGGTAGAGTGGCGGCAATCTTAGACCGCAAGGTTGCCACACAGGAAAGAATCATCGCCTACGCAAGCGGAGAACTGGATAACGAAATTATCTTGGACGGCGTGTCCAAAGGAGAAGTATCGTGAGCACCACAAACACAGCAAAGAGTGGCGATGTCCAGATCGGGTCTCGTGGAACAACTTGGCGGGAGATCGTCGGACGGCAAGAGTTCGGTGTGGCGCTAATTCTTTTGGTCATTGTGGTATTTCTCTCGTTTTATACCAATACATTTCTCACCAGCACAAACATATTCAATATCATGCGTGCGTTCTCGTGGATCGCGCTCAGCACCTTTGGTCAGGTCATGGTGATCGTCACTGCCGGTATCGACCTCTCCGTGGGTTCGGTTATGGGGCTCTCCGGGTTGGCCAGCGCTATGCTGTTGGCAGAGGGGATACCCGTGCCAATCGCTGTGATTGGAGGCCTGGCAACGGGTTTCCTGGTTGGGTTTGCGAATGGATTGATGATCACAAAAGGTAGGCTGCCCCCGTTTATTGCTACACTGGGGACGTTGCTTATGGCTCGTGGATTGTGCTACGGGTTGACGGGCGGGTGGCCGGTGCGTGAACTGCCCGAATCTTTTCGATATCTCGGTCAGCACGATATCCCCATTGGCACGGTTGGCGTGCCTCTACCCCTCATCTTCACCCTCGTCTTTGCCGCAATATCTTCGATTTTTTTGACCCGAACCATTTGGGGCTATCGAATTTATGCCGTTGGAGGAAGCGAGACGGCCACGCGGCTCTCCGGAATTAATACGGATAGCGTTAAGATCATGGTCTATTCTCTCTGTGGTTTACTGACCGCTATCGGTGGCGTACTCATGACTGCCCGGCTGGGTGTAGCTGCGCCGACAGCGGCGGATGGCTATGAATTGGACGTCATCGCCGCTGCAGTGGTCGGCGGCACCAGCCTCATGGGAGGCGAGGGAACAATACTGGGTGGGTTGATCGGGGCATTGGTGATGCAGGTGCTGCGCAATGGCCTGGTGCTCGTTGGCATCTCTGCCTACTGGTTACAAGCAGTACAGGGGTTGGTTATTGTGACGGCGATCATGCTCGATCAACTCCGCAAACGACGTCCCTAGCGTTCGCATCAACAGGTTTCCATCAAGAAATCGTGGCGTACGGGGAGCATTGTGGGATAACGGGGAAAGAATTAATTCAACTCTACTCGAAGGAAGAAATACGATTCCCGCCCGGCGGGGTTATAGATAACTATCCACCAATTTTCTGGCGGTAGGTTCATCAACAATCAACTCAGACATCAGTTTTCCTTTGAGTGCCGCATAGAGTCCCGTTACTTTGGCCAATCCTGAGACGACACAAATCCCGTGCTTCTGTTGGAATAATCCCAAGTTTGGTCCGCTGGCCCTTTTGTTTATGGGAATATTTTCAAAGCTGCCATCCTCTTTGAAGAATACCGTGGCAATATCACCCGCGATATTGTATTTTTCTAATTCCTTGTAATCTACTTCCGTCAGGTAGCCGCCGCTGTACACATGGCTTGGAATTCCGGCATTGACCGCCCCGATGCTGTACAACAATAAATCCGTCTTGGATTGCAAATCCAGGATGCGCCTGATGCTTCCCTCCCGCCACAATGCTTGTTTGGTTTCCGCATAATCGAAGAATGTGGGCACAGGAAATAAATGGGCCCGCGCCCGATAATTGTCAGAAAACCGCATAATAATCTGGCTGGCGTAACCGATGCCCATGGACTGGGTATTCCCGGCCCCATTCAGCTGCACGATCTGGCTGTTATGGGTCGTTTTTCGCAGCAGATGCTTTGAAATGGCCGTCATGGTGGTACCCCAGGCGATACCCAAGATCATGTTGGAATCAAATTTCGTGTTGAGATAGTTTGCCGTATATTGGGCAACCCTCTCCAGCCATTCCGCCTCTCCAGCGATTTCGGGGGCATGTACAACGTGGATTTTCTCAATGCCAAATTCATCGACCAAAGCATTGGCCAGCCGATCAGGCAGATCCGTCGGTTCAATGATCCGGATATCCACCAGCCCTTTTAATCTGGCAAAACCCAGCAGCCGGGATATCGTCGAGCGGGAAACGTTCATTTCCTTCGCAATCACACCGGTGGTGAGATTTTGGTAATAGTACATCCGGGCGGCGCGGATAGCATTTGCTACTTTTTGCGCTTCTGTCATCTTTCACCTTAATCATTTTTATACATGAGTCTGCACGGATGTACAACCTTTATGAAAAATATCCCAGCGGACAGGATGAAATGATGACAAAAATATGCACGTTTGTGCACATTGATTGACATTGTGTGCGCACTATTTCTACAATAATAATGCCTGGCATATTGCCCAGAGGGCTTATTCACCCAATTTCATGAGGAGGAGGATACGATGGAAAACAAAGTTCGAAAGAATTGGTACGGGTTGCTCATCATCCTGGTCATCATCACATTCTCGGCTGTAATGGCTCATTATCTTGAGCGGGACTTCGGCAAGATCGACATCAGGTTCATCAGGATTATTGGGCCTTCGGGCGAAACGATCGCTGCGAAACTCTATCGTCCGACGTGGGTCACTGCAGAAAATCCAGCGCCAGCCGTCATTAATATGCATGGCTATCAAAACGATAAGGATGTTCAAGCAGGATATTCCGTAGAACTCGCAAGACGCGGCTTCGTTGTGCTTGCGACCGACGGCCTTGGGCATGGCGACTCCGAAGGCGCCTTCAATTTCGGTCGTTTCTTTGGTGATCCGCTGGGAGGGATGGGCCTCAATCCGGCCTATCTCTACTTGAAGAGCCTGCCTTTTGTCGATGCGTCCGAAATGGGGGCGACGGGACACTCCATGGGCGGGGTTACGGCATTCGCAATCGCCGATGCCAACGGTGATGTCAAGGCGATCGTCTCCCAAGATGGCGGAACGGGTACACCCGATAACAGCGACGTCCTTTTCCTGAAGCCTACGATGGCCGAGTTCACCAACTCCATGGAAGCGTTAATTCCTGTAAATCCCGCGGATTTCGGCCTCTCAGCTCCTGTTGAATGGGACACAACGTATGGGAATTTCGAGGACGGAACCGCCCGTAGAGCCGCATTGATCTGGGGAGATCACCATCTCATGTCGCTCTCGCCACGAGCCGTAGCGGAGGCCGTAGACTGGTTCCGCCTTTCGCTCATGGATGGCGCAAAAGATGCACACTGGATCGAACCCTCGAGCCAGGTCTATATGTTCAAAGAGATATTCGGCCTGATCGCGCTTCTGGGTGCAATCGCCTCATTGATCCCGCTGACCAATCTGCTCTTGAGTACGGCGTACTTCTCCCCTGTAGCTCAACCGATGCCGACAGGATATGTGGCTTCGAAAGGAAAGTGGTGGATTTTCGCCACGATCAACGCGCTCCTCGGCGGTGTGTTCTGGCTGTTTTTTGCCTACAAGGGGGACGTCCTGGAAAAACTTCCCTTCATGAAACTGCTGATGGGCAACGGAACGGCGCTCTGGTTCTTGATCAATGCCGTTGTTGCCGCAGTTCTGATCTACCTCTGGTACCGGACATCAGCCAAAAAGGAAGGCGTCACCACCTACGAGCTGGGCGTCAGCTTCGATAAGGAAAAAACGAGGTTTGATTGGGGCATCCTGGGGAAGACCCTCTTGCTGGGTGTAATTCTGTTCCTTTGGATGTACGTCCTGGCGGGAATCTCACGGTGGGCTTTGGGAGAGGAATTCCGATTCGCCTGGCCATACATGCGCGAATTTCAAACACCGCAGCGTGTAGGCTTGTTCTTGATCTACCTGATCCCGGCGCTGCTTTTCTTCCTGATCAATGGCGGAGTGTTCTTGTTCGGTCAGGCCCGCCAGGCGGAATACAGCACACCGAATAAGTCCCTGTGGATGTGGTGGCTCAAGAACCTCTATGCGGGCCTGATGGGTCTCTTCCTGGTCTGGGCGCTTCAGTACATCCCGTGGATGCTGGCCGGTACGGGACCGTTCTGGGGATTAACAGGTACGGTCGGAGCGCCCTTTGCCATCTGGATCCTGATGCTTTGGGTATACATCCCTGAATTTGTCGTGCTGCTCTTCATGCTCACCTGGTTCTTCCGGCGAACGGGGCGGATCTACCTGGGGGCGTTGGTCATCGCCATGATGGCCATCTGGTTCCTGGCTGCCGGTTCCGTGGTTGGGGTATGAAAGGGATCTTCACCGGGGATGGCAGCCGGTTAAAAATTGATGCGTGGCCTTAATCTGAAGTCGGGGAGATCAACCCGATCGTCAGATAGGCCGGCAGGGTTGACGGCAATAAGTACAATTTTCAGATTGCACTTATTGCCGGAAGCTCTGTTGCGGGATCACTACGCCAGAAAACAGGATCGCTGCGGAGGTGAAGTCATCTATCAGTTTCCCATCATCCTTGAATTTCTCAATGCGAATGCCATTCAGTCAGAAGGAAAGCCAGGCCGGGGAGGTGTTGAATATTGCGAGAACATGAACGCACTAATGATGTAAAGCCGATTATTCGTAAAGGAGATAGGCCATGTCTGAAGAAAAAAGCAAGCCAATGCGAACCTTGATCATAGCGCTTCTATTAATCCTGATTGGCAGCCTCTTGGCCGGATGGGTGCAAACAGGTGAAGGCGCAGCGAAGATTCGCGAGGTAAGGTTCTACGGCGTCTATAACGGCTACTACGTTGGTTACCTTTGGATTCCGGATGGTGTTACAACTGGTCACCCCGCCCCGGCCGTGTTGGCTACCCATGGCTTTAACAACAGCAAGGAATACATGGCAAACACAGCCCTGGAACTCGCACGCCGCGGGTACGTCGTCCTGGCCATGGATCTCGACAACCACGGCCTATCAGACAAATCCAACACACCCAAAGCGCCAATGGGCACGCCTTCTTTGAACGGCATCGGGGCTTCCGATGGACTCAGATTCCTTCGGAGCCTGGACATCGTGGACCCTGATAATGTAGGCATGATCGGGATGTCGATGGGCGGCAATGCGATCGATGCCGCTGCCCAGCAGAATCCTGGCGCATATCGGGCGTTGTTCTTTATGGATTCCGGCTGCACAGATTCATGCCCCGAGCTCACGAACTGGGCCATCAGCGTGGGCAAGCACACCGAGGTTCCACCGAACTTTGGCGCTCCCAACGGAGTTGAAATTCCCAACATGCCGGCCGCCATGGCGGCCTATGGCACAGATCAGCCCGTTATCCCAGGTCATCTCTACGGGTCCATCGAAGCCGGAACGGCGAGGATTTTCTACTTCCACTGGGGTGATCATCCGATTTCTACAGATGATCCGACCTCTATCGGGAATGCGATTACCTGGTTCGGAATGACACTTAAAGGCGGCAAGGATATCCCGGCTTCAAGCCAAATTTGGCCGCTAAAGGTTCTCGGAACGGGGACAGCGTTCGTCGGTTTCGTCATTTTCCTGATGGGGATGGGAGGTGTCCTGTTGAAGACATCCTACTTCGGCACCCTCAAGGACCGCATTCCAGAGTACAAAGGCAATGTCGGCACGATGTGGTGGGTGTTTGCCATCATTACCGCCGCGCTTGGCCCCGTTACTTTGATGTGGCTCTTCCTTAAATTCTTCATGCCGAATCCATTCCACTTAGAGCCTGTGACAACCGGATTCGTCGGGTGGCTCTTCGTAGTGGGTCTTTTGACGATCCTGATGCTCGTCGTCGGCTACTACGCAATGGGGAAGAAGGCTGGGGCAACAGGTGTCAACTATGGTTTCATGTGGGATGGCGTTGGCTTCGATTGGAAGAAGATCGGCAAGTCCTTCCTGCTGGCGCTGACCGTCATCTCGATCGGTTATCTGATCCTGTCTGTCATCACCGCGCTGTTGAAGGTGGACTTCCGTTTCTGGGTAGTAACCCTCAAAACCACGGATTTCCGGCACTTCCTGGTGATGTTCGCCTACGTGATCCCACTCGCGATCTACTTCTTCCCATTGGCGGTTGTGCTTCACGGGACGTTACGACCCCAAAACGGCAAAGCGAGCTTCGCCCGAGAAATGCTCGTGAATGTCTTCATGCTCTTGATCGGGTTTTTGATCCTGGAAGCTCGATACTACATTCCATTGACGTTCTTTGGTGCTCCGTCCAATTTCGGTCCTGGCGGATTGGGGTTGATCAATGGACTGGCGTTGTTTGCCATTGTACCGGCCATCGCTCTCGTATCGACCTACTACTTTCGGAAGACGGGAAAGATATATGTCGGTGCGGCCATAAATACACTGTTTGTAACCTGGTACCTGGTCGCATGCAACACGCTCTACTCCTTCGGGTAGAGGCGGATGCAAGCAAAGGCGAGGCTGGCTGAGTGAGGTGATTTCAATTTGCCGCTCAGCCGCCTCTCCTATGTGACAGCATAAACGTGTATAAATCGACACACACGATTTTTGATTGAGTTCACCGAGAGATAGGTTCTTTATCCGGAAGCCCTTTCCTGACGATCCGAGGAGGTGAGAACCAAAAAGTGATAACGCTCTAATTGAGCAGTACATGAATGCATCGGGGTATTTTAACGGACGAGGAGAATGTGATGAGCCATCCAACACGAAAATTGGTCTACTGGCTTGTAGGTGATAATATTCTCCCGTAATAAGATATGACTAGAGGCGATTCACTTCCATTTCGCGACGAGCGTGAATTACCTCTTTTTCATATGCTTCTGATCCCTGTTGGATATGAATCGCTCGTAACATCTGGGGAATTGAAAGGTACTGATTATGACCCATTACGTCGCCGCCATTGATCAAGGCACAACCAGCACCCGCTGTATGATCTTCAACCACAAGGGCGAACCGGTTGGGGTGCACCAAGTAGAACACAAACAAATCTACCCTCAACCCGGCTGGGTGGAACATGACCCGGTAGAAATCTGGCGAAACACGGAAGAAGTTATCGTAGGAGCGCTTCGTAAGGCGGGAGCAAACGCCAAAGACATCGCCGCCGCCGGCATCACCAATCAGCGTGAGACCACCCTGGTCTGGGACAAGGTGACCGGCCAGCCGCTGCATAACGCCATCGTCTGGCAGGATACGCGTACAGATAAACTGATCCACCAGATGGCGGAAGACGGCGGCATGGACCGGTTTAGAAGTCAGGTGGGATTGCCGCTGGCCACTTACTTTTCCGGGCCCAAGATCAAATGGATGTTGGACAACGTCGAAGGTGTCCGCCAGGCGGCATCTGAAGGCAGAGCGCTGTTTGGCAATATGGACACCTGGCTGATTTGGAACCTGACCGGCGGAGTCAATGGTGGTAAACACATCACCGACGTCACCAATGCCAGCCGTACCATGCTGATGGATTTGAAAACCCTGGACTGGAACGAAAATATCTGCGAAGCGATGGCCATCCCCAAAGAGATGCTCCCGAAGATATGCTCATCTTCCGAAATCTACGGACACACCCTGGACACGGGACCGTTTCGGGGTGTTGTCAAGATCTCCGGTGATCTGGGCGACCAGCAGGCTGCCACCGTGGGGCAGACCTGCTTTGAGCCGGGGGAAGCGAAAAACACCTACGGCACCGGCTGCTTCATGCTCTTGAATACCGGCGAAGAGATCGTTCAATCCAAGCATGGCTTGTTGACGACCTTGTGCTACCAGTTCGGCGATGAAAAACCATCCTACGCCCTGGAGGGATCGATCGCAATCACGGGGGCTTTGGTACAGTGGCTGCGGGACAACTTGAAAATGATCGATACTGCCACCGAGATCGAAAATCTGGCCAAAACTGTGGATGATAACGGCGGGATCTATTTCGTGCCTGCGTTTTCGGGGCTGTTTGCCCCTTACTGGCGCTCCGATGCGCGCGGGGTAATCGTCGGTTTGACTCGTTTTGTCAATCGCGGGCACATTGCCCGGGCAGTTCTGGAGGCGACTGCTTTCCAAACCCGTGAGGTTCTCGACGCGATGAACGCCGATTCGGGCGTCGAATTGAAGGCGCTCAAAGTGGATGGCGGCATGGTGCAGAACGATTTGCTCATGCAGTTTCAGGCGGATGTTTTAGGTGTGCCGGTTATACGTCCGGTCGTACCGGAAACGACTGCCCTGGGAGCCGCCTACGCCGCCGGCTATGCGGTCGGATTTTGGAAAAGCAAGCAGGAAATGAAAAAAAACTGGCGGGTGGACAAAACGTGGCAGCCCGATCTGGACAGCAATACCAGAACCGAGCTGTATGCGCAATGGAAAAAAGCGGTCACGCGCACATTCGACTGGGTAGAGTAAAAAAGAATCATGCGACCACGACATGAGCGGCTGCAAATGCTGCGGAACAACCCCGACGTCAGCGTCCTCATCATAGGCGCCGGCATCAACGGTATCGGCACCTTTAGAGATTTGGCCTTGCAAGGTGTTGACGTCGTATTGGTCGATCGGGGAGATTACTGCAGCGGTGCAAGCGCGGCTTCCTCTCACATGGTGCACGGGGGTATCCGCTATCTGGAGAATGGAGAATTCCATCTGGTGCGAGAGGCTGTCCGGGAACGGAATCTGTTACTCGAGAAGATGCCCCACATGGTGAAGCCTCTGCCGACCACTTTCCCGATTTTCAAGTTGTTTTCCGGATTGTTCAATGCACCGCTCAAGTTTTTGGGCTTACTCGATAAGCCGGCCGAGCGCGGGGCGGTGGTCATCAAGATCGGGATGCTGTTGTACGACTACTATACCCGCAAGCAGAAGACCGTGCCCAAACATGTCTTCCGCAACCGGAAGGAATCGCTGGCCCTATTCCCTGCCCTCGACCCCAAGGTTATCTATACCGGCACCTATTACGATGGCGCCATGCACTCCCCCGAACGGATAGCGATTGAAGTCCTGAAAGATGCCCAATCTGAGAACGAGCGGGCGGTGAGCATCAATTACGTCGGGATGGTTTCATCTCACGAAACGAGTGTCACACTGAGAGATGATGTGAGTGGAGAGATTTTCGAGTTACGTCCAAAAATCCTTATCAATGCGGCAGGTCCGTGGATCGATCTGGTCAACGCCCGCATGGGGCAAAGGACCGCCTTCATCAGCGGGACAAAAGGCTCGCACCTGGTGCTGGATCATCCAAAACTGCGGCAGGCGATCGGCGAGAACGAGTTCTTTTTTGAGAACAAAGACGGACGGATTGTGTTGATCTTTCCGCTGTTAGACAAAGTAATGATCGGAACCTCCGATATTCTGGTCGACGACCCGGACGACGTGGTCATCACGGAAGATGAGGTACGGTATTTCTTCGATCTGGTCGGGCGCGTTTTCCCGCATATCCACTTGCAGCGCGACCATATTGTCTACACTTTTTCGGGCGTACGCCCGCTGCAGCACTCTGAGCGGCGCGATACCGGCCAGATCAGCCGCAACCACAAGGTGCAGATATGTGAGCCGGGGGAACTGCTGGATATTCCGGTTTTTTCGCTGGTGGGGGGGAAGTGGACTTCATTCCGAGCGTTTTCCGAGCTTGCTGCCGACATGGCACTGGAACGCCTGGGAGCCGTGCGCAAGATCTCCACGGAGGATTTGGAAATCGGGGGCAGCAAAGGGATCCCGCGCACGGCGGCGGACAAGGAGACCTACCTGGCCGGACTGGCAGAGGCCTACCCGGTAGGGAAAGAATGGTTGGTACGCCTGTTTGAACGCTACGGCACCAAAGTGGAATCGCTGCTCGAGGCGGAGGGGAAGGACGCCGGGCAACGGCTGGCGACTCTCCCCGACGTCAGCGTGGGGGAACTGCGCTATGTATTGGCCGAGGAGGACGTGCTCCATTTGGATGATCTGATCCTGCGCAGGACGATGCTGGGCGTACTGGGCCGGATCACGCCGGACTGCCTGTGGGAGATCGCCCAGTTATGCGCAGCGGTGCTGGGCTGGTCTGCGCAGGAAACCGAGGGGGAAATGCGCCGATTTACCGAGATATTGCATCACAATCACAAGATGGACTTCAATACTTACATCGGCGGGTAGACGAGCACGGCAAGGATTTGTTGCCAAGTCCATTTGATCTTTTTATAAAGCATAATATTGCCGGTTGTGAAATTCAGCAGCCTATCGTTGCCTTTTGTGTAAACATTACATAATCTTGCAAAAAACAACCTAAACGAGGCCTTAAAATGGCCGTTGGCTGTGTTATGGATGCGAACGGAGTATTTCCCCTTGCACGACCTTTCGGACACCGGGCGCGGTCACCCGCTCG
>Ga0307426_1002296_pt1 | contig 12002 bp, 7 predicted proteins | sample SalMarWE160340MG_FD_202165 | JGI IMG/M metagenome (GOLD analysis project Ga0307426, IMG submission 202165) | Salt marsh sediment microbial communities from the Plum Island Ecosystem LTER, Massachusetts, United States - WE1603-40 | ecosystem: Environmental > Aquatic > Marine > Intertidal zone >... | reverse complement strand
TTCGGTGGACTGTTTGCAGTCTGGGTGTTCTGGCTGATTTATATGAACAGTACCATACCATTGGTGGGGGCTTCCGGCGCCATTGCCGGTCTGATGGGTGCCTTTGCCGTGCTGTTTGGCAAGAAAAGGGTGAAGATATTTTACTCACTGGGCTTTTATTTCAATTATTTAAAAATTCCGGCCATCATTCTCCTGCCCATCTGGATGGGAAATGAATTCTTTCAGATGTTTTTCGGCGGTGCCAGCCATGTGGCCTATGCGGCGCACATCGGCGGATTGATCGGGGGAGCCCTTTTTGGATTCATCTGCCTGAAATTTTTTCTTGGCTTTGACCGCGATGTGATCGAAGATGCAGCAGTCGACGAAATATCTCCCTTGATTGAAAAGGCCTTGAAACACATCGCCGAACTGGACATGGAAAGCGGGCGTCAATTGCTCGAAAAGGTGCTGGCCCAAGACCCGGACAATATCGATGCGCTGACGCATCTTTTTAATGTTTGCAAGCTGGATCCCGATGATGAAAAATTCCACAATGTGACGAAAAAATTATTATTTGAGCTCACCCGCAGCTACAACACCTACGAAAAGGCGCATGGCATCTATCAGGAATATATTCGCCATACCAGCCATTCCCGTCTTGCTCCCCAGTTATATATTCAACTCACTATCATGTTTGCAGCCACCGGACACCTGGAAAATGCGGTAAAAATTATGACCATGCTGCTGAAGAAAGTGCCGGACGCCCAGGGGATCCCGACCGCTTTACTCAAGCTTGCCAGGGCCTATAGTCAGAAAGGAATGGCGGCCAAAGGCCAAAAGTGTCTGCAATTAATTTGCAGCAAGTATCCTGAATCAACCGAAGCCCAGGTGGCCCGCAAATCCCTCCAAAATTAATTGTAGATCTCCTTACAAGATCAACATTCCCATATCTAATAATTGTATTTTTTTATACAACGGGGGTTCGGGTTTTTCGATTGCGGGTTGCAGGTTGCGAGTTGCGGGTTGCGAGTTGCGGGGTGCGGGTTGCGGGATTGAATGGCATAGAGCAGAGAGCATGGCGCATAGCTTACGGCACAAATCTCCCAGCCTCGCAGCTTCTTACCTTCTGATCTTCTCACCTTCCGTCTTCTGACCTCTGTCCTCTGTTTTCTGACCTCTGTCTCCGGATACGGGTTGACAAGTGGATGGGCGCTGTGCCATATTCCGCATTCCGAATTCCGACTTCCGAATTCAGAAAATCTGTCCTCTTAGAAATTTTACGATAACCTAAATTCAAGTAACACTAGCAATTTCGCTAGCAATAACGTGGGACGAAAAACAATGTGCCAGGAAATAATGCCCAATCTTTTCCGACTGAAAATTCCCCTGCCGGAGAGTCCCTTAAAATATTTGAACTCTTATATTATAAGGGATCCTGAGAGAAGTATGATCATCGACACCGGCCTGAACCGCAGGGAATGTCTGGAGGCCATGCAGGCCGGACTGCGCAATATCGGCATCGATCTGAAAAAAGCCGATATTTTTATCACCCATCTTCACGCCGATCATTTCGGCCTAGTCGGCAAACTAGCGACGGATGCCACTAATGTGTATTTCAGCCGGCCGGAAAAGGAACTGATGGAGTCCTGGGAAGGCTTCGGGGCCATGATCGGATATGCCGGCCGGAACGGCTTTCCTGAAAATGAGCTGCGTGCAGCCCTGGATAAGCATCCCGGTGCCAAATACGGATCGGAATGGATTCCGGAATTAAAGCTCCTTGAAGACGGCGACGGAATGCAGGCCGGAGATTATCACTTTAAATGCGTGACAACTCCCGGCCATACGATGGGACACACCTGCCTGTATGAACCGACCAAGAAATTTCTCGTCGCAGGAGATCATATTTTAATCGATATCACCCCCAACATTCAATGCTGGTCGAATGAACAAAATCCGTTAAAGCACTATTTAGCCAGTCTGGACAAGGTAGCCGGATTGCAGATCGACCTCGTCCTGCCCGGTCACCGGCGGCTTATAAAAAACCCTGAAAGCAGAATCGAGGAGCTGAAAACCCATCATCGCCATCGGTTGGACGAGGTGCTCACCATTCTTGATGGCAGATCCATGACGGCCTTTGAGGTTGCCTCCCGGATGACCTGGGATATAAAATGTGATGATTGGAACGATTTTCCGGTGGCTCAAAGATGGTTTGCCACGGGGGAGGCGATTTCACATCTGAGATACCTGGAGGAAGAGGGTCAAGTGCTCCGGGGGACGGAAGATAAACTGACCAGATATTGCTTAAAGGTTTAGACCTCCCAAAAGACCGGTCGCTTGGGTTTCACGTGTCAGCGCAGGTGTCAGGGCAGTATGTCAGATAAAAGAAAATACATCGCTAATCACGGGTGATATATTCCAACTTCCCATATTCATTGAATAAATTTGGAATTATGGGTCAATGCAATTTTATTCTAACGTTGAAAACCTGGCCCTCTGGGCCAGGATTCTTTACTTGGTATTTGTGCTTAAGTTGTTGATAATTGTTTATTGCTGAAACCTGACACCTGACCCCTGACACCTCACAAGGGAGCGCCCAAATACAGGAGCCTGATGTTAAATAGTATTTTAGAAAGTCCTCTTTTCCGGATCGTAAACCCGCAAAGCATCGCCTTTTTCGGTGCGTCCAACCGGTTTACCTCCATGGGCACCAATCAGCTCAGTTCGCTCAAATCGCTGGGATTTGAGGGGAAAATCTACCCGATTCACCCCAAAGAAAAGCAGGTCTTAGAGCTTAAAGCCTATCTGAGCGTTCTGGATTTGCCGGAGGTTCCCGATCTGGCGGTTATGGTACTGCCCACCCGGGTCGTGCCGCAGGTTATGGCCGAATGCGGGCAAAGGGGAATCAAAAATGCGATTGTGGTATCCGGCGGGTTTAAGGAAGTCGGCGGGGAAGGGCCGGCGCTTGAGAGGAAACTGCTGGCGGCCGCCGAAAAATTCGGCATCCGCTTTCTGGGCCCTAACTGTCTGGGGGTTGCCAATCCGCATCATAAATTCAATGTAACTTTTCTGCCTTTTGAAGGCCGGCCGGGTTTTATCGGAATGGCCTCCCAGAGCGGCAGCTTCATCACCCAGATGTTTGACTACCTGAGGCGATTCAAGCTGGGTTTCTCCACCGGCATCAGTGTGGGCAATGAAGCCGATGTGGACCTTGTCGACGCTTTGGAATATCTGGCGGTCTGTCCGCACACAAGCGTAATTGCACTTTACATTGAGACCATCCGAAGAGGGCCGGCCTTTATCGAACTTGCCCGGTCAATTGTCCGTCACAAACCCATTGTCGCTTATTACGCCGGCGGATCAGAAGCCGGCAAACGAGCAAGTTTTTCCCATACCGGTGCTCTGGCCGGTGCGGACGCTCTTTATGACGGGGTATTCCGTCAAAGTGGTGTTATACGGGCCCACTCGATTCCTGAACTTTTCGATTTCTGCTGGGTACTGGGGGCGTGTACACGACCGCAAGGAAATCGCGTGATTATTCAGACTCATTCCGGCGGACCCGGCGCCGCCGCCGCCGACGCCTGCAGCCGGGTCGGCCTGGATCTGCCGCCGTTGTCGGAAAAAACGCTGGCAAAACTTGCACCCCTGGTACCCCACACCGGCAGTCTCAACAACCCCGTTGACCTGACCTTCTCTAAAAATCCCATGGATTTTTTTGCCGCCATCCCCGATGTCCTCCTGTCAGAAGCCGGGGCGGACGGCCTGCTGGTTTATTTTTTAACTCCCACACAAATTGTGCGGCGCAACATGGAAAGTATGGGAATTTCTGAAGACGAAATGCCGGAATTGATCGACAAGCTCTTCGGGGATCAGGCCGCTTCTGTGGCGGACCTGCTTGGCAAACATCAAAAACCGCTGATCGGTTTCACTTTTCAAAGCCCGGACAATCCGTTCATTCAAAAGCTGTTGGATCACGGCATTGCGGTTCTGCCGTCACCGGAGCGGGCGGCCCGGGCCATGGCCGCCCTTGTCGGCTATTCCCGTTTGGTTAACCGACTTTCAACACCAGCTTCCCCTTGACCTGCCCGGCCTCCAGCAGCGCGTGTGCCCTGGATAGGGACTCTTCAGTCATTTGACCCAGCTCCGTTGCCTTGGGCAGGGATACCTTTTTCGTCTCAACCAAAGAGGCGAGGTTGCGCATGATCTGCGGGTACACAGCCCAATCCGGGGGTGCTCCGTTGCGGGCCCGGGCACTCAAGGCTACAAAATGATAGGTTCCTGATTTGGCAAAGAAAGGGCTGATGTCGGCCCGCCAGATGTTGAAATCGAACCCGGGCGGTTCTTCGACGATACTGACTATACGCCCGTCGAATCCGGCGGCGTTAAAGCAAAGCTTTTTCATCTCGCCGCCTACGAAATCAAATGCCACCGCTACCCCATGCCCGTCGGTCAGCTCCCGCACGCGGTTTTCGATCTGCTCCCGGGTGAATTCCCGGTAACGAATAATGCGGTCGGCCGCGAGTCCCATCGTATTGACCAGATGATTGAAGCTTGCATCGCCGCCGGCGGTGGCGATGATCGAACCGGCGGCACAATTTTGTATCAGGGGGATGGCGAAACTGCCGACACCGCCCGCACCGCCGGCCACAAGGATCGTTTCGCCGCTTTGAATTCCGGCTTTATTCACCACTGCATCATAGGCCGTCATTCCCGCAACACCTAAACAGGCGGCCTGCTGATAAGACAGCCCCTTCGGTTTCAGACACACAAATGGCGCCGGTGTGCTGACATACTTGGCATAGGCGCCGTTGCTGCGGGGTCCGAACAGCACGGCGAACACCTCGTCACCGGCCTTAAATTCGCTGACCCCCTCACCGACGGTCTCGACCGTGCCGGCCACATCACGCCCCAAAACATCCGGCAGCGGAATCGGTAAACGGCCCGACCGCATCTTGTAGTCAACGGGATTGATGGATACAGCCTGAATCCGGATGAGTACTTCTCCCGGTGTTGCTTGCGGATCCGGCCAGTCTTTCCAGGAAAAGTTTTCAGGTCCGCCGAATTTTTCTGTTACCATTGCTTTCATGCTATTCTCCTCCTTGGCTGATTGGGTGAAATTCAAATACTAATACGGCAATGATTATTTAAGCAAGGCCAAGTAAGTGAAATTCAGTTTCCCCTCCGATCGAAGATACCGCTTTTCTTCAGCGGGGGCGGGAGGGATTTAGGGATGGGGATACAGATTGCCTTTTTCGAAATCAAGCTATCATGAGTGCGGCATCGGGTCAACATCGGGAATGAAAGTCGAATCACATCGGGCAGACCATTGATGACGTAACTGCAACAAACGCCATGTTTTTAATTGACACACCCGTCTTCAGCCGGTTATCAATGAGAATAAGGGCCAAGGAATTCAGCAGCTTTTCAATCCAACTCAAACAGGATTCACATCAGGAGCCAACAAAGGAGGGGCGAGCAATGGAGCTTTTTGATCTCAAAGAAAAAGTCGCAATCGTGACCGGCGGCAACCGGGGTATCGGATTTGCCATTGCGGCAGGCCTTGCAAAAGCAGGGGCAGCGGTTGTCATTGCCAACCGCAATGCTGAAACAGGACGGCAGGCGGCCGAAACCATCCAGGGGAACGGTTTTAAGGCAACATCGGTTCCAACGGATGTGTCCCAAAAATCTTCGGTGGAAAATCTGGCCGCCGGCGTGATCGATAAATTCAGCCGGATCGATATACTTGTCAACAGTGCCGGTGTCATCGACCGGGGGCCGGTTGAAGATTTCAGCGAGCAGCAGTATGACTACATCATGGACACTAATCTGAAAGGTCTTTTTTTCTGCTGCCAGCTGGTCGGCCGGGCAATGATCAAGCAGGGCAGGGGCAAGATTATCAACATCTCTTCCAATGTGTCGGAAGTCATCCAGGCCGGACGGGTCGTGTATGCGGCCTCCAAGGCCGGCGTATCTCATTTGACCCGCGGTTTTGCCCTGGAATGGGCCAAACACAAAATCAATGTCAACGCCATCGGCCCCGGGCCCACCATCACCGAGCTTAACCGGAAATATTTCGAAGACAACCCCGCTGATCTTCAGGCACGCATTGCTTCCATCCCCATGGCGCGCCTCGGTGATCCGCTGGATCTTGTCGGCGCGGCCATATTTCTGGCTTCCGACGCATCCAATTATGTCACCGGCCAGACGTTGCTGGTGGATGGGGGGTCAACCATCTGGTAAGGCAATCTATCCGCATGGTCTTGGTGAGTGTTACTTATCATATTTAGCTGTCTCTAAACCCGCAACAGTGCAGGATCCTGCTTCGAGGTTGTATTGGCCTTCGGATTTGAATTGTGCTATCATTTAGTATAAAAGATTTCAGAGCCGGCAAGTGCCTCCCGCCGGGTATCACTCCACCGAAACGGCGGGCGGGCGGAAACTGCCGGAATGCCTGAGCGGATGATTGATTTGAACGAATAGATGCCATGGACGATAAATTCACTAAATTGCTGTTCGACAAACGGGATCACATACTGATTCGCATCGTCAACGATGCGTTGAGTGCCGACCGTAGCGGGAGGTTTGCCCGCAAGGTCTATTTTCCCTACCTGCATCCCCATGGTATCAAGGAAATGACTGAGACCAAGGGGTTGCGCACGGCATACGCCGTGGCCCAGCTGCTCAGTTCACTGGAGGTCGGCGGCGTAGATGACCGCATCAACGCGCTGCGCTCGCTGCGCTATGAAGTGATCGACACCGCCGAGGGCCCCCTATCCAAAAACACCGCCCGGGTGCTGCTGCAGATCATGAAGGACCTGGTGCGGGCCCACGGTGATTACCGCCAACAGCTGGAGCTGGCGCACGAATTTCGCCGAACGGCTTCGGGCAAACCGCGCATTGTGCGTCAACAGCTGCGGCATTACCACCTGCTGGAAATGCCTGAGGAGTGGAATCAGATCGCCTTTGACGACCATGTGCATGATGCCAACACGAAAGGACGCAAGTCTTCGACCCACCTGATAATGGATGCCTGGATCAAAGGGATCAGACGGCTGCGCGTGATCCATTACAACTACATCGAACCGCGCTTTGCCGCGGAGTTGCTGGAAGCATCGCGGATACTGGACATCGACATTCGGATCGGCATCGAATTTTCCAGCCGGTATCGCGACAAGTATGCCCAGCTGATCTGGGTCCCGCGGGGCTTCACCGATGCCCAGTCCTTTTTGTGCTTTCTGGCTGAACCGCCTGTGATCGAGCTGATGGAGGCCGGACGCCGCGTTTCCCGTTACCAGCAGCAGTATGTCATGGATCTGCTGAGTAAATTCAACGACGTGCATCGATCAGCGCTCAACCAGAAGCTGGGTGTCCAGCTCGCGCTGATCAAGCCCGACGAGTTTCTGGCATTTGTCGGCATCGGGCAGAAATCCAAGCTGCACCTTTCCAAATTTATTCATACCAAGCTGCTCAATGAGCTACAGAAAAGACTGGTCCTGATGCGCAGCGAGTATGCTAAGGCGGATACCGGACGGCGCGAGGAAATCAAGCAGTGGATCCAGCAGACCGATGGGTTGGACCTGGAATCACTGGTGGACGATTACTTAGCGCCGGAAAGCAACCCGGGGATCGTCAGCCCGGACATTCCGGCCGACGGGCCGGACGTTCCGGAACTGCTGCAGCTGAGCCCCTTTGAGCTGTTGAGCCGGCTGGCCAAGCTGCACTCGGGATATCGGCTGACCCTGAATTTGACCAACCTGAAGGTCGAGGAGGTGCTGGAGCTGGTCTATGACTGCCAGGGCATGATTACGCGCCTGGAAATTTTCAATCTCAAGGATTATGCCGCCGGCAAGACGGCGCACGTTGCCGACATCAGCCGACTGATGCAGGCCATCAACGAGGGCAGCGCGATTCATCTCAAACAGGTCATCCGCGAGATCATTGGCCGGCTCAACCATGACGTCACCGGCAAAAGGCAAGCCCAGGTCGATAAGCTCACCATGATTCTGCATGACATCGATACGCTCAAATCCTTTTACGGCGGAAGATCTCTCAAGGCGCGCATCGGCAGTGATTCCACCGGGCGCTCCCCCCGGGTTCACGGCATGGGACTGGCCATTAGAGAAACCCTGCCCAAAAGGGCCCAGCGGTCGATTGCGCGTGACCGGAGACAGGATGTACGCGAAATCATTCCCATCCAGATGACCGCCCATAAAATAATGAGATTCATTCCCAAAAAACGCAGTATGCGGGCCGGTCAGATAAGGTACTGGCTGACGGCCATGCTTTCGACCAACGGCTGGCTGGGATTGAACTGCCGGGAGGGCTGGGAGCTGGATCCCACGGCCACCCGGATGGCAAATCCGGGAAACATCGTTACCCTCGGGGGCGTTCAGAAGAAAATCGACAACAATCTATGGCTGCACCCGCCCGAAGCAACCGCAAGACGCAGTCGATTCCGCTGGCGCTACCTGAACTCCCATTTGCAGAACGCACTCAAAGTGATCATCGGTTTTATTCCGGCCTTTTTGACCTTCAGCCTGACCAAAGACTGGTGGCTGCTGGCATATTTCGGGGCCTTTATCTGGTTCGGCATCACCGGGCTGCGCAACATTTTGCAGTCGGTTCTGGGCGGCGGCGGCTTCAAGCGGTCACCCCTGCTCAATTGGAACGATTACATCAGCTGGACCCGCATCACCGACTCGCTGCTGTTTACCGGGTTTTCGGTTCCCCTGCTGGATTACATTGTCAAAACCCTCATCCTCGACCGTGTTTTGGGGATTACCACGGGAACTCAGCCGGTGCTGCTCTACACCTTTATGGCCCTGGCCAACGGCATCTATCTGTCCAGCCACAACATCCTGCGGGGCCTGCCCAAAGGTGCGATTTACGGCAACTTCTTCCGCAGCATTTTGTCCATCCCCATCGCCATCGGGTTGAACATGGTCATCGGCTACATGCTGGCGGCCGCCGGGGTTGCAGCGGTCAGCCCGGTTCTGCAGAAATGGGCCGCCATCATCTCTAAAGCCGCCTCGGATGTAGTGGCCGGCATTATCGAAGGGTTGGCCGACCGTCATAAAAACATCCAGGCCAGGCTGCGGGAATATACGATCAAATTTGCCCAGCTATTTGACATCTATGCCCAGCTGGAGCTGCTTTATCCGGAAGTGCAGACTTTCAAAATTCTCGATTATTCAGCCAATCCAGGGCATCGGGCCAATGCCGAAGCCCGCGACATGGAAAAGATCATCATGATCCACGCGCTGGATCTGCTTTACTTCTGGATGTACCAGCCGCGCTCGCGTACGGCCCTGCACCAGTTTTTAGGCACCCTGGCCGAAGACGAACGCCACATCCTGGTCAGCAGCCAGTTTACCCTGATGCGGCACCGCGAAATCAGCCAACTGTTCATCGACGGCATCCTGGGCATCAACTTTCAGCGACCCTTGTCTTTCTATCTATCACGCTACGAAGGGTACCTGAAAGAAGTCAAACGCCTGATCTTCGACGCGCAATCGACGGATTCCCCTGAAGCCACCGAACCGGGACTTAGCAACGACACGTACGGCCCGGCGCCGGTCATAGATGCCTGCCGGGCCCCGATGCGGCGGCATGTTGAAAACTGATACCATCGAAGGTCGACTATTTACCCTGCCGCGGCTGCCGGCCGCCGGATTTCATCAAAAGTTGTCATACTTCAATGACCTGATGAAATTTCGATCAATCAATACCCCAGCCTCAGATCGACCACATTGATCATCTGCCCCGAACGGCTGACGTAGACGTTAAGGTTGTGCCGGACAATTTCCATTGCCCGCTGGAGATATTGCGGTGAGACGCCGGCAACATGCGGGGTGAGAATCACATTTTCCATTTGCCACAGGGGGCTGTCTGCCGGCAGCGGCTCCTCTTCGTAAACATCGCTGACCGCGGCGCGGATCGTTTTCGTCCGCAGGGCATCGATCAGATCGGCTTGATTGACGGTGGATCCTCGGCCCAGGTTGATAAAGCAGGCGGATTTATTCATCAAGGCGAAAAACGTTTTATCGATCAGACCTCTGGTCGCTTGCGTATCCGGCAAAAGATTAATGACATAGTCACTTTGTTTAAAAACTTCACCGATCTCCAGCGGGCTGTAAACGTGATCGACCCATTCGAGCGGCCGGGGGGTATTTTTAACACCGATGACCCGCATGCCCAGCATGGATGCCTTGCGGGCGATCTCCCGTCCGATGCTGCCCAGGCCGATAATGCCCGCTGTGCGTCCGTTTATCTCGTCCTGAGCAAGTGAGCGGTCCCATTTGCCCTTGAGCTGGTTTCTGAACATCAGATGAAAGTTGCGGGCCAGGTTGATCATCCCGGCGATGGCGTATTCGGCCATGTAAACTCTATGAATGCCGCGGCCGCAGGTAAGAATAATTCCCTGTTTTTTGATTTCATCTAAGGGAAAGAAATCAACTCCGGCGGTCAAGGCCTGAATCCATTTCAGGTTCGGCGCCAGCCGGATCATCTCGGCATCCGGCCAGGCAAAAAGGGTGATCAGAATCTCTGTCCGGGGAAGACAGGATTTCAGCTCCTCCCGCTTCGAACAAACAATAATTTCGATTTCTTTTGAAATATTACTCAACTGGGCAAGAAATTCTTCAGGCGGGCGGAAGTAAACGGTTAACGTGTCCATGACAGAGTCTCTCCCTGAACTGGATCAACGGGTTTTAAAAAGAACATCGAATCACGCCAAGGCGTGATTCGATGTTCGATGTTCATTATTAATCGCGCTCAATCGTGTAACGTTCTCAGGCCGGTGAATGTTCCTCGGTCTTGATTCGCAAGTTGGGGGGCTCCGTGTCAAAGATGTGGATTTTTTCCATGTTCACGGCCAGATCTATTTCCCGGTTGCGTTCGGCCTTGGTCCGGGGATCCACCCGCGCTATCAGATTGTGGTCACCGCTGACGATATCGAGCTGCACCTCAGCCCCCAGCGTCTCCACCACTTCAACCACGGCTTTGAAAGTATCGGTGATCGAACTGGCATCTGCGAAAGCATTGTCCTGGATGTGTTCGGGACGGATGCCCAGAATTACCTCCCGGTTTCCGTGGTCTTGAATAAATGAAACTTTATCTTCAGGTATGAGCAGTCGAAAGCTTTTTGTATCAACATAGGTTTTCGAGTTCTCGGCAACGATTCTGGCAGGCAGGAAGTTCATCCCGGGACTGCCGATGAACCCTCCGACAAATTTATTGATCGGATATTCATATATTTCCATTGGCGGGCCGACTTGCTGGATGACACCGTCTTTCATAATCACAATCTTGGTGCCCATGGTCATGGCTTCGACCTGGTCATGGGTGACATAGATGATGGTGGTGTTTAATTGATCGTGCAGTTTGGATAGCTCCACCCGCATCTGCCCCCGCAGCTTGGCATCGAGGTTGCTCAATGGTTCATCAAAGAGAAATACGGCCGGTTTGCGTACGATGGAGCGCCCTACGGCCACCCGCTGGCGCTGGCCGCCGGACAACTCCCTGGGTTTGCGTTCCAGAAGGTTTTGGATTCCCAGTATCTCGGCGGCTTCCATGACCCGCTGATCGATTTCGGCCTTGGGATGTTTGCTAAGCTTCAGCCCGAAGGCCATATTCTGATAAACGGTCATGTGCGGATACAGCGCATAGTCCTGAAAGACCATGGCAATGCGGCGATCCCGCGGCGGCAGGTCATTAACAAGGTTATCTCCGATGTAGATGTCGCCGGCGGTCAATTCTTCCAGTCCCGCGATCATCCGCAGGGTAGTTGATTTGCCGCAGCCGGATGGTCCGAGCAGCACCAGAAATTCTTTATCCTCCACTTCCAGGTCGAAGGAGCAAACCGCCTCCACTTTGCCGAAGCTTTTACTGACATTTGACAGGGTTACTTTCGCCACAGTCTACCTCCCAAACCATTGCAATATTTTAGGCCTTGGGGCCGTTTATCTGACAATATGTTGCAAGAAACGATTCGAGGTTTCAGGTTATTTTTACTTAATTGATCCTCT
>Ga0307426_1002294_pt1 | contig 12011 bp, 10 predicted proteins | sample SalMarWE160340MG_FD_202165 | JGI IMG/M metagenome (GOLD analysis project Ga0307426, IMG submission 202165) | Salt marsh sediment microbial communities from the Plum Island Ecosystem LTER, Massachusetts, United States - WE1603-40 | ecosystem: Environmental > Aquatic > Marine > Intertidal zone >... | reverse complement strand
GAAGTTGTTATCAAAAGAAGAGGAGGGGAAACGTTTTCAATCATTTTTAGAAAAAGTGAAAAATCACCATTTGATGTTCCGGGCATTAAAACCAAGGCAACCACGAAAGACATTCTTGATGCGGTTAAAGAATCAAGAGAACGATTTGCCGAACAAGACGTTCAAAATTGAGGGGCAGGGACGAGCGGCTTTGCTTTAAACAGCATCTTGGCCTTCGAATTGCCCGGCCTTTATTAGCGGCGCAATCCCTGCCCGCAACTTTAACTCTGCGTTAAAATTTCACATATCCAACAGATCTGTCAGAAACTCAGATTTTGTTACGTTTTATTCTTCACAGGCTTCAGGAGTGCATGCCCTTCCTTTAAGATGGAAAAAGAACTTGAGACTTTTTTTAATCTTATTGGAAAATATTTTGGGAGAGAAATAGGTTCCGGCAACTTTTTTATTAATTTCACCGATTGTGGGATAGGGATGCACGGCAGAAGCCAGTGTGGAAAGTTTGACATTGCCATTTAACATTGCCACCCATTCACCGATCAAGTCTCCTGCTCGTGGGCCTAAAATCTGAACACCCACCGGCTTTTCTTTCTCATTTAGGATCATTTTAATCTTGCCGACTTTTTCGCCCTCTGCCAGGCTTCGGTCGTTGTCCTGGAATTGCTCTGTCCAAACCGCATAATCGATTCCGGCCGCCTGTGCTGTTTTTTCATTCATTCCGATGCTTGCCAGCTCGGGATCTGAGTAGGTACACCATGGCAGAAACGTATAATCGGTTTTCCGGGGAAGATGAAAAATTACGTTGGTGATGACAATACCCCCTTCGTAGCCGGCGGCGTGGGTGAACTGAAAGCCTCCGTTTACATCTCCGGCCGCATAAATGTGTTTGTGATTTGTTCTTAGCCGTTTATCTACCGTGATGCCTGTTTTATCAAATTGAACCCCAATATCTTCGAGTCCCAGTTCCTGGACGTTGGCGGATCTGCCCATGGCCACAAGGATGGTTTCGGCGTTCAGGCGGATAGTTTTGTCCTCAGCATTTTTTATGACCACTTGTTTGTGGCGGCCCAGATCTTTTGTAGTTTGAATGGAAGAATTCAAGTGGAAGACAACACCTTCGGAGCGCATGACGTTCATCACTCCATCGGCCATATCTTTGTCCTCTTTTCCCAGAATCTGGTCGGCGCGATCCACAATATACACCTTTGTGCCCAGACGGTTAAAGGCCTGTCCCATTTCTGTTCCTATGGGACCGCCGCCTAAGATGATCATAGACTCAGGCAGATGATCCAAATAAAAAATTTCTTTGTTGGTGATATGAGGCGTGTTCATCAGACCTTCAATGGGAGGAACCACCGGAGATGAGCCGGTTGCAATAACCCAGTGCTTTGCGGAAAAGGTGTTTCCGTTCAACCGGATGGCGTGTTCATCGATAAATTTTGGGTCTCCAAATTCTACTTTGGCCCCAAGATTGCAAAATCTTTCTTCGGAATCATGCTGTTGAATGATGCTTATCACCGATTTAATCCTTTTTGACACCCGCTCAAAATCTACCGGCGGCACCTCAACCTGGGGTAGACCGAAGGCTTTGGCATTTTTCATCTGGTGATAAACATGAGCCGTTTTGATCAAGGTTTTACTGGGAACGCATCCAAAATGCAGACAGTCACCGCCAAGCTCCTTTTCTTTTTCAACCAAAAGGGTTTTAGCTCCCAGTTGGGCGGCACCGGATGTAACCGTCAGTCCGGCGGCACCGCCGCCGATCACTCCGATATCATAATCATAATTGGCCATGATATCCTCCTTGTTTCGCGAACCGTGGGTATGGCTAAATTTTAAGACGCATAAATGGAACACTTGCGTACGGCCATGGCTGCTTCCTGCAACGCTTCGGCAAAGGTAGGATGGCCGTGAACGGTCCGGGCAATATCTTCGGAACTTGCACCGAATTCAACAGCCAGAACACATTCGGCGATCATGTCCGCGGCGCGAGGTCCGATGATATGCACACCCAAAATTCGATCAGTTTTAGAATGGGAGATGAGCTTGACAAATCCGTCCTTTTCCCCCATGCACCGGGCCCGCCCGGCCCCTGAAAAAGGATAGGTGCCGATACAATACGGGATATTGCGTTCTTTGACCTGCTCCTCGGTGAGACCGACACTGGCAACCTCGGGCCAGGTATAGACGACCGCTGGAATGGCATCGTAATTTACCTCACCGGAGAGGCCGGCGATACACTCGGCGGCGGCGATTCCTTCCGCCGAGGCTTTATGGGCCAGCATAGGTCCCGGGATGAGATCACCGATAGCATAGATGGAAGGAATGTTGGTTCGATATACTTCATCCACCAGCACATGGCCGGTTCGAGAATCGGTTTTTACGCCGATCTCTTCCAACCCCAAATTTTGCGTCAGGGGCCGTCTGCCCACCGACACCAGGAGACGATCACACGTAATCGTATCTTCTTTTCCGTTAGATTCCAGTGTCATCCCTACTTTGTTTCTGGATATTTTGGCGCCCGTAACCCGGGTATTTAAGTAAATTTCCAGCCCCTGCTCTTTGAGGATCCGGCCCAGGGTTCGGGCCACCTGACCATCCAGGGTGGCGGCAATTTGAGGCAGCATTTCAACAACGGTTACTTTTGCGCCCAGGCGAAGCCAGACCGATCCCAGTTCCAAACCGATATATCCCCCTCCCACAATACCCAGGTGCTTGGGAACCGTTTTAAATGACAGGGCTTCCGTAGAAGTGACGATATGTTTGCCGTCAAATTCCAGGCCGGGCACTTGAACCGGCGTACTGCCGGTGGCAAGAATGATGGACCGGGTTTCAAGGGTCTGCGGTTTCCCCTTATTCGAAGATCCGGAAGGTTTGGATATCTCAACACGGTTAACATCGGAAAGCCGTGCGGTTCCGTGAAACACCTTGATGCTGTTTCCTTCAAGAAGTTTGCGAACATTATCCGTGAGGTCTTTAACCACCTGTTCTTTGCGTGCCATCATTGCCGGCAGATCCAGACTTAATTTACCTGTTTTAATCCCATGGGAAGCAAAGTGATCTTTAGCCAGGTGAAAATATTCACTGGAGTCCAGCAGCGCTTTACTCGGAATGCATCCCACATTCAGGCATACCCCGCCCAAACGGGCCTCCTTTTCAACACAAGCCACCTTTAAGCCCAGTTGGGCCGCGCGTACGGCCGCCACGTATCCTCCGGGGCCCGTACCGATAACCGTAAGGTCGTAACTTTCTTTCTGTGTCATATTTAAATCTCCATCATAATCCGTTCCGGATTCTCAATGATTTCCTTAATCCGTACCAAAAAGGTGACCGCTTCTCTTCCGTCCACGATTCGGTGATCATAGCTGAGGGCCACGTACATCATGGGCCGTATTTTTATCTCATCATCGACAACCACCGGCCGTTTTTCAATTTTATGCATCCCTAATATGCCGCTTTGGGGCATATTTAAAATCGGGGTGCTGAGCAAAGATCCGAAAACTCCGCCGTTGCTGATGGTAAATGTGCCTCCTTCTAAGTCGGCCAGTTCAAGGCGATTGTTTTTTATTTTATCCACAAAGTCCACAATAGCCTGTTCGAGTTGGGCAAAGCTTAAATTTTCAGCATTGCGAATGACCGGGACTACCAGACCGCGGGGGGTGCCGATGGCAACGCCGATATGGTGATAGTGATGGTAAACAATCTCTTTCCCGTCAATAAATGCATTAATTTCAGGGAATTCTTTGAGAGCCTCCACGCATGCTTTGATAAAAAAAGACATAAACCCCAGAGATATCCCATACTTTTCACGAAAGGTTTCCTTGAACTGGGTCCGGATGTCCATGGTACGGGTCATGTCGATTTCGTTAAAAGTGGTGAGCATGGCGGTCTTCTGTTTGGCTTCCACAAGGCGTGATGCAATGCGCTGGCGAATCGGACTCATGGGTTTGCGGCTAATTTCCTTCCCTACGGGGGGAACGGGTTTCGAGGATATTTCAGATTCTGGAAGCGGAAGTTTCCGGGTTTCCGGCGGCGCAGGTTCGGAAACCTGAACCGCTGCCCGGGCCTGTTCCAAATATAGAAGTACATCGCCTTTGGTAATTCTGTTGCCCGGCCCGGTACCGGTGACGGCGGTAATATCGAGATTTTTTTCAGCAACCAACCGCCGGACCGACGGCGGAATGATTTGCCGAACATCGGGCAGTGGTGGTTCCGTGGGTGATTTTTCGGGTAAAACTACGGTAGGAGCCGGTTCCTCGGTTTTTACCGGTGGCGCCGAAGGAATGGGCGCTTCTTTTTCAGGCGGGGCCGGTTTGGATGGATACGCCGGCGCTGCTTGGGTGTCGATAATTCCCACCACCGTGCCGATGGCAACGGTTTCCCCCTGGGATACCCGGATCTTTAGAACGCCTGACGCCTCGGCCACGATTTCCAAGGTGACCTTGTCGGTTTCCACAACAAAGAGCGGGTCGTCTTTTTGGACCGTATCTCCGTCCTTTTTATACCACTCCACAAGAACCGCTTCCTGCACGGATTCTCCAACATGCGGAATTTTGATTTCTATCTCCATGGTTGCTCCTTTGCAGTTGCTCCGAAGGCAAAAACTTCAGGGGTTTACTTTTTTTCAATGCCCAAAGCCTCCTGGATGACGGCGTTCTGTTCCTTTCGATAGATATTGGGAAAACCGGTTGCCGGGCTGGCCGAAGCGTTTCGACCCATGTATTCAACCGGTTTTCCGGTTATTTTTTCCAGGCGACGGCCCATAAAAAACCAGGCCCCCATGTTCTCCGGCTCTTCTTGAACCCAGAAATATTGTTTGGCTTTGCGGTATGTTTTGATCACATTTTTCAGCGAATTTTCAGGAAAGGGATAGAGTTGTTCCAGGCGCAAAACAGCAGTGTCCTTTTTTTTCACTTCCCGGCGTTTTTGAAGGAGTTCATAAAATATCTTGCCGCTGCAAAAAAGGACCCGGTTAGCGTTTTTAAAATGATCCGGGTCGTCCAGTACTTGCTGAAATGATCCGGAGGCCATATCGCCGAGGCCGGAAACCGCCAGGGGATGGCGTAACAGACTTTTTGGGGCCATCACCACAAGGGGCTTGCGAAAATCGCTGATGACCTGGCGCCGGATCAGGTGAAAATACTGCGCCGGTGTAGTGAGATTGCACACCTGGATATTATCGCCCGCACACAACTGCAAGAAACGCTCCAGGCGGGCGCTGGAATGTTCAGGACCCAGACCTTCCCATCCGTGAGGAAGCAGCAAAACCAGGCCGCTTAACCGCTGCCATTTTGTTTCTCCGCTGGCAATGTAAAGATCGATGACCGATTGAGCATTGTTGGCAAAATCGCCGAACTGGGCCTCCCAGATGACAAGACCGTTAGGCTGTGCCATGGAGTACCCGTATTCAAAGCCAAGGATACCCGCTTCGGAAAGCATGCTGTCGTACACCGAGAAAGTGCCTTGGGTTTTAGCTACGCTATTCAGCGGCACATATTCTTTTCCGCTTTGGGTATCCATTAACACACTATGGCGCTGGCTGAAAGTGCCGCGGCCGCTGTCCTGGCCGCTTAAACGGATGGGAATACCTTCCGCCAGCAACGAGGCAAAGCAAAGGGCCTCTGCATTGGACCAATCGATATTTTCTCCCTTTTCAATGCAATCCAGACGTTTTTTTAACAGTCGTTCGAGTTTGGGATTCAAGGAAAATCCATCCGGAACCGTATTCAGTTTGCGGGCAAAAGACGCGAGTTTTTCCTCCGGCACCCCGGTTTTCAGAGCTTCATGGGAGTAACGTCCGTGAAAATTTGTCCAGTTTTCATAAAAACGGGATTCGGGAAAGAGGCAAACGCTTTCATGCACCTCCTGATACGCGGTGTTCAGCCGGCTGTTTATTTTATCCTCCATACCCGCAAGATCTTTTGCTGCTATCAGACCTTCTTTTATGAGTTTTTCACTGTATATGTTATAAAGGGGCGGCCGCTCTTTGATTCGTTCATACATCAGGGGCTGGGTGAAATAAGGCTCGTCGCCTTCATTATGACCGTACCGGCGGTAACAGATCACATCGATGACCACATCTTTGTTATAGGTCTTCCGGTATTCGGCGGCAAGCCGGACAACATGAACAGCGGCTTCCGGATTTTCGCCATGCACATGGAAAATCGGGACCATGAGCATTTTCGCCACATCCGTGGCGTATCGGGTGGAGCGGGCATTTTCCGGAAGTGTTGTATATCCGATCTGGTTATTGATGATCAAATGGATGGTGCCGCCGGTTTTATAGCCGGCGATCTGAGACATATTAAGGGTTTCGGTCACAACACCCTCACCGGCAAAAGCTGCGTCGCCATGGATTAAAAGCGGTAAGACCGTGCCCTTATTGTCGATTCCGAGGATGTCCTGGCGGGCTCTGGCAATCCCTTGAACAACCGGATTCACGGACTCCAAATGGCTTGGATTGTTGACTAGAAATATGCGAAGAGACTGCCCTTGGTGTGTCTTTATATCCGCAAGATACCCGTTGTGGTATTTAACGTCGCCGGAGCCGAAGATGTTGTCCGGATCATGGCAGTTTTCGAATTCGCTGAAAATTTCTTGGTAAGACTTGTTTAAGACATTGGTCTGGACATTTAAACGGCCGCGATGGGCCATGCCCAGAATTATTTCACAGTGCCCCTGCCGTCCGGCCAAACTGACAAGAAAATCAAGTATGGGGATAATGACTTCCGCACCTTCCAGGGAAAACCGCGTCTGGCCCAGATAGGTTTTGTGAAGGAACTGTTCAAAAAGAGCGGATTCATATAGTTTTTCCAAAATTCTACGCTTATCTTCAGGATTCAGATCCGGGCAGTTTCGAACCGGCTCCATGCGATCCTGCAACCAGCGGCGCTCATCGGGATCCTGTAGATGCATAAATTCTACACCGATGGATCTGCAGTAGGTTTGTTTAAGAATGTTGATGAGATCCTTCAGCGAAGTTAGGTTGCTTTTAGAAAGGTTTTGGGCGTAAAACAGGGTATCCAGAGCTTTTACGCTAAGATCGAAAGCAGCCAGGTTCAGCAAAGGATGGTCGGTGGGACAGGACGTAAGGGGGTCCAGACAGGCCAGTAAATGGCCGATATTACGATAACGGGATATCAGTGCGTGCACACGGGATTGTCGCAGCGCCTGCTCTTCATCCCAAACCGGTGCGGCTTCCCTGTCTTGGGCACCGGCCAATTCAAAGCCTTGGAAGAAAAAACGCCAGTCCGGAGATACCGCGTTGGGATCGGCTTTCCACTGTTCATATTGGGCGTCGATGAAGTCCGCGTTCAACGTTTCAAATCGGTTCATGCGCTTGTGCCTAATTTCTGATGGTTGTCATTGGCCAACGGTGACGGGTCATCGACCATCTGTCTTTCTGGTTTTTTCCGATATATGTTTTTTGAACCATTTCACCACCGAATCGGAAACCTGCCGGCGAGATTCCTTTGGGCCGAACATGTGATCCGCGCCGGGAAAAATAGCCGTCGTTGTGTTTTCACGATTCAATTTTTGCGCTAGGTATGCTTCTTGTACCGGAACAATTTCGTCGTGGTCCCCGTGGACAATCAGCAAAGGAGACTTCAAATTTGCTATTGTTTCCGGGAGATTATACTGTCCGGCGTCGGCGAAAAAGCCGGTTGAAAGTTTCAGCGAGCGGCCCCGGCTGCTAAAGGATATCCTGCCGGTGTCATAAAGTTCTTTGCGCTGGCTCTGGCTAAGAAAATGAGTTGCATTTAGCCCGGATAAACGGCCTGCCAGGGCACATACCGCCTGAATTGTGTTCATCCGGGCTGCGGTGAGGATGGCAATTACCGCCCCCATGCTGTGTCCGGCAAGGCCGATCCGCAAAGCGCCTTTTTCCGCAATAAAGGCAGTTGCAATCTTCATTTCTTGGATCTGTTTGGAGTAGGTTGATTCATCAAATCTGCCCTGGCTCTGGCCATTGCCGGAAAAATCAAACCTCAGAGCCATGAACCCCTCCCCTTCCAGCTCGGTGCAAATCTGGCGTATTATGCCGGTGTGTCGGGAGCAGGTAAAGCAATGTCCAAAAACCACACCCCGGCCGGAAGGTCTATCAGGCAGATGAAGCGTTCCTGTCAATTTTTCTCCCTGATAATTATAAAAATGCACCGGTTGTTCCATAAGGAATCCTTACGGGCAACCCCCCGGTTATTGCCGGTCCGGGATTAAGGGGTTACTCAAAAAAAAACTTCGAATTTTGGATGCCCATGCATCCCGACGGGCTGCGTTACCAAGACTCGTAAAAAGACTAATCTCCCTGCTCTGCCATATAGTCATCGTAAAGGGTTTCAAGAAAAAGTTTGTGCTTTGCTTCTTCCTGGCAAAGCACCTTGAAAAGTTTAATGTACTCGGCATTGTCCGTTTTTTTCTGCAATTCATTATACATTTTCAAGGCCTGTTCTTCCCGCTTCATGGCCAGCCGTAAAATGTCCGTATAACTCATTCCATCCTGATAGTTCATATCAATCATATAGTCGCTCCGTTTCATATCAGGTATCCATTTGAGTTTATATTCTTCCAGCGCCGCTTTATTACTTTCCAAATTTTCAAGCATGGTCTGGTGCTTTTTCTCTTCTTCGGCCATCTCTTCCAAGGATTCTCTAACGCCTGCAAAAGAGGTCTGTTTCGCTGCATCCGTATAAAAAGCGGCGGCTTCCTTTTCTTTTTCTATTGCAAAACCGATAATTTCCTCAAAAGACTCAAATCTCATAGTATCCTCCTTTAATGTCTTGGTTTTTTCATTTCTCAGTTTAATTTGGTTTAAAACGGTTTTTTAAAACCCGAATCTTGCATGAAAATTAATGAAGGTCTCAGAGTATATTCTTATCAGATTTCAAAATTTCTGCAACACATATGATATCCTTATTCGCCTTCGCCTGAATACCCTGCAGCTTGCTGCAGGGATGAAAGGAAAGGTGAACCGCGCCGGAGCTCATCAGAGCGAAGGCGGGTTAATTCCACTATATCATTTCATGTTAGAATGGCTACGGCGCAATTCTGCTTAGATACCCCGAAGTTTTATGCGGGGGAGCTTCATTTTATAGAGATCCAAACACCGCTTATGGGCATTACACCTTAATTTTTCATTAATATTATTTTTTTTTGAAATGGGCGCTTTTTTTTATAATTATGCATGTGGGGAAAGCGCTGAATTTTGTCTTATGAGACATTTTTGTATCAAAATTAAATTTGACACAGAATGTTGTTCAGACAACCGTCTTCTATACGTCGCTGGGTATATAGTAGCACCTTTTTGGAGAAACCACCTTACCCTTGTTTTTCAGACTTTTTATTATCTTTGAAACCGCTTGACTCTCCTCGCCGATCATATCTGCGACCTCACCCGGCCGAACCGGTTTACCGGCCTTTTTCATTGCGTTTAAAACTTTTTTTTCCATGGTTGTTCCTTTAATTATTCTCTGAGTTAAGCTGTTGTTTGAGCCAGTTTTTTACTTCGCCTTCAACCGAATAAACCCCTTTGAAATGGCCATTAACTTTAAGAAAATGTGATTTAATATCCTCCGGCATATCAATCTTTGCAAGTTCCACTGCTTCTTCAGAATTGCGCCGGATAAGATAGATTATAGGTGTTTTTCCCCAGGTATTGACCACAAAATAGTGGGTAACATCTTCTTTTGATCTGATTACGTAATTACCGCTGGCCCAGTTGTTTCCCCATTCAAGATACAGCCGTACGGCTTCTTCCGGAGTCATTTCCCAGTCTATGGCATTTCGTAGGTCTGAGTTTTGTTTTATATCTTTTAGTTCCATCATGGCATATTTCCTTTACATGAATGTGTATTACATTTATATAGAATCTTTAAAAATTAAAATGAAAGCTGTTTTTAAATATTATGTCAACCCTATTATGCTAAAGCAATAAGTATGCCACCGTTATTTCGGTGGAAAAAATGTGGGGTTCGGAGTGTTTTGACCGAAATGAAGGATATGTTGATAACACAGCCTGCCGTCCCATATAGAGGGCTGTCTCGCTTAAAACTTTACTGTGCGCTTTCCAGAACGCCCCATGGATTGCTGGACATGGCCACTCCTGCGCTGGGTGCATTGCTCTGGTTCGGCCGGTTCCCTTCTTTTGAAGTGATTATTTTGGGTCTTATTACCGCGTTCGCAGGCTACACAGCAGTTTATTCTCTAAATGATATTATCGATTATCACACGGATAAAGAAAAAATTAGACATTGTGTAAGCGTCAACATGGAATGCGACCTGGATGCCTTGATGGTCCGTCATCCCATGGCTCAGGGATATTTGAGCTTTAAAGAAGGGTTGCTGTGGACCATAACCTGGTCCATTGTGGCCATACTGGGCGCTTATTACTTGCACCCCGCTTGTGTTGTAATTTTTATCATCGGCTGTGTCCTGGAAATGGTTTATTGTTTATTGCTCAAGGTCAGCCATCTTCGCACACTGGTCAGCGGGGGGGTTAAAACCGTGGGAGCGATTGCCGGGGTATTCGCCGTGGATCCATATCCGTCACCGTTATTCTTGTTAATGCTCCTGTTTTGGTTGTTCTTATGGGAAATCGGCGGACAGAACATTCCCAATGACTGGACCGATATTGAAGAAGATCGCCGTCTTCATGCCCAGACCATTCCGGTTCGGCTGGGTCTCGACCAGGCCGGGGCAATTATACTTGGTTCTCTGGTACTTTCGGTCATTCTTTCCATGGTTGTTTTTTATGTGTCCCCGATTTCTTTTGAACTTCCATATGTGGTGGCTTCGGTTTCAACAGGGATTTGCTTTTTCGTGTTGCCTGCCTCACTCCTTTATAAAACCAAGGCGTCTCCGTATGCAATGGCGCTTTTCAATATGGCCAGTTATTACCCTCTGGCCATACTGCTCATTGTGGTTGCTAAGCTGTTGATTTGATTGTCAGGTAGTGTCCATCCATAAATGCTCTTTTTGTCCGACCGTTGCCGTTTCAACTTGTTTATATGGCTTTTATTGCAGGATAAGGGGCAGAAGGAGAGGGAGATCCCCTTTACTTTCTTGACAAACATGCCGGGTTAATGCAGTAATATCAAGAATCCAGATTTTAATCTGTAAGCAGCAACGAGCATGTGATGTTTTGATTGCTCGCATATGTTAGACATGTTTCGCAGGGTTTTCCGGTTTTTCCGGGCAAGGAGGTGGTATCTTGAAGCAAGGAAAATGTCCCAAATGCGGCTCGGAAGAGGTTTATTCAGGTGCTGAGGTGTTACCGAAAAGCGGTCCCTTTGGAAGTAATAGCATACCCATAAGTATCGTTTCCATTGCTGCACTTGACAATTATGTGTGCACGGATTGCGGCTACCTTGAAAGTTACATCACAGATACCGCAAAACTGAAAGAAATTGTTAAAAAGTGGGCTAAGGCAACTATAGTTTCGCAGGAAAAAACATAGCCCAAGGCCTCAGGTGAATATCTTGGCTCGCCGGCTTGAATCGCAACAGCGAACGCGTTTCACGGACCCGCTTTACGAAAATTCAGGAATCTTCAGCCAATATGAAAAAAAGGTGAAACCAAAACTTAAGACCCAAAATTTCTATTAAAATATTCTATAGTTAAAGAGGATGTCTGTGTGAAAGGATTGTGTCGGCTTGGAAAAATAATTCGAATTTTTGCCAAACACGGCCTTGGAGATATTGCTGAAAGGCTTTTTAAAAAAGCAGAAAAGGAACCGGTTGATCAACGACAAAAGGAATGGACGTCCAAAAACGGCTTTCCTTCTCCGCAACGTATTCGGTGCGTTTTGGAGGAACTGGGACCCAGTTTCATTAAACTCGGCCAATTGATGAGCACGCGAGCCGATATTTTTCCGCCGGAATACATTGAAGAGTTTACAAAACTTCAAGATCAGGTACCGCCGGTACCCTTCAGCGATATCAAGCGGGTCATTGAGCAAGAACTTAGACGTCCGTTAGAAGAAATTTTTGAAGAGTTTACACCTAAATCCATGGCGGCCG
>Ga0307426_1002293_pt1 | contig 12012 bp, 8 predicted proteins | sample SalMarWE160340MG_FD_202165 | JGI IMG/M metagenome (GOLD analysis project Ga0307426, IMG submission 202165) | Salt marsh sediment microbial communities from the Plum Island Ecosystem LTER, Massachusetts, United States - WE1603-40 | ecosystem: Environmental > Aquatic > Marine > Intertidal zone >... | reverse complement strand
GATTGTGTGTTGCTGGAAAATGTTATGCCGTTTGGTGAAGGTGGCTCTTACGGATTCAGCAGCCAGAGCTTGAAATCGTCGAAGTACGCCGTAACGCCAGGGGTTTCGATGGCGCTGGCGAAAATGCCATACGTGCCTGCGTGATAATCGAAATCTTCAACTTCGCCGAGAATTTCCCCATTGGCAAAAAAGTGGAACAGCTCGTTCTTGGCCAAGATTCCCATCTGGTTCTCAGCGTTGGGTCCCGTCTGTATCGCCTCTGAAGGAGTCCATTCGATCAAGACGGTCACCGTGCCGGAAACGAATTTGCGCGCCCGGTAGTAACCGTCGCACGAGAACTCGAGCGTGTAGCCGCTGTTGCGCAAATCCCCGCTTACGCGTACAGCGAAACCGTAGCTGTCCTTGCCTCGGCATTCACCAATTTCTGCGCTGATTTCGGCATACACGTTCATGGCATCGATTTCACGCCTGGTCGTGCTCCACCAGATATTCGAGTCGACCAGAAGATCGGTCGCCCGGATACGACCCTCGTCCCACACGTTGATGGCGCCGGGGAAATTGGGACCAACCCATGTGAGTCGGGAAGAAAAATTATCCAGGTAGTGGGGCTGCGCGAGGTTGATTCCGTAGCGCGGATCATCTTCCGGAAGCTGTGGAGCCGTCTCCGTAGGGCTCGGTCCACTTGTGGCAGTCAATGTTGCTGTGGCGCTGGGAGGGAGGATTGGGGTGGCGGTGGGAGGCGGCGTCGATGTCGGCGGTTGGGAAGGTGCGGCAGTGAGTGTGGATGCTACGTAAGTGGAAATCGAATCGCGCGAGGGTTCTTTGGCGATACGCGTGCATGCGATCATCTGTGTGATTAGGAGTGTGCATAGAATGGAAATAGAAAGAAATTGGCGTACAGATTTTTTCATCGCGATCGATCATCCAGTGTTCACTGCTGTACCGTTTAATGGCAAAGCATACATTAAAAGAGAACGGTTGGGAGGAGTCAAAAGTAAAAAGGCATATCCATATTTTGGGATATGCCTTTTGGTGGTTTGGTCTTCATCCCCGCAAGATCGTTTCGCTCATCCGGTGGGTTTAATGGAAGGGAATATCCCAAAGGGCGAAATCATCGAAAGTGGCGGAAAGATCGTAGGTCTGAGATGCTCGCACATAAACGGCAAACCCATCTCCGCCGGCTGTATAACCGCTGTCGAAATATTCTCCGACCAGCTGGCTGTTCACGAAGAGGTAGAATTTGCCCCAGTATCCCCAAAAGCCGAGCCGGTTCGTGGCGAAAGCCCCGGCATTGATCGCATCTGATGGAGTCCAATCGACCAAAACACCTTTCGGAGGAGTCGACCGCAGATTGCGCAGCCGGTAGGATCCGTCACAGGACACTTCGAAGGTGTATCCACCCAACGTTTCGACGTCTATGCGAATAACGATTCCCACCGAATCTTTGCCGATGCAATCGCCGTTCGTCGCAGTGACTTCTGCATATGCGTTCGCAAACTGGCGTATGCGGGTCTCGGAATAATAGGTCTTTTTTTCCTCCGGTTCGTGATCGATCCCCACAAGTTGGCCGTCCTTGATTTCGTAGGTCGCATTCTCGGTGTCGTATTCGTACCAGACGGATTGGGATTCATCGAAGGACGAAACAGCCAAGGGGAAATTTAGGTCGAGTAAATTACGGGGGTCGTCTTCCGATAAGGGTTCGTATGGAGTGGATGTCGGTGCGAGCTCCCGGCGTCTCGGAGTCGGTGTTGCTTCACTCTCCCCGCTTGCAGCCGCGGCTTCCTCGCCCTGTCCCTCGCCGGCCGATTCGGCTTGGGCTACTTCATCCACCTCCTGATTGTCACCTGACGCAACGATGGTCAGGTCTTCGTCGTTTGACTTGCTCAAATTCGAGATGGCAATGTAGGCAACGGCGGCGATGAGAAGAACGGAGACGACGATGAGCATGATGCGTTCAAGTGAAAATCTGTTTGAAAATTGGCTCTTTGCCTCTTCCTTCTTCTTTTTCTTTTTTTTCTTTTTCCCCATTATGCACCTCCCTCGAAATGATTTTAGCGTTCGATGGACAAGTAACCCAAGAAGCGGATAGTTTTACTCACGATCCACTCGATCATCGGCTTGTCGCTTGATTGGGTAATGCTTATAAATGTCGATGCGGAATCAGCCTCCCCAATCCAAGTGTTTTCGGCTGCCATTATCGATCTAGTAGGGCGGTGAACGAAAGATTTCGTTCGAGTATAGCATGAAGAGCAATGTGAGACTCTTGGAGCGGAATAATCCTTAAGTACTAAGGGAAAAAAGTCCCCAGGGTTTTGGCCCCGGCTTTTAGACACCGTTTGATGCAGGCATTACCGGTAGCTGAAAACTGCTCCATTAATCATCAGAATGCCTACGATAGGTCGTGTAAAGGTACGGGCAAGGTTTGACGTGATTCAAATCTCGCCAAAGAGTCGAATCCCGCTTCCCGGATCGTGGATACGCATGACTCGAGCTCGAAGCCGATGTGCTCGGGTTGATGAGCATCCGAGCCTAGCGTCAGCCATCGACCTCCCTCCTCTTTGAACCAGGTGATGAGGGGTTGTTGGGGAGACGTCTCGCCGACCATCCTGCGGAGCGTGCCCGTATTCACTTCGAGGGCGATTCCCCGTTGAGCGCATTTTCGCAGTACACTGCGGATCTCCTTTTCCCATGGATGAGGGTCGTACCGGCCGTATATGTCGTGTCCGTATCGCTTGACGACATCGATATGCGCGAGCGAATCAAAATTACCCCGAGAAACCATCTCGAGAAGCTCGGTGAAGTAGCTCCGGTAGGCTTTCATGGCATCGCGATCGAAGTAATTACGGTCGAACACACAAAGGTCTTCGACCCAATGCAGCGATCCAAGACAGTAGTCCCATGGATGTCGCTCGAGAAGAGGATTGATGGAATCAATAAAGCGATGGGGTTCTCCAATCTCGATTCCGGCACGAATGACCAGTGAACCCTCGAACGTTGCACGACATCGCTCGAGTTCCCGCCACCAGGCATCTGCCTTGAAGTAATTGCGGCACTCGTCTTTAGGGTGGAAATCGAGATGGTCGCTGATTCCAATTTCGGGGATGTCGCGATCTACCGCCGCCTGACACATTTGCAGCATACTCGCATCGCAGTCACAGGAGAACTGGGTATGGATGTGGTAGTCATACGGGATCATAGTGACTCCATTCGTCGTTTGTAAATGAATTGGCAATGCTTAAAAATAATTGGGCCCGGTGCGTATGATAACGTAAATAAGGTGTTCATTTCTATGATTCGAGGCCAAAACTGATGCATGGTCCTCTTTCTGAACATGGAACAGGACTTGCAATATTATGGCCTGAGGCAAAGAAACGAGTAGAATTTCGGTATGTCTTCCGCAACGGACATTATTCGGCGGCGCAGAACTCGCTCACCTAAGTCTTCGCTGCGCAGCGATGCAATCAAGTGGCTTTTGGTCCTGACGATCATCGTTGCCGGTGTATCGTTGATTTCGCTCGCTTTGATCTACGCCAATCTCACCGCGGGGTTTTCACCACTCGAAGATATCGAATTGGCTTTTGGCACTCCTGGCGCCGAGTCGTTTCAGCCGGTAGGCTTCTATGATAGAAGCGGAGAAATCCTGATCTACGAGAGCGTCAATCCCAAGACCGCCGATCGAAAATGGATGCGCATCCGCCCGGGTGGGGTGTCCACCATTCCCGATCACGTGCTCGATGCGATTGTCGCTGCCATCGACGAGACGTACTGGTCCAATCCGGGCTATGATCCCGAAACGTTGCGTTTGGTTCTTGGTCACATCCTTCGCCGGAAAACGGAGGGTACATTTGAAGCGACCATAACGCAGCGGCTTGCGATGACCTACCTGCTTCCACTCGGAGAAGAACCGCAGCCCGAATCGGTCGATTTTCTGCGTAGTTCACTCCTGGCCGCCGATATGAATCGCCGGTATTCAAAAGAACAAATTCTCGAATGGTTCGTGAACAGCGCTTATTTTGGAAACATGGCGTACGGTATCGACGCTGCAGCGCTTCTGTATTTCGATAAGCATGCCACGGACCTGTCACTTGCTGAAGCGGCGGTCTTGGCCGCTTTCTTGAAATACCCCGATTTACCGCAGAGCGGCGATGAACGTGAAATCCAAAGCGCCCAGGAAGAAGTAATCGAGAAGATGATTGCGTTGGGTATGGCCGGCGCTTCGCTCGCTGAAGATGCCCTACATACTTCGGTCGAAGTTAAATGGGAGACTGACAACCAGTCCTCAGGGTTTGCCATGCAGGCCAGGAATCAATTGGAGAGTATGCTGGGACCTCATGCGATCCACCGCAGCGGTATGCGTGCGATCACGACGATCGATTACGATCTGCAAGTGCAGACGGAGTGTGTTGCGAAAACACAGCAGGAGAGATTGTCGGGAGCTTCTCTGGAGTTCGTGGCGAATGCGGAGGATCGGTCTGCCTGTGTTGCAGCAGGACTTCTTCCGACTTTGCGACCACGAGATGTTGGCGTAGATCATAAGGTGACGGATTTTTCCGTCGTCGTCATCGATCCTGGCTCGGGTGAAATATTGAGCATGGTGGGTCAGGCACTGCGGCCGCGAACGGCCGGTACGATCTTCCAGCCCTTTATTTACGTGACGGCGTTTGCGCAGGGTTATTCACCGGGATCGATGATTTTAGACGTACCGCCATCTTCCGATATTTCCAACGGCACAGATCTGCTATTTGATCGCTCCGCGAACAATTTCCATGGACCGGTTCGCATGCGGACTGCACTTGCGAATTCCTACGGCGCAGCGGCGGTACAAACGGTGGATCTCGTCGGAGTCGATCGTGTGCTTCGGACTGCGAATTTGATGGGGCTTCACGACCTGACTGAAATTCCGGAAGACGATGAGATGCTCGCGGTCGCCGGAACGTTGAAAACGAATCTGATCGAAACGACTTACTCATACAGCCTCTTCGCCAATTACGGAAAGATGGTGGGCGTATCCGAAACCTCAGAAACAACGGATCATGAGCGTGTCGAGCCCATATCGATACTCAGCGTTCAGGATGCGGCCGGTCGTTGGGTCTACGTTGCGGAGACACAAATGCAGGCGGTTTTGAGTCCACAATTGGCGTATCTCATGGCCGACGTTCTGGGAGACGAGGCGGCACGTTGGCCGGAATACGGGCAGTTTGGTGTATTGGATATTGGTAGACCCGCGGGAGTGCAAACGGGTGTTTCGTATCAAAATCGGGATAATTGGGCCATTGGTTTTACGCCTTCGATCGTGGTTGGAGTCTGGGTGGGTAGTGGGAATGGTGAGATGCAGGGTATCGATGCACTGAATGGCGCGGCGGCGGTATGGCGCGCCGTTATCCGCTACGCCACACGTGACGTTCCCCCAACCGGTTGGACACCACCGGCTGGTATCGTTCACCTCGACGTTTGCGATCCTTCAGGTTTGCTGCCTACCGCATACTGTCCCGTCGTCGTGCGCGAGACGTTCATCAGCGGAACAGAACCCACGACTCAGGACAACCTCTTCCAGCCCTATTTGGTCAATAGAGAGACCGGAAAACTGGCGACGACGATGACGCCTTTGGATTTGATCGAAGAGCGGGTGTACATGATCCCGCCGCCGGGCGCCGAAACCTGGGCGGAAAGCGAGGACATACCCTCCCCGCCGAGCGAGTACGATACGATGCACGAATCCGGCACCGAACGGTCGGAAATCAATATCACCTATCCGGCACCGTTCGATACGATACGGGGCGAAATTCGGATACTCGGGAACGCTTTTCCCACCGGGATGGATTTCTACCGGCTGCAGTTCGGCCGAGGATTGAACCCGGTTCGCTGGACCCAAATTGGACAGGATGTCAGTGGCCCTGTGACGGACGGTTTGCTTGGAACCTGGGATACAACCGATTTGAACGGTCTCTTTACGCTGCAGCTTGTCACCGTATTGCAGGATGGCCAACTCGTCGCTTCAGAAAGCTACATCACGGTGGATAATACGCCTCCCACTGTCCAGCTCCTCTCGCCCGATCAAGGGCTGGTAATTAATGTAGGAGAAATTCAGGAGGTCGTTCTTGAAGCGGAAGTGGAGGACGAGATCGAAGTCGATCGAGTGATTTTCTATATCAATGGAGCAGCGATTGCAGAATTTGACCGGCCTCCCTATTCCATGCGTTGGGCGCTGCAAGCTGAGGGGGAGTATGTGTTTCAGGTAAAGGCTTACGACCGCGCGGGAAATCTTACCGAAAGTGAACAAATCATTTTCAGCGTCGCGCGCTGACTTACAAACGATATTCCGCTATCCTCGCTGTCGATAAAAGCTCAGGGCTGATATCCACAAGAGCTCGGCATCCCTTTTCTCGGTACGATTCCTTGAACCCAACGGCAAGTACTGTCTACGCTGGATAGTTCTTTAAGAGGATAGTACCGATCCGGGGATGCCGGCGAGCCGGCTTCCTCGAGAGTCAGGGTATCGTTGTATTCGAACCTTTCCGGTTGAATACTACCTCCAAAAGCCCACACGCCCCACATGAACGTTCGATCGTTCGCAATTATGGAATGATTCAGTGCGAATTGAACCGTGGTGACCGGTTCTGAGAGAATGCGTGAAAACACGGCATCCGGATCGATGCCGCTGCCTTCATCGAAGAGAAGCGTTTCATATCCATCACCCAGGTAAGGTGGATCTTCAGCTTGTGCCGGGGTTTCTCCACCGACATCACCGTTGGAGTCGAGGTATGCCCGCACGCCTTTGGTCGACCATTCTTCGTTCAGCGGTGTGCTCGCCGTAATCAACCAGTCCCCGCGGCCATCGACGTTGAGATCGAGTTCGACGGCGTAGACGGCTTGTGCATCACTCGGCGGTGCATCTTCGAGAAAGATCGATACATAGACCCAGGGCGGATCCAGACTTAATTCCGCTCCGGGTGCGATATCGATATACGGTTGATATTCCATGTTCTGCGCATCGAAGGGCCGCTCAAAGATGTTGCGGTTAAAGCTGTCTCCGATGGCGCGCTGCTTTTCGGCGAGCGGAGCCGTGGAACGATCTGAGAGTTTGCTCGTAAACGCTCCGGGTTGGCTGGGGAAATCAATGTGGACGATGTCAATCGTTGGCGTGCTTGTGGGCGTAAATGTGGCCTGGGGAGTGACGATTTCGAGTGGTCCCTCGTCAAGCGGGACCGGTGTACGCTCCCCTTTGGCGCTCAAAGTGGCTGCAGCTTGCATCGTTTCAGTTGCGGCGTCTTGCGCAAGCGTGGTTTGGGCTTTCCTGGCTGAGGTGCACGCACCCGTCAAGGCGGCTGCCATGATCGCTGGCAGTACATTTTTATAAAACCCTCTCAGCATTTTCTAAGACGCCTCCGTTGCCTGTCGCTCGCAATAGATCGATGGCCAGCTTGAAGTTCGATTCGGGGTGTATATGTCGTCGTTGTGATTATAGCCCAATCCGTACTCGCCAACGCCTTGAAGCGGATACTGCGCCGATCTTGTGTGAAATCACGAACTCACGTGAGCGCCAAGTTTCCCTTTCCGAACAAATTGGACCTCACCGATCGACGCTTCGAAGCTGGAAGCCGACTTCCTACACATCCCAGGGTGACAGATCGGATGCGTCTGCGGAAAGTGCGGTTTGTATCACCGAAGCGATCTCTGGAACGCGATCTGCCATCGCGGCCAGGAGTCCAAAACAACCGCTGATCATCATGTCTCCAAATGGTGCTGAGAAATACAGCCGAAGGCTGGATTTACGCATGAGGGCCCGGCGCGGGCCGCCGACGACGATGGGGTTGTCGCCCGCGGAAAGCGGAAGCGGTTGATCGTGGATGATCAAGGCGCCGTGGCCATGATCGTCGTAGACGTCTTCATTGCGCAAATCACCTTTGGCGAAAGCCAAAAGCATCGTTTCCAGACGCGGCAGATCGATTTCACCCGTGTGGTGTTCGAAGACCCCTTCGATACCGGTGGGTCCCAGGCGAAAGGCCAGTGTGTGGAAATTGCCGATGTTGACCACCATCAATCGCGAACGAGCGGCGACTTTCTCGTCTTGCATCGAGCCCAGTACCGCGGCCGGTGCGGTGTCCATGACGACGAGCGGACAATCCAAGGGGCCGGCGCTTTTAACGACGGCCTGCATGCGCGTCATGCTTGCGGGGATGTCTCTGGCGAGGAAGGCGAAAGCTGAGAGGCGATTCTCGGCGGCGATCCGCTGGCGTAAATATTCGAATCGGAAGCGGCGGTCGGATTCTCCCGGCGGCGCAGCGCCGTGATCGAACACCGCAACCCCGACGGCTTGAGGGTGAAGTCTGACTCCGAGATTCTCAAATGCCTCGGCGATCAGCGCATATTTGAAATCGAAGAGTTCAATGTGCTGGAAATCGTCCAACCGCTTCGCTTCGTCCTCAGACACGATCGTGATTCCCATTTCGTTTTCCACCCACGACACATCGTCGTTGAACGTCTGCGCGGCTTCTGGGGTGGCGAAGAGCGGCAAACCCGCTCGCAGATGCGCCTCTGCGGCCCAATGGCAAGGTCCGCCCCCCATCGTGACGCCTGTGAGCAGGACGCCTTGTTGGCGCCGCGTGGCCGCTTGTATCTGGCCACGGATGCGCATGGTGGGTGAGGGCATCACCATTTTATATCCGTTTTCGATACTCAATCCGCTGCGATAAAGGTAGATGTCTTGCGTACCCGTGCCAACGTCAATGGTGAGGATTTGCATCCGAGACCCCTTCACTCCCGCTTGGTTTAATCATACCAAGGGGCGAGAGAAATTTCGGACGTGTCACCAATATGTCGGCCACGAAATTGGAGTGTTTACTTCGCTGGTGGCTGCCAATCCGGCTGCATGTCCCGCGCCGGGTTGTTGGTGAGATTTTCCTCTCCGGTACCGTTGGTGATCATGATGTAGATCTCAGGATTTTGATCGCGTGTGCTGGTGAAGACGATCCATCGCCCATCCGGCGAGAAACAGGGTTCCTTGTTGCCGTTGCTTTCGGTCAGTCGAGTCCAAGTGGCACCGCGATCCTCCAGCGGTGAGATGAATATTTCATTTACGCCCCTATTCAAGTACCAGGTATACGCCAGCAGCGTTCCATCTGGGGACCAGGCGACGTGATCCACGCCAACGATCTTGTCGCTGCGGTCGAAATCGATGGGCATGACGTCGGCAGGAGGGCGGAAGAAGATCTTTGCCGGTGCAGTGTTGATGGAAACGACGACGGCCAGTTTGTAACTCGCTGGTAGCCAGCTCGGTGGCGAAAAATCGAGAGGCGCCCACGCCGGGGAGTATTCGACGGCGCAAAAGTCCGGATGACAGGAGACGGGAGTCGGTGCGACGTCAACACAACCCCCGGCTTCTTCCAGACAGGATGCATCGAATACATAAACCTGACGGCTGTCGGCGACGCGTGTGCTCGTGAAGGCGATGAAACGGCCATCTGGAGACCACGCCGGATCGGTGTCGTCGCCAGCGCTGTGGACGACCCATTCGATACCTGTGCCATCGACGTTGATGATACGGATATCGGTGCCGAGGTCGTTGCCGTATTGATCCTGACCGCCATTGGTTACGTAAAGAATGCGAGCGCCGTCAGGCGACCATTTCGGCTGGGCTTTGTCGCCCGGGCCGAATGTAAGCTGGCGCGGATTGCTGCCGTCTGGGTTCATGGTCCAGATTTGGAGGATGTCCCCGCCGCGATCGCTGACGAATGCAATTCGGCCGCCTCCGCCGACCATGATTGGCGTTTCGGATGGGGTCGTTTCTTCAGTCGGAGTAGTGCCGGGAACGGAAGGCGCCTGTTGGGTCTCGTCGACGGTGGCGGCAAACTCCTCGGTCGGAGATGAGGTCATCGCGGCGATCACAATCGGATTCGTTGCAGTGGGCGTGTTGCTGCGTTGAATCCATCCAAGTTGCCCGCCAAAAGCGTATACCAGGCCGACGCCGATCAGCGCAACTGCGATCACACCGCCCAAAATGAAGACGTATCTTCGTTTATTCTTTTCGAGCTTGATTTCGACTGGTTCCGTCGGAGCACGTACCGTCTCTGCCTGTAAGGCGCCTCTCAACGCAGCCTGAAATTCTCGAATACTGGGGAAGCGCTCGTCCGGATCGAGCGACAATGCCCGTTGGAGCGCTGCGTTGACATAGTCGGGTACTGCGGGATTGACTTCGAGGACCGGCTTCAAGAAGGCTTTATTCATCATGCGCTGGATGCTGTCGGCCGGTTTCTGTTGGGAGAATAGATTGTAAAGTGTGGCTGCCAGTGCGTATTGATCGCTGCGGGAGTCCGTACGCTGCGCTCCGTACTGCTCCGGCGGAGAATAACCGGGAGTGAGCCCTCTTGCGCCGGTGGCAGTTACGGCTTGATCGGATGTCTTTGCCAGTCCGAAGTCGACCAACACCACACTGCCGTCCGGTTGAAGCTTGAGGTTGGCCGGTTTGACGTCGCGGTGGATTACGGGCGGGGATTGTGAATGGAGGTACGCGAGTGCGGAGCAGACTTGATCCGCCCAATTGAGGACTTCATCGACCGTGGGTGGATGCTTCTGTATGTGTGTGTGCAGATCCTCACCGGCGATGTAGTCCATCACCAGGTATTGGCGGGTTTCCAGGACGAAGTAGTCCGTGACGCGCGGCAGGTTCGGATGGCGCAGCTCGGCGAGCAGCCGGGCTTCGCGCAGAAATTGCTCTTCGGCGTCGGGGGTGATGCTCAGGTTCTCTTTGACGGCGACGCGCAAGTCGAGTGTGAGGTCATGCGCCAGATAGACTGCGCCCATGCCTCCCTTTCCGAGTTGATCTTCGATACGATAGCGATCCCGCAGGATGGATCCAGGTGCTAGGGGCATGGCGAGATTCTACGCTAGAGCACGGGCACAGGCAAATCGCATGAGAGTATAATAGCAGTTGAATAGGATGCCGCATCGATACGGAAAGGTGCAGAAAACCACCTGCGGTTTTGGGCTTTTCTCTGTCGACTCACTGAAAAGGAGCCAGTGTGGCCGAACACTCATCTGTCGACCTTCGTTTGTTGGATCCCATTCTGGAGAAATACGCCTCACAAGGCCAAACTCAACTCATTCCCGTTTTGTTTGAAGCGCAGCAAGTCTATGGATACTTACCCGCGGCGGTCGTCGCCGCCATCGGAGATGGATTGCGTGTTCCTTTGGTCGAAGTCTACGGAGTGGTCGAGTTCTACTCCATGTTCTATCGGCGGCAAACGGCAAGCACGATCGTGCGAGTCTGCAGCAGCCCGATGTGTGCCATGGCGGGAGGGAAAGAAGCCCTGGAAGCTGCCTGCGAAAAATTGGGAGTTGCGCTTAACGAACCGACGGCGGACGGCAGATACATGGTCGAAGAGGTGCAGTGTTTGGGGCTCTGCGATCATGCGCCGGCGGCGCTCGTCGGGGATGTACCGGTTTCTCACCTCGACCCTGCAGAGGCAGCGACCTGGATCGAGAATCCGCAGGAAGCTCCGTTGGGAACGATCGGTGGTGAGCCACGCTGGCTGACGGGGCGTTGTGGGGTGATCGACCCCCTCGATATTGGTGCCTTCGAGGCAAACGATGGTTTTGCGGGTTTGAAGAAGGCGATCGAGACGCTTCAGCCTGAAGACGTGATTGCCGAAATCAAGGACTCTGGACTCGTGGGGCGGGGCGGCGCCGCATTTCCGACGGGGTTAAAGTGGGAATACGCTGCTGCGGCGGAAAACGAACCCCGTTACGTGGTTGGCAATGGCGATGAATCTGAACCCGGGACGTTTAAGGACCGCGTCCTGATGGAAGGCGATCCCTTCGCCGTGATCGAAGGGATGGTCTTGAATGGATATGCAGTCGGTGCCCATCAAGGCTACCTGTATGTGCGCGGCGAATACCCGCGCGCACAGCGTCTCCTGCGGAATGCGATCGAGACGGCGCGCAAATCGGGATTCCTCGGCGAGAACGTCCTCGGATCGACGTTTTCTTTCGACATCGAACTGCGTTCCGGTGCGG
>Ga0307426_1002291_pt1 | contig 12015 bp, 8 predicted proteins | sample SalMarWE160340MG_FD_202165 | JGI IMG/M metagenome (GOLD analysis project Ga0307426, IMG submission 202165) | Salt marsh sediment microbial communities from the Plum Island Ecosystem LTER, Massachusetts, United States - WE1603-40 | ecosystem: Environmental > Aquatic > Marine > Intertidal zone >... | reverse complement strand
GCTGATCCAGGACCCGGATATCACCCAGGTGGATTTTGAAGGGGTTCGCAATTATGAAATCAGCATTGAAATCCCGCTTGCAACGTTACGGTCCTTCAACCTGACCATAGACGAAGTGGCCCAGCGGATTCGGCGGACTTCAGTGGAATTGCCCGGTGGTGCCATCAAAAGCGAAAGCGGTGATATCCTGGTGCGCGTGAAGGAGCGGCGGGATTACGGCCATGAATTCGGTAAAATTCCCATCATAACAAACAACGACGGTTCCCGGGTGCTGCTTGAAGATATCGCCACTATTAAAGACGGATTTGAAGAAACCGACAATTTTGCCACCTACAACGGCAAGCCGGCCGTGATGATCCAGGTCTACCGGGTGGGCGATCAGACGCCGATTTCAGTTTCGGATGCGGTGCGGCGGCAGGTGGAAAACATCAACCAGATTCTGCCGCCGGGATTGGCGCTTGAGGCGCGCAACGACCGGTCTGACATTTATCGGCAGCGGATGGACCTGATGATGAACAACGGGTATCTGGGACTGGCCCTGGTGTTTATCCTGCTGGCCGTCTTCCTGGAAGCCCGCCTGGCGTTCTGGGTCAGTCTCGGGATACCCGTATCAATTCTCGGTTCTTTTATTTTTCTACCGCTGATGAATGTCAGCATCAACCTCATCACCATGTTCGCCTTTATCATTACGCTGGGAATTGTGGTGGATGACGCCATCGTGGTGGGGGAAAATGTCTATTTTTATCGCCAAAGCGGACTCGGCTGGTTTGAAGCGGCGGTGCGGGGCGCCCGGGAAATTGCGATGCCCATTACCTTCAGCGTGCTGACCAACATGGTGGCCTTTATGCCGATGATGTTTATTCCAGGCTTTATGGGCAAAGTCTTTAAGTATATTCCGCTGGTGGTGATCGCCGTATTCAGTGTTTCGCTCATCGAAAGCCTGTTTATTCTGCCGTCCCATATCGGCCATCGCAGGCGCTCTGATCCGTCCGGTCTTCTGGGCTGGTTAACGGTTGGCCAGGCGCGCTTCAGCAGATCCTTCAGTCGCTTCATTCAAACGAAATACGGGCCGTTTCTGGATCTTGTCCTGCGGTATCGATACCTGACGCTGTCCATCTGCCTGGCCGTGCTGATGCTGACGGTTGCGTACGTAAAAACCGGCCGCATGGGCTTTGAGCTCTTCCCCAAGGTGGAATCCGACTACGCCATGGCCACGGCCAAGCTTCCCTTCGGCACTGCCGTCCAAAAAACCGAACGGGTGCAGCAGATCATCGTCGAGGCGGCCCAGCGGGTGGTGGAGGAAAACGGCGGCGACAATCTGATGCAAGGCATCTTTGCGGTGATTAACGGCAATTCAGCGGTAGTGCGCGTATATCTGACACCGCCGGACGTCCGGCCCATCTCAACCGCTAAACTGACCGACCTTTGGCGCGAGCGCGTCGGCCCGCTCACCGGGCTGGAATATCTAAAATTTGAATCCGATGCCGGCGGGCCCGGCAGCGGTGCTGCAATTTCCGTTGAATTGAGCCATCGACGCATAAATATCCTGGAACAGGCCAGTGCCGAACTGGCCGCGGCCCTGGATTTTTTTCCCAACGTCTCGGACATTGACGACGGCTATGCACCGGGCAAACAGCAAATCGATTTTCAGATAAAACCCGAAGGACGCAGTCTGGGCCTGCGCTCCCAGGAAGTGGCCCGTCAGGTTCGCAACGCCTACTACGGTGCCGAGGTGTTGCGCCAGCAGCGGGGGCGCAATGAAATAAAAGTGAAGGTGCGCCTTCCGAAAGAAGAGCGCGCCCTCGAATACAACCTGGAGCAAATGATTCTGAAAACACCGACCGGCAAGGAAGTCCCCCTGCACGAGGCGGTTTCTTTGAAGCGCGGCCGGGCATATACCACTATTGACCGCCGCAACGGTCGGCGTGTGGTCACCGTTTCCGCGGATGTAAAGCCCCGCAGCCAGACCGACCAGGTGCTGCAGTCTCTGACAGCCGACACCCTGCCCGCCCTGCAGCAAAAATACCCCGGCCTGACCTACAGCTTTGAAGGCCGACAGGCCGACCGACGGGAGAGCATGCACAGCCTGATGATGGGTCTTCTGATGGCCCTGATTGTCATCTATGCCATGCTGGCGGTGCCTTTCAACAGTTTTGTCCAACCGATAATTATTATGATGTCGATTCCGTTCGGCATCGTGGGCGCGGTGCTCGGCCATCTGATCATGGGCTACAGCCTTAGCGTGATGAGCACCTTCGGGGTTGTGGCGCTGTCCGGGGTCGTCATCAACGATGCCCTGGTCCTGATCGATTTTGCCAACCGCAAGCGACTGGACGGCATGAACGGACACGATGCGATCCACGGTGCCGGCATCCACCGCTTCCGACCGATCATGCTGACCACGCTGACCACCTTCGGCGGCTTGACGCCGATGATTTTCGAAACATCGCGCCAGGCCAGGTTTTTAATTCCGATGGCCATTTCATTGGGATTCGGGATTCTATTTGCCACTATAATTACATTGCTGCTGGTGCCCTCACTGTATCTGATTGTCGAAGACCTGCATCAATTGTTCAGCCCCGGCGCTGCGATATCCATAGGCCACGACGTCAAGCTGGAGCAAAAGGTAAAAGGTTAAAGGACAAAGGAAAAAGGAAAAAAGCCGATAATGATATTTTTATCGTAATAAATTTAAGAGGATATTGATGAAAGATTTGACTCCCTCCGGGGAAACGCTCAACGAACTGATCGCTGCGGAAAACGGCGTCGCATTGACAAAATTTTTGGATACTCTCAGTCCGTCGGAGACGGCCAGGTCGATCTCTCGACTGTCAGAAGAAGAGAGGCTTCGTCTGCTCGGCGCCCTCAGCCCCGAGGATGCCGCCGACGTGATTGAGGACATCCCGGAAGCCCAGGCCGCGGATTTGGTGGAGGATATGCCATCGGAGCAGGCGGCCGCTATTATGGAGGAGCTGACCAGCGATCATCTCGTCGATGTGCTGGGCGAAATGGATGAGGATGCAAGTCAGGCTATTCTGGCGAAAATGGACCGGAAAGACGCCGAAGAAGCGAGAATGTTGTTGGAGTACGCACCGGACTGCGCCGGCGGACTCATGATTTCCGAGTTCCTTGTCTATAAAATCGACAATACGATCCAGGATGTACTCGATGACCTGCAGGCCAATCGGAGTGAATACGTCAATTACCATGTTCAGTATTTTTATGTTGTTGACCGGCAAGAAAAGCTGGCCGGCGTGCTTCGCATGCACGACCTGCTTTTTCCTGCCCGGGAGACCCGGCTCACCCAGGTTATGATCTCTTCGCCCCTCAGTGTGTCGGACAATGCTTCACTTCAAGAGCTGCAGGAGTTTTTCGAAGAACATCATCTTTTCGGCGTTCCGGTTGTGGACGATGGGCGGCGGCTGGTCGGTGTGGTGTTGCCGAATGCCGTTGCGGAGGCGGTCAATAAACGCAAGACAAAAACTTTTCTGCGGCTAAGCGGTATCATTGGCGGTGAGGAGTTCCGGACCATGCCGCTGCTATCCCGCTCCGGCCGCCGTCTGTCTTGGCTGAGCATGAATATTGTCCTCAATATCATCGCCGCAAGTGTCATTGCCCTGTATCAGGATACCCTTGCCGCAGTTATTACCCTGGCGGTTTTTCTGCCTATGGTCAGCGACATGAGCGGCTGTTCAGGCAACCAGGCCGTGGCGGTTTCCATGCGTGAACTCTCCCTTGGCCTGGTCCGACCGGGCGAACTGCTCTGGGTGCTGGCAAAGGAGACCAGGATCGGCATCATCAACGGTCTGGTGCTTGGCTTGCTGCTTGGCGGAGTAGCCTTTTTCTGGAAGGGAAACCCGTGGCTCGGAGTAGTGGTCGGTGGTGCTTTGGGAGCCAACACCCTGGTTTCCGTCATCCTCGGCGGTATGTTGCCCCTCGTGCTCAAGCGGTTTAAGCTGGATCCGGCCCTGGTTTCCAGCCCGCTGCTGACAACGGTCACCGACATGTGCGGCTTCTTTTTTGTTTTGAGTTTCGCCGCGGCAGTTCTGCCAAAACTCGCAGGCATATAGTACACTCTGTTCGTAGGTCAGTGCTTGGGGGTTTGCTTGGGGGTCGCCAGGCCAGGCAGTTGAAATTAAAAGAATTAATATAAAAAATTAATATTGACAATATAAGTCGCTTTGGTTATCGGAATGCATACGGTTGCCGACCTAGATATTTCAAGTGAAAGCATGTACCTTGAAAGGCTATAAATTTGTGCAGCGCGCATGTTTACGATCTTTCGGTTATCAAGAGCGGCTGGTTGTTTTTCATCAAATCTAACCCGATGAGAAGGGAGGACGAAAAAATGAAGAAACTGGTCATAGGATTGTTAACGGTGTGCATAATTGCTTTCGGTTTTTCAGCCATCGCGGCTGACAAAATGTTGATCAAATCCAGCGACGTACACGGTGACGGTTACCCGACTGTGGAAGCTATCAAATACATGGGTGAATTGCTGGATAAGTGGACCAATGGCCGCCTGACCATCCAGGTTTACGGCTCCATGCAATTGGGCGGCGAGAAAGAGGCCCTGGAGCAGGTTCAGGTCGGCGCCCTGGAGATGACGCGGGTCAGCGTCGGTGTCGTGGGGCCGATCGTGGACGAATTCAATGCCTTCAACCTGCCGTTTGTTTTTCGCAGCCCCCAGCACATGTACGATGTCACCGACGGCGAGATCGGCACCGAACTGTTGAATAAACTCGAAAAAGGCGGACTGATCGGGCTTGGCTACATGGACGCCGGTTCGCGCTCATTCTACAACAAGGTTCGCCCCATCACCCAACCGTCTGACCTCAAAGGATTAAAGATCCGCGTGATGCAGAACCCGATCTTTGTGGAAATGGTCAATTCGATGGGCGGCAACGGCACGCCGGTGGCCTTCAACGAACTGTACACGGCGCTGCAAACCGGTGTCGTGGACGGTGCGGAGAACAACCCGCCGACCATCATCGAGCACAAGCATTACGAGGTCACCAAGTACTACAGCCTGACCCAGCATCTGATGGTGCCGGAAATTTTCGTATTTTCCAAAAAAATCTGGGACAAGCTGTCACCGGTTGACCAGCTGTTGATCCGCAAAGCATCCGCCGCTTGCGTCGTCAAGGAGCGTGAGCTCTGGGCAGCTAAAGAAGAAAAAGCCTTTGCCGAACTTAAAAAAATCGGTTACAGCGTGAACGGAAACCTCGACAAAGAGCCGTTTATCCAGGCCACCGAACCTGTCCGCCAAAAGTTCGGCGCCAAGTATTCCGAGCTGATCAAAAGAATTCAGGCTGTCAAGTAACACCCATCCATGCCAACTAGTTAAGAATCCTGGCCCATCTTCCTGCCCGCATGGCTTACAGCCCGGCTTCCGGCTCGTAGAGCCTACAGCTTGGAGACAGGGAGGGCCAGGGTTTGATTTCACCCCTGAAGGGTGATGTTTGCCATTGAGTGCTCCATGGCCTTCACTTATACCGGCCCCTTCCTTTCCCGGAGAATTTCGATGACCAGCCGTTACATAAAATTGATGGACCTGCTTTATTTTATCTGTGTCTTCATTGCCGGCGGCGCGCTTTTTATCATGAGCACGATCATAGCATGGGGCGTGTTTACACGCTACATTCTGGAATCCGGCTCGTTCTGGCCGGAGCCGATATCCATTTTTCTGGCAATCCAGCTGACCTTTTACGGTGCGGCGGCCTGCTACCGGGCGGGCACGCATATCAGTCTGCAAATGTTTGCGCAGATGCTTCCTGCGCCCCTGAAACGTTGGCAGCGCCATGTCGTGGATTTACTGATGGCGGCGATCTGCCTTTTTATGGTGACCTATGGCGCCAGCCTGGTGAAAACCACCTACTTTCAGGCCTATCCGGAGTTTCAATACATCCGGGTAGGGGTCGCCTATTCAGCCATTCCGATTGCCGGACTGATCACCTTGCTGTTCGTAATCGAAAAGGTGGTTATCAGGCCGTCTTTGCCTACCGCCAAGGAGGGCGACATCTGATGGGTGGAATATTCGGGCCGTTGCTTTTGATCGGGAGCATGTTGTTGCTGGTTATGCTGGGCGTGCCGATTGCCTATGCCATCGGGATTGCCACGCTGATTACCGCCCTTTATATCGGGATTCCCCTGGAAGCAATCTTGTTGAAGGTGTCCGACGGGGTGGATAACTTTTCCCTTTTGGCAATTCCTTTCTTCGTGTTTGCCGGCGCTCTGATGGCCCAGGGCGGCATGGCGTGGCGACTGGTCAATTTCGCCAATATTTTTGTCGGATTTATCCGCGGCGGTCTGGCCATGGTCAACATCCTGGCTTCGATGTTTTTTGGCGGGATTTCCGGATCGTCCGTCGCGGATGTATCCTCTATCGGCTCGATACTGATACCGATGATGAAAAAGGAGGGGTATGACGACGAGTTTTCCGTTAACATCACCATCACATCGGCCACCCAGGGGATTGTCATCCCTCCCAGCCACAATGCGGTGATCTATTCTTATGCGGCCGGCGGAGCGGTGTCCATTGCCTCACTTTTTCTGGCGGGATTTATTCCGGGAGTGATGATCGGACTGTCGCTCATGGTGCTGTCTTTCATCATCTCGACCAAGCGCAAATATCCTAAAGGCAAAATGGTCCCGTTACGGGAGGCTATCCGGATCTCCGGTCAGGCCTTGCTGGGTCTGGTGACGGTCATCATCATCGTGGGCGGTGTGATCGGCGGCATCTTCACCGCAACCGAATCGTCGGCGATCGCTGTGGTATATTCCTTTGTTGTTACCTTGTTCGTGTACCGTGACTTCAAGTATCGACAGCTGCCGGGTTTGCTGCATGGGGTGGTCAAAACGGTGAGCATCGTCATGATCCTGATCGGCTTTGCCGCCGGGTTTGCCTACCTGATGGCCCTGATGCAGGTTCCGGCCAAGGCAACGAAATTTTTCCTGAGCATCTCGAACAACAAATATGTGATTCTGGCGTTGATCAACCTCATGCTGCTGATCCTGGGAACGATTATGGACATGGCCCCGCTGCTTCTGATCTGTACGCCGATCATGCTGCCGGTCGTAACATCATTCGGCATTCATCCGGTTCATTTCGGCATCATCATGATGCTGAATCTGTCCATCGGGCTGGTCACGCCCCCGGTTGGTTCGACCCTCTTTGTCGGCTGTGCGATCGGTGAAGTATCCATCGAAAGAGTTTCCCGAAAGCTCTGGCCCTTTTGGTTCGCCATGTTAACGATATTGATGCTGGTAACCTATTTTCCGTTTTTTGCGATGTGGATTCCAACCGTATTCGGAGGATTTTAAGCCCCCGCCAAAGGCTTTTTCCAAAAAATTTCCAAACTCGCGATGAAGATTACCTCGTAAGTTTCCTATAATTATTCACATTCCATCAATCGCCCTCCCGAGACCGCAGGGGCAGATTAATTATTGACTGTCGCTGCCATATCTTATATGGTTTTTTTTAGCGATTGATGCTTTTATCGGCAACCGGGAAAGTTACCTTGGAATCATGAAAGCCAAGTTCAGACTGGCCGGGCGTGGCGGACAAGGCATCAAATTTGCAGGAAGTGTTCTGGCCAGAGCCGCCATGAAGGCCAATTACCACACCACCGTGTCCGTGGACTACACTCCCTCGGTTCGCGGCGGCCCCATCTTTTGTGATGTTGTCATCAGTTCCGCACCCATTTTATATCCCTTCTGCGACCGTGACGCCGACGTTCTGGTGATGTTGGACCAAGAGGGCGCCGCAAGAGCCTGCGAAAGTGTCTGCCGAAGGACAGCCTGCTTTGTAGACAGCCACACCGTCAAGGACCCTGAAAAATTCATCATCTCGGAACTGATTTTTCGACGCCCATTTTCAAAATGGGCTGATGAAAACAAAATCTCAGATGTAGTCAACATCCTCGCTTTGGGATGGCTCTCTCGATATATCCGCCGGATAGCTGACGGGGGCGGGTTGCCGGCCCTGGGAGATGACCATTATCGTCAGGTAATTGAAAGCATGCCGACGCGTTTCAGAGAAGTCAATGCCCAGGCCTTTGGGCTTGGACAAATGCTTTTCGATGAAGCGCCTGTGACGCCGGCCTAACGGGAGGGTATCATGTTTCCCTCAAATCGAAGACCCATACTCGCGCCGCCAAAGACCAAAAAGTGCTATCGCGTTGCAGTGGACGGTGAACAGTGCGACGGCTGCAGGTTGTGCACGCTGTTTTGCCCGTTGGATGTGCTCGAAATCGGCGCCGACACCAATCGCCGCATGATCCACCATGCCGTGGTTGCAAACCCGTTAAACTGCCTTGGATGTGGGCAGTGTCAACGAATCTGCCCCACCGCTGCCATATTTGTAAACGAGGTGGAAAACCAACTGGAGGCGTTGGCGTGAAAAACGACGGCATCACTGTTGAAAAGCAAAGCGCCCTGTCCGCACCCGCACCGGTATTGAGTACCGGCAACTACGCCTGCGCCGAAGGCGCCTTGGCGGCCGGCTGCCGGTTTTTCGGCGGCTACCCCATCACGCCTTCTTCCGAAGTTGCGGAGCTTATGTCCCGACGTCTGCCTCTGGTTGACGGTACGTTTGTGCAGATGGAAGACGAAATTGCTTCTATTATGGCCTGTTTGGGCGCCTCGTTTGCCGGGGTAAAAGCCATGACGGCCACATCGGGCCCCGGCCTGTCATTGATGGCCGAGAGCATCGGTCTGGCGGTAATGATGGAAGTTCCGCTGGTGATCGTCACGGTCATGCGGGGCGGACCCAGCACGGGACAGCCCACCAATGCCTCCCAGTCCGATGTTTATCAGGTGCGTTATGCCTCCCATGGCGATTATGAACTCATTGTGCTGGCGCCCGGCTCGGTCCAGGAAATGTACGAGCTGACCATTCGGGCTTTCAATCTTTCAGAAAGCTACCGAACCCCGGTCATTGTGGCCGCCGACGGCACCCTGGGACAGATGATGGAACCCCTGTGCTTGAAGACGGCGGTCGAGCAGGTACAGCGGAAAGGGCCGCAAGTATCCCCGCAGGACTACAAACCCTTCCAGGTCCTGGACGAAGACCTGGTGCCGGCCATGGCTGTCGCCGGAACGGACTATGACTTTTACGCCACCGGTCTCACCCACGACGAAAATGGCAATCCCAGCATGGACCCCGAATCCGCCGAAAAGCTGATTACGCGCCTGTGCGCCAAAATACGCCGGGCACGCATCCACATCAACGATTGGGAGACATACTGCCTGAAGGATGCGAAGCTGGTGGTATTGGCCTACGGGACTAACGCCCGCGGCGTCCGCGAAGCCGCCGAACAGATGCGGGCCGAGGGGCATAAAATAGGAATGGTTCGGCTAAAAAGTCTGTGGCCTTTTCCCGATGAACTCATGGATCAGCTGGGTCGCCGGGTTCAAAAGGTCGTCGTCTCTGAAATGAATAACGGCATGCTTATTCGGGAAGTCGAGCGCTTCAGACATCGCTTCAGGGTTGCGGGAATAACGGTTCCGACACCGGTGCCGTTAAGGCCAAGGGATATCTACCAACGTCTGCTTGAGGAGATCTGAAACCATGCCGGCTCAATCCACCGATGCTGAAAATCATCAAACCGGGCACCCCCTGACCGGCATGCTGAACATGCACCGATTTGTCTTCTGCCCCGGCTGTCTGATCGGCACGGTCATCACGTCTCTGGCCGCCTGTTTGAAGGCCGAGAATCTGACAGCCCGGGATTATGCCATTGTGTCCGGTATCGGATGTACCGGACGATCCAGCGGCTGTTTCAAGGCCCCCGCTTTTCACACCACCCATGGCAGGGCCATTCCCTTTGCTACCGGCCTGAAGCTGGCCAAACCGCGCATCAAAGTTTTTGTCCTCTCCGGCGACGGGGATATTTCCGCCATCGGCGGCAATCATTTCATCCACGCCGCCCGACGCAATATCGATATCAGCGTAATCTGTGTCAATAACAGTGTCTACGGCATGACCGGCGGACAGGCGGCCCCGACGACCCAGCTTGGCGACATCACTTCCACCACTCCGTATGGGAACATGGAGCCCCCATTCAATCTGGTCGGTCTGGCGGCGGCCTCCGGCGCCACCTATGTGGCCCGCTGGCCGGGATACGACACCCTTCGACTTCAGAAAAGTATGCGCAAGGCGCTGAATCGCGAGGGTTTCAGCTTCATCGAAATCATCGTGCCCTGCTTCACCCAATACGGCCGCCGCAATCGCAAAGAAAGCGCGATCGAAATGATGGAGTCGCTGCGTGCAATCGTCGATCTGCGGGTGGGATGTCCGCCGCACGAGGCTGCTTTGGATTTAAACAAAGGTCGTGCGGTTTGCGGCGAGTTCGTTGAAACAGACCGGGTCGGACTGATTGAAAGCCTTCAAAAACTTCGCGGACGTTTGAAAGAAGGGGGGTCCGGGAAACAATAATATAGGTTTTAACCTCGCGCAGACCGCGGAAGCGGCCAGTTTGATCTAAATTGAGGAGTCCGTGCCATGGCTTTGGATAGCTCAGCTCCAATTAGAGACGAACCCACGGTAAAACCGGACATCGGTGTATTTCTGTGCAAGTGCGGCAAAAATATCGGCGCCAGCGTCGATGTCGATTCGGTGGCCCGGGCCGTCGAAGATTTACCGAACGTCAAACACATCCAGGTGAACACCTATACCTGTTCTGAGCCCGGCCAGGCCGAAATCGAAGCGGCTATCGCGGAGCACAAGCTGGAAAAAATTGTTATTGCCGCCTGTTCACCGAGGCTCCATGGGCCCACCTGGCGGGAATTGCTCAGGCGCTGCGAACGGAACCCGGCGATGGTGGAAGTCGCCAACATTCGCGAACAGTGCAGCTGGGTGCATCTGCACGCTAAGCAAGAAGGCACTCGAAAGGCGCTCGAGTTGGTCCGGATGGCGGTTGCCAAGGCTGAGCTCCTGCGGCCGGTTGCCGAATTGAAAGTCCCGGTGACCCAGCGTGCCCTGGTAATCGGCGGCGGGGTGGCGGGAATTCAGGCGGCCCTGGATCTTGCCGACGACGGTTTTGAGACGGTTCTGGTGGAAAAAAGCCCCACCATCGGCGGCATTATGGCGCTGCTCGATAAAACCTTTCCTACCATGGATTGCTCCATCTGCATTCTGGGACCGAAAATGGCCGATGCGGGCAAGCACCGCAACATCAAACTGATTGCCAATGCTGAAGTTGCCGGCATTTCCGGTTATGTCGGCAACTTTGAGGTCAATATCCGGCAAAAAGCCCGCTACGTGGATGCAACCCTTTGCACGGCCTGCAGCGACTGCGTCGCAGTCTGCCCGGTTGATGTGGTCGACGAATGGTCGGGCAACCTCGGGTGGCGCAAGGCCATCTATATCCCCTATCCCCAGGCGGTTCCGGCCAGCTATATCATCGATGAAAAGCACTGTCTGGGGCTCTCCCCGTTGGCATGCGGCAAATGCATTGAGGCTTGCGATAAAAAGGCCATCATTTATGAGGACCACGACCGGGACTATACCTACGAGGTTGGTGCCATAGTTGTTGCCGTCGGGTTCAAGCCATTCGACGCCGGGCGCATTCCGGAATACGGCTACAGCCGGTTTGACAACGTTCTGACCACGCTGGAGTTCGAGCGCCTGATCAATGCGGCCGGTCCCACCCAGGGTGAACTGGTGCGGCCTTCCGACCTTAAGCCTCCCGAACGGTTGGCCTTCGTCAATTGCGTCGGTTCCCGGGATGTGCGCTTCAATCCGCACTGCTCGAACTTCTGCTGCATGGAAAGCATTAAAAATGCGCTCTTGATTAAAGAGCACTGGCCGGATGTGGCGGTTACCATCTTCTACATGGACATCCGGGCATTCGGTAAAGGCTTCGAAGAGCTGTACCGCCGTTCCCGCGAGGAAGGCATCCGCTATGTCCGCGGCCGCCCCTCACGGATACTGCAGGATCCGCGCAGCAACAATCTAAAGGTGATGGTTGAGGATACGCGCTCCGATACGGTTCTTTCAGAAGAATACGATAT